>JGI20214J51650_10001568_pt1 | contig 14531 bp, 19 predicted proteins | sample WetSurMetagenome_FD_51650 | JGI IMG/M metagenome (IMG submission 51650) | reverse complement strand
CTGGGCCGATCCATGTTCTCTTTCTAGCGCATACGCGGGCATACCCTACCAACCTGAGCGACAATGCAAGTGAAATTTTTGTGCCTTTTTGTCGCGTCCTACCGCCACGACACAAAATTATTATTTTGTGTCCAAACGAGGAGAAGAAGAAGAGGGGTCAAACAAACACATGGCCTCGCCCTGGGATGCCTTCTTTGGTCCCGCGCGGGGAGCTCCCGCTCGGGGACCTCATTACGATCTTCCGCGTGCATACGTGGGCGATGCCCTCGATGATGTCGACGATGACGATGAATATGGTCATTCAGGCGGGATGTATGTGCGTCCTTACCACGGGGCTAGGCTTTATGCACGTTCGGCTTATCCGCCGGGCGGGCAAAACTTTTCCTATTACGAGTTGGAGAGTGTGGTCTGCGACTTGATGCTGGCCGGATGGGTGTTCCTCCGTTCTGCCGTGTGGCAGGACCTGCTCCGCGACTGTCAGGAACTCATTTTCCGTCGTCTCGTCAAACTGGAAGTGGTCCGTCATCAACTCGTCAGGGTGCCTTCTATGGAACAACTCGATGCGGGCCTCCTCGACGACTACGACGAATATGCGTGGTTGGACGAGGAGCCCTCTTATGAACGAGTTAGAATCGAGCATCGGCTCGCAGCCTCTCCCAAAGCCATGGTCCAATGGGGATACGAGCCGGACCTTAATTACAAACGGTACATTCCCCTGGGCATTCAAGGCAGGTTCGGTTTTAACAGGGTCGTACATGGTCAGCCAAGATTCGGCATCTACCTCCGTCGAGATCGCGAGCAAGAGCGAGAAGAACGGGTGCTCTGGGCACTTGGGCCGTATGGTCCAATCTACGGACCACCTGCGACTCGCCCGCCCCGTCACGAGTTGGGTCCACGAGATCCCAGGGGACCTACGCGAGATGAATACAACAGGGACGCCAAGGGTCGCGTCATTCACGTCAAGGAACATTGCAAGAAGAAGCCCAAGCCCAATAACGTGGCCTGGCAAAAGGGCCGCCACACGGGACGACGGTGCAAGGGGAGATAAACCCCAAATACGGACTTCAATCGTCTTCATTGCTGCTTTCCTCCTCGTGAACGGAGAAGCTTCCAGACTCTTCGCCCTCCTCCTCGTCGCTGTCGTTGTCTTGTCTCACTTCCTCGTCGCTGTACTCGGGAATTGCAATGTTGTTGGCCCGGCAATCCGCTTCGTAGGCAGCGTTCCGGTAACGCTTGGCGGTCCCTTGGTTCGGCTTCGTCTTCTTGCCAGGTGGGGCTGGCTCCCAGCAGTCGTCGCGGCGTGTGGCCCAGACCATGCAAGCTAGCATGTCCCACATGGCCTTGTCAAAGTAGCGTGTCTGCTTCAGTCGTCGACTAAGAAACAAGACGGCCACTGCTCGACAGGCGGCCGCGCGGTCCACTACCCGGGCATCCCATACTGTAAGACCAACAACCTTGATAGAACAATCATCTCCTGGCTCCTGATCCAGGACGCGAAAAGTCAGTTCCAGCGGAGGAGTGCCCATGACGTCACGGATACGATTGGCAAACTTGAGCGCCTTCTTGGCGGTCATCGGGAAGGCGTTGGCATGGATTCTGGAAGGAGTGAGGGGCTCCGCGTCATAGAGGAACGCCTTCTGTAGCCAAGGGTACTTTGATATTGGCCGTGTCTCCGTGTACGCTGAAAGCCTGTCCGTGATGAGCTGTGCAAGGTGTCGGGAAACTTTGTACTCTGGTCCGTCAAGCCCGATGCTATTGTCCGTGAGCAAGACGCTGTTGCCTGTGCCCGATCGCGTCCTGTACGTAATCTTGCGCGGGTAGCTGCGGAACACAATCATCCTGATATTTGAAGCGACCCTCTGTTGTCCACGGAAATAATCTTTTTTGCTGCGGGGAAAAAATTATTTTCAACAGTCGGCCGTTTCGTGTCAATTACTTGGTCAATAGGGTCGCCTCCGCATGTCAATAGAACGGAGCGAGTCGGTTTTGGACTGGTGCAGTGGCACACTGGACTGTCATGGTTGTAAGTTGCAGGACTACGGCATGCACCTGGCGAGTGAACAGATATGGTCACCGAACATCCCGCTGCGGGAAGTGGAAAAGGCAAAAGAGAGTCTCCGGTACTGGCAAGGCCGGCATCACAGACGCTATCTGAACAAATGAATAAGTGTTGGTCAGGGGCAAAGTCCGTGTTACATACCCAATGACTGATTGGATGGGGATGTGCTCGTGCATCTTGCTGTTGTTCATCGTCGTCGTCGTCGTTGATGTAGTCGGTGCCTCGGGGAATGTCCCCAAGGTCGAGGCCGTACTGGATGACTACATCCGTGGAGGAGGAGGCAAGGAGGGTGTGGACAAGCTGACCATGCACTATTCCAATGAGACGCTGGCCAACATGCAACAGATTCGCTCAGCCCGAGTGAACGAACTCTCCTCGCTCTATTGTGGTCAGCTGACGGCCGACCTGATCATCTTTGCCGCTGAACATGGGCCGGCCTTTGGCTTGAACAATGAGACCAAGCCCAACTACGACGCCTACGATGTGGCCCAGCGAGTTCTGCTAGTGTTGGAAACCCTGGACGGCTTCCCTGTTCTGAGTGATGCCGCCTCTGCGTGCAGAGAGAGCGTGGCCAAGCAGTACGGGGCCACGTCCAAACGACAACTCGCCATGTGGACCGTCGTATGCATGTGGGAGCGTCAGGAGCAGGAAAAGGAGACACGCTCCGGGGATGAAGTGTTTCGCCGCTGGACGGCCCACATTGCTGCCAACCTGGCCATGGATGAGTTGGGCCGCACTCTCAGTTGTCTGAAGCAAGTGACAATGCTGGCCTTTCACCAAATTGACACTGAGTTCAGGCGGGATGCTCTGCGCAAGGCCGCTGACCTGGGCAAGCTCTCGCAGGAGACTTTGACTGCTGCCCTGGCCAAGATTCCTCTCCCCCGGCGTGTGGACTATCAGCGCATCCTGATGGCCGCTCGCAACACGACGCTGGCCATTGCCTCGATGAACCTGACGGCCAGCAAAGTGAGCTTTGCCCCTCAGCCTCCCATAAAGACGACGCCGTGTGATGCCGATGACTCCACGAAGAAGCAATGAACAGCGCCCTGGAGGGTGGTTTAATTCCGACCGTCGTACTCCATCAGAAGCGTGTCAGCCAAGTTTCCGCAAGTTGGGCATTTTGCCCAGCGTGTCCATTCGTACAGTCTCCATATCCATGGTACATCATTTGCCGCCTGGTGGTAGCACTTGACGCAGTAGCACAGCATATCACCAAGGCGAACACTTCGTCCCTCTTTTGCAGTGTCAAGTAGACGTTTTATTCTTGATTCATACCCCGGATGGCGTCAAGATCCTCGTCGAGCCGTCGGACCACCCGCCTCCCGTCTGGATGAACATACTCAATTCCCCGGACAAAACGTGCAGTCTTCCGCGGGGCTCCAGGTGTCCTCGTCTTGACCAGCCGCCGTCTTGACTGATGGGGCGTTAGGCCAACAAAATGCGCGTTGACGTCCCACTGGTCCCACTGCTGTTCTTCCATAACTTTTGCAGCCCCTCTCACAACAATCAAATTTGAAAATTTGAACTGGCGCCTAGAGGGGGGATTCACATGGAAAAAAATTTTTTTTTCTTGCAGAGGAGAAGGAACGAGGAAAATAAATTCGCCTCGCGGGGAAAGAGTGCGACAGGGTCAGGATGTCACGTCGAATCACACGAACCTACGCAAAGAAGCATCGAGGCCCTGCGGCCATTGCCTCGTCCAAGAAAAAGGGCAAGAAGGATCAGGACTTTGACATTTGGCTGGAAGAGAATGATCCCGACTTTGTCCCTCCTGATGCTCCAGGACTGGAACCAGAGCACAGCAGCGTCGAGTCTATCGATCCGGACGATGACGACGACGACGAGGATGAGGATGCAGAGTTTGGCCCAACAAGCCCGAGGAAAGTACACGCGAAGCGAACCCGTTCCAAGCGACTGGCGAAACGCGGTGACGATGGCAAGGGGAAGGAAGAGGCCGACGATGCTTCGCCGGATCTGGTGGAGCTTGGCAGCGACTGGCGTCCCAAGCGCCAGAGGAGACGGCGACCTTTCCATTCCGTGGGACCCCTCCCCGAGATTTTCGGAGACGAGGACGAGGATGACGACGATGGAGTCGTTTTGGTTCCACAGAGGCAAGACGACGAAGGTTACATTCTGTCGCCGGCAAGCGACGACGACGACGCAATCTACGAGGCTCCTCAGGCCGACGAGCCCCGCACCGAAGTCGTGACGCTGGACGAAGCGACTCGCATCGCCACGGTCAACATTGCCCTTTTGAACGCCCTCGTGGGTGCGGGTACCTACCTCAGCAAGAAAGCGGAGGGCTGGGCAGAACAGCGCATGCGTCAAATCGACTCGCATATTGAAGCGACCCTCAACGCTCTGCACGACTGTCCGCTGCCCATTACCCAGGCAGCGCCCGTTGAACGTGTTGTGCCACCCACCATTCCCTTTGCCGATGGGACAGAGATGCGGTTCACCAACGTGGCCCAGTCACTTGGCATCAACTGGCGTGATGTCCCCGAGGAGGAGAAGCGAAAGGTCTACGCACGTGCCTCTAATCTTCACCACGACCACTACGGATGCTACCCGGTGGAGAGGCTCATGTACACTGGTACGGGACTCGGACCCGTGAACTACTACAACGAGATCACCTACCGTCCCACCATGCTGAGAGCCCTGCAGGAGTTTAAGCGCCAGCAGCATGCAGAGGCAGCGATTGCTGCGGGACTTCACCCTGCGAAATGAAGTTTCATTTTTCATCTGGCTCCTCGTTGTTCCCCTGGGGCGCAGGCTCAGGCACCGCGACGGGCTGTCCCGTGAGAATGCGCTGGCACGTGTCGAGCAGACGGGAGTAGTCGTCGCGGTAGGCAGGTTGCTGGCTCCAGTCCACGTTGGCCAGCGAGGGAAGATGCTTTTGCATGAGGATGGATGCCAACTCTCGTGGAGTGCGGCCAGCTGCATGAGTCTTGGCGCTGAGACTTGATTCCAACACAAACTTGGCATTTCCCAGCAGGTCGGCATCGTCTTTGCTAAAGGGACGCTGATATCCCTGATAGATGCCACCACCACCGCCTGCATTGTCCTGCATGAGAAACGTGCTGGAGGTCTCCGTGTGACGCGTCGGCTGTGGCTGAGGTTGTGGCGTGGACGGGGCTGGCCTCCTAAAGTCTCCAGGCGTGTCGGCCGAGCGCTTGAACCGCTTTGTCTCAATAGTCGATCCGCCAATCTGGAGGGGTGGCATGTACTCGTCGAGTGGAGTCTTTGTTCGAGTGGCAGCAACGGCTGCAGGACGTGCCGCTTGCTGTTGCGGTTGTTGCTGCTGTTGATAGTAATGCGGCTCGGTCTGAGCGGCAATGGGAGCAGAAGGCTGCTGCGTCTGTCCTAGGGCAGCTGCAGCCGTCATCATGACCTTGGCCCACTGAGGGTGTTCCTCTCTGTGCTGGTACTGTTGTTGTTCCTGGTCCTGCTGTTGTTGTTGGGGCGACAGTGGTTCATATTGCCTCATGGCAGCGACTGGGCGAGCATCCGGTTGTTGTTGTTGAGCGGGAGGCGGAGCATGCTGAAGCGCTGCAACTCCTTGTCCGAGATACTGCTCCTTGACTCCAACCATGGTAACGGCTCTGACCCCGGGTACATGGGACATTGCGGCATACGTATCAAACGCGCTCTGAGCATCCTTGGCCTGTGAGACGACAGAGGGGCGTCCATCGGCAAAGTTGGCGGTGAGCTGATATTGCATATTTGCCCCCGGAGAGGAACGTTCTTCCCTTTTTGGTGTGCCCCTTGAGAGAGAAAAATATTTTTATCTCGCCTCTCAACAAGGCTGGCAAATTTTGTTAAGCTCAGAGGGGTGGTTTGATTCGGATCATCAAAGATGAACGCTCCAGCGACAGAACCATTCGCCGTTGAGCCCGAGGAATGGGAACGTTTTCCAGGCCTCACGTTTGACTACATGGTGAACGGAGTGGATGCTAGCCACGTAGACGGTCCCTCCTACACGGTCTTCTCCGAGGGTGAGCGTCACGAGCGCAAGACGTACATGAAGCGACTCTACGATTTGCAATTCATCTACCCAGAGCCTCGGCCCCCCGGTGACCCGCATGGGACGTGTGCTCATGCTTGGTTTGCTGACCGTGGCCAGTGGCTCTACGCTCTGGAGTCGACACAGCGGAATGCGTTTGTTCCGCACAGCATGCCTGAGTGGCTTCGCATGCTGTCGCACAGGCTGTACACAGCCAACAAACGGACGCGTCAGACGGATGATTTCTGGAACTGCTGCCTCATCAGCTACGGGACCAGCTCGTCGTGGACGTTTGGAGAGGATCCCTGGCACAATGCACACAACTACGTGACCGAGTTCTTCGTGGCTGATAGTGACGACCTGGCTGTCACTGTGACTCGAGATGAAGATGGAGCGTCCTTCACGTTTCGTCCCGTCAAGGGGAGCATCTGCGTTTGGAGAGGACTCGGTTACACCATGTCTGCGAGGGCTACTGTGCCCTTCTTTCGTCTCTCGTTTCGGATCATCCATCCCCTCTTTGAGCATGCTCAGATGGACAAGAAGTACCCGCACAGGCTGGCCGAGGCTCTCGCAGCCGAGCGACGCCTCGTTCCCAATCACATGACGCTGGCTCACCGGGAAGCCATGATCCATGACGCACAAGTCACCCATGCAATGACTTCTGCACAACCGCCTCCGCCGCCGTCGTCACAGCCGAAAAAGGTCAGCCAACCGGCCAAGGTGCTGATATCGTCAAAGGCTGCGGCAGCTCCAGTCAAAAAGAAGACAGCTCCTTCGCCTGCTGTTGTTCAGGTCAAACGGGAGAAGCCAGCCTGCATCGTTGTCGAAGAGGAGGTCGAGGCTGTCCTCGCAGCAAAGAAGAAAAAACTGAAAAAGGCGCCGCCCTTCAAATAAAACGTTGTTACAGACAGTGCTAATCAGCTGCCATGCTGTGCTTCTGCTGGATCTGTTACGATAAGGGAGAAAAGGCATATCATCCATTTCGGGCGCTTTTCATGTTCGGTCGCACGGAGCTGAACCGGTGTTCTGTCTGTGGCCATCTCACCCATCCACAAGCCCGACCGGAATGGAGAAACAGATGAAGTCGCTGGTTCATTGTCCTTCTTAACCTCCACCAAGATGCCGTGTTTCCCTCTCGCACACGTCTCGGGCATGACAAATAGCATCTGCATCAGCCAGGCACAGCCGATTGAGCGTGCCCTCAAACTCCTGCTGCGTGACCCAGCCGTCAAAGGGGGGCTGGTCACAGCGCTGGACAATCTGTTCGGCACTGGGCGTGAACCAGCGCTCCCATGGATAAAGATGCTCGGATCGAAAGCGAGAGACTTTGTTCACGTCCAGTTCCCCCGGTCGTGGACGTGCCATACCCCCTAGTCGCATGAAACAGTCGGCCCAAATCTCGTGACGAGTGTACAACACCGCGTTTTTCCCGCTGCCACAGGTGGCGTTTTGTTCTACCGGAAGCGGCGGTGGCGGCGCCGACGAAAGCGGGGTCGCCGCACAAAACTCGTCCATTTCAGCCAACATGTAGAGAGTGACAAACACGACGACGAAGAACATTGGCGGCTCTTTGATCGCACCGTCCCGTGTCCGTGGCACTCCGAACCAGTTGTCGTCGTGATATCGGGGATCGTACCAATCACAGGGCATTAACCCTTGCTCACAAGAGGGGAGATGTGCGACATTGCCATTATGCTGGGATTGGCCTTTTTCACGGCTTCCGGCGTCTGCTTGACAGCGGCGGCATGCTTCACTGCTGAGTCTGTGCTACCAGTGGTGTCCGTTTTACTGGGATTCGTGTCCCTCATGGTCATCTGCTCGTGCGACCTGTTGCACTTTGGTGATGACGGGGGCATGCCGGCATCCCTGATGAGTGGCGAGGACGGGCTGACGACACGCTCAGACGTAGGGTGGTGGCTGTGTGGGATCTTTATCACGGGAGCATGGATTTTCCCCTTGATCATGGCCCACCACAGCATCATTGACATGCGGGGTGCCTGGCTTAGTTCCGCAGGAACATGGTCCATTGTGTCAGCCCTTGGACTTTTCATCGTCTGGCTGGGCAAGGACCAACAACAACGCGGGGACAGCTGGGCTTATTAAAAAGTTCATTCCGTGCGTGAGAAAGATCAAAGGGTAGTCACGGTGGCCCAGAACATGGCTGCAATATGCAGACGAGCGCAGACGTCGTCGCAGACAGTGTGTCTCCCTTCTCGACATTTGCAATCCACTGGCTGAACCCTGGCCACCTTGAGACACGATGCACAATTCGCGTACTGCGGACGTGCGGGTTTCTCCAAGGATGCGCACGTGTGATTCGTATTCAAGATGCACTCCGTGGAGCAATGCTTCTTGCCGCATTCAGTGCAGCGAGCTCCTAGCGCAGTGGCTGCAAACGTCTTCTTGCAGATGACACAGTAGTTGCATCTAGTCTTGTGAGTGGGCCAGTCCGCGCGTTGGCAATCGACGCTGCAGTACCAGGCACGGAGGCACCCTGAACACTTCTCGTAGGTCGCGCCCACCTTGTCGCATCGAGCACAGATGCGCCATTTGCAAACGGGCTGCGATGCATCACCAACGGCGCGGAACGGACCTTTGTGACAGGCTTCCCGCGAGTAATGGAAAAGGGTGGCGACCTCTCGATATGCCTCCATGTCTACCAGGGGGCCGTGCTCTTGCTCCAAGTAGTAGAGGAGAGTCTGACGAACAAACCCGAGAGCACGGTCATGCTGTTGCATGGCTGTGAACATGCTTGCCAAGACGGTGCCCACGACTGCATGGTCGTAAGGCTTATCAGCTGCGGCAGAGACCCTGTAGAGTTCCAGGGCCGCCGACACAGCATCGGGGAAGCGACTGTCGTCCCACTGCATCACATCGTCCTGTTTGACAGTCCAGACGCGAAGCATGAGCCGCGCCTTGACGTGTTCATACTCCATGTTGTTTGGCTGTGAAAGTGACCCTCTCTTCGGACGTTTGATCCAATGAAAAGTTCACACATCACAAAAAATTTTTTCTTTGACCGCAGAGGAAACTGCCGATAAACTGATCTCGAAGGAGGGAGGTTTATGGATGCTTTAGAAATAGGCGCTGAAGCGCTTGTCCATGGGCAGATCCTCCCATTGAATGCGTTGTGGACGGCGAGGCCACCAAAGCTTGAGGGCTCGCTGTTGCGTCTCAAGTTCCTCTGTTAGTGCTCGGCGCTCTGACGCAGTGGCTGGTGGATCGATTTGGTCCAGGTTCTGCTCTAGGTTCTCCAACCGGATAAGGTCCATCTGCATCTGCCTGACCTTCATGTTGCGGTAGACAAGGGCCACCAGGCCGCTGAGCCCAAACACCACAAGCACCTCCATGCGGGACATTCACCCCTCCAAGCAAGAGTATGTTTTTTTCACAACAAGGGATCTTCCGAGTCGCCTTCCCGCGGTTTCTTTTCCACTGGTTCAGCACCATTAACGCTGGTGGTGGTGGTGGAAGATGGAGATGGAAACACGACTGCGCTTGGGTCTGAAGAGGCCCTGTAACCTGGTGGATAAACCTTGCCGCCGAAGATTCCTGGAGTAGGTCCGTCGTAGGAGACCACATACGTCTCGAGTATGAGCATCTCTCGGGCACGACCGGCCACTTCCCGAGTCAACTCCTCTTTGATCTCCTTCCCATCCGCCAAAAGCCTACAGTTTGGATTCGCGGCCAAGTATGCGTTCAGTTGTTCCAGGGCTGACGGCCCAAGAAACCGCATTTGCTCGTTTTGTGCACCACGTGGAGCTTCCTTGATCTGCTTTGGTTTGTACAACGAGGGCAACATTTTGCTCTGTTATGAATCGGTCCTGTATTCATTGGGGGAACATCAGGCAACCTTGGACCCGTACGCTGTCGCCAAGGCCGTCTTGGGTCGCTTCCGCTTCTCTCCTTCGGGAAAGAGAATATCCCGCACCGTGTGATAGTCGTCGTCGTCCACTGAGCCTGCGACTGCAGCTGGACCTCTGATTCGGCGCTGTGATCGTCGCTGCTGGACCACTCGCTGCACAGTCTGCTTGCATTGGTTGATGACCCAGAGTTCAATGCCCTTTTGTCGATAGCGTTCCCACCACAGACAAATCCCTTGAGCCAGCCGGGGACCCTGGCCCCTTGTTCCATCTGACCATTCGGCCAGTGCCCCGCAAGCCATGTTGAGGTCGTCAAATGGCCCCATTTTGATGACAATAACCCAAGCCCCGCGGTCCATGACGTTTTTCATCTCCTTCTCCACAATCTGAGAAATTGGATGGCAACAGCAATGAGAGAACCTTGACGAGCTCCGGGTCCGTGTCGATACGCACCTCGGCCTGTTTCTTGCTGTCGCCTTCACCCGCCACATTGACCAGCATAAAGGTCCACCACGGCCCGTAACCTGGGGGTGCGATGCTCGCAATAGGAATGGTTGATCGCAGGGGTGGGGGTCTACGCCGTTTGCCACGTTTGTTCAGTCGGTCCAGGAGCGTGAGCGATCGAGCCGGTCCCTGGATCTCGCTCTCCTGCTCCTCCCAGTCCTCGTCCATGGAAACACACGGTGCTGTTCCTATTGTTGCAAGAGACAGGGACAGAAAAGATATCCGCGCTCTTTCCAAAAGCGGCAAAATGTATTCAAACGCTTTTCAGATTGAGTCTACACTAAGAGCACTCGGAGACCACCCAGCTGCCAGGGCAGACTCGTAGGCCGAACGAATGTGTTTCATGCCCTCGGTGACAATGCTGCTGTTGTAGACCTCGTTGTAGCGCCACAGATCCCCACGAATGGGCAGTGCAAAGAGGTAACTGTCGTGGGGCAGGAGCTGCAGATTGTTTAGTTTCATGCCCGAGCGCATTTTGTACAGCACGCTCAGAGCATGGGCCACAAACTTGTAGCCAGGGTTCTGTGCTCCCCACGGAGTTTTGGTGACAATGTCCCATGTCCGCACAATGATTTCCACGTAGTGGTTAATCCGGGTTTCATCTCGTTTCAAATCTCGAAGCGTGGGCAGATCCACGTCGTAGATGGCCTTGATGCCCTCCACTTCCACCATAATGGGAAACGTGACGCCCACGCGATCCTTGTAGTAGGCCAACAGGGCTTTGAGCTTGTCATTGGCCAGGCGCTCTTTCTTCTCTTTGATAATGGCCTTGCGCGTACTCGAGTACAGGAGCTGCGTGACGATAAATTCTGCTTCGTCACGGCGTCGTTGCATTGGCACGGGCTTCTTCCGCATACCGCCTCCACCTCCGCCGCCATGGGGTCCAGACCGCAGCCCCCGTTTGGAGTGCTTGTTTGTCTTCTTGACCACAGTGCTGCCAAATGAGTAGAACCCAGATTCGGGGAGCGTGCTGGTAATGGTCCGTGCCGATCCTATCGTGCCTTCCCGATCCCGCTGCTGCTGCTGTTCACTCTTAACTGCCACTGCGTTGCTAAAGATTGTCTGTGGTGCAAGAGACGAGTCCCCATCATCTTGCGAAGACTGCGACGTCGAGGCTGCTGTCTCAGGTTCAATTTTGACACGGACATTGTCGTTGTCGATGCGCTGATGTTTTGCACCCGGTTGGGAATAAAGATGCAGCTGTTGTTCCTCTGCTGTCAGCGGTTCTTGAGGAACAGGGGTGGCGCGCTTCATCACGCTGAGCCCAGGCTTGAAGCGGGCGGTCCTTTTCTCTGGTGGTACATATCCGCTGCCCCCACTACCACCGCCGCCACCGATGCCCTCTGACTGCCCATGGTAGAGGCCAGTGATGGGACATACCCCGTCCGGTCGGTCCAGGTACTCCCGACATCGATCAGAGCAACAGACGTGGATCTGATGATGGATACAGACGTACACACGATTGTCGATGATCTTGGAACCCCGTCCCAAGCGTCCGTCATTGATCAAATCCAACTCGCACAGCGGACGACAATCTCGCTGTCGACAAGTGTGGATGCGAGGCAGCCGCATCTCACTGCCTCGTACCATGCTGATGCGAGCGGCGCTGGCATTGATAGCGTCATCAGGGTTCATCCCTTTCTTTTTCCTCGCAGTAACTGCATTTTATCTCGCTAGAGTTCCGTGCGGTAGTTCCAGCCCCGGATCCATTCTTCTAGCACCTGCACCACAATGAGGCACATGGCCACAGATAGCATGATGACGGTCACGTAGTAGCGTTGCCGGGACCATTCCGCCCAAAAGGTTCGCCAACAGGACTCGCGTTTCTTCTTGATCTTTGCTTTCAAGGCCTTGGACACAGCAGCCCGGCGCAAAACAGCTACAGGATTCAATGTACACGTAGGACATGTAGCCCCCAGTTCCCCGTCACGGCGCCATTCATCAAGGCACGTCCCATGGAACACATGAGACGGTGGGTCAGTGCATGCTAGGGCTACAATGCGTTCAGCGTCGTCGGCGACCGATGGTGTTGCTGTCACCAGCCCCTTTGTGCAGAGTCCGCACTGATATGCATTGTCCACTATCAATTGGCCGGGAATCTGAGGGGCCGCTTCTGCTGCGGGCAGAGGAGGAGGCGGCCCGAGCACTGGAGCCTCCTCGGTCTTGTTGTTGGACTCAACTGCCGTTGACTTCGGCGGAGGTGGTAGTCTTGGAGCCGACGCTGGCAGTGGTCCTTGCAGCTCTTGGACTAATGCCACTGGCTTGGGCGTATCCATGGATGGGGGCAGCGTTTGTCACTGGCTTGCATGCACTTTTCTTTTTAGTGTGCAATCTCAGTAGCCTTGGAAGCCACATGCAGCAAAAACTTGTCCAGCACGGCAGCGTCTTCCTGTTGATTAATGTCTTCCTCTGCACCCAGCAACGCGTACTTGGCCTTGCGGAGTATGGCCCTGATGAGATTTTCAGCCGCCCGTTCGCTCAGGATCTTGACGAGAAACCCGATAAAGTCGTCGATGCACTTCTCCGCGCCCTGTGCGTCATCGGCGCCACCCAGGAACTGGTACTTGTAGCGCTTCAGGAGGGCGGCATTTCCCAGCAGGGATTCGACTGGAACCATTCCATTAGCTTGAGCCGGCGGAGGTTCCAGCTTGACCTCCATTTGACGACGACGCTCGTTCGCTGCCTCCAAGATTCTGTCGGCCATCTTCCCCAAGGGTGGCAGTACAATCTGTTCATCGGCTGGAGGAGGGGCCGTCTTGATGATGGCGTAGCCATTTCGCACTTCGCTGACATCCACACGGACGGTTGGTTGCCGCACAGTCTGAGCCGGGGGAGGCGGAGGCACAGGTTCTGCAATCTCGGCGACAATGACAGGTGGTTCGGGTTGGACAGGTTCCCGAGGAGGAGATGGCTGCGGCGGTGGAGGAGGAGGTGGAGCACGCTTCATCGATCGAATGGCCGCCGGTCCCATGCGACTCACCACTTGGTTGGCAAGACTGGCCTTGAGAAAAGCGTCGGCGTTGAGGGTGGTCGCTGCAAATTTGGGACTGTTCACCCAAGCCGCCATGGCTCCTTGCAGCGGCCGAATGGCAGGACCGGCGGGCAACAGCACCTTGTGTTGGGCGGCCTTCTTCTGGCGACTGGCGAGCTTGTGTTCCAAATCGTTGTCCTTGTAACGTTGCCACTCGTCGACCCAATATGGGAGGCGCTGTCCATCACGGGTGACGACCATGTTATCCTCGGGCTGGTTGTCTTTGTTGCGTCCCGGGTCACGCGAGCCATCTTCCTTGATGCGAGGCCCGTAGATGGTCTTGTAATTGGGCTGGGTCGGGTTCCAATACTCATCGGGCCCCGTGACGCCGCAGGTTGGGGGAACCTTGAAGACTCCCTTCCACAGCGGTCTTTGCGGATCACTGGCAAACTCCACTTCTCGTCCATCATCCAGCGGAACATGGCAAAAGTAGAAAAAGTGCGCCTCGCACAGGTCCTTGCCCATGGAATCTGGATCTCCGAGCAATGGAACCCCACGTCTCACCAGCTTGTACTGCCCATTGGGGCTCCAGATGCGGGCTGTCTTGGGTTTTCTCTTCAACGCTCGGCCCTTGTTCTTCTTGCGCTCCTCCTCGGCCATCTGGTAGCCCAACAGTACGTCTCGGGGGCTGCGAAAGTCGCTCCTCATCTCGATCCCATTGTCTTCTCCGTCGGCGTCTGCCGGCTGCTGATCATCGTCGAGGCCAACTCCAGCCACCAACATCTCCACATCAGCGCCAAAGAGTTCCTCGTCCTCCTCGTCATCCAGACCTTCATCCATGGGATCATCATCGTCCCCTGCCACTGGATCATACAGTGCCTGGGCCGGCTGTGGCTGCGGCTGTTGTGGCTGTTGCACACCTCTCCCGGCACTCGGGACAGGCGGCGGTAGCTCGGCCTGAGCCGCATACGGGTGCAGAAAGGCCACGTGCTTTGTGGCCATGCTCCTTGTAGTGCACGCAGGGAGGCTTTGTGCCCTCCTTCTCGCAAAAGACGTTGAATAAAACAACTTTGAACAGCTAGTTGTTTTTTCGCACTCTTTCAACACCAAAGCGTAGTGCGTTCAATTTTT
>JGI20214J51650_10001567_pt1 | contig 14532 bp, 16 predicted proteins | sample WetSurMetagenome_FD_51650 | JGI IMG/M metagenome (IMG submission 51650) | reverse complement strand
GCGCCGCATGGGCGAGGTCGCGGCATGAAGCGCACGCCGCGCGACGCCGCCGGCTCGATCCTCGTGCTCGCCGCACTCGTCGGCCTGTGGTGGCTGGCGGCGCACCAGGGCTGGCTGAGCCGGGTCTTCCTGCCGACGCCGGAAGCCACCGCCGAGCGCCTCGGCGACGGCCTAGTGCACGGCGATCTCGCGCGCGACACGTTGGCCACCGCCGGGCGCATGCTGGCCGGCTGGCTGCTCGCGTCGCTGATCGGCGTGCTGCTGGGCGCTCTCATCGGCAGTTCGGCGGCAGCGCGCACCTGGCTGCAGCCGACGCTGGAATTCGTCCGCCCGCTGCCCGCGTCGGCGCTGATCCCGCTGGCGATTGCCGTCTTCGGCCTGTCCGCCGGCATGGTGCTATGCGTCGTCGCGTTCGGCGCGATGTGGCCGGTGCTGCTGGCGACGATCCACGGATTCGCCGCGGTGCACGAGCGTCTGCGCGAGGTCGGTGCGGCGCTGCGCCTGTCGCGCACCGCGTTCGCGCTCAAGATCGGGCTGCCGAACGCGATGCCCGACATCCTGGCCGGCCTGCGCTTGGCGATGACGGTTTCGCTGATCGTCTCGGTCGTCGGCGAGATGCTCAGCTCGCAGCAGGGTCTGGGTCGTGCCATCCTGCTCGCCGCGAGGTCCTTCCAGGCGAGCGAGCTGTACGCCGGCGTGGCCTTGCTCGGGGCCATCGGCTTCGCCGCCAACAGCTTCGTCGCCGGAATCGAACGGCACGCGCTGAAATGGCAGCGGGGCTGAGCGGCCCGGCCGCCAACCCCCGAACCGAACCAGGAGCCCTTCATGCCGCGCCGCTTCGTCGACCTGTCGATCTATCTCGAAAACGACGTCGCCTCCGACCCGCCCGGGCTGGAGCCGAAGATCACCTACTTCACGCACCAGAACACCTACGAGCAGATCGCGCCCTTCTTTCCCGGGCTGCGGCGCGAGGACCTGCCCGACGGCGAGGGCTGGGCGGTGGAGTTGGTTCAGTTGTCGACGCATAACGGTACGCACCTGGACGCCCCGTATCACTTCCACAGCACGATGGACGCAGCGCTCGGCGACAAGCGCCGCTCGATCGCGATCGACGAGGTGCCGCTCGATTGGTGCTTCCAGCCCGGCGTGAAGCTCGACCTGCGCCATCTCCCGGACGGCCACGTCGTCAGCGCGGCCGAGGTCGAGGCCGAGCTGCAGCGCATCGGCCACACGCTGCAGCCGCTGGAGATCGTGATCGTGAACACCCGCGCCGGCTCGCGCTACGGCCACGCCGACTATGTCTCCGCCGGCTGCGGCATGGGCTACGAGGCGACGATGCTGCTGCTCGAGCGCGGCATCCGGTTGACCGGCACCGACGCCTGGAGCTGGGACGCCCCCTTCGTGCACACCGCGAAGCGTTACGGCCAGACGCAGGACGCCACGCTGATCTGGGAGGGCCACAAGGCCGGCCGCGACATCGGCTACTGCCACCTCGAGAAGCTGCACAACCTGGAAGCGCTGCCGGCGACCGGCTTCTACGTGTCGTGCTTCCCGCACAAGATCCGCGGCGCATCGGCCGGCTGGACACGTGCGGTGGCCATCTTCGACGACGCGCTGCAAGCGGCCGGCTGAGGCACGCATGGGCGAGAAGCTCGACGAAACACACGACGGCGCGCTGCGCAGCTGGGTCGCGTGCGCGAACGCGGCGGACACCGACTTCCCGATCCAGAACCTGCCGCACGCGGTGTTTCGCCGGCACGCGACGAACGAGCCCTTTCGCGGCGGCGTGGCGATCGGCACGATGATCGTCGACCTGGCCGCCGTGGCGCGCAGCGGCGCATTCGAAGGCCAGGCCGGCGTCGCCATGCAGGCCCTCGAACGGGCGGCGGCCAGCAGCCTCGAAGCTTTCATGGCCGCCGGGCCGCCGGCCTGGCGCGCGCTGCGCCTGGCACTGTCGCGCTTGTTGCGCGAGGGCGCACCGGAGGCGCCGCGGTTGAGCGACTGCCTGGTCGCCCAGGTCGACGCCGAATACACACTGCCGGCGCGCATCGGCGACTACACCGACTTCTTCAGCTCCTACGACCACATGCTCAACGTCGGCCGCGTGATGCAGCCGGACCGACCGGTGCTGCCGAACTTCAAGTGGCTGCCGATCGCCTATCACGGGCGCGCGTCGTCGATCGAGGTCAGCGGCGCCGAACTGCGCCGGCCCTGGGGCCAGATCCGAGGACCCGGCGACGCGACACCGCGGCACGCGCCGACGCGCAAGCTCGACTACGAGCTCGAGCTCGGTGCCTTCGTCGGCCCCGGCAACGCGCGCGGCGAGCGCATCGCGCTCGAAGACGCCGAGGACCATGTGTTCGGCCTGTGCTTGCTCAACGACTGGTCGGCGCGCGACGTGCAGAGCTGGGAGTCGATGCCGCTCGGGCCCTTCCTCGCGAAGAACTTCCTGAGCACCGTCTCGCCGTGGGTCGTGACGCTCGAAGCGCTGGCGCCGTTTCGCAGCGCCTTGCCGCGGGCGCCGGGCGACCCACCGACGCTGCCCCATCTGCGCCACGCGGCGCAGGCCCGCCCCGGCCTCGACATCGAACTCGAGGTCTGGCTGACGAACCTGCGATGCGACGCACCCGGCACGCGCTTGAGCCAATCGAACTTCCGCCACGCCTACTGGTCGATTGCCCAGATGGTGGCCCACCATACCGAAGGCGGCTGCAATCTTCGTCCGGGCGACCTGCTGGGCAGCGGCACGCAATCCGGCCCGGGCGACGGCGAACAGGGCTGCCTGATCGAGCTGACGCGCGACGGGCAACGGCCGCTGACGCTGGCCGACGGCGAGACGCGCAGCTACCTGGCCGACGGCGACGTCGTGACGCTGCGCGCCTGGTGCCGGCGCGAGGGTTTCGCGCGCATCGGCTTCGGCGACTGCCGCGGCCGAGTCGCGCCCGCAGCGGACTGACACGCGCCGCGGCTGCCGACGGGCCCAGAACAGCCGCGGCGTTGCCTTCCGCAACGATGCCGTGGAGACCGAAGCGATGGCCGAGATCAACGTGCTGCCGCTGGGCGGGGCAACCGTCGACGCCTTGCAAGGCGTCGGCACCCCGACGTGGAGCACCGTGCTGCTGAAGCGGGGTTTGCGCAGCGTGTGGATGGGCGGCGCCCGACCGCTGCAGCACCGGCCTGCGCGCCAGGTCGGCCGGGCGTTCACGCTGCGCTTCGTGCCGGCGCGCGAAGATCTCGCGACGCCGGCGTCCTGGGGCGCGCCGATCTCGACGCGGGCGGCGATCGAGGCCATGCCGGCCGGCGTGATCGCCGTCGTCGGCGCGCTCGGTGTCGCCGATGCCGGCATCTTCGGCGACATCCTGTGCGAGCGCATGCAGCGCCTCCAGGTGCGCGCGCTGGTCACCTTCTCGCGCTTGCCGTTCAGGTGGCACTTTGAAGCGCCAGGTCTTCGAACCCGACGGCATGACTTCCAGCACCAGGCCGCCGCCATCGGTCAGGTCGTAACGCTTGTCCTTCGCCTTCGCGTCGTCGATCGTCGCGGGCTTCAGGACGTAGTTGATGTGTCGCATTGGGGCCGCCAATCGGGGCCACGGCCGCCCCGGTGGCCCCAAACGTGGCCCTGTCCCGTTGCGACGTCAAGAAACGGCCAGGGATGCCAGAAGACAAAAACCCCAGTCGAACCAACGATCTGGGGTTTCTGTCGGGACCATCCGGGACGTCCGAAGACGCCCCGGGACCCTGTCACATGTGCTCGATCATCACCTGCCCGAAGCCCGAGCACGAGACCTGGGTCGCGCCTTCCATCAGGCGCGCGAAGTCATAGGTGACCCGCTTGCTCGCGATCGAACGCTCCATCGACGCGATGATCAGGTCGGCGGCCTCGGTCCAGCCCATGTGGCGCAGCATCATCTCGGCGGAGAGGATCTCGGAGCCCGGGTTCACATAGTCCTTGCCGGCATACTTGGGCGCGGTGCCATGCGTGGCCTCGAACATCGCCACCGAGTCGCTGAGGTTGGCCCCGGGCGCGATGCCGATGCCGCCGACCTGCGCCGCGAGCGCGTCCGACACGTAGTCGCCGTTCAGGTTGAGCGTCGCGATCACCGAATACTCNGCGGGGCGAAGCAAGATCTGCTGCAGGAACGCGTCGGCGATCACGTCCTTGACGACGATGTCCTTGCCCGTCCGCGGATTCTTGAACTTGCACCACGGACCGCCATCGATCGGCACCGCACCGAACTCGCGCTGCGCCAGCGCGTAGCCCCAGTCGCGAAAGCCGCCCTCAGTGAACTTCATGATGTTGCCCTTGTGCACGAGGGTCATGCTGGGCTTGTCGTTGTCGATCGTGTACTGCAGCGCCTTGCGCACCAGGCGCTCGGTGCCCTCGCGGCTGACCGGCTTGATGCCGATGCCCGAGGTGTTCGGGAAGCGGATCTTCTTGACACCCATCTCGTCGATCAGGAACTTGATCAGCTTCTTCGCCTTCTCGCTCTCGGCCTCGTATTCGATGCCCGCGTAGATGTCTTCCGAGTTCTCGCGGAAGATCACCATGTTGGTCTTCTCGGGCTCCTTCACCGGGCTGGGCACGCCCTTGAAGTACTGGATCGGGCGCAGGCAGACGTAGAGGTCCAGTTCCTGGCGCAACGCGACGTTCAGGCTGCGGATACCCCCGCCCACCGGCGTCGTCAGCGGCCCCTTGATCGAGACCACGTACTCGCGCACCGCCTGCAGCGTCTCTTCGGGCAGCCAGACATCGGGGCCGTAGATGCGGGTCGACTTCTCGCCCGCGAAGACTTCCATCCAGTGGATCTTGCGCTTGCCCTCGTAGGCCTTGGCGACCGCGGCGTCGACGACCTTCAACATCACGGGCGTGATGTCCAGCCCTGTGCCGTCACCCTCGATATACGGAATGATCGGCTCGTCGGGCACGTTCAACGAGAAGTCGGCATTGACCGTGATCTTCTGCCCGTGCGCGGGCACCTTGATGTGCTGGTACATGAAAGAGGTCTCCAATGGCCCGCGATCCGGGATTTCTGCGAAGCTTTCGATTCTAGGGCCGCGTCGCTGTCTCAAAGCTTTCGCCTAGACGCTGCAGTACGCGCCGGCCGGCGGCCACAGGCCGCGCGCCAGTGCCCAGGCCGACGCTGCGGCGAGCACCAGGCCGGCGGCGCGCGTGGCCAGCACCGCTACCGCGGCCGACCCGCCGGCGGCGCGCAACCGCCCCCACAGCCACGGTGCGAACGCAAGGCCGGCGCCGCTGACGAGCGCGAATCCCGCCATCACCGCGGCACCGGTGGCGGCCGAGTCGGCCAGCGCCGCCATCACTAGCGCCGACTGCAGCAGGCCGCACGGCCAGGCCACCCACAGGCTGCCCGCGGCGGCCGCCTTGACCGGGCCGCGCACGCGCTGCCAGCCCGCCGGCGCGGCCTGCGGCGCGGCACGCTCGCCGACGCGGGCCAGTTGTTCCAGCCACGCCGGCTGGCGCCCGCGCCACAGCAGCCACAGCCCGAGCGCGAGCGCGCCGGCGTGGACCAGACTCCACAGCGGCCGAAAGGCCGGGCTCAACCCGCCCAGCGTGGACAGCAGATTGACGCTCGACGCGACGAGCGCGCCGGCGAGCGTGTAGGCCGCCAGCCGCGCGGCGTGGAACGCGAGGCGCGCCGCTGGCGAGCCCCGTCCGCCGACCGCCGCGCAGGCGGCGCCGCACATCGCCGCACAGTGCGGCATGCCGGCCAGCCCGAGCATCAAGGCCCCGAGGAACAGCGTCGAGTTCACCGTCAGATGATGCGCGAAAATCGCTCGCGCATGCGGTCGGCTCGCAGATGGCGATCGAACACCATCGCGACCCCCCGCACGAAGTACCAGCCGCTGGCGGTAACCTGAATCGCGTCGTCGCCGAGCTCGACCAGACCGCCCTCGGCGAGCGCCTGCATCTCGCGCAACTCGCTCGCGAAGTACTCGCGCATGCGCACGAGGTGTGCGAGCTCGATCGACTCGAACTCGACCCTGCCCTGGCACATCAAGGCCATGATGACCGCGCGGCGCACGAGATCGTCGCGCGTGAGCGCGAGCCCGCGCACGATCGGAAACTGGCCCTGGCGCACCGCGTCGTAGTACTCGGGCAGCGACTTGGCGTTCTGGCTGTAGGTCGCGCCCATGCGGCCGATCGCCGAGACGCCCAGGCCGATCAGGTCGCAGTCCGGCTGCGTGCTGTAGCCCTGGAAGTTGCGGTGCAGCCGGCCCTGGCGGCGCGCGACTGCGAGGGCGTCGTCCGGCAGCGCGAAGTGGTCCATGCCGATGTACTCGTAGCCCGCGCCGATGAAGCCGGAAATCGCGCCGCCGAGCATGCGCACGCGCTGCGCCCCGGCCGGCAGCTCTGCGGCGACGATGCGCCGCTGCGGCTTGAAGCGNTCGGGCAGGTGCGCATAAGCATAGAGCGCGATCCGGTCCGGCCGCAGCGCAGCGACCTGGGCCACCGTGCGCTCGAACGAGGCAGGCGTCTGCCTTGGCAGCCCGTAGATCAGGTCGGCATTGATCGACTCGAAGCCAAGCGCGCGCGCCGCCTCGATCAGCTCGCGCACGCTCTCGAGCGACTGGACCCTGTGCACCGCCTGCTGCACCGCGGGGTCGAAGTCCTGGATGCCGAAGCTGATCCGGTTGAAGCCCATCGCGGCGAGCCGCTCCAATCGCGCCGGTGACGCGGTGCGCGGATCGACCTCGATCGAGATCTCGGCGCCGGGCGCGACGCGGAAGGCATCCTTCAGCGTGACCATCAGCGCGCCCAGTTCCTCGTCCGACAGGAAGGTCGGCGAGCCGCCCCCGAGGTGCAGTTGGGACACCGGCGCGCCCCGGCCAAGCTCGGCCACGTGCATCTCGATCTCGGCGTTCAGAGCGAGCAAGTACTCCCGCGCACGGTCGTGGTGCTTGGTGATGACCTTGTTGCAGGCGCAGTAATAGCAGACCGATTCGCAGAACGGTATGTGCACGTACACCGACAGCGGTGGCGTGCCGCCGACCGTCGCCCCCTCGGCGCGCTGGCGCAGGGCCTGGCGGTATTCGGTCGGACCAAAGGCCTCGACGAATCGGTCGGCGGTGGGGTACGAGGTATAGCGTGGGCCCGGAACGTCGAGCCGGCGCAACATTTCCTCGGACAAGATGGCAGGGTTTTGCATGTTGGCGCCACTGTGCCAAAGCGCGCGCGCCCGAGCTTGATGCGCATCAAGCAGACCGTGTGCGCCCCAGGCGACGTGGGGCGCCGGTCGCGCGCCGGCACGATCCCCGCGCGATGGCGTAGCATCCCGCTCCAGGTGAGTTTTAGCCGATCGGATCTACATGAGCGCTCAACCCCAGCCTATCCGCATCGAGCCATTCAAGGTGGCCTGCTCAAGCTGCAACCTGCGCGAGTTGTGTCTGCCGCTCGGACTGTCAAACGACCAGCTCGAACGACTGGACACGCTGGTCGAGCTTCGTCGCTCGGTGCCGCGTGGCGACACCTTGTTCCGCTCGGGCGACGAGTTCGCGTCGCTCTTCGCCGTACGCACGGGCTTCTTCAAGACTTGCGTCTCATCGGAGGACGGGCGTGACCAGGTCACCGGCTTCCAAATGGCGGGCGAGTTGCTCGGGCTGGACGGCATCGGCACCGAGCGCCACACCTGCGACGCCGTGGCGCTGGAGGATTCGCAAGTCTGCATCATCCCGTTCCACCAGCTCGAGGACTTGTCACGCGAGTTCAGCGACCTGCAGCGCCAGTTCCATCGCATCATGAGCCGAGAGATCGTGCGCGACCACGGTGTGATGCTGCTGCTGGGCAGCATGCGCGCCGAGGAGCGGTTGGCTGCGTTCCTGCTCAACCTGACGCAGCGCCTGAAGACACGCGGCTTCTCGCCCAGCTCGCTCGTGCTGCGCATGACGCGCGAAGAGATCGGCAGCTACCTGGGGCTGAAGCTCGAAACTGTGAGCCGGACGTTCTCTAAGTTCCAGGACGACGGCCTGCTCGAGGTCAAGCAGCGCCAGATCCGGGTGCTCGACGCGGCCGGCCTGCAGACCCTCGTCAACGGCAGCGCCTGCTGATTCGCCGCGCGCAGCCGACCGCNACGACGCTCAGCGGAAGCTGCGACTGTTCACCTCGACCGCGCTCTCGCCGAGCCGGTGCGTCAGNAAGCTGGCGACCGCGACGGCGCCCCAGAAGACGAAGAACGCNAGNGAATAGACCGCGGTCGCGCTGAGNTCGAGCGCCGCGCCACCGAACCAGTGCAGCTGGGTCGGGTCGACGAGCGAGAACACCAGCACTTCCAGCACCGAGGCCATCAGGAAGGACGGCCAGCCGATCGTCATCGCGAGGCTCGAAGCGCGGGTCATCACCGGCTCCGGCTCAACGGTCCACGGCGCCCGTGGGCGCGACCGCGGTGCCTGTTGTCTTGTGTGCCGCGGCGCCGGCCGCGTGCACGGCCGGCGGATCCATGATCTCGACATCGGCGTTGTGCACCGCGATCCAGACCGTCGCCAGGCCGGCGATCACGGCCGAGACCGGCCCGCCGATGACGAGCCAGACCATGCCGTAGCGCCACCAGGGCGTCACGTGCGGCGTCTCGGTGCGGGAGGTAGGGTTCATCGTGGGTCTCCGGTCGGCGGGTGCGGCTCAGCGCGGCACCACGAAGGTGGATTGTTCGCTCTTGCCGACGATCGTCGNGCCCGGCTCGCTGGCCAGACGNTGGACGTCGAAATGGATCGGGTGCACGCCCGGCCCGGCGTCGACCGCGGCCTGGGCCNCCAGGCGCAGCTCGACGGTGAGCCATTGCGCCTCAGCCGGCCCGACCTCCAGCTCGGCGCGGCCCTCGACGCGCAGCCCCGGCAGTCCGTCGACCGCGACGCGGTAGTGCTGCGCCTGCTCGGTCGCGTTCATCACCTGCAGCCGGTAGACGTTCTCGATCTGCCCGCCCTCGACCATGCGCGCCAGCGACGCGCGGTCACGCACGACGTCGACACGGAACGGGCTGCGCAGCGCAATGCTGCCGACCAGCGCGCCAGTGATCACGACCAGGATCGCGGTGTAGATCAGCACGCGCGGGCGCGCGACGCTGCGCAGCATCTGCGCGCGTGTCAGGTGCTTGGCCAGCCCGTTCTGGGTCGCGTAGCGGATCAGCCCGCGCGGGTACTTCATCTTGTCCATCACGCCGTTGCAGACGTCGATGCACGCGGTGCAGCCTATGCATTCGTACTGCAGCCCGTCGCGGATGTCGATGCCGGTCGGGCAGACCTGCACGCATAGCTCGCAGTCGATGCAGTCACCCAGACCCTGGCTCTTCGCGTCGACCTTGCGCGAGCGCGTGCCGCGCGGGTCGCCGCGCTCGGCGTCGTAGCTGATGATCAGCGTGTCGTGGTCGAACATCGCGCTCTGGAAGCGCGCATAGGGGCACATGTACTTGCAGACCTGCTCGCGCATGTAGCCCGCNTTGCCGTAGGTCGCGAAGCCGTAGAACAGGATCCAGAANGTTTCCCAGGGCCCGAGCATCCAGTGCGACACCGCCGGCAGCAGCGTGCGGATGGGCGAGAAGTAGCCAACGAAGCTGAGGCCGGTCCACAGTCCGATCGAGATCCAGGCCAGCTGCTTGCCGGCCTTGCGCCACAGGCGGTTGACGGTCCAGCCGCCGCCGTCGAGCTTGATGCGCGCCATCCGGTCGCCCTCGAACCAGCGCTCGACGGCGAGGAAGATCTCGGTGTAGACGGTTTGCGGACAGGCATAGCCGCACCAGAGCCGGCCGGCCACCGCGGTGAACAGGAACAACGAATAGGCCGAGACGATGAGCAGCCCGGTCAGGTAGATGAAGTCCTGCGGGTAGAGAACCAGGCCGAAGATGTAGAAGCGGCGCGACGCCAGGTCGAACAGTACCGCCTGACGCTCGTTCCACTGCAGCCAGGGCAGGCCGTAGAAAACAAGTTGCGTCGCCCAGACCAGCGCCCAGCGCCAGCGCGCGAACCAGCCGCTGACCGCGCGCGGGTAGATCTTCTTCTGCTTNGCGTAGAGCGAGACGACGGAGACGACCGCGTCGTCGCTCTCGGCCGCGGCGGGCGCGGCCGGTCCCGCAACGGCTTCGGACTTCATTGCTGGGCGACGCTGCGCCCGTGCGACAGGCTCCACACGTAGGACGCAAGCACATGGATCTGCTGTGGCGTCAGCCGGCCGGCCTGCGCCGGCATCACGTTGCTTGCGCCCTTGTTGATGCGCTCAATGATCGCCGCCTCACCCCAGCCGTAGAGCCAGATGCCGTCGGTCAGGTTTGGCGCGCCGATCGCCTGGTTGCCCTTGCCGTCGGCCCCGTGGCAGGCCGCGCAGACGACGAACTTGGCCTTGCCCAGCTGCGCCGCAATGCTGTTGTGTGGGCTGCCGGACAGGCTGAGCACATAGTTCGCGAGGTTCTTGACATCCTCGGCGCTGCCGACCGCGGGCGCCATCACCGGCATGATGCCGTGGCGCCCATTGGTGATCGTCTCCTCGATCTTCTCCGGCGTGCCACCGTGCAGCCAGTCGTTGTCGGTCAGATTCGGGAAACCCTTGCTNCCGCGCGCATCCGAACCGTGGCACTGGGCGCAATTGTTTGCGAACAGGCGGTCGCCGATCGACATCGCGTTCGCGTCCTTGGCCAGGGCCTCGGCCGGCATCGTCGCAAAGCGGGCATAGACCGGCGCGATCATCTGCTCCTCGCGCACGACCTCGGCGTGATGCTGGCCGGCGCTGCTCCAGTTCAGCAAGCCGACATTGCTGCCCAGGCCCGGGTACAGCGCCAGGTAGATGCCGGCGAAGACGACGGTGATCACGAACAGCCCCATCCACCAGCGCGGCAGCGGGTTGTTCAGCTCGCGCAGGTTCTCGTCCCAGATGTGGCCGGTGCTGTTGTCGTTGGCCATCACGGTGCGCTTGCTCGCCGCGGCGAGCACGCCCAGACAGGCGAGCAGGCTCACGACGACCGCCGCGGCGACGAACCAGGACCAGCCCGGATTGACGAAATCGCTCATGACCGGTCTCCAGGCTCGTCGATGAAGGGCAGTTGCTCGGCCTCGTGGAACTCGGCCTTGCGCCGGCCCGACCAGGCCCACGCGACGACGCCGAGGAAGAAGACGAAGCAGAACACCGTGGCGGCGCTGTGCAGGTGGTAGAGATTCATGGTTGTCGAACTCCGCTCGTCACTTGACGGCCGTGCCCAGCCCCTGCAGGTAGGCGATCAGCGCGTCCATTTCCGTTTTGCCCTCGACCGCGCCGGCGGCGCCGGCAATGTCGGCATCGGTGTAGGGCACGCCAACCANGCGCAGCGCCTTCATCCGCGGCGCCATGCCGGCCGGGTCGACCGTCGCATGCTCAAGCCACGGATAGGCCGGCATGATGGATTCGGGCACCAAGTCGCGAGGGTTGTTGAGGTGGATGCGGTGCCACTCGTCGCTGTACTTGCCGCCCACGCGCGCGAGATCCGGGCCCTGGCGCTCGCTGCCCCACAGGAACGGATGGTCGTAGACCGATTCGCCGGCGAGCGAATAGTGGCCGTAGCGCAGCGTCTCGGCCTGCAGCCGTCGGATCATCTGCGAGTGGCAGTAGAAGCAGCCCTCGCGCTGGTAGATGTCGCGTCCGGCGAGCTGCAGCGCGGTGTAGGGCTTGACGCCCGGCACCGGCTGCGTCGTCGACGCCTGGAAGAACAGCGGGACGATCTCGACGACGCCGCCGATCGCGACCGCGACCAGGATCAGCACGATCATCAGCAGGTTGTTGGTCTCGATGCGCTCGTGCCCGCGCGCGACATGGGTGTCGGCCATGGTGGTGTTCTCCTTGTTCTCTTCAGGCGTGGGCGACGACGGCCGGGATCGGCACCGAAGCCGGGCGGCCGGAGCGCACCGTCATCACGACGTTCCAGGCCATGATCACCATCCCCGAAAGGTAGAGCAGCCCCCCGCCAAGGCGCACGATGTTGAACGGGTGCGTCGCCTTGACGCTCTCGACGAAGCTGTAGACAAGCGTGCCGTCGGGATTCACCGCGCGCCACATCAGGCCCTGCATCACGCCGGCGATCCACATCGACGCGATGTAGAGCACGATGCCGATCGTCGCGATCCAGAAATGGGTCTCGATCGCCCGCGTGCTGTACATCGAACTGCGGCCGTACATGCGCGGGATCAGGTGGTAGAGCGCGCCCATCGTCACGAGCCCGACCCAGCCGAGCGCGCCGCTGTGCACGTGCCCGATCGTCCATGCCGTGTAGTGCGACAGCGCGTTGACGGTCTTGATCGACATCATCGGCCCCTCGAAGGTCGACATGCCGTAGAACGACAGCGAGACGATCAGGAACTTCAGGATCGGATCGTCTCGAAGTTTGTGCCACGCACCCGACAGGGTCATGATGCCGTTGATCATGCCGCCCCAGCTTGGCGCGAGCAGCACGAGCGAGAAGACCATGCCCACGCTCTGCACCCAGTCAGGCAAGGCCGTGTACATCAGGTGGTGCGGGCCGGCCCACATGTAGACGAAGATCAGCGCCCAGAAGTGGACGATCGACAGCCGGTAGCTGTAGACCGGACGCCCGGCCTGCTTGGGGATGTAGTAGTACATCATCCCGAGGAAACCCGCAGTCAGGAAGAAGCCGACCGCGTTGTGGCCGTACCACCACTGGACCATTGCGTCCTGCGCGCCGGCGTAGGCCGAATAGCTCTTCGTCCAACTCACCGGGATCGACGCGCTGTTGACGATGTGCAGCAGCGCCACCGCGATGATGAAGGCGCCGAAGAACCAGTTCGCGACGTAGATGTGGCGCACCTTGCGTCGGCCGATGGTGCCGAAGAACACGATCGCGTAGGCCACCCAAACGACGGCGATCAGCAGCTTGATCGGCCACTCGAGCTCGGCGTATTCCTTGCTGACGGTGTAACCCATCGGCAGCGTGATCGCGGCGGCGACGATGACCAGTTGCCAGCCCCAGAACACGAACATCGCCAGCTTCGGCGCGAACAGCCGCGTCTGGCAGGTGCGCTGCGCGACGTGGAACGAGGTCGCCATCAATGCGCAGCCGCCGAACGCGAAGATCACCGCGTTGGTGTGCAGNGGTCGCAGGCGGCCGAAGCTGAACCAAGGAATGCCGAAGTTCAGCTCGGGCCAGGTCAGCTGCGCGGCGATGATCACGCCGACGAGCATGCCGACGATGCCCCAGAGTACCGATGCCAGTGCGAACAGCCGCACTGGCGCGTCGAAATACACCGGGGCAACCGGCGTGTTGTTATTGGCCATCGGGGAACTCCTCCTCGGTCGAACGCGTTACGACAACGTGTCGGATTGTCAAGACGAGTTCCGCTTCACCGCTTGATCGCCGTCAAGCGGCTCGTCGTCCGGCAACAGAATTCGCTCGCCCTCGGCATCCAGATCCTCGAACTGGCCGCGTTGGATCGCCCAGCCGAAAACGGCGATGATCAGCAGCACGACTCCCGCTGAAAGCGGCACGAGCAGGTACATGCTCTCCATCGCGGCGTTCCTTCAGCGCCCGGCACGCAACGCGTTCAGCACGACGAGCAGCGAGCTGCCCGCCATGCCCAGCCCGGCGGCCCAGGGCGGCAGCGCGCCCGACAGTGCGAGAGGGATGGCCAGGGCGTTGTATAGCGCGGCCCAGGCCAGGTTCTGGCGCACGATGCGCATTGCCTTGCGCGCCGTCTGGCGCGCGCGCACGATATCCAGAGGCCGGTTCGAGATGATCACCGCGTCCGCCTGCGCGCGCGCGGCGAGCGCGCCCTGCCCCATCGCGAGCGAGACATCGGCTCGCGCCAGCACCGGCGCGTCGTTGACACCGTCACCGACCATGCCGATCGGCACGCCCGGGCGCTGCGCCGCGGCCAGTGCCGCGAGCTTGGCCTCAGGCGTGGCGCCGGCGACGACCTCTTCGATGCCCAGCCGCTCGGCCAGGCGCTCGGCGCGCGCCGGCGCGTCGCCGGAGAGCAGCGTCAGGCGCACTCCGCCTTCGCGCAGCGCGGCCACCGCCTGCGCCGCGCCTTCTCGCACCGTCTCGTCGAAACGCCAGCCGGCGAGCACGCGCTCGCCGCGCGCGAGCCAGACCTGGACGTCGTCGCGCGGCGCGGCACCGGTCCAGGCGGCCGAGCCGAGCCGCCACTCGATGCCGTCGTCGTCGAGCGCGCGCAAGCCCTGCCCCGCGAGTTCCTCGACCTCGTGCCAGCGGCGTGGCGACGCCGGAGGCGCATGCGCCAGCGCGCGCGCCAGCGGGTGCTGTGACCAGGCCGCGAGCGATGCCGCTTCGGCATCGAAGTCGCCGCATGGGTCGGTCTCGCTGCCCTCGGGCCGCACCGTGTCGCGCAGTGTCGGCCGGTCCTCGGTCAGCGTGCCGGTCTTGTCGATGAAGAGGTGGCGCGTGCGCGCCAGCGTCTCCACCGCGTCCAGCCGCTGCACGAGCACGCCGCGCCGCGCCAGGCCACCGACCGCCGCAACCAGGGCCGCCGGCGCCGCGAGCGACAGCGCGCACGGGCAGGTGACGATGAGCACTGCCACCGCCGCGG
>JGI20214J51650_10001566_pt1 | contig 14535 bp, 14 predicted proteins | sample WetSurMetagenome_FD_51650 | JGI IMG/M metagenome (IMG submission 51650) | reverse complement strand
CCTCCTCTCGTGACCATGCATAACGCCATCCCAATGAACCTGTGTCCCCGCCATTCTCGTGGACCGCCTTGACCTTGGCGATGATGTCCTCGTCCTCGATCTCCACCTTGGCCGGTCTCTTCAGGTAGAAAGTGTCCTGCATGTCACGTGCTGGATGATCTTGGGGGGTGAAGAGGGCGTCCATATTCCAGAATGCGGCCTGGACATACTCGTCATCGATCTCGGTGAAGCCCATCTGGATGAAGATCCGCCTGACCTCGTCCGCCACACGTGTCAAAGGGTGCTTCTTGGCCGCGAAGACGCTGGGAGCGAACGTGTTGACATCGTACTTCCTGATGGAAACATCACGCCATCTTCCTGTCTGGACAAGTTCAGGTGTCAGCTGGGCCACCTCTTCCTTGAGCTCGATCCCCAAGGAAAGGACCTCTCTACCGGTATCGGTGAGGGACAGCTCTCTGCTTACCACCAGCCTCTCCGCGATCAGGTCCTGACGGGTCTTAAGCTGCGCTATTATGTCCATATCTACATCGCTCTCCGGTCGGTCTGACTCGGCCAGCGCCCTTAAGAGGGTCTCGTCGGGCATATCCTCGACCAGAGCCTTCTTCCCGGAATCCGTTAGGACCATGGAGGGTGCCCCTTCCCCCTTCTCTATCTTCACCAGGGCCTTCCTCTTCAACCAACCGATGGCCAGGGATGCGTCGCTCTTGCCGATCCCCTGCTCAAGCTCGGATATGGTGGACCTCCCATCCTTTGAACCTATGAATTGCAGCGCCTTGCGTTCTGGGAGCCCTTGATCAAGAATGTTCCTCGATCTCAAAGAGAAGTACTTCTGGGCGCTCTCCTTGATCTCGATGAGCCCCTTGGACTGCAACCAGGACGAGGCGTTCATGACCTCCACCAGCTGCTGGAAATGGCCCGCCTCGAAGACGCGTTCGGGTGACGCCCCTCCGTCCAAGCCTTCCAACGTGAGCAATACCTTCCTTTCGGGGTAGCTCAGTCCGTCCAACAGCTGCGTGGCGCTCATGTTCGATAGTGAAAAGCTCGACCGTATTTGGTATTTTTCACCGACCGTCCCGTCGTTTGGCAGGCTTGATGTCCAAGACGGGTGTCCCATCCAGAGCGTCGAGGCCTTGGACCAGGACGACGTTTCCCTTCACGCCCATCAGCTTGACCCTCTGCAGACCGATGGGATTGGGGCGGAACGGGCTTCTGGAGGCGAACACCCCCACCTCCGGATTGGAAGGGTCGCCCTTGGGGTGCAATTTGAGATGGTAACCTTGGCCTATGTTCCGGTCGAAAAGGAAGATGACGTCGATCTCATCGCTCTCGTCCAGCCGGAACAGGCCAGGTTCGAACTCCGGGAATATCACGATCTCCGAGATCACCTCTGAGAAATCCTGGGTCGTCTGGACCTCATTGTGCACATGACCGATCGGCTCGAGGCTCAACATTTCGAGCTCAGCATGAAGTCCTGGACCCGCTCCTTCGCCTCTTCCCTTCTCTGCTGGTGCACTTCGAGGAATCTCAGGACCCTCTCGGTCAGGACCTGCTTGCACTCTCCGCATAGGATCTCCCCTCGCCTGCAGCGTTCTGCCATCTGGTCAAGCGCTGCGTCCTCCGGCTCGAATAGGATGAACTGGTACTTGAACACGGCACAGAGGTCGGGTCGACCGCCGTTCTTCCTCTGCTCCTCCACCGATACCGCTCCGCCTGTGAACGCCTGCCCGATCTTCTTCTTGACGGTCTTGGCATTGTCTGTGGTGAAGATGGTGGTGTTCGGTTCCGAGGAGGACATCTTGTCCCCTCCGTTCAGACTGGGGAACATCTTGGAATGGAGCAATGCCGGTTTTGGCATGCCGATCATCGGGGCAACGTCCCGAGCCACTCGGAAATGGGCATCCTGGTCTATTCCACATGGTATGAGGCAGGGCGTGGACCTCCCGTACAGCGCCTGCTCGATGAAACAGGGAGCGGCCTGTATGCTAGTATAGAAGATCTCACCGATGTTGTTGCTATTGTCGAATCCAAAGACCGCCTTGGCGGTCGAGAACGTGACACGCTTCGCCACCTCCAAGGCAAGTGGGTAGAGCAACTTGATGCACTCCGTGTCGACCAAGATCTTGGTCTTGGCGGGGTCGAAACCGAGGGCGATGACGTCCAGAGCGTTCTCGTACGCGAAATTGCTGGTATCCTTCAGCGATAGGGAGTCATTGAACAGGAACTTCTCATCGTCCGTCATCTGGAAGTATAATTTCGCCCCAAAGGTGTCCTGTAAGTACTTATTGAAGATCCAGGGGGTTAGATGACCGAGATGGATGTTGCCCGAGGGCCCTCGGCCCGTGTATAGGAAGAACCTGTTCCCCTTATCATACTGGTCCAATATCCATTCAAGGTCGCGCTGGGAATAGAAGACGCCGCGACGGAGCATGGGATGGAGAGGCCCGTAAGTCGCGAGGCGCTGTAACATCTCCTCGTCGATCCTCTTTGTCCCGAATCGGGTGATCAGCTCATCNTAGTCGATGTCACCGCTGACCTCCCAGGGGGTGACCTTGAAATCATTCATCTACGCACCAGTTGGGCGGAGAATGCTTGGAGGATTAATAAATGCTTCTTGGTTGTGATCAACTCGTATTCACATATTTCATCTATCTTGGCTTTGACGATAAACTCAAACCAGCCTAATTTATTCTAATATTAATATAGTATTTTTAGCTGTATGAAGACATCTTTACAAAGTTCATCCAGATGTCTTTGGGGCACTGGCCGACCACCAGTGTCCGAACATGACCTGATGGTCTGTTATCTGGTGCGCCAGATATTCAACGCCAAGTTCAGGCAGACCCAAGGTCCCTCACCCTGCCTAGGCCAACCAGGACTGGGTCAAGATGCACGCAGCCATCGAGACCGATTCGTTCTACATCCCATCCTACGACCTGACCGAGTCGAACGTGCATGACCGCCAGATGTTCGGACAGGTTTGGGAGCACCTGCCATCGAATGTGGTTCCAACAATGAGCATGGCCGATTCGGCCTATAACGGTAATTCAGTGATCGAGACGGCATGGAAACACGGAGCCTGGCCGCTACTCGGGATCAAGAAGAGCGCCGTTTATCGGCGCGGTCCGATGAACACCTTCTAAGGCATGGTCCATTTCATCTTCAACATCCCTCGGACCTATTCGGTGTTCTATTGCAAACATCACCATGCTGAAGTGATCTTCAACATGCTCGGTGACCTTTTCGGTTACCGGCTTCGATCACTTTCGAAAGTTGGCAAGAAAGAACGAGGTCCAATGCAAGGTCGTTTATCACAATATTCGCATGCTGGCTTGGAACTCCCTCAAAACCTCAGGTCGAGTTTAGTGTCAAAGCCTACATAATAAAGAACATTACGGGGTAAGGTCGAGTAAAGNTTATTATAGGTATAATTTATTGAATCGAAGGAACCCAGATGAACCGGTATAGTCTCGTCATCATCATCCTCTCCATCATAATGGCTCTCCTGTCATTATGGAATAAAGATTGGGCGAGCCTCATGGTGCCAACGACAGGAATCGCGGTCGTCTGCGCACCGATGATAGTGACGGGTGATAACACCAAAGGGTACGATGTACGCATTATGCGCATCTCCATTGTACCGATGGTCGTTTTCATAGCCCTATCCGTTGCCAACCTCATCTTCAATTTCGAGTACTATTACGAAGCGTCAATAGCGGCCCAGGCATGTGCCATGATGGCCTTCGGGATTATGCTAGCCGTGTTCCTGAATGCTAGGACGGACGTTTCCCTGCCCCGGAGGTGGGTGGTCCTCTTTGCAATGACCTTCGCCGGGTCGTTGTCAGTGCTTTACACGTTCTCCACCATCTACTGGATGTACGTCACAGGATACCCGATCTTCAATGGCGACTTCAGCAACACTCTGGACAACGATGCTGTCAACATGATGCTCATGGTTCCGATGGCGGTGTCCTCGTTCACCACCGTCATCTACGCCGCGGCCTTCAACGAGTACCTCAAGCGCGCGGATTCCCTTGACCTAACTAGATTGTTACCTGGAGAGGGGTCATGAAGAAGATCGACCTCTCCGATGTGATCTGCGTGATCACATCATTGTTGATCCTTCTGATGACCGTCCTTTCGGTGTTGGGGACGGACCGTACCCCCTACAAGCTGTGGACCGGCGTGCTCTGTGCCTTTTTTTGCTTGCTGCCGATGATCTTCCGGCACGCTAACGTGATGAGGTTACCATTGGCATTGATAATGCCGATACAGGTCACGATATTCCTGCATGCCTACGGCGTGCTGCTGATGATGTACGATGACATCGTGTGGTACGACACGGTCACGCATTTGGCAGCATCGATAACCATAGCGCTGTTGGTCTTCTATGCGCTGGTGGCGATCGAAATGTTCGACACACAGACCCGCTTCGGCAAGAGGCTCCCTCTGTTCGTCACATTGATAATGATGACCTTCAGCATATACTGGGAGGTGCTCGAGCTCGTAGTGGACTACACCACGGGCATAAACATGCAGTACAGCCCCTGGGACACCATCCGGGACATGGTCTGCAACACCATCGGTACCCTCATGGTGACGGTACCCTTGAGGTTCTACCTCAAGAAACATAACCCAAATGAGTTCATCGAGCGACTCGAGCTGAGCCCTTCGCTCAAGCGCATCGCCACACGCGAACCGAAATCAACTAAGCAACCTGTCAATGATGATCATTAGCTGGACATCCCATATCTCGTTGACAGGGCCGTTCCTGAGGGGACCGCAGGATCGATGACCTCACTGAATGAAGAATGGATTTAGACCATCGAAAATGAATGTGCGCATCGATTCTGCCTTTGAAATGAATGCCTCGAAAGGACATGNAGAATACTGTCCAATCATATCCAGGCACATCGTCAAAGATCGCATTGAAAAAGTACTAGATCNAGGCCGGTCTCCACTGTGGCCGTATAAGATATGACCACGGTTTTCCACACCTCTGAAATCTGGAGGGAGATACCAATCCTTTCCCATTTCAGACCATCGTCCCACTACTGCTTCTTCTCGATATTTTGAAATAAGACCACTTTAATCTGACACGGATGCGGCAGAGCTTCGTCCAGGGACTGAACAGCAAGCTTTGTTCCATCTCGCCGCAGAGACGGGTCTTTTTATTGATACTGGTCTGGGCTCTCTTTTTCGGGGCATTGATCGCTCTTGATGCGCTCTTTCTCCGCAATTACCTCAACTCTACGATCGGTGAGGTAATCGACATATCCTTCTATAGAGAGAGGACCGAAGGCATCCTCAATGGTCTTTGGTTGTACCGCGACATACAATGTGAGTCCCCGCCATTGATCGACTATCTCATGATACCAGCAGAGCTGGCCGGTGGAAGCGATATCGCCTACCAGATATGGTTCTCCATATTCATCCTACTGACCTCCCTCACACTTTACTGGGCCCTTCGTCGTTTCGATGATGTCAAGGCCTTTTGGGTAGCGCTGATATTCCTTTTCGTTCCGGTGAGCACGATCGAGACCGTATTTGGGATCCAAGACGAGGCCATCGTGTTCTACATCTTCATCTTGTCCATCCTCCTAGCCGTCATCGGGAGACTGCGTTGGAGCACCGTGGCAATGACGGTCGGCATCTGGACCAAGTTGATCAACGTCTTCCTGTTACCGTTCCTTTTAATGGCTGAAAAGACGCGGAGAGGGAGGTTCATCGTGTTGGGGATCGTCATCGGGCTGACCCTCATAGTATGTATCCCTTTCATGATCGTCTCCCCNGAGGAATTCCTCAGTTTCCCCTCATATTATTTCCTAAGGTCCGGAACGGCCGAGAANCCCACATCCAACCTGAACATATGGGACTTCTTGAGCATGGGCGGGTTGCATCTGCCCTCTTGGTTCTTCCTTGTGCTTATCGCTGGTGTGATGATATTCGCCTACTACCTCGGATTGAAAAAGAACCGCAGCCTCTTGGAAGGTATGCTGATCGTCCTGGTCGCCTTCATCCTGATCTACCCTCGCACCACTGCCAGTTACTATACGCTCCCGATCGCCCTCTTGCTCATCTGGGGTGTTGAGAACCGATGGCTGGTGATCAGGTGCCTGTCCATCTATGTCCCCCTACTCTTAAGCCTACTTTTCACCAACAACAACTCCATGGGAGAACCGTTCATAGACTGGGAATGGGGGTGGGTTGTCGGTGCCTTACTGCAGCTCATGGTCATCATCATATTGCTTGATTCCACACGCGTCGCCCTTCGGAAACGTAACTTCGTTGACCGGGCCTTAGCCAAGGAAGAGCAATAATTTCGTTATTGGCATCGCAGTGGCAATAATTCTANCTGGCCGGTCAGATGACGAAGGGCGCATACGCTCTTTATATCCCCACCATGGTGAGACCGTCTGAGCTAAGATTGACTAGGTTCAGGACCTGAACCTGAAAGGAAAGCGAATTTATATTCGCAATCCCAAGGCCGCGGACTCCCGGTCTAACCGAGTCAAACATCCATGACAGCCAGATGTTCGGACAGTTGTGGGAACACCTGCCATCGAACGTCGAACCGACCATGAGCCTGGCAGACTCGGCATACAACGGCAATCCCATCATCGAGACTATATTGAAACATGGAGCCAGACCGCTCCACTGAATCAAGAAGAACGCCATTTATCGGCGTTCTCCGATGAACGCCTTCTAAGGCATGGTCCATTTCATCTTCAACTTCCCGAGGAACTATGTTACGTACTATGGCAAACGGAACCATTCTGAAGCGACCTTCAGCATGCTCGGTAACCACTTCGGTTACCGACTTCGACCACGCTCGAAAGGCGGTCGAATGAACGAGGTCCAATGCAAGGTCGTTTCACAATATTCGCATGCTAGCTTGGAACTCTCTCAAAATGTCGANTCGAGTTTAGCGTCAACGCTTATAATATTAAATTAAAATTTATATTTGGCCTAAGGCTTAAAATCGAATGGGATGACAACCACGAATCTGGGAAAAACGATTCATTCATATATTCAGTGATCGTGCCCGCCGCTAAAGGGTCGTCTATGGACGCGACGAACATCATCCTCTTCATCGCTAGCTTCGCATTGATCCTCGTAGGTTGCGAGTTCTTCACCAACGCGGTGGAATGGTTGGGCAAGAAGCTCAATCTTGCGGAGGGTGCGGTCGGAAGCGTCCTCGCTGCGGTGGGGACTGCGATGCCTGAGACCCTTGTCCCCTTGATCGCCATAATTTTCGTCGGTGGTGCGGCGGGGGAGGAGATCGGAGTGGGGGCCATCCTCGGCGCTCCGTTCATGCTGGCAACGTTGGCCTTATTCGTTACCGGCCTCGCGGTCTACCTGTTCAGGAAAAGACGCCAGAGGAAGACCTTGGCCATCAATGGGAAGCTGATCCGCCGCGACCTGAAGTTCTTCATAATCGCATATTCCATTGCGGCTGTGACCGCGTTCATCCCCGAGGACTATGGTTGGGTGAGGTGGATCGTAGGTTGCAGCCTGATCCCAATATACATCTATTACACCTGGGTGACTTTGAGGACAGGGGAGAGCTGCTCCGAATCGGAATGCAATGCGCTCTATCTTCAAAGGGGGCTCAATAAGCTGAACGGTCGAAAGAGGACCGAGCTGCCACCGCCCACCTGTGCCGCCGACTATGAGGACCCGGTCAGCAAGGAGTTCAGAGAGGCGGTCTATAAGGAGGAGCCCAATCTCACCTTAGTGATCGTCCAACTGATAATGGGCCTCACCGGGATCATCCTGGGCGCCACGATCTTTGTGGACCAGGTGGAATCCNTGGCAGCTGCAGCGGGGATAAGTGCAACGATCTTAGCCTTGATCATAGCCCCGATAGCTACGGAGCTACCCGAGAAGTTCAACAGTGTGCTGTGGGTCAAGGATGGGAAGGACACCTATGCCATCGGGAACATCACTGGTGCCATGGTGTTNCAGAGCTGTATCCCTGTGACCATCGGCATACTNCTCACCTCTTGGCATTTGGACCTATCACAACCGACGGAGTTGCTCATGGCGATAAGCATCCTGATCGCCCTGCTCTCGGCAAGCATCATTTACCTGCGGGCCACGGCAACTGAGCTGAAACTGTCCACCCTACTCCTAGGAGGGGTCTTCTATGCGGCCTTCATCGTTCTGGTGTTGTTTTTGACCTGAGGTGGCGTCATGACCGAACCCAGCATAAGGCCAGGATATATCGATGAGGACCGTTTCGAACGTTCCAAACGTATCGCATGGCTTGATGTGGAGGGNATCAGGGGCTCGAACTGTCTGGTGGTCGGAGCAGGCGCCCTTGGGAATGAGGTGGTCAAGGACCTGATCCTATCCGGTGTGAACCATATCACATTGGTCGATATGGACAGGGTGGTCAGGTCGAACCTGAATCGCTGCGTGTTCTTCCGAGATGGAGATGTTGATGATGGTCGATACAAGGTCGACGTCGTGGCAGAACGGGGAAGGGAGCTCTCTCCCGACGCCAATNTAGATACCNTGATCAGTAAGATCGAGGAGATGGATTCGGGATCATTGAAGGATTTCGATGTCGTGTTCGGATGCCTAGACAACATAGGTGCGAGATTGCACCTCAACGCCCAGGCCTGCTTCGCCATTGTCCCATACATCGATGGAGGCACAGATGGCACTCGAGGTAAGGTCCAGGTCGTCCTGCCACCCGACACCCCTTGTCTGCAGTGTGCCATGAACCGGAGTCACCAAAAGGTCCTGGAGAGACGTTTCAGTTGCACCGGTGCCGATGTGGTCCTGCACGAGAGGAAGATCGCCGCGGAGATCACGACAACCAGCATCATCGCTGCCATCCAGGTGCGCGAAGCACTCAAGGTGCTATCAGGGCGAAGCGAGGCGTGCATAAGGAATGTGGAGTATTACGATGGCTTTCTTGCCAAGAGCGATAGCTATGAGATAGCGATCGATCCAGAATGCCCTAACCACCATCCACAATGATATTTTCTCATTATCCGAAAAACTAACTCTAACCGAAAGTCATTAATTAGCACCGAAACCTCCCTCGGGTTCACTGGTCATCTAGATGAACGTGAGGATAAGGAACGCTGAGACGGGAAGCACCGTTGACATGGAGCTAGAGGGGGAGAACACCGTGCAGGAGATAATCGAGGGGGCATCGTCGTTCTGGAACAAGGATGATGGTGCCTATGTGATCCGAAAGGGCAAGCGCCTCCTCAGGGGTCAACAGAGCGTTGCCGTGGCAGGTATCGCCGACAGCGACGAGCTCGAGCTGATCCCAGACCCCGAGGGCGGGGTCTGATGCCGTATCCCAGAGAAATTCTATTGAAAAGGCTGAACAATGAGATAACCGCCTGCCGTAGTGGATCGAAAGCCAAGTTCGAAGTCTCCGACCCAGAGTTGGTCAATTTCCCTGTCATCATCGATGTGACACTACCGAAGGTACCTGGGCCGGTGCTTGAGGGTGAAAAGGTGGTGTACCGCTACGACCACCATTTCCGCATGATCATCACGCAAAACTACCCCTACGAAAAGCCCAGGATCATATGGCTCACGCCGATCTTCCATCCGAACATCATGATGCCTGAGGATGGGGGGCATCTCTGCACCAGGTTGTTGGAGGATTGGTCCTTCAACTCCGCTCTTATCACGTTCATCAAGGGGATCGAGCTGTTGCTATTATCCCCCAATGGCGCNAGCCCCTTCGGAACGGAATCCTGCACCCGTGCCGCCCAATANTTCAATGCCCAGAACCGTCGTTCCGTCCCGGTCGTGGTTCCGGTACATCCCAAGGTGGTGTTCCGCTGATACGACCACCATGCATNGTGGGTTCGAAGGACATGGAGCTGACGGAAAAGNCCGCTCCGCCCGCTGAACGCACCGCCCCCCACAAGTGGCTGGACCGTCACGCGCTCCGCAAATTCCATAAACGGTCCGCCTACGGTTTGGAGCTGTACCTCTCAAAACTGGCCGAGGAACGTATAAGGAACCACGCGAACAGCAAGCTATCGCAGAGGTTGGAGGTGATGGGCTTCCTCCTCGGCACGGTCCATCGTTGCGGGGACAACACCTTTGCATTGGTGAAGGATGTGGCCACGACCTCCCTGGAGGCCACCTCGGTGAGCGTGCGATTCGAGAGGGGTGGGCTGGAGGACCTCTTCGGGACATTGGAGACCACGGATTTCAACTATGTCATCGTGGGGTGGTACCACTCCCATCCAGGTCATGGCTGCTTCCTTTCCGAGATCGATGTGGAGACGCAACGACGGATGTTCGATCGTTCGTGGCACAGCGCCATCGTCATAGACCCTGTGCAACAGGACATCGCCGCCTTCAGCATCAAGGACCACAAGGTCGAGGAACGTCCGTTCGCCATCTACTGGGACGAGTACCAGAATCCATATTACGGGGAGTCGGTGAGGAACAGGCGGATACGCTCAGACCCAGATGGCGTGCCTGCGTCTCAGTGAGCTCTCGTTCTGGTTCAAACGGGCCATCAACATCGGGACAAGGGAGTCGAGCAGTATCGAGGTGGCCACCTCGAAAAGGGTCCCCAGAGGGGCGTACTTCTTACGTTGGTCGTCCCGACAGGGCGTTATCTCGAGAATGATGTTAGATGCCGATCCGAGCTTGGAATGGGCGGCCGAGGTGACGCTCACCACCTTAGCCCCGATGCGGCGCACGATGTTCGCCGTCTGCACCGCCGACATGGTCTCCCCTGTGTTGGAGATGATTATGACCAGATCGTTCGACTCCACAATGGGTGTCGTCATATCACCGACGAAGTGCACGTCCAGACCCATCTGGACCAGACGCACTGCGAAGGACTTCCCCACCAACCCGGACCGACCCACCCCATAGATGAAAATGGTCTCAGCGGCGATTATTGCGTCGACGATATCATCGATCTTGGTATCGTCCACCTTCTCGAGGGCGTTCTTGACCTCATTCAATATGTAGGCGGAGGTGTCCTTCAATCGTCCTCATCCTCGTCATCGAAGTCATACTCTTCCTGATGCTTGGACTTACCTTTGTCCTTCTTCTGCGCCTTGGAGTCCTTTGACACCTTCTTAGTGAGGATGCGCTCGAAGATGACCTTCATGTACATGGCATCGTGCTCTAGCAACGGTGAGCTGGATATGATGGTGCAATCGGGGTTCTCGTCCGCTAGGTACTCGGCCAACGGCTCGAAGCGCANNTCCCCCTTCTTGATGGGCGTTACGCGCTTCTCGTTCCCTCCCTCATGCTCCACCCCGGAAAAATGGGAATAGAAATGCCCGTCGACCTGTTTGCGCACCTGGTCGAAAAGGTCCCCGAAGTCCTGGGGCTCACGCAAGGTCCCGCTCTGCCTGGCATGTAGATGGGCGAAGTTCAGGACAGGGACGACCCCATCTATCTTATCGCTGAGCTCCAATATCTCCTCCAGGGTCCCGAATACCTCCTGACGCCCAGAGGTCTCGAAGCCCAGCCGGGGCCTCAGCTTGTTCTTCCTCCACCAATCCATGGCATCGCCGATGCGCTCGGCGATGACCTCGGCGGCCTTGGCCTTGCTCAGGTCCCCGTAGAGCCCAATGTGCGATACCACCAGGTCACCTTCGATCTGGCTCGTGAGAAGGCCCGCCCAGCGTATCGAGTCGAGGCTCTTCTGGGTGAGCTCGTTCCCCGATGTCAGGTCCATGTAATAGGGGGTGTGCATCGATAGGGCTACATCCAGTTCCTTGCCCATCCTTCCCAGGGCATGGAGCTCTTGGAAGTTCTGCACCAGTCCGGAGGCGAGCGTGATCAGCGTGTCGTCCCCCTTGATCTTCTCATCCACGTTGTTGATGATGGTGGCCTTCTTGCCCTTGCGGCGCACCATCTCGATTATCAGGTCGCTTTGCACTTCCAAGGGGGTGAGGCCGACCTCATCATCTTCAGGCATGCGCTCCACAACGTTGACGCGCACCATCTGAACCTCCATGGCGTTCAGGCCCAGGTTGTGCACGTCCTCTATACCGTCCTTAATCGTGCGACCTTTGCAAGAAAGAGGGATACCAGCCGGGCCGAACCTAATCATGAAGCGACAACCACCCTGGGATAAGCATAAGGGTATGAAAGAGGTATTATATAACGCCTCTCCGTATTTATTATATAATATAAATATAATTAATTGAATTCATACAACCTTGTCAAACGACAGAATGGGACCAATGCATATAATTGGGGATTCGCCTTTCCCTGGAAAGGGTGCATTCTTTGATGGAGGACGTGGTGGCCAAGAAGGTCCAGCGATGGGAGGCCCAGCTCATAGACCTGAGCCTACGCAACAGGCTCCTGAATTACAAAAAGACCAAGTCAGCCACGCTCATCATCAGGGACCCGGACCCGGGCCACGTGTTCAAGGACCTNGTGGTCGACCGTATCAAGCAGGGCATCTGGTGCGAAAAGTTCCGGGATGAGTTCAAGGAGAGCCAGACCGGGGGGAGGGAGTGCCAGCTCTACAACTATGTAGGTCTGAGCAATGGCCGTGAGGCCCCATCCACGCTCAACCCTTACACAGAGAAGGTCCTAGGCAACCTGCGCTATAAGGCGAACAGCTTCCAGCGGGAACAGGGCATAAATGCCCTTTTCGTTGCGTTCGGTGAGGTGCGATGGGTGGAGGACGGCAAGGATGACGTTCACATCGCACCGATAGTCCTGGTGCCGGTCTCACTGAACAAGAAGGGGGTCATCGGAGCCCACACGCTCCAGATGGAAGGAGACGAGATCTTCCTCAACCCCGCTCTGGCCTTGAAGCTCAAGAAGGAGGTCGGTATGGACCTTCCGACAGTACCTGAGGATATCGACANNTTTGANGTCAAGGNNTATGTCCAGGGGCTGTTGCCNCTCCTGTCCCGCCGGACCGGTTGGACGGTCACCATGGANCAACCCTTCATCGGGCTGTTCACCTTCGCAAAGGTGGTCATCTATGAGGACATGATCGCGAACGAGATGGCCATCGCGGAGCATCCGGTGCTCCGGTCGCTCGCGGGAGACCCGAGCCGATTGAAAAGGGTGGACCCGGAGGTGCCGAACGAGGGTGAACTGGACCCCATGAGGACGTTCCAAGTCCTAGACGCAGACTCCAGCCAGCAGGATGCCATCGAGGCGGTGAAGCGCGGTGATCACCTGGTCCTGCAGGGACCACCTGGAACAGGCAAGAGCCAGACCATCACGAACATCATCGCNGAGACCCTGGCCATGGGCAAGACCGTTCTATTCGTGAGCGAAAAGATGGCCGCGCTCGAGGTGGTCAAGCGACGCCTGGACCAATGTGGTCTGGGAGACCATTGCCTCGAGCTCCACTCCACCACCCCCAATAAACTGGAGGTCCTGGGAAGCCTACTAAGACCGCTCCAGACCGTCGAGGTCAAGAGCGATGGCATGGAGGAGTACCACCTCAACCAGCTCAAAGGGGTGCGCAATGAGCTGAACTCTTATGTGACCGCATTGCATAAGCGCAATGGGGCCTTGGGCATCAGCGCCTTCTCGGCCCATGGGGAGCTTTCCTCGTTGCAGGAACACCCCCAGCTCATTTTCGATCTCAAGGATCCCTTCTCATTCGACCAGGCCAGGCTGGAGAGGACGATAGGCACGCTGGGCAGGCTGTCGGCCTCACGCGATGTCATGGCCAAGCGGGACCAGCACCCCTGGAGGGACATGGCCCTCAAGGAGATGACCCTGGCCCAACAGGCAGAGCTGCTTGTGGCCTTGGAGGACCTGNCCCGCTCCTCCCAGNAGCTCGATAAGGAGACCGCCGAGGTCTGTGGACAGACTGGGTTGGTGCGACCGAAGGACATGATCTCATTGCACCGGTTCATCGCCCTTTCATTGATGGCGTCCAGATCGCCTGCGCCGCCCGATCCCTGGATGGACGGGACCAAGGTGAAGGAGCGAATGGCCGAGGTGGAGGGATGGCAGAAGGCTTTGAACGATGTCCCGAGATTGGAGAAGGAACTTTCCGCACGTTTCNGGAAGGAGCTCTTTGACCTGAACGGGGCTGAATGGGTGGAGCGGTTCGAGGGGCAGTACTCTGGACCGTTGCGTGTCCTTAACTCCGGTTTCCGAAGGGACACTGCGACACTGAAAGGGATATCGCTCTCCGGAGGGCTCAGTTATGAACAGTACCTTACCGACCTCAAGAAGCTGAGGGACCTGCAGGAGGGGACGAGGAGGTTAAAGGCATTGGACCAGGGGGTCCCCTGGCTCGGCAGGTACGGATCGGGCCGCGCCACCGACCTTCCCTCTGTCCTAAATGGTCTGAGATGGGCCGATTCCTTCATGGCCCTGGAAGGTTACGACGAGAGGTGGCGGAAGGTCGTGGTGGAGGGATCGCCCCACCTCGGTGTGCTCTCCCCAAGGAACGAGGCCATGCAAAGCTCTACCCAGTACTGGGACAACGCGGTCAAGGTCATCTCATCCTTCCAGGAGTCCGTGGACCTGACCATCGATGGCCGGTCCCCATCATCCACCCCGATCGTGCAGGTCGACTCCTGGGCCGCGGTCAAG
>JGI20214J51650_10001565_pt1 | contig 14538 bp, 16 predicted proteins | sample WetSurMetagenome_FD_51650 | JGI IMG/M metagenome (IMG submission 51650) | reverse complement strand
CGCCAGGGTTATGATCGCCAGGTAATCGCCGCGCGTCCGAAAAGAGGGCACGGCGACGAGCAATCCCGCCAGGGCCGCCCCCACACCCCCCGCGAGCAGGGTGAGGGGGAAAAGATAGATGGCGCTCGAAGGCGCCAGCAGGGATGGCCCGAAAACGGGGGTGGAAGTGAAAAACCAGACGTTGAGCACCGAGGTCACGTATGCCCCCACCGCCATAAAACCGGCATGACCCACCGAGAACTCACCCATGTAACCGTTGATCAGATTGAGTGACGAGGAGAGGATGATATTGATGCCAATGAACATGAGGGTAAGTTGGAGGTAGGCGTTGATCCAGTTGCCCTGGGAGGCAGCAACCACCAGCAGGCTTAACAGCAGATAGAGAATGACGGCATTGTAACGACGCATGAGGCCTTTCCGGTTCTCAGATTTTGTCAGCCCGGGCCACCCCGAACATGCCGGTGGGCTTGATGCTCAAAAAAATCAGAAGAATGCTGAACGCAATGAGGTCTCGGAGGGTAGACGGGAAAAAAGCGGCCACAAAAATCTCTATAAACCCCAGAAGAAAGCCGCCGGCAAAGGCTCCGCGAATTTCGCCGATACCTCCGATCACGGCCGCAATGAAGGCCTTCCACCCGACGAGCGCACCCATGTAAGGTTCCAGGACCGGGTAGGCCGTGGCAAAAAGAACTCCGGCGAGAGCGGCCATTGACGAACCGAGGATAAAGGTGAAGACGATCACGGTATCCAATGGAATACCCATGAGCGGCACCGCCATCCGATCGTAGGAAATAGCGCGCATGGCCATGCCAATCTTGGTCTTGCGCACGATGGCTTCAAGCAGCAGGAAGACCAAAATGGTGGTGATGATTACCAGAATTTTAACGTTGGTGAAAGTCACCCCGCCGATCGTATAAATGGCTTTCGGAATCATTTCCGGGAACATGCGGCGGTTGGCCCCGAAAAGCCACAGGTTGCCGTTTTCCAGAATGAGGCCGCACATCAGCGCTGTGATCACCACGTAGAGGCGGGACGCTCCCTTGCGCCGCAAGGGCCGGTAGGCAACCCGCTCGATGGTGACGCCGACCCCGGCGGTCAAAACCATGGTGAGCAGAAGCGTCACAATGAACACAACCACCGGAGAAAGATGGAAAGGCAAAAAGGAAAAGTATTGTCCCAAGAACAGCGTTGCCAGAAAGAATCCAATGTATGCGCCCACCATGAAGATGTCGCCGTGGGCAAAATTGATGAGGAGGAGCACGCCGTAGACCAGTGAATATCCGAGAGCGATGAGGGCATAAAAACTCCCCCATTGCAGAGCATTCAGGAGATTTTGGAGAAGGCTTTGAACAAACAAGTAATATTGCTCCTAATCCAGATCAGAGTACGACACACAAAAGCGGGAACCGCTTCCCGCCCTTGCGCCTATCATGAAACTTGAGATATGCCCTCGCCCGGAGATCAGCCCCGAACATCCGACGAGGGGGAAGCAAGTCCGTTCCTGCCCGTGCCCTTGAGGGTATTTCGGGCGGGGTTTAGCCCCGCCCGGAATCAACAGCTTGGTTCAACCTGCCGGCCTGATGAAAAAATCTTACGGACAGGCCGATTTAAAGAATTCGAAATCACCGCTCTGGCTGATCTTCACCACCACCGCACACTTAATGGGATCGCCATGGGCCTTAAAGGTCATCTTGCCGGTAATTCCGTCAAAGTCCGTAATCTTTGCCAGCTGGTCCTTGATGGCATCGCGATCTTTGTCGAGAGTTCCGCTCAGACCTCCGGTATTCTGGATCGCCTGAAGCAACAACCGGGTGGCATCCCAGGTAAGGGCGGCGACATCATCCGGAACGTATCCATATTTCGCTTTGAACTGATCGATGAATTCCTTGGTGGCGCCTTTGGCTCCGGCAGCGGCATAGTGAGTGCTGAAGAAATACCCCTTGCAGGAATCGCCGCACAGGTTCATCAGCTCAGCCGAGCCCCAGCTGTCGCTTCCCATGATCGGTTTCTTCCAACCCAATTCCTGAGCCTGCTTCACGATGAGCGGGACTTCGTCATAATATTGGGGAGTGAACAGCACGTCGGCTCCTGAATTGACAATTTTGGTAAGCTGGGCGCTGAAGTCTTTGTCCTTGGTCGTGAAGGTTTCGAAAGCAACTACCGATCCCGGTCCGTGGATCTGTTCAAAAGCCGTCTTGAAGTACTCGGCAAGGCCCTTGGGATAGTCGCTGGCAATGTCATACAAAACGGCCGCCTTCTTCGCCTTAAACTCATCGGTTACGAACTTGGCGGCAACCGGCCCCTGGAAGGGATCGAGAAAGCATGCCCGAAAGACGTAAGGACGGCCCTCGGTGGTCTTGGGATTGGTCGACCAGGGAGAGACCATAGGAGTTTTGTTGGCGTTGCACACTTCTCCGGCAGGAATAGCCTGCTTGCTCGCATTGGGTCCAATGATAGCGAGCACCTGATTCTGCGTGATCAGCTTCAACGCCGCTGAGGTGGCTGATTCGGCCTTTGCTTCATTGTCTTCATAGACAAAGTCAAGTTTGTAAGTCTTGTCTCCCACTTTAATGCCACCGGCGCCGTTGACGCTTTCCTTCAACATTTCGGCGGCAAACTTCGAGCTCTCACCCACTTTCGGGATGTCTCCGGTGAGCTCGATGTCGAAGCCAACCTTGATCGTCTGGGCGTGACTCAAGGAAAATGATGCTGCAAACATGAGCACAAACAAAACCGAAGTAATGACCGTAAAACTTTTTCGCATAAGCCTCCTCCTCTCTTCGATAACTAATAGATGATGCGGAACTCTCCGGAACTCCAATGAGATCCTCATGTGACGTGTTCATACAACATAAAACACCACTCGTGTCAATCGCGATTGCTTTCGGCCGAAAACATTGTTCCCTGCTTGAGACGTACGCTCATCAATGGGTAGGAAATTGATTTTTTTCGATGGGTTTTTTGTGGTAGTGTATTTGACAGTGACTGAAGATCGAGTGGTGAAGCAGGCCACCGTCAGCCGTCTTGCGTGGCGTCTGGGCAGTGGAAAAGCATTTTCGTGTTCGAGGTATCATGACATGAGGTCAATGAGATCGGTTTTGAAGAGAGGAGAGGACGATGCCTAAGGTTGATGTTGAGAAAGTCAAAGCGGTCAAGAAGAGCTTTCTTCATGGCCTCAAAGTCTCTGAAATCATTTTTGTCATCCTCATGGTGCTTGCCATCATTGGCGTTGGGATCACGGATTTCTCACCGGCAAGCAGCTATTGGTATTGGCTTGCCATGGCACCCGTCTTTGCTTGCGCCTGTCTCATCATTGAATGGACCCGCATAGGCAGTGAAGGAAAGAGCTGGCTGAGCATCCTCCGGACTCAACTGCTCACCTGGTTTGGCCTTTTGGTTGCCGTCCAACTGGTGTACTTTCTTCTGCGCGCTGGACGTTTGACCTATGAAAGCACCGGTCTGATAATCCTTCTGCTGCTGGCTCTAACCACCTTCATCGTCGGAATCCATCTCGGCTTCCAGCTATGCGTGTTGGGGGTCTTCCTTGGACTCACCCTCCTGTGTGTTGCTTTCCTCGAACAATACGTCTGGTTGATCGCGTTTGTGGCGATGCTCGGGGTAATGGCCACTTTTTTTGCGCTCAAACGAAGACACAGTCAATGACAAGCGGGAGCACACCCCCGCGATGCAGACCTGGTCGGATTGAGGGAAAAACAATCATGCACCATGAAAGATCGAGTGGAAAAAGGCTGCACCAAGACTGGCGGACCTGGTTGGTCGTCGGCTTGATGCTGATGGCCATAGGCATGTACGTCCTCACCTTGGACGATTCGGTCGTGCCGGTCAGCCAAAGCGGGGGCGGGAGTCAAATGTCGACAACGTCGTCGAAACCGTAAAACGAACGATGAGAGCAATACTGACTCTTTTTATCAGTACCTTCACCACGCTTCTGGCGATTATAAACCCTCTTGAGTCGCTCCCGATCTACCTTCAGCTCTTGGAAGGTCAGGACACCCGGGCACACAAGCGGGTTGCTCGGCGCGCTTGCTTTTATGCCATGCTCATGATGTTTTTCTTCCTGCTGTTCGGCAGCCTCGTGCTTAGAATCTTCGAAGTCCCCTTGAGCATGGTCCGCATTGTCGGGGGCATTATTCTGGTGCGGATCGGTTTCCAGCTCTTCATGCCCTCTCCCTCGGGCGGGATGATTCCTGGGCCCGGCCACGACTCGACTCGGCAACCGGAGGATATCGCCTTCGTGCCTCTGGCCATTCCCTTGATGTTCGGTCCAGGGGCCCTAGCCACTGTTCTCGGTATGTCTTCCCTGGTGAAACAATCAGGATCTGAACTTGCTTCCTTTGCAGCCATCTTTTTGGCCATTGCCAGCACGATGTTCGTCACTTTCCTGGCACTGTCCTATGCGGATAAAATTCTGGGTCGGATCGGTCCCAAGGGCATTGATGCAACCACCCGACTTGTCGGCTTCTTTGTATCCGCAATGGGCATGGGGCTGATCTTCCACGGCCTGACGGAATTTTTGCAGGGATACGGAATCGCGCCCGACCAATTGTTGGCTCTACCCTTCTCCCCCCTGAAACTCGATTCGGGGCATTTCCTCTTGCTTCCGGTGAACTCCTGATCTTTCCCACTGCAAGACACCGAGCACCTCGTGTGAGGTCAGAAGTGTTCCTGGGAGTCATATGCAGACTCCGGAATAAGGAGCCTTTATGAACCTGTTTTGAAAGGACCCGCGGAGTACCGTGAGTTTGGCTGCAACATTCATCTAACAGGAGGTCTGGTATGAAGAAACTATTGTGTGTTGGTGTGGCAGCAGCGCTATTTGTTGCGTTTGCACAATTTGCTCTCGCGGCTTCTCCGGATGCGAAAACAGGGAAGAAACAAGCCGGAGAACCGGGCGCGGTAGTGGTTGCAGCCGTCACGGCTACGGCTACCGTCGATGCTATTGATACCGCCAAACGCAAGATGACGCTCAAATGGCCTGATGGCAAGACGAAAACGATCAAGGTGGGCAAGGAAGTGGTAAACTTTGACCAGATAGCGATTGGAGACAAGGTCAATACAACCTTCGTCGAAGAACTTGCGGTCTTTGTCAAAAAGTCCGATGCCCCACCAAGCGCCGAGGAGACCGAAACGGTTGCTCTGGCGCCCAAGGGAGCAAAACCCGGGGTCATTGTGGCTGACACTCAGGTAGTTACGGCAAAAATCGAAGCAATCAATTACAGGACCCGGACAGTCACGCTCAAGGGACCTGCCGGCCAGCCGAAAACCTTAAAGGTTGGCAACAACGTGAAGAATTTCAAGACAGTGAAGAAAGGCGACGAGATTGTGGTGCGGTTCACTGAGGCACTGGCAATCATCGTGGAGAAACAATAGGAGTGCATACGACCATTGCCTGAAGACGGGCGACCCGGTAACGGTGCGGAACGAGATGAGATGGGTCAAGGATTCCCCTTGCAATTGCGTTATTTGCGGATATAATTTTCCAACGCCTAAAGAATACACGGTTCGGTATTTTTGAGTTATCACGTGAATCGGTCTTTCGCCAGCGCAGAACGGTTCTGGAGTGGCTCTGAAGTAGCGTGCCTTTTTCATGCCCCTTGTATCAAGGAAAGGATTTTATTCATGGCGGAAGGTCGAGTGAAGTGGTTTGATCACAAAAAGGGCTATGGGTTCATTACGGCCGACACCGGAAAGGAGCTCTTTGTTCATCACAGCGCCATCGAAGGGGAAGGCTTCAAGAGCCTGGAGGAGGGTGAACGGGTGAGCTTCGACGAGGAGCGGGGAGCAAAGGGACCTCAGGCCGTGAGAGTGAAGAAGCTTTAGTGGCTTGTTGAAATACTTCGATAATCTTACGACGGACAACAAGCCGGAGAAGAGCTCCGGCTTTTTTTGTATCGCCGGACAGATCGCGCCACGCTCTATGCTGTCCCCGGTGGATGCGTCCGAAGGCTTCTGGAGTTTATAATGCAGGCTACTAAGCTATATGTGGGGAACCTTGTTTTTTCCTTAATCAATAAGGACCTGGAGGATCTTTTCTCCCAGCATGGAACCGTGAAAGAAGCCAAGATAATTCAAGGCAAGGGTTTTGCTTTTGTGGAAATGTCCAGCCAGTTGGAAGCCGAAAGGGCCAAAGCCGCCCTGGACAACTTTGAATTTAAGGGGCTCAATCTGAAAGTCCAATCAGCGAAGCCCCCCAAGAAGCAGTCATCGCGAAAAGGTTTTAGAAGATAGTCTCAGGCTTATCCAGGCCAGGCATCGAGATAGACCCCGCAAACGACTGTTGCGGGGCTGTCGATTCCCAATGGATCAAGGTCACGGGAAGCGGAACCGGCAAGGGGTTTTGAACCAGAACAGACAACGCAACGATTGATCCGGAGTTAAGATTTTGAATATTCCTAACCTGAAAATTAAAGATTTAGTCGCCAGAATCCCCATCATTCAAGGTGGAATGGGCGTGGGCATTTCCCTCTCGGGTCTCGCTTCAGCCGTCGCCAACGAGGGAGGGATCGGAGTGATTGCCGCCGCCATGATTGGTCTGCATGAGACCGACATCTGCTCCAATTTCAGGGAGGCAAATATCAGGGCTTTGCGGAGGGAAATCAGAAAGGCCAGAGAAGCCACCAAAGGCATCCTCGGCGTGAATATCATGGTCGCCCTGACCAATTTTGCCGACTTAGTCAAAACCTCCATCGAAGAAGGAATCGACATCATATTCTCGGGTGCCGGCCTTCCCCTGGATTTGCCAAAGTATGTAAAGGATGAATTCGAGACCAAGCTGGTGCCGATAATCTCTTCGGCGAGAGCGGCCAAGGCCATCTGCAAGCGGTGGCTGTCACGCTTCAACAGCCTCCCGGATGCCTTCGTGGTGGAGGGACCCATGGCCGGAGGACATCTTGGCTTCAATGCCGACCAGCTAAACAACCCCAAATTTACCCTGGAAAAGCTTGTCCCGGAAGTCGTGGAGGCGGTGATCCCGTTTTGCAGAGAACATAATGTCGAGATCCCGGTGATCGCTGCGGGAGGAATCTACAGTGGGGCCGATATCCACCACTTTCTGCAGCTCGGAGCGGCTGGCGTCCAGATGGCCACTCGTTTTGTCGCCACCCACGAATGTGATGCCGACATCCGGTTTAAGCAATCTTTCGTGGATGCCCAAAAGCAAGATCTGGTGATCATTGAGAGCCCCGTGGGCATGCTGGGAAGGGCAATTCGAAACCGCTTCATCGACGACGTGGAAGCGGGGCGGAACAAGCCCTTCAAGTGTCCCTATCACTGTATCTCCTCCTGCAATTGCACCGACAGCCCGTATTGCATCGCTCTGGCCCTGGTCAATGCCAAGAGAGGGAACCTGAAACGCGGTTTCGCCTTTGCCGGCGAAAACGCTTACAGGGTGGATCGGATCACGTCCGTTAAGGAACTGATTTCATCTCTGCTGGACGAGTACGCTAGGTTTTCCTACGGACCAGCCGTAGGCCTACAGCCCGATCAATTGCTGACTGCTTCAGGCACGGGCTAAATCGGGAACAGTTGCAAAAGGCAGAAGACGTCACACTCAAGCCGGAAAGGTGATCAACCGAACCACCATGACCCGGTGGCTCACAACAAAGCATGAAATCGCCCCTGCCCTCCTTTAGAAAGGGGGGCATGAACTCGCCTTTTCGGAGAGGGAGACTTATGGGATTTTCGGACAAGCTCCTCGATTTTACCCTCCTCAGTTTTGTTTGACACGGCACCGCACAAAAACCGTTATTTTTCATTCAGAAGCGTGACCCTACCGTCTTCAAGGTCGTATTTGGCGCCCACTATCTTTACCTTCCCCGCATCAGCCAGCTCTTTAATAACCTTGGAATGGGCGCATAATGAGCGACAGACCAACCTGATGTTGCCATCGATGGCCGCCTCCACCAGTTCCGCCCTATCCCCGCCGCCGGCTTCCGTTTCAGCCTGAAGCACCGCCGGCGCAATAGCTTCGAGAATCGCGCCGATATTGCCTTCGTGCGGCTTCCCCCGGGCGGCGACGGCTGCGGTCACGGCCCCGCAACGCCCATGCCCGAGCACCATGATCAGGGGAGAATCCAGGTGTTCGGCCGCATATTCAATGCTTCCCAGAATGATGGGATCGGGAACATTGCCGGCAACCCTCACCACAAATATCTCCCCCAGGCCCTGGTCAAAAATGATCTCGGGCGGGACGCGGGAGTCGGAACAACAAAGAATAATCGCATAAGGGCTCTGCCCCTTGGTTAGAGAATGGCGGGTAGTCGCGTCACAAAGCTTCCGGCCGGTCATTTGATTGACAACATAGCGGTGATTTCCATCCAGCAGTTTCTGCAGTGATTCATCGGCGGTTATCAAGGCGTCATCTCCTTCTTGATTTAGATAGAAAATAGGTTCCGAGTTGCGCGTTCCGGGTTGCTCATTGTTTGAATTGCATTGACTTGATTTCGAGGAATTCCTCCAGGCCGAATTTTCCAAGCTCCCGCCCGTTGCCGGATTGCTTGTATCCGCCGAAGGGAGCGTATAGGTTGAACGGGCCGCCGTTGATATCGACCTGACCGGTGCGCAGACGGCGGGCGATCCGCTCAGCCCTTGTGGTATCGCCCGACCATACCCCTCCCGCCAGACCGTAAATGCTGTCGTTGGCGATGCGCACCGTGTCGTCTTCATCGCTGAAGGTGATTATGGCCAGCACCGGTCCGAATATCTCTTCTCTCGCTATGGTCATCCCGGGGTCCACACGACCGAAAACGGTCGGCTTCACATAATACCCTTTGCTCAGCCCGTCCGGCGCCTCCGGGCCACCCGTGAGCAGTTCCGCCCCTTCCTCGATTCCCTTGCGGATGTAGCTTCTTACGCGATCCCGCTGGGCCGCCGAAACGAGGGGGCCGATTCTCGTCCTGTCATCAAGGGGATCGCCCGGGACGAAGGTCTTGCAGAATTCCAGCACCAAGTCTTTGATCTCCTCGTAGCGGTTCTCCGGCACCAGCATCCGAGTGTGGGCGGTGCAGGTCTGGCCGGAGTTAAGAAAGCAGCCGGCCAGGGTAACCTTGACCGCTGACGGCAGGTCCGCGTCATCCAGAATGATCGAGGCCGATTTGCCCCCCAATTCCAGAGCGACGCGCTTGACGGTTTCCGCCGCCAGCACCGACAGGCGTCTTCCCGTGGCCGTGGAGCCGGTGAACGAAATCATGTCCACTTCCGGGTGGAGGGCGATGGCTTCGCCCACAACCCCTCCGGGCCCGCTGACGAGGTTGAAGACACCCGCTGGAAGGCCGGCTTCATCCGCTATTTCAGCCAGGATGAAGGCCGTAAGCGGCGCTTCCGAACTGGGCTTCAGGACCACGGTGCAGCCGGCGGCAACGGCAGGTGCAACCTTGGCCACCATCTGGTGAAGGGGATAGTTCCAGGGAGTGATGCAGGCCGCCACGCCGACCGGTTCCCGAACGATCAGCGAGTTCCCGATCCGTTCCTCGAATTGGTAAGCGGCGACCAGCTTCGCGTAGCTTTCCATGACCGCCGTCGGAAGACCGGCCTGGATACGCTGAGAAAGCTTCAAAGGCATGCCGACCTCTCCGGCCACGGTGCGTGCTATCTCGTCACTCCGCGCGGCAAGTCCTCGGTGAAGCTTGCGTAGATATTCCGAACGCGTTTCTACGGGTGTCGAGCCCCATTCGATAAAGGCAGCGCGGGCTGCGGCAACGGCCCTGTCAACGTCTTCCCGGGTTCCGGCGGGCACCCGCCCCATGACCTGTTCGGTTGAGGCATTGATGACCTCGATGGAAGCCGAACTGCCGGCCGGCGTCCATTGGCCCCCGAGGTAAAGCTTGTCGTAGATTGTCATGCCAACCTCCAGCTGATAGGAAATTGTCTTTTCGAGACTTGTCGATAGCAGCCTCTGCGAAGGCGGTCAAGGACAATTTCGGTGTGAATTCCGTTGAATTGCGCGCAAATCACAATAGCACCGGACTCCTGCGTGAGGAGCTGGCGGTCGTAGTCAAATACCTCCTGCAAAGCCGGAGGCTTGAAATCGTGGACCGCTCAAAGCGGTTGTAAACCCTTGGCCACTTAAAGGTGGCAGCTACTCCAAGATATGCAACTGATCGAGCCTTCGGTCATCGGCCTCCTGCTTTTTGATGTATTCACGGCCAGTGTTCTCGTCCCTTCCTACCGTGGATACAAAATACCCTCTGGCCCAGAAATTGTGGCCGGTGAAGTTTTTCTTCTTGCCGAGGAAGCTCCTTGCGATGTTGATGGCACTTTTGCCCTTGATGAAACCAACCACCTGCGCCACGCTATCTTTGGGCGGGATACAGATCATCATGTGCACCTGGTCTACCACAAGCTGGCCTTACAATATCCTGCTCTCCCTTTGCATGGCGAGCTCTCTGAAGATTTGGCCCAGATGCTTTCCGAGTTGCTCATAGAGAGTCTTCCTGCGGTACTTCGGAATCCATACTACATGGTACTTGCAGTCCCATATTGTGTGGCTTAAACTTTGATACTTATCCATACGAGAGCTTTCCTTCCTGTAAACTTTGAGCGGTTCACAAAAGGGAGGCTTTCGTATGTTCCCGTAAATGTCAACCTCTGGTAATCCCCCGGCACAGCCGGGGGTTTACCCAGGAGAAATTAATATTGGCATTCTAAATGAAGTCCTCATCCCTCTTCCACCCCTCGCCGAACAACACCGGATTGTAGCGAAAGTGGGCGGACTGATAGGCGCTATGCGACGAACTGGAAGCCCGTCTCACAGCCTCAGCAAGCACCCGCAGCAGACTTCTTGAGGCTGTCCTACGTGAAGCACTTACCGGGAAACATGACGTGTGAACAGGCAGTTGATGCAGGAGCAACCCCCCTGGAAACAGTCCGCGCACTACCATTCAAAAAAGTTGTCGAGGTGGAAGACTTCGTTGATTTTCTGCGCCAGAGGGATGAAACCCGCCGCCTGGTTAGCGCTGCGGTCGGACTCTCGGAGCGTGCCTTCCACAGAGCGTGGGACAAGCCGGACGATGCCAGCTATGATCGATTATGAGGTCGGTGATGCTGGTCCTGGTTGCCCTTCCCTTCACTGATCCGGCGACCGCCAAGAAGCGCCCCGCAATCGTTGTGAGTTCGCTCGCCTGCAACCGCGCCCGGCCTGACATCATTATCATCGCGGTTACCAGTCCGGTGTAATCCGCCGATTCAGGGCTCAACCAGGGATTTGACCCATGACAACTTGTCAGCCACAGCGTTGACCAGGCGGCGGTCGGCAGTCCAAAAATCCGTCCCCAGGGATTGAGCCGATGCGAGATAATGGGCATCATAAGTAGCTTTCAAACCGTACTGGCAAGCAAAAGCAAGCGCTTTGCGATGGAGGAAGTCCTCCGAAATGGTGTTGATGCCCAGACTTAAAGCAAGTTCGAGGATCTCGGTTATTTCTTCGAAGGCTGAGGACGCCGTGATCACTCCTCATCTTCTTCGTCCGGGTCATAGCGTCTTTTCCTGATCACGAGGCGAACGAAAGCCACTATCGTCAGGATCGCAGCCAATAGGAACAGGAGTTCATAAAGGTTCTGGCCGACCCAAACCAGCCACATGTTCCTGCTGCGCAGCTCTTCCAGCCATTCATCCTCAAGGTTTGGGAGAGATTTTGAGGTCGCTCCGGAGATGGCTTGATCAATCGACAACCCTTCCCGCAAGTGCTGCAGGACCCGGAGAAGGCTCTCTTTGCCGTAACGGGCCACCAGATATTCGACAAACAGACGACTCTCCACATACGCCTGGATGAGTGAATCTTTGTCTTTTGGAAAACTCACCTCCAGTCGCCGCAAGGGAATCGGATGACGCCCCGGACTGATCGAGCCGGAGGCAACACCCCTGCCAACCAGGATTTCCCCCAGGCTTCCGCTTACCCACTGGCAGATTCCCTCATCCAGCCATCGGGGGAGGAACACCCCCTTGATGTGGTCGTGAAGGAGAAGGTGACAGAGTTCATGTTCGAAGGTCTCGCGCAAAAGGTAGGGTTCGGAGACGGCGGGGGACAGATGAATGACAATGGAGTGCTGCGAAGGGACCGCGAAGGCTGAGATGAGAGGATTCCCACTCATTTTTTCGAAAATCTCTCGATCTGCGACCAACACCACCCTGGGTGGCGAACGGAACTTCCAGCCCAAGGTGTCCTCAACATGATCCCTGATTTCGGGGTAGATGTGCTGGAGGTGTCTTGCCTGAACCCCTAACGGCTCATCACCCGCAATGACGAGTTCTTCTCTTCTCTCCTCTGCTGTCGGCAAGTCAATAGAAGTGAGAGCGCAGGCGATACAGACAAGGACAAAGAACACCTTTTTCGGCGCCTGCTTATTTGCCCGAGGGTGCTTCCCGCGGATCGTCCTCATCAAAATCCTGCAAATACGGCTTATGAAAGGCTTCTCATGGGCTGGAAGTGGGCCATGCCTGAGGCATTTTGAGAATTTGTTCGTAATGGCCGGTTTCAATTCCCGACATATAATGGACAATATCAAAGCTGCACAGGATACCAATGGGGCGCCTTGGTCCTGCGTGCGGGTCGACGATAATCAGGTGCTCATACTTGGTCCGCTTCATGAGCTCGATCGCCTTTTCAATCGGCCACTGGGGATCCACCTCAATCCGGTAGGGCCGCATGACATCCTCGGCGCGTGTTTGCTCCAGATCCTCTCCGTAAAACCGAATGACCGCCAGCCTCGTAACAATACCCCAAACCTCACCGCTTTCATGCACGACTACGACCGGGCGGAATTGATTGGCTTTCATCATCCGCACCACATCCTTCACGCTGTCGTCCGGATAGCAGAAGATAACATCGCGATCCATAAGGTCACAAACGCGCATCATGACGGTTGCCTTTCTTCATCCCGCGCCATCCTGTCGACGATGTCTTCCACATGAAGCAACCCAAGGATGGCCTTGCTTCCGGGGCGGTCCGAAACCACGATCAGATGTTCGATCTTCCGCTTATCCATTAACTGAATGGCTTCCTTGAGCGGAGTGCTGGGGGTAATCGTGAAGGTATAGGGCACAAGGATATCCTTTGCTTTGGTTTGATCAAGGTCTCTGCCAAAGGCCTTTAGAATACTCCTCGCGGAAATGATCCCCATGACTTCGTGGTTTTGGTTCATCACCGTACAATAGTGCGTTGAGTTCACCACCATGATTTGAGCCACATCCCTGATGCTGGTGTCTTCGCTGCAAGCCAAAGACCCTTTCTGCATCAGGCGCATCACCCTCTCTTCCATTGCTTGCCTTTCCTATACAGAGTCTAACAATTCGCCCTAAATAAAAACACTCCGAGGTCAAAAGCAATCCCCTCGAAGCAAAAAAAGCCAAACGCCCCGGTTCAGGCATTAAAGCGCTGCAGCTTTTCTCTGTGCAGTTGCAACAATTTCTCCCGCCCCATCTCATAACATTCTTTGCATACATGAGCTACCAGGAAGTGAACACTATCATGAACAATTGCACAAAAGCTTCGCTGCCAAGGTTTTGATGCCTCCGGAATTTCAGCAGTTGCATGGCGGGAGGCCTGACCATGGGCTGCATCGAAACGAGCCGCCGGCCATCGAGGCAGAATTTTTACGCTTTGAGAGACCGAGATATTCTGAACGTGTTCCCGATGACGGTGAGGCTGCTTGCGAACATGGCGAGAACCGCTAGGAAGGGGTTCAACACACCCCCGACCGCCAAGGGGATTCCGAAGACGTTATAGAGGAAGGCAAAAAAGAGGTTTTCCTTGATGATCCTGGTAGTCAGGGTTGAGACTCGGAACGTATCGGGGATTTTTCTCAGATCTTGACTGAGGATCAGGAGATCCGAGGCTTTGTCAAACAGATTCACACCGATGCCAAAAGCCATGCCGACGTCCGCCTGAGCCATCGCCGGCGCATCGTTTATGCCATCTCCCACCATTCCCACCCTTCGACCCTCTTCCTGAAGTTTCCGCACAAGGTCCATCTTATCCTTGGGAAGCGCTTCCCCGACAAACTTCTCGACCGACAAATCCCCGGCAACAGCGCGAGTTGTAAAGAGTGAATCTCCGGAAACCAGCCAAACCTCAAGCCCTTTTTCCCGAAGCTTCATAATAACCGGCTTGGCCTCCGCTCTGAGCACATCGCCAAAGCTCAGGAAACCTTGCACTTGCCGATCCCAGCTGAAGAAGACAACCGTCATCCCTCTGGATTCCTGCAAACCGGCCTGCTCATCGAGGAAGGACGAGAACGCGAAGCCTCGGCCCTCCATGAGACGACGATTGCCGGCCCAAACCTCCCCAGACTCGATCATGGCGCTCACGCCCAACCCCTCAAACGATTCAAAACGAACCGGCTCTTCCAGGTCCAGGTGAAGTTCCCCGGCCTTGCGAACGATCTCTCTGGCCAGAAAGTGATCGGACCGAGTCTCAATGGAAGCCACCCTGCGCAAAGCTTCTTCGCTTTCGACGCTATTCGCACATATTTGGGTGAGGAAAAACTTCCCTTCCGTCAGCGTCCCGGTCTTGTCGAAAATGAG
>JGI20214J51650_10001564_pt1 | contig 14543 bp, 8 predicted proteins | sample WetSurMetagenome_FD_51650 | JGI IMG/M metagenome (IMG submission 51650) | reverse complement strand
CTTCAGCCTTTGCCGCTGAATATTCCGGTATCTACAGATACCATCATGGTAACAAAAGATATCCATCTTGCTCAGATCTCGGAGGTTATGAGAATTCCTTTGGGTGAACTTCAGGCACTGAATCCTCAGTATCGCACCGGACTTGTACCTGGATCATCAAAACCTCAGATACTTACCCTGCCGATGAACCATGTAAGCGATTTTATCGGTAAAAATGATACTATCAGGAGTTACAAACCGGATGTATACCTGAATAAAGCCACCAGGATTGCTGATCCTACACGATCATCCTATGTTCCTGCCGATATCAAGGGCAAGGCAAAGATGATCTATACCGTTCAGGATGGCGACAATATCGGCTATATTGCAGCATGGTATAAAGTAGGTGTTTCAGATCTCAGGAACTGGAATAATATCTATGGGAACAATATAAGGGTTAACCAGAAACTTGCAGTATATGTTGATCCTTCCAGATCTGAATATTTTTCAAAAATAAATACCCTCTCATTCGCAGAAAAACAGGCTCTTTTAGGAAAAACAGCTGTCGCAAATGTTCAACCTTTAATATCTGCTCAACCGGAAGAAACTGATGGTGAATATATCACCTATACTGTTCGCAATGGAGATACGATATGGGATATTGTAAAGATGTTTGACAATGTCACTACTACACAGGTATTAGCGTTGAACAATATATCTGACCCGGGCAAAATCAAAATAGGGCAGAAGCTGAAGATTAAGAAAAAGAGTTGATTCTGTTTAAAATATGCGTCCTCTAAGGTCATTTTTGTTTTTGCTGATCTTTCTGGCCTGTTTTGCCGGTATTCATTATCTAATTCCACAAAGCCATCTCTTTCCTTCTTTAAGGGAAATAATCTCTATTAACCAGGCAAGAAGCTCAATATCAGGAGATAGCCTCATCGATAAGCATGTTAATGTATCAGAAGACACAATAAAAAAAAGTCAAAGCGACACTCTTCCGGCATCAGGCCAATTGAAGCCACCAACTGAGAAAAAGCCGGTTAATCCTATGCAGGGAGTGCTTGATTCTATTAAATACTCAAAAGGACAGGTACGGATTCTTTATTATGGTGATTCACAGATAGAAGGTGATCGTGTAACTTCCTACCTGCGGCAGACTCTGCGCAAAAATACCGGAGGCACAGGACCCGGTTTATTTCTTCCGTTGATGCCGGTAATGTTTACAAAGTCCATCTGGATCACCTCATCCTCAAACTGGAGGAGGTATAATTTCCTTTCATATAAGAACGGGGAATTATCTCACAGTAGCCTGGGTCCTTTTATGGCTATTTGCAGGTACTTACCGGAAAAATCAATTCTAAAGGAACCTGTGAAGGCAACCATTAAGATCAAACCTTCCAATGTAGCTGATAATGCCTCATCAATATTTGATATACTCAGAATATTCTACGAAAACAGGGATGGCAGTGTAAAAGTCTCTGTAAGCGGTGATAATGAAAAGTTGTTTTCAGATACTCTTATAACTGGCAGTGGGTATAATGAATTTCATTGTCAGTTATTCAGGGCGACTGAAGTGGAAATAGAATTTGAAGGGAATGTGAGTCCGGATATCTACGGGATAAGTATTGAAAGCAATTCAGGAGTTATTGTCGACAATATTCCGCAGAGGGGCAGTGCAGGCCTCGAATTTACAATGGTTGACAGGGCTAACCTGGAGACTTCATATAAAAAACTTCATCCCGATCTGATAATCCTGCATTATGGTTTGAATATTGTAAAGAATATACAAAACAACTACAGCTATTATCAGAAAGGACTTGAAAGGCAGATATCACTGCTTAAGGAAGTCTCTCCGCTGACTCCGATCCTGGTTATTGGCGTAACAGATATGGCTGTCGCTTACGGAGACAGCATTAAGTCATATAGCAACATACCTGTAATAGTAGAGGCTCAGAAGCGTGCTTCAACAGTGGAAAATGCAGTCTTCTGGGATTCTTATAAGGCAATGGGAGGAAGATCTTCCATAATAAGCTGGACCAAGAAGAAACCACCTCTGGCACAAAAAGATTATGTGCATTTTACTTATTCAGGAGCTGATACTCTGTCGGCGATGCTGACGTCTTCATTATTTGTTTATAAATCAGATACATCAGCTCACGTTGCTTCTCAACAGATTAAGGTGGCAACTATTCCTTATCCCTCCCGGATTGAAATTGGCAATAAAAAATTTCCTGAAAATGTAAGTATTTTCAGATCCATAGCATCCTCCATATTAAACTATTCGCCGGAAAAACCACTGATCTTTACAACTGCAGCATTCTGGATCTTCTTCCTCCTAGTCCTTTTAGGCTACAGCGTGGTATACAAGAAGTTAATTGCAAGGAACATCTATCTGTTTTTAATAAGCCTTTTCTTTTACTATAAGGCAGGAGGGTTATTTTTATTCATCCTGATTTTTGTAACCGTAATAGATTATACATGCGGTTTTCTGATCCACAATTCAAAGAGAAAAGCAGGGAAGAGATTATTTGTTCTTATCAGCATTATTTCTAATCTCGGACTTCTTGGATATTTCAAATATACAGCCTTTATAATAACTACTATTAATGGAATATTTGGTACTGATTATAAGGTATACGATTTTCTTTCAAACTTTTCAAATTCGGTATTCGGCACATCATTCGATATCAGTTATATAATTCTTCCCGTAGGAATTTCATTTTTTACATTCCAGTCGCTCAGTTATACCATTGATGTTTACAGGAATAAGATGGAACCTGTGAGAAATATTATCGATTTTGGGTTTTATGTTTCATTTTTTCCGCACCTGGTAGCAGGACCAATTGTAAGAGCTTCAGTGTTTATACCTCAGATTTATAAGGAGTTTAAACTTTCAAAACCTGAATTCAGTCATGCTCTTTACATGATTACCAAGGGACTAATCAAGAAAATTGTTATTTCGAATTTTATAGCACTCAATCTTGTCGATCGTGTATTTGATGCTCCTTCCATCTATTCCGGTTTTGAAAATCTTCTGGCGATATATGGCTACGGACTTCAGATCTATTGTGATTTTTCGGGGTATACTGATATTGCTATCGGAGTAGCACTTATACTTGGCTTCAGGTTACCGTTGAATTTCAACTCACCATATAAAGCAGATAGTATTGNTGATTTCTGGAGAAGATGGCATATATCCTTATCACAATGGCTGCGCGACTACCTCTATATTTCAATGGGAGGAAACAGGAAGGGAAAGATCCGCACCTATTTTAATCTAATGATGACAATGCTGCTCGGAGGATTGTGGCATGGTGCATCTCTGAAGTTTATGATATGGGGCGGCTTGCATGGAATAGGTCTGGTGATCAATAAGATCTGGAATTCTGTTTTCGGGCAGCCGGCAAAGTATAAATGGATTCTTAGAGTCCTGGGTATTTTTATAACCTTCCAGTTTGTAAACTTTTGCTGGATATTCTTCCGGGCAAATGATATGAACAGTGTGAAGGTAATGCTTGAACAGATATTTGAAAACTTTTCGCCCGGATCATATATGACCGTTCTTCCGGCATATGGTAATGCATTGCTGCTGATGCTAGTGGCTTATATAATTCATTTTTTGCCGGAATGGATAAAGGAGTCCTACAGGGGATTATTTATCAAGACACCCATTTTTGTACAGTTTGCAATAATATTTTTTGTGGCTGTGGTGCTTTACCAGATGAGAACAACCGAGGTGATGCCGTTTATTTATTTCAGGTTCTAAGAAGACCCCCTCCCGCTAAAGCGGGATCCCCCTAAAGGGGGAACAATTGGTTGATATTATTGGAATTAACCCCCCTTCAGGGGGGCAGGGGGGCAGGGGGGCAAAACACAATGATGGTGGAGTTCTTTATTTACAGGTACGTATCAGCATTCACTTTGCCATTTAAAAACGGCGCAATAGCCCTGTTATAAATACCCTGAACATATGCGATTGCCATGCCATAGTTGGTAACAGGGATTCCGGCTTTAATTGCTGGCTGCAGCCTGTTATGAAGCTGTTTCCTGGTGATCATGCATCCGCCGCATTGTATAACAAGAGAGTAGTCGGTCACAGGACGACTGAGGGTATCCAGACCGGCAACAACATCATATTCTATTTTTTTACCGGTAAAACTGTTTATCCAGCGGGGAATCTTGGTTCTTCCTATNTCATCGCATGATACATGATGCGTACATGATTCCAGNAGCAGAACCCTGTCTCCGTCCTTAAGACTGGAGATCTTTGGCGTACCTTTCAGATAATTATCAAAATCTCCTTTGAACCTGGCAAGCATTATGCTGAAACTTGTGAGAGGGATATCATGCGGTATAGACGCATCAGCCTTTACAAATACCTGTGAATCGGTTATTGCAAGAGCAGGTTTTATGCCTGTTTTTTTCAGGAATGCATCGACCTCCCTTTCTTTTAACACAATAGCTACGGCTTCATTATCGAGGATATCCCTTATTGCCTGCATCTGAGGTAAAATGAGTCTTCCGGCGGGGGCTTCTATATCAATAGGTGTAATCAGAATTACTATATCCCCATAGCTTATTATGTCTCCGAGGAGTGATGTTGTTTTATACGAGTGTTCAGGTATTGTGGTGCGGATCAGTGATATAAGCTCTTCATAGTTCCTTTTGTCGAGTGAAGAGAACTCAAAAAGCGAAGTGCCTGTAACAGATTTGATTTTATTTCTGAATTCTTCAGTAGGTTCCCGGATGTCTGATTTACTGTGAATTATGATATATGGTATATCTCCATCCTTAAATTTTCTGATCAGTTCATCTTCATGTTCTCCCCATGAATTATCAGTAACCACAAGCAGAGCAAGGTCGATGATATTAAGTGTATTGACAGTTCGCTCGATTCTTTTCGTTCCAAGTTCGCCGGTATCGTCAATCCCCGCTGTGTCAACAAGTATTACCGGTCCGAAGTCAGTTACCTCAAAGGATTTTTTAACCGGATCGGTGGTGGTGCCTGCATGGTCCGAAACGATCGCAATATCCTGGCCTACAAGGCAGTTAATAAGGCTGCTTTTGCCATTATTCCGTCGTCCGTAGATACCTATATGTGGTTTCGATTCTCTTCCTTTACCTGCCATTCAAAAAAGTTTGCTGCAAAATTAACGATTATAATCGTAAATGATTCTTTGTGTCAGGATATTGCTATCGTATCAGACCAGGCAGACCCTACCGCTGTTCTGCGCAGGAATACATTGTATCCAGATGAATTATTTCTCTTTGTTTATTGCATGAATTTGGCATGTTTATTGTCTTATTAAGTCACTTATCGATGCATATTGATGATTCGCCGAAAAATATTGTCAGAAGCAACTTCCTGCATTTACATTTGTCCTTGTTTGTGAAACAAGCAGAGCTTAACCTTAAAAATTATTGAATTCAGTATGAGAAAAATATTATGCCTGGCATTTTTGATCCTGATATTTATGCCAGCCCGGGCCCAGAAAAGATATACTGTCAGCGGACATATCTCAGATCAGTCGGGTGAATTGCTGATCGGTGCCAACGTGATTGTCAGGTCTTTAAAATCAGGTGTTGTATCTAATGCCTACGGTTTTTATTCTTTGACTATACCTGAAGGTGAATACGAATTACTGTTTAGCTATATCAGCTGCAAGAATAAAACACTCAGCATTAAGCTTGATAAAGACATCTCCATTAACGTCGATTTGGAAGATGCAGCAAGGGAAATAGGGGAAGTAGTAATAAGTGCAGAACGTAAAGATGCCAATATTCGTAGCATTGAAGCCAGTGTTACCAGGTTACAGGCCTCTGACATTAAAAAAATATCTGTTCTTATGGGTGAAGCCGATATAATTAAATCTATACAGCTGTTACCGGGCGTGCAAACAAGCTCTGAAGGATCGAGCGGGTTTTATGTAAGAGGTGGTAATGCCGATCAGAATCTCATTCTGCTCGATGAAGCCGTAGTTTATAATCCTTCACATTTGTTTGGCTTTTTCTCTGTTTTCAATGGCGATGCGATAAAAAATGTGGAATTGCAAAAGGGAGGTATTTCAGCTGAGTATGGAGGAAGGCTCTCCTCGGTCCTTGATGTGAGAATGAAAGAAGGTAATACGAAAAAAATATCGGGTGAAGGAGGTGTCGGATCTATATCAAGCCGTTTTACTATAGATGGCCCTATTATAAAAGATAAAGTTTCTTTTATGCTTTCAGGGCGCCGAACTTATTTTGATCTGTTCTTTCCATTCTTAAAAGATTCGGTAGTCAAAAAAAGCACAGTTAATTTCTACGATCTGAATGCAAAAATTACTTATAACATTAATGAGAAGAACCGTTTGTTTGTATCGGGATATTTTGGCAAGGATGTAAACAAGTTCGGCAGTTTGTTTGCAATAAACTATGGTAATGCTACAGCTACAATCCGATGGAACCACACCTATGGGGGGAAATTGTTCTCAAATCTCACCTTTATAAATAGCAATTATGCCTATAATCTGGGAGTCCCGGCCGGCAGTCAGAGTTTTAGCTGGCTGTCCAATATCGTTGACTACAGCGTAAGAAATGACTATACCTATTTTCTCAATCCTTCCAATACCTTAAAGTTTGGTTTTCTGACCACATTTCATAAGCTGAGACCGGGAAGAATGGGTGAAGAGAGCAAAAACAGTTTTTTTTCCAATATTAAAATACCTGATACTCATGGAATTGAGTCAGCAATTTTTCTTCAGAACGAACAAAAAATCGGACCCAGACTGTCAGCAATTTACGGGCTAAGAATATCTATGTTTAATAATATAGGAAAAGGGACAATCTATAAATTTCAGCAAGGAGAAAGAGAATATTCCGTCGTTGACACACTTAATTATAAAAGCGGAGAAATCTTCAAAACCTATTGGGGCATGGAACCGCGCATTGGCTTGCGATATATGATCAATGATAAGAATTCAGTTAAGGCCAGCTACAATCGTACTCTTCAATATATGCATCTGGCGTCAAATTCAACAGCCACGTTCCCGCTTGACCTGTGGTTCATGAGCGGCCCAAATGTCAAACCGCAGAGGGCTGACCAGGTAGCTATAGGCTATTTCCGCAACTTTTTTAATAATTCCATTGAATTTTCGTTTGAGACATTTTATAAAAAAATGTATAACACCATAGATTATCGTGACCATGCACAATTGGTTGCAAATGAGCTTCTTGAAGGAGAGTTACGTATCGGAAAGTCCTATTCATACGGGGCTGAGTTTCTGCTCAGGAAACAGTCCGGCAAACTCACCGGCTGGATAAGCTATTCTTATTCAAGGGTATATAGAGTTATACCTGAAATTAATAATGGAGAGAGGTATAATCCGGCATACGACAAACCTCATAATATCTCTGTAGTTATTTCTTACGATTTGAGCCGGCTTTGGCAGCTTTCAGGTAACTGGGTATACACTTCTGCAATACCTGTGACGGTTCCAACAAGTTCATATTATTATTCGGGTATTAAATATCCGTTATATTCAGAAAGAGGAGCAGTGAGAATTCCTGGTACCGCCTACCACCGGATGGATATCTCCCTGACCTATAATTATAAAATAGGAAAACTCGATTGCAGTTCAAATATTTCAATTTATAATGTATATAACAGACATAATGCCTTTGTAGTTTACTTCAGGGACAAGAATGCAATTGCCGACGAAACCAAAAAAAGTACAACTGGAAATAGTCAGGTGGAGGTAATTAAGCTTTATTTATTTCCAGTTGTTCCGTCAATTACTCTGATTAATGTTAAGTTTTAAAACTATTGTGATGAAAAAGATACTTTTTTACCTTCTCATATCAGCTTCTTTATTTACGGCATGTGAGGAAAAAATGGATGTTGAATTTAATGAAGAAGGCGCAAAGAAATTAATTGTTGAAGGATCAATAACAACTGATACAATGCCGCATAAAGTTATACTTTCATGGTCGACAGATTTCTTTTCAAATGATTCGGCACAAATGGTCACAGACGCAAACGTAATCATAACTGATGGCACGAAAAGCTTTAAGCTGACTGAAAAAGTTCCCGGCATTTATTTTACAGATCCTTCAGTTTTTGGTGATACTGATAAAACATATTCTCTGAATATTACGCTGCAGGATGGTAGAAAATTTAGTGCGAGTGACAGGATCTTTTCCTTGCCTGTAGTTGATTCTGTGATAGTCAGAGACACAAGTTTATATATGGGTCCTGACAAAGGTGATGTTTCAGGTTATGCAATTTTATATTATGGTTTTGAGAAACCTTCTCCGGGGGACTTTTACCTCTGGAACCTATATGTAAATGATACTATTTTTAATAAATACTATTGGAATTCAACATTTACCGATGATAAGTTCGTTAATGGGAGTTATATTCACGACTTTATGGTCTACTTTGTTGAGAATAAAGACATCAAAAGAGATACAAATTCAATAATACTGGAGACCTTATCTATTTCAAAAAATTATTATAATTTCCTTCTGGATTCTAACCAGGAGACAGTTTGGAGAGGTAGTCCCTGGGATGCTCCACCCGCTAATATCAGCACCAATATTGTGAATGGCGCCGGCTTCTTTAAAGCTTCGGCTATAAAAAGAAACAAAATACTTTTAATTAAGAAAGGACAGAAAAAATTAACCAACAAGAGCGTTGATTTTCACAGATCTTCCAGTGAAAAACCAAGTTTTAGCAGGTTTCCCGGTTCCAGAATGGTTTTGAGCTTCGTTTCGTCGATCAATTTCAGCAGGTCATTCGCTTCATAGATGTTAATCTTTTTTTCTTTCATCAGAACTGCAATTTCGGCAGCTTTGTGGTAGCCAATATAAGGACTTAACGCGGTTGTTACTGAGGGGCTGTTTATTACAGCTTCATAACCTGACACATCGTGAATAAGCAATCCTGAGAACAGATTGTCCAACAGGGTAGTATTGCAAGAGTTGAGAAGATTGATGCTTTCTATCAATGAGCATCCTATAACAGGAAGATAGGCATTCAGCTCAAGTGTTCCCTGGCCGCTCAATGACGATATTAAAACATCGTTTGCATATATTTTATGAGCAGCGGACACAACAAATTCAGGTATTACAGGATTGATTTTGCCCGGCATTATTGAACTTCCTACCTGCCGGTCGGGTAATGAAAGAAGTCTTGTTCCCATCAGGTCGGAAGACAGAAGACGGAGGTCGGAAGACATTTTTTCAAGATTAACGGCATGGGCTTTCAGGGTCGCATGTATTTCAACCCATCTGTCCATATTCGATGTGGCATCCGAAAGATTTTCGCTGTGCGCAAGTGGAAGACCTGTAAGTTTCCTGAGTTCAGGAACGACTTCCATGATGAAATAACGTGGAAGAGACAGACCTGTACCGATTGCTCCACCGCCGAGATTAACCTGTTTAATCCTTTCAGTACATTTCGAAACTCTCCACCAGTCACGCGACAGAGCTTCATTATATGTGCTGAAAAGTATTCCAAATGATGAAGGAACTGCAGCCTGCATCTCGGTATAACCCGGCCGGAGTTTTTCCCTGAAGTTTTTTTCAAACTCCTCGACTCTCTGTCGGAGTATATTGATTTTTTCTTCGAGTTCCTGCAACTGCTGCATTACCGCCACAGTAAGAGCGGTGGGAATTATGTCGTTTGTTGACTGGTAAATATTTGCATCCTCAGTGGGATCTATTAAATTGTACTCTCCGCAATTATGTCCGGAATTCAATAAGGCAATATTTGTGATGATCTCATTGATATTCATGTTAATGCTGGTGCCGGCGCCGCCCTGGACTGCAGGAATAATGAAATGATCAAAATGATCCCCTGCAGCCACCTCTTTTGCAGCCTTAATGAGAGAATTCAGTATATCGTCGTTGATTTTTTTCACATTCAGATTACCGTTCAGCTTAGCCTGGGCAGCTTTGTGAAATTTCCCGTAAGTGTTATAGCAGGCAAGCTTTGTAATACCTACAGCTTTATACCATTCAAAAGGGAACTGAGAATTTCCAGGGAAATTTTCTCTGGCTCTTACCGAATGAATGCCATACAGAGCATCAGATGGTATCTGCTTTTCTCCTAAGGCATCTTTTTCTATACGGTACATAATTTGATCTTTATTTATTCATTTACCCCCAAACCCCCCAAGGGGGGCTTTAACTAAGGGTTGACTTTGCCCCCCCCTGGGGGGGATGGGGGGTAAAACCATGGGAGTTAAATATTACTTCCTGAAACCGGTTTTGCGTATGCAATAACATCGCTTCCAGTGATCTCGGTAGGGCAGAGGATAATCAACCGTTCCAGTACATTCCTGAATTCACGTATATTTCCTGTCCACTCAATATTCTGTAACTCTTTTATTGCATCCTCTCTGATTTCTTTCTTACTCATCCCGTACTCATTGCAGATCAGAGAATTAAAGTGNTCCGCCAGGATAGGGATATCATCGGCTCTTTCATTCAGGGTAGGAACGTGGATAAGAATGACACTAAGTCTGTGATAGAGATCCTCACGGAATCCATTTGTCTCGATCTCCTTTTTAATGTTTTTATTGGTTGCAGTTATTACCCTTACGTTTACATGTATATCCTTATCAGATCCGACCCGGGTTATTTTATTTTCCTGCAGCGCTCTTAGAACTTTAGCCTGGGCTGAGAGGCTCATGTCGCCGATCTCATCAAGGAAAAGAGTTCCTCCGTTTGCCTGTTCGAACTTGCCTATCCTTTGTTTAATGGCCGAAGTAAAAGATCCTTTTTCGTGTCCAAAAAGTTCACTTTCAATCAACTCNGATGGTATGGCGGCGCAGTTGACTTCTACGAATGGACCTTTGGCCCTCGGGCTTTTCTCATGAATCTGATGGGCAACCAGTTCCTTGCCGGTACCATTTGAACCTGTTATGAGTACTCTGGCTTCGGTGGGAGCCACCTTGTCGATCATGCTTTTCACCCTCTCAATGGCTTCAGACGCGCCAACTATCTCATACATCTTGCTCACCTTGTTCTTGAGAACCTGAGTCTGGGTGATAAGTTTTGATTTATCTGTTGCATTACGTATCGTTATAAGGAGCCTGTTAAGATCCAGGGGTTTTTCAAGAAAATCATATGCCCCTTTTTTTATTGATTCAACAGCAGTATCTATATTTCCGTGTCCAGAGATCATAATGACAGGTATATCGGAAGATACTTCGGTTATTTTACCTAGGACTTCAATACCGTCCATCTTGGCCATTTTGATATCGCAGAGAACAATATCATAGGCGTTTGCTGCAAAACTCTCAAGGCCTTTCGGTCCGTCTTCGGCAAGGTCTACTTCATGTTTCTCATACTCAAGAACCTCTTTGAGAGTATTCCTGATTGCCCTTTCATCGTCGATGACCAGTATTTTTGACATTTATTTCTAGTTGATGTTTTCATCACTTTATTATTAGGCTTCGGGTATCGGGCTACGGGCGTCAGGTCAGAACAATATTATTATGCTCCTGTCGCCTGCTGCCTGCCGCCTGTCGCCATTATCCGCTATATCTCAGCCACTTCCACATTTCTTTCCATGATGTTTTCTTGCCATACATCAGGATGCCTGTTCTGTAGACTTTTGCTGCCATCCATACGAATGCTGCAAATGTTACCAGCATTATTACCATTGAAACTGCTATCTGCCAGCCGGGAACACCGAATGGAATCCTGGCCATCATAACGATAGGGGATGTAAGAGGTATCATTGAACACCAGAATGAAAGCGGACTTTCGGGATTTTGCATGGTTCCCATTGCAACCATTAGTCCTAGTATAATAGGAATGGTGACGGGAAGCATGAACTGTTGTGTTTCTGTTTCATTATCCACAGCGGAGCCAATAGCCGCAAAGACTGAAGCGTAAAGCAGATATCCTGTAATAAAATAAAAGATAAAACAAACTATTATAAGTCCCCAGGGCTGATTCATGGCATTGTCGAACAATTTTGAAAATTCAGATAGTTCGGGCGATACATCAGAAGCCTTAACAGTCCCTGCAGTCTGTTGATTACCAGACATTACGTTCTGAGGCATTGATTGTGATATTTCAGTGACTTTTGTTTTAGCCAGAATTGTTGTTTTTAAAACTCCTACAATACCGACAGTCAGAAAAATCCAGATCAGGAACTGGGTAAGTCCGACAAGAGCAATACCAATTATCTTGCCCATCATCAGCTGGATTGGTTTCACGGAAGAAATGATAACCTCTACCACACGGCTTGTCTTTTCCTCGATTACGCCTCTCATTACCTGTGCGCCAAATATGAAAACCAGCATATACATCAGGAATCCAAGGATATAAGCTAATGCCATAGCAATTCCTGTGCTTGTGCCCTGTTCAACCCCGGATTCATCAAGCTTCTTCGTCTGAACTGATACATTGGTTTCGACATTTTTCATAATATCATCGAGGTTCTCGATTTTATATGAAAGAAGTTTCTGCCGTTCTATTTCTTTTTTCAACGAGCTTTCAATATGGGTCAGCAGGCCAATCGGAGGTTGTTTTTTAGAAATAATGTATGCTGCATTCGGAGTATTTACCAGTTCAGGTGAAATATAAAGTATTCCGTAATACCCATCTTTTTCAAAAGTCTTTTTCAGGTCGTCAACTCTTGTATTCTCAAGGTAAACGAACTCTGCATCCTTCGTGTTTTTTATTACGCCTTTAAACAGGCTTGAATTATCTTCAACAACAGCAATCTTTTTATGATCGCCACTCTGGTTCATCATCAGAATAGTGGGAACGGTAATAATAGCTGCCATGAGAATAGGAGCAAGAATGGTCATTATAATGAATGATTTTTTTCTTACCCTGGTAACGTATTCTCTTTTAATAATTACTGATATCTTGTTCATAATATGAATGTTACAAAATTATATAAGATTAATTACGGGCTTCAACAACTCTGATAAAAATCTCATTCATTGAAGGCAAAGCCGGGTTGAAGGAAATTATGTTTCCAGCTCCCATTACAGTCTGCAATATATCATTGGTGCTTATATCGCTTGTGGTCTTAAGTCTGATAACACTCCTGTCGTTTTCATTCTGTTGTTTCAGTATATTATAATGACTGTTTCCTTCAATTTTTACATTTCCGTTAAAAACAAGGTCATACTCATTAGCAGCCCATTTGCTTCTGATCTCATTTACACTGCCTTCAAGAATAGTCCTGGCTTTATTAATAAGAGTTATGTTATCGCATAGCTCCTCTACTGATTCCATATTATGAGTGGAAAAAATTATTGTGGCTCCTCTTTCTCTCAGGAACAGAATCTCATCTTTTACAATCTTCGTATTAAGAGGGTCGAATCCTGTAAAAGGCTCATCAAATATAAGAAGCTTAGGTTCATGGAGCACAGTTGTCACGAACTGGACTTTCTGGGCCATTCCTTTCGAAAGCTCTTCGACCTTTTTGCCCCACCAGTCGATTATATCGAGCTTTTTGAACCAGTACTTCAGTCTTCTCATGGCTTCTGCTTTAGGAAGTCCTTTGAGTTGTGCAAAATACAGAGCCTGCTCGCCTACCTTCATTTTTTTATAAAGACCTCTTTCTTCGGGAAGATAGCCGATAAGCTGTACATCAGATGGGACCAGTTTCTTACCATTCAGGAACAGTTCGCCACTGTCGGGACCGGTAATCTGATTAATTATTCTGATAAGTGTTGTTTTTCCGGCGCCATTTGGTCCCAGCAGACCATAGATACACTGTTCAGGAACAGAAATACTTACATTGTCAAGTGCCAGGGAGCTGCCATACTGTTTTGTGACATTCTTAGCTTCAAAAAGTGCCATATAATTAAATTAAGTTATTTAAAATGAAGTGTAAATATAAAAAAAAACTCCGTGAAACCCTGTGGTTCGATAGGAATCGAATATACCCAAGTCCCAGCGCCGTCCTTAAATTCTAAGGAAGGAAGCGTATTACGATCTATTTCAATAATTTCACCCTTCCCTTATTGTTTAAGGGAAGGGCAGGGTAGGGTTAAGAAAATTCGGGAGTTACTGAAATTCAGGGGTTAAATAACCTGGGGAATCTTACTCGAAATACCCCTTCATTCTTTCGAAAAAGCCCTTGTCATTTTTATCAGGATCAGGCACAAATGACTCAGAGTCTTTGAATTTTTCAAAGATCTTAAGTTCATCTTTACTGACGTGTTTTGGGATCCAGACATTTACATTAACCAGCAGGTCGCCACGGCCATATCCGTTTACCTCAGGTAATCCTTTACCCCGCAGACGGAGTATTTTACCCGGTTGAGTTCCGGGTTCAATTTTTATTTTGACATTATTATCTACTGTCGGTACCTCAACATGAGTACCTATAACAGCATCGGGGATACTTATAAACAGATTGTATATAAGGTCGTTTCCTTCTCTAATCAGTTCAGGATGATCTTCTTCGTCGATGACTACAAGCAGGTCGCCGTTTACACCGCCTCTTCTTGGAGCATTTCCTTTGCCGCCAACTGTCATCTGCATCCCTTTTCCGACTCCTGCAGGGATATTTATCTTGATAACCTCTTCTTTCTGAACAATGCCTT
>JGI20214J51650_10001563_pt1 | contig 14545 bp, 11 predicted proteins | sample WetSurMetagenome_FD_51650 | JGI IMG/M metagenome (IMG submission 51650) | reverse complement strand
ATGGATTTGCATCCCAGGTTCTTTGCTAACTTTATGTCTGTGAGCCTGTCCCCAATTACGAATGAAGAGCTTAGATCTATTCCCTTTGCCAGGTATTTGACCAGCAATGCAGTACCTGGTTTACGGGTCGGAGCCATTTCTGATGGGAGAGTCCTGTCAATAAATATTTCAGTGAACAGAATGCCTTCACCCCTGAGAATCTCAAGCATCTTATTCTGAACCGGCCAGAAAGTATTTTCGGGAAATGATTCAGTTCCAAGTCCGTCCTGGTTGGTAACCATTACCAGTTCATAATCAGTCTCCTTTGCAATCTTTGACAAACATGATATTGCGCCAGGGAGAAAAACCATTTTCTCAAAACTATCTACCTGCTCATCTTCCGGCTCAGCCAGTATAGTACCATCCCTGTCGATAAAAAGGACCTTCTTCATATTGAGATTGAATTTAATGCCTTAATAAGCTTATTGTTTTCGGAACGGGTTCCAACAGTAATCCGCAGACAATTATTGATGACACTGCTTCTGTTCCTTACGACTATGTTTTTATCAACCAGCGTATTATAAATGTATTTTGCGTTTTTCACTTTTACCAGCAGGAAGTTAGAATCTGAGGGATAGACTGTTTCGGTCAGCTTTATCTTTTTCAGATTGACGGAAAGCCTTTCTTTTTCTTTTTTAATCTTTAAAATCTGATTTTTGTATTCATCTGGTTTGCCTAATTTAGTCAGGACGGCTTTCTGGTTAATAGTACTGATATTGTATGGAGGTTTCATCTTGTTGAAATACTGAAGGTTAGCAGGATTAGAAAAAGCCATTCCAATCCTCACGGCTGCCAGTCCGAATGCCTTGCTGAATGTTTGCATCACGATGAGGTTTGGATATTTGTCAATCATTTTAATAAATGAGGGACTATCACTGAAATCAATATAAGCTTCATCAATCAATACAATTCCATTGAATCGGGAAAGTATATATTCAACATCCGAATAGTTCATGCAGTTGCCTGACGGATTATTAGGAGAACAAATAAAGATCAGCTTCAGGTTTTTATCAGAAAACCACTCTTCGGCTTTCATAAGGTCAATCTGAAAGCTATCTGTCAATGGGATTTTGACAACCATGATGTCATTTACCGAAGCCGACACCTCGTACATTCCATATGTAGGTGTGAAAGTCATTGCTTTATCGGTTCCCGGTTTGCAGAATATTCTGAAACAAAGATCGATTATCTCATCACTTCCGTTTCCGAGGAATATCTTTTCATCGGTTATCCCTTTTATTTTAGAAATAGCTGTTTTCAGTTCTCTCTGATAAGGATCTGGATAACGATTCAGATTTCCATAAGGATTTTCGTTGGCATCCATAAAGATACCTGTTTTTCCCTGGAATTCATCCCTGGCACATGAATAAGGGGTAAGTCGGATAACATTTTCCCTTACTAATTGATTCAAATCAAACATTTTGTAAACTATTAAGTCTTACACTCACTGCATTTTTATGGCCTTTTAAATTCTCGGCTTCAGCCATAAGTTCAATCACTGGTCCCAGGTTTCTGATTCCTTCTCCGCTAATCTCCTGGAAGGATATTTTTTTAAGAAAACTATCCGCAGATACTCCGCTATAGCTCCTGGCAAATCCATTTGTAGGGAGTGTATGGTTAGTCCCTGAAGCATAATCACCTGCACTTTCGCAACTGAAGGCACCAAGGAAAACGGATCCGGCATTTCTTACCCTGTTTGCCAGCCCATATGTATCAGAGGTATTAATTATAAGGTGCTCAGGTGCATATATATTACTGAAATCCATGCAATCATTTATTGAATTCAGTAAAACTAATTTACTGTTATCGAGAGCTTTGGAGGCAATTGCATTTCTTGGTAGTATTTTGAGCTGGTTTTCAACAGCTTTTTTCACATTATCTATAAGCTCCTGATTATCTGTTAGCATAATTACCTGACTGTCAGATCCGTGTTCAGCCTGGGAAAGAAGATCAGAAGCTATGAATTCCGCATTACCAGTTCGATCTGCAATGACCAAAACTTCACTGGGGCCAGCCGGCATATCAATTGCGACGCCATCCTGCTGAACCATTTCTTTGGCTCTGGTCACAAACTGGTTTCCTGGTCCGAATATTTTGTAAACTCTTGGAACACTCTCTGTCCCATACGCCATTGCGGCAATAGCCTGTGCTCCGCCAATTTTATATATATTGGTTATTCCAATGAGTTTAGCTGTGTAGAGGATTAAGGGGTTTATCTTTCCATCCTTTCCTGCAGGAGTGCATATTATAATTTCTTTGCATCCTGCCAGCTTTGCAGGAATCCCAAGCATCAATACAGTTGAAAAAAGAGGGGCACTTCCTCCGGGGATATAGAGTCCTACTTTCTCGATAGCAACATTTTTTCTCCAGCATTTTACCCCTTTGAAAGTCTCAATAACAGGTTCATCCAGAAGCTGGGCGGAGTGGAAATTCTCAATATTTGTTTTTGCAATATTTATTGCTTTTTTCAGATCTTCAGGGACTTTCTCTTCTGAACCGTTTATTTCAGTCAATTCAAGTTTCAGGTTTCCCGGAGGAACACCGTCAAATTTTTCGGAATAGAAATGTACGGCTTTGTCCTTTTCTGATTTTACATCAGACAATATGTTTTTGACAACTTCTTCAAGATTTGTCTTGTCAATTCCAGGCCGTTTACAGAGTGTTTCCCAGTTCTCCTTCTCCGGATAAAGTATTGTTTTCATTACAAAATCATTTTTTCGATTGGAATAACCAGAATGCCTTCGGCTCCTGCTTCTTTCAGCTGATTTATCCTTTCCCAGAATTCATCTTCTTTAACTACTGAATGGAGGCTGCACCATCCCTTCTCAACAAGGGGAACAATCGTCGGACTTTTCATTCCGGGAAGAATAGCACATATTTTTTGTATAGCCGATTCCGGTGCATTGAGTAATATATACTTATTTTCCTTTGCATTCTTAACAGCTCTTATTCTGAAAAGAAGGCTGTCAAGAATTTCCTGTTTTTCTTTGCTAAGGTTTTTATTTCCGATTATAACTGCCTGACTCTTCAGAATAGTTTCAACTTCATGTAATCCATTGGTGAGCAGTGTACTGCCTGAACTGACTATGTCGCAAATTCCATCAGCAAGGCCAATTCCCGGGGCAATTTCAACACTGCCGCTGATCTCTTCAATTTCAGCAGTTATCTTGTTTTTATTGAGAAAATCGGAAAGAATTCTCGGGTAACTTGTTGCCACCTTTTTATTCATGAAATACCCTGGTCCGGTATAGGTCTCATCTTTAGGTATTGCAAGACTCAGCCTGCAATTGGCAAAACCAAGTTGTTCAATAATACTTACATCCTTATTTTTTTCGAACACCATGTTCTCTCCAAGTATGCCAATGTCTGCTACCTGTTGTTCAACATATTGGGGGATATCATCATCTCTAAGAAAAAGAACCTCTACTGGAAAGTTCTGTGCAGTTGTTTTAAGTACGCTGATGCCGTTTGAGAATTTTATTCCACATTCTTCAAGTAATTTTTTTGAATTATCGCTCAGCCGTCCGCTTTTTTGAATCGCAATTTTTAGTACACTCATAGTTATTTTTCAGATGTGTCTGAGCATATCTGCCGGGAAATAAAAAACCCGCCTGATCTGCTCAGACGGGTTTATGATATTTTAGTTTACAGACATATCACTAACTCCTCGCCTGAGAGCAAGTATGAAAATGATGATGATGTGATGATATATAAGTCATTTCTTAAAGTAAGAATGCAAAGATAGTAAATAATTTCAATTTCATGTACATTATTCTTAATAATATTAAATTCTTTCAGCAACCAGATCACCCACTTCGGTGGTTGAATATCCCATTCGCCCGGCGCCCATATCTTTAAGTTTATTAGCAGTTACGTCCATTATGGCGCTTTCAATAGCACGCGCAGCCTCTTCTTCACCAAGGTGTTCAAGCATCATACCGCCACATGCAATTGAAGCCAGTGGATTAATTACGTTTTTGCCAGTATACTTTGGAGCAGAACCGCCAATTGGTTCGAACATCGATACACCTTCAGGATTAATATTTCCTCCGGCAGCAATACCCATTCCTCCCTGAGTAATAGCACCAAGGTCGGTTATTATATCACCAAACATGTTAGTGGTAACAATTACATCGAACCATTCAGGATTTTTAACCATCCACATGCAAGTTGCATCCACATGATAGTATTCGCGTTTTATATCCGGATAATCGGCTTTCCCAATTTCATGGAATGCTCTTTCCCAAAGATCAAAAACATAAGTTAGCACATTGGTCTTTCCGCACAGGGCCAGAGTCTTTTTCTTATTTCTTTTCCTTGTATATTCAAAAGCATACCGGAGACAACGTTCAACCTGCATCCGCGAATATACCATATTCTGAATGGCAACTTCATGCGGAGTGCCTTTCATGGTAACTCCTCCTATACCAGTATATACATCTCCTGTATTTTCCCTTACAACTACATAATCTATATGCTCCGGTCCTTTATCTTTAAGAGGAGTGGCTACTCCGGGATAGAGTTTGATAGGACGTAGATTAATATACTGATCCAGATCAAAGCGTAATTTAAGGAGAATACCTTTCTCAAGAATCCCTGGTTTAACATCAGGATGTCCGATAGCCCCCAGAAAAATAGAATCAAACTTTTTAAGTTGTTCTGAAGCTGATTCAGGAAGTACTTCACCTGTTCTCAGATAACGGTCTCCTCCAAAATCGAACTCTTCGTAATTAAGTTTAAATCCAAATTTTGAAGCAGCTGCAGTTAGTACTTTTTTCCCCTCCCTGACAACTTCCGGGCCTGTGCCATCTCCAGCTATAACAGCAATATTATACGATTTGCTCATAAGTTTATTTCTATTTTTAGTAATTGAATTTAAGTTATGTTATGTGTAATGATAATGTTTATTAAACAAGAGCATGTTTATATTCCTTCTCTTTGAGTGCTTCAACAATATTCAGCATTTTTTCAGTGGCTTTTATGGCAGATTCAGTCTGGTCAGCATCCAGACCTCTGGTCTTGAATTCCTTTCCATTCAGATCCCAGGAGATTAATGTCTCAACCAGTGCATCAGTTGCTCCTCCGGGAGGTATTGATACCTGGTAATCAGTCAGTACAGGATATTGCTTACCGAGTTTGTCATAAATTATTCTTAACGCTTTCATAAATGCATCGTACTGCCCGTCACCTGAAGATGTTTCCTGGTATAAGTTACCATCTATTTCTACCTGGACATTGGCAGAAGGTTTCAGACCATATGAAAGCGAGAGTGAGTAGTTTTTTATAAATATTTTGTAGTTGATCTGCTCGGTGCCCAGAACGTCTGCAATAATAAAGGGAAGGTCTTCTGTGGTAACATTTTCTTTTTTATCACCCAGTTCGATTACTCTTTGTGTAACTTTCGTGAGTGACTCAGGGTTCAGAAACAAACCGAATTCTTCAAGATTCTTCCTTACAGTTGCCTTGCCCGACTGTTTACCAAGAGCATATTTTCTTTTTCTACCGAAACGTTCAGGAAGCAGGTTATTATAATAAAGATTGTCTTTACTGTCGCCATCAGCGTGCACCCCTGAGGTTTGTGTAAATACATTCTCGCCGATAACAGGCTTATTTACCGGTATTCTTATTCCGCTGAATGTTTCGACTATCTTACTCACTTTTGTTATCTCAAATTCATTGATACCTGTTTCTGTATCAAGCTGATCGCGTAATACACCAATCACACTTGAGAGAGGAGCGTTTCCTGCTCTTTCACCAAGGCCGTTGACGGTTGTATGAATTCCTTTAATGCCTGCTTTAACTGCCGCAAAAACATTGGCTACAGCCAGGTCGTAATCATTATGTGCATGAAAATCAAAATGAAGTGAAGGGTATCGGTCAACTATTTTCTTGCAGAAGGTAAAAGTCTGCTCATGGTTAAGAATACCCAGGGTATCAGGAAGCATAAATCGTACTATGCTTTCATCCTTTAGTGAATCGAGCATATAATAAACGTACTCTTCCGAATGGATCATTCCATTTGACCAATCCTCAAGATAAATATTAACCTGCATATCAAGAGCTTCAGCCTTCCGGAGGATTCCTTTTATGTCACTTACATGCTTTTCGGGTGTTTTCTTAAGCTGTTTCTCAAGATGCCGCAATGATCCTTTGCAGAGAAGGTTAACTACTTTCCCTCCCGCATCATTAATCCAGTTCAGGGAGATATCTCCATCGACAAAGCCAAGTACCTCTACTTTTCTGTGGAGGTTATTATGACGTGCCCACTCAGTTATTTTACTGAGAGCTTCAAATTCTCCTGTAGAGACTCTGGCGGATGCTACTTCAATCCGGTCAACTTTTAAATCTTTCAGAAGAAGCTTGGCTATATGGAGTTTTTCGAGTGGTGAGTACGACACTCCCTGCGTCTGTTCTCCATCCCTAAGGGTAGTATCCATTATTTCAACTCTCATTTTCAAGATGTTTTATTGGTCTCAAAACCGGTGATTAAACTTTTCATACTCAGAAGGAAATCGATATCATCGAGCCCTTTCAGGAGACATTCTTTTTTATATGGATTGATAGCGAATCTGGCAGTATCTCCTGTAGGAATTATAGTAAATGTCTGTTTATCAAGATCTACTTTTACTTTTGTAGCAGGATCCTCTTGAATCAGGTTTTGAAGTTTCATTAAAAGCTGTTCAGGCAGAACTACAGGTAAAAGGCCATTATTAAGAGAATTATTCATGAAGATATCGGCGAAAAAGCTCGATACCACCACCCTGAAACCATAGTCAAAAATAGCCCAGACAGCATGTTCACGACTTGATCCGCTGCCAAAATTTTTTCCTGCAACAAGTACCTTCCCACTGAACTTTGGATTATTAAGAACAAACTCATTGTTTTTCTCCCCTGTCTTTAAATATCTCCAGTCGCGGAAAAGATTGTCACCGAAACCATCTCTTGTAGTTGCACTTAAGAATCTTGCAGGAATAATCTGATCGGTATCCACATTTTCAAAAGGAAGTGGTACACAGGTTGATTCGAGGATATCAAATTTAACTTTTGGCATATCAGATTAGTTTTTGATGGTTATTTCATCAGTAAGAAATTCACGCGGATCGGATATTTTACCGGTTATTGCGGCAGCAGCAGCTGTCAGCGGACTGGCAAGTAATGTCCTTGCACCAGGGCCCTGTCTTCCTTCAAAGTTTCTGTTTGAAGTTGATACTGCATATTTTCCCGCAGGTATTTTATCCTCATTCATAGCAAGACATGAAGAGCAGCCGGGTTGTCTTACTTCAAAACCGGCATTAGTAAATATTTCTAAAAGACCCTCCACTGCCATCTGTTCTTCAACCTTTTTTGATCCGGGAACAATAAGAGCAGTTATCCCTGTTGCTTTCTTTCTGCCTTTAATAACTTCAGCGAATGCTCTGAAATCCTCTATCCTTCCATTTGTACAACTTCCGATAAAAACATAATCAACCGGATGTCCTAGTAGTTTCATCCCGGGCTTAAGTCCCATGTATTCAAGTGATTTCAAATATGATGAAGAGGCTTCCTTATTTTTATCCTCCGTCATTGGAATTGTTCCGTCGATCGACATTCCCATACCCGGATTTGTCCCATAAGTGATCATTGGTTTTATAAGACTTGCATCAAATTCCAATTCACGGTCGAAGGAGGCATCACTGTCACTTTTAAGTTTTTTCCACAGGCTAACAGATGATTTCAGGTCATCTATTCCAGGAATCGAAGGAAGGTGTCTTAAATAATCGAATGTAATCTCATCGGGAGCTATCAGACCACCGCGAGCTCCCATCTCAATACTCATATTGCATATGGTCATTCGTGCTTCCATGCTCAGACTGGTTATTGCTGAACCACTGTACTCCACGAAATAGCCAGTAGCTCCGCTGGCTGAAATCTCTGAAATGATATACATAATTATATCTTTCGAGGTAACTCCTTTCTGAAGGATCCCGTTTACGGTTATCCTCATCTTTTTGGGTTTTGGCTGAAGAATACACTGGGTAGCCAGAACCATCTCTACTTCACTTGTTCCGATCCCGAATGCAATTGTCCCGAATGCACCATGGGTCGATGTATGACTGTCACCACAGACAATTGTCATTCCCGGCAGAGTGTAACCCAGCTCAGGACCTATAACATGTACAATTCCATTCTTTGAATGATTTAGCCCGAATAACTCTATTCCATTTATTTTACAGTTTTCACTGAGTCTTTCAACCTGGTTCCTCGATAACTCATCGCGGATCTGTAAATGCTGGTCCCTGGTCGGAATATTATGATCAGCAGTGGCAATGGTTTTACCAGGACGAAATACAGGGATTCCCCGTTCCTTCAGTCCATTAAAGGCCTGAGGACTTGTAACTTCGTGTATATAATGCCTGTCAATATACAGAACATCGGGTCCATCTTCTATGGAACGTACCACATGTGCATCCCAGATTTTGTCGAAAAGAGTTTTTGCTTCCAAAATTTGATTTATTATTTGTTTCTTTTGCCCCCTGTCCTTTTTTTACCTCACCCTAAATCCCTCTCCCCTGGGAGAGGGACTTAAAAACTGATTCTTTTTCTTGCTCCTCTTCTCCCTTGAGAGAAGGAGGTCACAGATCAGATTAAGCCCCCTTTAGGGTGTTGGGGGTCAATTTATTTTTGCAATTGCATCTATAAAAGCTTCAACTGAAGCAGTTATTATATCGGTATTTGCAGAGAACCCGTAAAACATCTTTCCCTGGTATTCAACCTGGATATGTACTTTCCCAAGATCATCGCTACCTTTGGTTATTGCCTGAATAAGGAATTCTTCAAGATGCACAGTTTTACTTATCAGGTGTTTGACCGCGGTGAATGCAGCATCAATAGGACCGTTGCCAGAAGCAGTTGAGTAATGGATCTCACCATTGATTTTTACACCAACAGTTGCAACCGGAATTAAAGATTTACCGCAGGAAACCTGAAGGAGATCGAGCTTAATTGATTTTTCTCCCTGGAAAACAACACCTGCAAGTATTCTGATATCATCGTCGTTAATCTCTTTCTTCTTATCTGCGAGCAGTAGGAACCTGTGGTAAATATCGTCAAGTTCTTCTTTCCCGAATTTTAACCCGAGGAGTTCAAGGTGATGATTAAGTGCTGCTCTGCCGCTACGTGCCGTGAGTATTATCGAAGACTCTCTTATCCCTACTTCAAGCGGATCGATTATTTCATAGTTTTCCCTGTTTTTCAGAACACCATCCTGGTGAATACCTGAAGAGTGAGCGAATGCGTTTCTTCCAACAATTGCTTTATTGGCCTGAACCGGCATACTCATCAGTGTAGAAACAAGTCTGCTTGTACCATATATAAGCTTTGTATTAATATCCGTTCTCAGATTGAGATCATGATGGCTTTTAATTATCATTGCTATCTCTTCAAGAGATGTGTTTCCTGCCCTTTCGCCAATACCATTAATTGTCACCTCAACCTGTCGGGCACCATTAATAACACCCATCATGGTATTGGCTGTTGCCATACCAAGATCGTTATGACAATGGGTTGAGATGGTAGCTTTATCTATATTAGGAACATTCTCCCTGAGATACTTTATTTTCTGTCCATATTCTTCAGGAAGGCAATACCCTGTAGTGTCGGGTATATTTACAACTGTAGCACCCGCTTTTATTACTGCTTCAATTACTTTTGCCAGGAATTCATTTTCACTTCTGCCTGCATCTTCGGCAAAGAATTCAACATCATCGACAAATTTTCTGGCATATTTAACTGCGTCTGCAGCCCTCTTAAGTATCTCTTCAGGTGTTGTTTTGATCTTATATTTTATATGATAAGGAGATGTACCGATTCCGGTGTGTATCCTTTTTCTTTTAGCATATTGAAGAGCTTCGGCCGCTACTTCAATATCTTTTTTAACTGCCCGGGTAAGGGCACAAATAATCGGATTTGAAATAGCTTTAGATATTTCTACCACAGATTTAAAGTCTCCGGGGCTTGAAATGGGGAAGCCGGCTTCGATCACATCGACCCCCAGGGCTTCAAGAGCCTGTGCAACTTCAATCTTTTCAATTGTATTCAACTGGCATCCGGGCACCTGTTCTCCATCCCTGAGGGTGGTATCGAAAATTATGACCTTATCGTCCATGTTTATCAGTTATTTGTAATTTATTACTATTTCACAGGTCTGAGTTTTCTTACGGCAGCACCCGTTCTCCATATTTCAGATTGCCCTAGTTCTTTAAGTTCACCATCGAGAACCTCTTTATAGTTTGGAGCACCTGTTGACTGAAGTACTCGTACACATTCTTCCCCTGATTTTACTTTCTTGTACAGGTCAATAAATACCGGAAGGGTTGCTGCTTTGAATTTTGGTCGCCAGTCGAGTGCTCCCCGTTGTGCGGTTGCACTGCAGTTGGCATACATCCAGTCCATACCCTTTTCATCAACCAGCCGGATCAGACTCTGGGTCAGCTCCTCTACAGTTTCGTTAAATGCTTCAGACGGACTATGACCATTTTCACGGAGTACCTGGTATTGGGCATCCATGATCCCTGCCAGAGCACCCATCAATACCCCGCGTTCACCTGTCAGATCACTGTATACTTCCTGTTCAAAAGTCGTTGGAAAGAGGTAACCTGAACCGATCGCTATACCTAATGCGATAGCACGTTCTTCTGCTTTTCCTGTAAAATCCTGGAAAACGGAATAGCTGGAGTTAATACCGGCACCTGCAAGAAAATTCCTTCTTACACTTGTACCGGATCCTTTTGGTGCGCATAATATTACATCAACAAAATCAGGAGGAATAACGCCGGTATGTTCTTTGTATGTTATTGAAAATCCATGTGAAAAATAGAGGGCATCACCTTTCTTCAAACATGGTTTGAGTTTTGGCCAGAGTATCCTTTGTGCAGCATCTGACACCAGGTATTGAATTATTGTACCTTTTTTTACAGCTTCCTCAATAGGGAAAAGTGTTTTACCCGGTACAAACCCATCAGCAAGAGCTTTGTCCCAATCAGCTTTAAACTCAGGAGCCTGTCCTATAATGACATTAATCCCGTTATCTTTCATGTTTAGTGCCTGGGCCGGACCCTGAACGCCATAACCAATAACTGCCACTACTTCATTTTTAAGTACTTCGCGTGCTTTTGAAAGTGGAAACTCTTCTCTTGTTACAACATTTTCAATAACTCCGCCAAAATCAATTTTTGCCATGATGTTAAATTTTAAATATTTGATTATTAATTAAATGATTCTATTGGTTCAGGCTTATAACGATTGGCTTCATCCATTTCCTTAAGATATGAATTCAACTCCTTTACCTGTTTTGTGATCGCAACCCTGCCTGATCTTGCAAACTGCAACACACCATATGGTTCCAGTTGAACAAGCAATTCAGCTATTTCTGTCTTGTGTCCTGTCTTTTCAATTACAATATATTCCGGTGAGACCTCAAGAATACGTGCATGATGGGCGCGGACAACATTGTCAATAACATTACCCGACATCAATCCTTTTGTTGTTACCTTGAATAATGCAATCTCCTGATAAATTATCTGATCGGAAGTATGAACAAAAACTTTCAGGACGTCAACAAGTTTTTCCATTTGTCTTGCCACTTTCTGCACCATCTCATTTGTTGTTTTTACGACAATCGTGAGCAGATGAACACCTTTTACTGCTGATTGTGAGGCAGTGAGACTGTCAATATTAATCTGCCTACGGGTTAGTATTATTGTTATCTGGCCCAGGATCCCGATATGGTCTTCTGTAAAAAGTGATATTGTAAATTCCTGTTTCATAATTTATTATTTTGTTTTGTTTTTCTCTGTGGCACTTTCCCGATTGATCGGGACAAGTTGTGTATTCTCTGTGCCTCTCTGTGTAATAAACAAGCTAAGAACTTATAAAGAGTTACAAAGAGGTTTTAATATTCATCTTAGTGTAATTTTTAGTACATTAATCTTATCTCGGAAACTGAAGATCCGGGTTCTACCATCGGGAAGACATTTCCTTCCTTCTCTACGGTAATATCAAGCAGGTAAGGACCTTTTGAGGATAGCATTTCTGATAATGCGTTTTTCAGGTCCTCCCTCTTTAAAACATTTCTTGCCGGAATATTATATGCTTTGGCTATCATAACGAAATCGGGATTTACCAATTCAGTTGAGGCATATCTTTTATCAAAAAACATATCCTGCCATTGGCGGACCATACCTAGATAATTATTATTAAGAATTATTATTTTGACAGGTATTTTATATTGTAAAATCGTTCCCAATTCCTGAATTGTCATCTGGAATCCCCCGTCTCCTATAATTGTAATAATAGTTTTATCAGGTCTTCCTATTTTTGCACCTATTGCTGCCGGAAGGCCGAATCCCATTGTTCCCATGCCTCCTGATGTGACCCAGCTGTTTGGCGCAGAAAACTTATAATAGCGGGCAGCATACATCTGATGCTGTCCTACATCAGTTACAATAATAGCTTCGCCTTTTGTCAGTTCTGATACCTGTCTTATAACTTCACCCATCCTGAGCTCTCCCGTTTCAGGCTTTGTTTCAGGTTTTATAACTTTCTCGTACTCAGTCTTATCATGAATACGGAATTCCCTGATCCATTTTTCGTAAGAATTCTCTTTTACAAGAGGAGTTAAGTATTTAAGGACCTCCCTGGCATCATTGTTTATTTCAACATCAACGAGAACATTTTTATTTATTTCGGCTTCATCAATCTCAATATGTATTATAGTTGCCTGTTTTGCATATTTCTTAAGATTACCCGTAACCCGGTCATCAAAACGCATTCCTATTGCTATTATAAGGTCTGCTTCATTTGTGAGAATATTTGGACCGTAGTTTCCATGCATTCCGAGCATTCCAGCAAATAAACGATGATCTGAAGGAAAGGCCGACAGGCCCAGAAGCGTTAATGCAACAGGGATTCCTGTTTTTTCTGCAAAAGCCTTAAGTTCGTTTTCTGCTTGCGATAAAAGTACACCATGACCGGCAAGAATGAGTGGTCTTTCTGCATGGTTGATCATAATAGCCGCTGACTCAATAGCTTTTGTATGCAACGGTATATTTGGATTATAACTCCTGATATAGTCACATTTTCTGTACTTGAAATTTAGTTTTTCAAGCTGGGCATCTTTTGTTATATCAATCAGAACTGGTCCCGGCCGGCCTGACTTTGCTATATAAAAAGCTTTTGCAATTGTTTCAGGTATATCCTGTGATTTTTTTACCTGGACATTCCATTTAGTAACCGGCATTGAAACTCCGATTATATCAGTTTCCTGGAAGGCGTCAGTCCCTATAAGACTTGATGTTACCTGGGCGGTTATAAAGACCACCGGAACAGAATCAAGAAAGGCATTTGCAATTCCTGTCACCAGGTTTGTTGCTCCCGGACCCGAGGTGGCAAAACAGATTCCGGGTTTCCCGGTTACCATTGAATAACCCTGAGCTGCATGAGCTGCTCCCTGCTCATGACGGGTAAGAATGTGTGTCAGCTTTCCTTCGTAATCAAGAAGTGCGTCATAGACTGGCATTATAGCTCCCCCTGGATAACCAAAAATAGTATCAACTCCCTCCTCAATAAGGCACCTTAAAAGAGCATCTGCTCCGCTAATATGTTCCTGTCCATTTAGTTGCAATGTTGCCAGTTCTGTTTCCTTTTCAGTCTTCATATAAGTTTTAGTCTAATTTTCTTTATTTTTACCGATTCCTTGCTCCCGAGATGTCGCTCATCATAAACTGTTAAGGGAGAGAATCTTTAATTACGCTTTTGTCTTTAACAATAATCTCTTCTCTATGTTCAGTACCTGTACCTTGTCTTTGCTGCAATAGCCTGATAGCTGACTCCTTCTTAAATAAGTCTTATTGCTCCGGTGTCTGCAGAACTAACATTTGCTGCATAGACTTTAAGAGCTGAAGATATTTCCCGGTTTCTCTTTTCCGGTTTATATGCTCTGTCGCCTTTTAGTTTCTCCTTTTCCTTTCTTTCCTTAAGCTCATTATCTGTCAATAACACATTTATTTTTCTGTCAGGAATATTTATTTCAATGCGATCCCCTGTCCTGATTAATGCAAGTTCACCACAGGAAGCTGCCTCCGGAGATATGTGACCTATCGATAATCCTGAGGTACCTCCGGAAAACCGGCCATCAGTTATAAGAGCACATTTTTTATCGAGACCCTTTGATTTCAGGTATGAAGTAGGGTAAAGCATTTCCTGCATCCCCGGGCCTCCTTTTGGCCCTTCATATCTGATAACAACAACATCGCCTGCCACAACAACACCATTCAGGATTCCGTCAACAGCATCTTCCTGTGATTCAAATATCCTTGCATTTCCTGTGAATGTATAAAGTGATGAATCGATACCGGCTGTTTTGATAATGCATCCTTTTCGTGAGATATTCCCATAAAGAACTGCAAGACCACCATCAATGCTATAAGGATGTTCAATGCTTCGGATACATCCATTCTCCCGATCTGTA
>JGI20214J51650_10001562_pt1 | contig 14549 bp, 19 predicted proteins | sample WetSurMetagenome_FD_51650 | JGI IMG/M metagenome (IMG submission 51650) | reverse complement strand
CCCGCCGCATCGGCAGCATCGTCCACGGCGCGGGCGCCGGGGGATTCAACCCCGCTCAGGCGACGCAGGCGGTGGTCGAGGGTACGCTGCTCGGGCTGTACCGTTTCACGCGCTACAAGACGACCAACGACGCCGGCAAGGCGATCGAGCGTGTCACCCTCGTCGAACGAGACCGACAACACCTCAAGGCCATGACCGAAGCGGTGCGCCGCGGCCGGATTCTGGCAGAGGCCACCAACGCTGCCCGCGACCTGGTGAACGAGCCCGGCAACACCCTCACCCCGACCGAGCTGGCCCGCCGGGCGCGGGCGATGGCGCGGGCCGCCCGCGTTCGCTGTGAAGTCCTCGGCCCGCGGGAGCTCGCCCGGCTCGGCGCCGGCGGGCTTCTGGGAGTGGCCCGCGGCAGTCAGGAGCCCCCACGCCTGATCGTGCTGACCTATGGCGGTCGCCGCAGCGGCCCCCACCTTGGCCTGGTCGGGAAGGGGGTGACGTTCGACTCGGGCGGGATCTCCATCAAGCCGGCGGAGAACATGGAGGCCATGAAGGGCGACATGGCCGGCGCCGCCGCGGCCATCGCCGCCATTTGTGCGATCGCGCGATTGCACCTGCCCCTGCGGGTCACGGCCGTGATCCCGGCGACGGAGAACCTGCCGAGCGGTTCGGCGCTCAAGCCCGGAGATATCCTGCGGGCGATGAGCGGGAAAACGATCGAGGTCATCAACACGGATGCCGAGGGCCGTCTGATCCTGGCCGACGCCCTGGCGTACGCCCGCAAACGTCAGGTGACGCATTTGGTGGACGCGGCAACCTTGACCGGGGCCTGCGTGGTGGCGCTGGGGACGATCAACAGCGGCGCCTTCACGAACGATCAGGCCTGGCTGGAGACGGTGCTGGCGGCCGGCCGGGCGGCGGGGGAGCGGATCTGGCCCATGCCGATGGATGCCGAATACGACGAGCTGATCAAGAGCGACATTGCCGAGATCAAGAACACGGGCGGGCGGAAAGGGGGCGCCGTCACCGCCGCCAAGTTCCTGCAGCATTTCGTGGGGGCGACGCCCTGGGTGCACCTGGACATCGCGGGGACCGCGGAGGCGGACAAGGAGAAGGGGTGCCAGCCCAAGGGCGCCACCGGGGTGATGGCGCGCACGTTCGCGATGCTGGCGATGGAGATGCTGGGGAAGAAGTAACGCAGCGATCAGCAATCAGCTTTCAGCGGTCAGCCATCAGAATTCAGAGATCAGCTGTCAGNTGTCAGCGACGACCGACTCGCTCTGGGCTGACAGCTGATTGCTGACCGCTTTGCCGCTAAACAACCACGCAGGTAATCGTCCGCCCCACGCCGTCCACGGCTTGGATTCTGGCCATTACCAGCTTGCCGATGGCGGCTGGGTCGGTGCCCTCCACCAGGGCGATGATGTCGTACGGTCCGGTGACAAGGTGGGCCGAGGCCACCCCGGCGAGCTTGGCGATCTTCCCGCACGCGGCGCGAGCCTTCTTGGGGGCCGCCTCGATCAACACATACGCGCTGGCCATGGTCTTCCCTCCTTGCACGCGGACCATCCCGCAGTCACGGCGTCCTGTGAAACTACCTTACGCGCGTCGGTCCGCCGCGGCAAGCGGATAATCATTCTGCGGTCGGCGTGCGCACGCGGTGCCACGCGGCTTCCAGGGGTGCCTGGATCTCCGGCGGCACCAGGCCGGAAACCGGCTCGCCCCGGGCCAGCCGCGCGCGGACGTCGGTTGCCGAGACGGCCGCGAGTTCGGCGGAAATCCGGATCATGCGGATACGATCTGCGAAGGGCGCGACGTCGGCCCGAGCCAGGAAGCCGGCGATCGCCTCCAGCGGCTCCGGTGCGCGGTTGGCCACCACACACTCGCTCCCCTCGAAGAGCCGCGAGAGCGAGGCTGCCGGGTCGGTGTAATATTTCGGATCGAACAGCCGGACCAGGGTATCGAACCCCAGCAGAAACACCAGCCGCGTGCCCGCCGGATAGGCGGTGCGAATGGCCTCCAGCTTGTCGACGAAGCGGCCGTGACCGACCGCCGCCACGGAGACGGTGGGTCGGGATTCGGCAAAGCGGCGCAGGAGATCCAGGCGCACGGCCAGGGGCAATCCGACGATCGCCTTGTCCACGTTGGCCACCGCCAGGAGCAGCAGGACCTCTCCGGGTGGAATCAGCCGGCTGGCCTCCCCGATGAGGGCGGCGTGCGCTATCGTCATTGGATTGAACGAGGCGGACAGGCAGAGAAGCGTCCCTCCGTCCCCAACGAGCCCCGCCGGTGCGCGACGCACATACGCCAGGCGCGCGGGGCCGGCGGGCGCAAGCTCCGCCAGGATGGCTGACGCCGGCCGATTATTCCGCTCCATCGGGTGTCCTTTCCGCTCGAGGTTCTGGTCCAGCGCCAAGGAGAAGAGCATATCGGTGTACCGCCGGACCGGTCAAGAGGTGTTCCCGACCCGGGGTGGACCGTGGGGGACGACGTGCCATACGGCGAGGCCCGCATCTCCAGTTTCGACGCGGAGTTGCCGACACTGACGGGGGATTTTCACCTTGACAAACATCCCTCGTACGGGTAGTTTCCCAGTTCACGTTTTACGGGGGAATCCATGTTCCAGGGGCTCAGCGACCGGCTGAACGACATCTTCAAACGGCTGCGCGGATACGGCCGCCTCAGCGAGGACAACATCGCCGAGGCGCTGCGCGAGGTCCGTCTGGCCCTGCTCGAAGCGGACGTCAACGTCAAGGTCGTCCGCTCGTTCCTCGAGCGCGTGCGNGAGCGGGCGGTGGGGCGCGATGTTCTCGAGTCGCTTACGCCGGGCCAGCAGGTCGTCAAGGTGGTCTATGAGGAGCTGGCAGCCCTCATGGGCGGGACGGCCAACCGCCTGCGGACGGCCGGGCAGCCACCCACCGTGCTGATGCTGGTCGGCCTGCAGGGATCCGGCAAAACCACGACGGCCGGGAAGCTGGCTCGACACCTCCGAGGTCAGGGGCAGCGGCCGCTCCTGGTGGCGGCCGACCTCCAGCGGCCGGCGGCGCAGGACCAATTGGTGACCTTGGGTGGGATGGTGGAGGTCGAGGTCTACCGAGCCGCGGGCGCCACGTCACCCGTCGCCGTGTGCCGCGAGGCCCTGCGCCATGCCAAGGCCCGCATGCTGGACCCGGTCATCCTGGACACCGCCGGCCGCCTGCACGTGGACGAGCCGTTGATGGAGGAGCTTCGGGCCATCAAGGCCGAACTCAAACCGACCGAGATCCTCATGGTCGCGGACGCCATGACCGGCCAAGACGCGGTCAACTCCGCGGCGGCCTTTCATCAGGCGCTGGAGCTGACCGGCTACATCCTCACCAAGCTGGACGGCGATACCCGGGGCGGTGCGGCGTTGTCCATCCGGTCGGTCACCGGGGCCCCGATCAAGTTCGTCGGGCTGGGGGAGAAACTTGACGCCCTGGAGGTCTTCCACCCCGAGCGCATGGCCTCGCGCATCCTGGGGATGGGCGATGTGCTGAGTCTGGTGGAAAAGGCCGAGCAAGTCGTCGACGAGAAACAGGCGGCCGTTCTCCAGAAGAAGCTCAAGGCGCAGACCTTCACCCTGGAGGATTTCCGGGATCAGTTGCGGCAGGTCCGGGGCATGGGGCCACTCGATCAATTGATCGGCATGATCCCCGGTCTGTCGCGGGTCAAGGGATTGCCCGACTCTGCCCAGCAAGAGAAGGAGTTGAGCCGTGTGGAGGCCATCATCGACTCCATGACGCCCGGGGAGCGGCGCCGGCCGGAGGTCTTGAACGGCTCCCGGCGAAAGCGAATCGCGGACGGTTCCGGCACCAGCGTGACCGACGTCAACCGGCTTCTGAAACAGTTTGGCGAGATGCAGAAGATGATGCGGCAGCTCATGCAGGCCGGCAAGGGCGGACGCATGCCGCGGCATCTGCCGTTTTCGCTCCATTAACCCCGGTTCGACCGGCAGGACCGCCGCGCCCGCGGCGGTCCGGATTTCCTGGGAGGCTGTATGGCAGTCAAGATTCGATTGCGGCGTATGGGGACGAAGAAGGTTCCATTCTATCGGGTGGTGGTGGCGGACGAGCGCGCCGCGCGGGACGGACGGTTTCTGGAGAGCCTGGGCACATACGATCCCGTCAGCCAGCCCATCGGGCTGAAGATCGATGCCGACAAGGCCCTGAGCTGGCTCCAGAANGGCGCGCAGCCGACCGACACGGTTCGGTCGCTGCTGCGGACGGTGGGGGTCATGCGGCGGTACGCCGAGAGCCGAGTCAAGGCTCCAGCCGCCTCCTAGGGGGGGCGTTCGCGCTCGGCTCGCCGGCGGCTCTGCGAAGGGTGGGGCATGGAGGAGGGGACACCCGTGCTCAAAGAGCTGGTGGAGTACCTAGCGAAGGCGCTGGTGGACCAGCCGGACCAGGTGCACGTCGAGGCCGTGGAGGATTCGACCACGACGACGCTCAAATTGTCCGTAGCCCCCGGGGACCTCGGGCGGGTGATCGGCAAGCAAGGGCGTACGGCCCGGGCGATCCGGACGCTGCTGCACGCCACGGCGGCCCGAGCCAAGCGGCGGGTGGTGCTGGAAATCCAGGAGTGAGGCATGGGGCGGCCGGACTACCTGATCCTCGGCCGGATCACCAAGGCGCACGGAATCCGAGGCGAGGCGAAGGTGGTCCTGTACGCCGACGATTGGGCGCCGTTTCGCGGGTTCCCCCGGTGCTGGGTGGGCCCTCGGGGCGGTCCATTCCAGCCGTTCGGGATCGAGGCCGGAAGCGAGCACGGCCGGACGGTGACGCTGAAGCTGGTGGGGGTCGATACGCCGGAGGCTGTGGCGTCGCTGTTGGGACACGAGGTGGCCATCCCGCGGGCCGATGCGCCTCCGCCGCCGGACGGAACCTTCTATCATTACGACATCCTCGGGCTCGAGGTGGTGTCGGGTGACCGTTCGCTCGGGAGCGTGCGTGAGATCGTGGAGACGCCGGCCCACGACGTGTATGTGATCCAACGGGACACCGGCGAATGGCTGTTACCGGCGACCCGCGTGTGTATCCGCCGCATCGACCTTGCTGCCGGACGCATCGAATTGCAGCCGTCCGCGGACGTGGCGGGACTCGGTGGCGGCGATCAGGAAGAGGAGAGGGGTTCTGACTCGGTTTGATGTATTGACGTTGTTCCCCGCGATGTTCGACGGGCCGTTGCAGGAGAGCATCCTGCGTCGCGCCCAGGACAAGGGCCTGGCCGCGATTCACGTCCATGATCTCCGGGGCTGGACGCACGACCGGCACCGCGTGGTGGACGACGTTCCGTACGGGGGCGGGGCGGGCATGGTGCTCAAGCCCGAGCCGGTGTTCGAGGCCGTCGATGCCTTACGACAGGGACCGGCCAGCACCGTGGTGGCCTTGACCCCGCAGGGCATACCGTTCAGCCAGCGGTTGGCCTCCGAGCTCGCGTGCCTCCCGCATCTGATCCTGCTCTGCGGGCGGTACGAGGGGTTCGATGACCGGATCCCCGAGGGCCTGCAGGCCTTGGAGGTTTCGGTCGGTGACTACGTCCTCTCCGGGGGGGAGATCGCCGCGCTGGTCGTCTTGGATGCCACGGTGCGACTGATCCCGGGGGTGCTCGGGGACGAGACCTCGGCCCTGACCGACTCCTTTGCCACGGGGCTGCTGGAACACCCGCATTACACGCGGCCCCCGACGTTCCGCGGGATGAGGGTGCCCCCCGTACTGTTGTCGGGGGATCATCAAGCCATCGCGCGCTGGCGGCGAAAGCAGGCGCTGCGGAGAACCCAGGAGCGGCGTCCGGACCTCCTCCGACAGACAACGCTGTCAGACACAGATCGGGACCTCCTGGCCGAGGTCGAGGCGGAGGATGCGGGCATCTCGGGGATAGGTCACGGCGTGACGAAATGATTCGGCTCGGCTTCGAGACGGGTGCGAAGCCGACCGGGATGGTGGGCACCGTTTTGGGCGAGGCATCGGGCTGCGGCGATCGGCAGCCGTGATAGCCTCCAGGGAGTACGCGCATGCAAGCGATTCAGGCAGTCGAGGAGAAGCACCTGCGGGCGGACCACCCGCCATTCAAGCCTGGGGACACGGTCAAGGTCCAGGTGAAGGTCGTGGAAGGGGACAAGGAGCGGCTGCAGGCTTTCGAGGGGATCTGCATCCGGCGGCGCGGGGCTGGGCTCAGCGCCACCTTCACCGTCCGGAAGGTGACGTACGGGGTCGGGGTCGAGCGCACCTTTCCTCTACACTCGCCCAGCATTGACCGGATCGAGGTCCTGCGGCAAGGTTTGGTGCGCCGGGCAAAGCTGTACTACCTCCGCAAGCTGAAGGGCAAGGCGGCGCGGATCAAGGAACGGCGCGTCCGCTAGCTCCGCCAATACGCATGGCCGGACGCCGCGTGGCACTCTTCCTTTCTCGACGCGCCTCCCTGCCGGTGCCGTCCGCGGCCTGGGAGGGCGCGCTGCCTGTCGGGGGTCGTCTGGCCGGGGTGGACGAGGCCGGCCGGGGAAGCCTCGCCGGTCCGGTGGTGGCCGCGGCGGTGATCCTTCCGACGGATGCCACGCTTCCCGGTCTGACGGACAGCAAGCTGCTCTCGCCGCCGGTGCGTGTTCGCCTGGCGGAGATGATCCGAGCACAGGCGGTCGCCTGTGCGGTGGCCGCGGTGGAGGCGTCGCAGATCGACGCCACGAACATCCTCCGGGCGACCCTCGAGGCCATGGCGCGAGCGGTGCGGGATCTTGCCCTGCAGCCGGACCTGGTCCTGGTGGACGGGAATATGGTCCCGCCCTTGACGGTGCCGGCGCGGTGGGTTATCCGCGGGGACCAACTCGTCCCGGCCATCTCGGCCGCGTCGATTCTCGCCAAGGTGACCCGGGACGCCATCATGGACGAATGGGCGATCCGGTTCCCCGCCTATGGGTTCGCCCAGCACAAGGGATACGGCACCGCCTCCCACCGGTCCTGTATCGCGGCAATCGGGCCGTGCCCCATTCACCGCAAGACGTTTGCCGGCGTCCGCGAGTATCTGGGTGGGGCGGGAGCGCAAGGGAGCCTGTGGTGACGGAGGGTCGCCGCGCCCTGGGGAAGCTCGGGGAAGCCGTCGCCGCCGCCTATCTCCAGCGGAACGGCGTCCGGATCCTGGCGGCCAACTTCGTGTGCGCCGCCGGCGAGATCGACCTGATCGGGACGGAGCGTGAGGTCCTGTTGTTCATCGAGGTCAAGACCAGGGCCTCGGCCGCCTTCGGGCCGCCTCACCTGGCGGTTCACCGGCGAAAGCAGCACCAGATCGTGCGGGTGGCGNAGTGGTTCCTGGCCGAGCGGCGGATGCCCGAGACGGCGTGTCGTTTCGACGTGTTGGCGGTGACCTTTCCGTCGGGCGAGGGGACACCCCACATTCACTGGGTACGGGACGCGTTTCCGGCAGAAGGGGTGCACGTATGGTGATGAATCCCAAGCCGGACCCGACGGTGGTGCGGGACATCCTGTGCACGGTTCCGTTTTTCCAGGAACTGACCCAGGCGGAGCTGGACCTGGTCGTCGCTCTGGGGCACGTGGTCGCCTACCCCAAGGAGATGGCGCTCTTTCGGGAAGGGGACAAGGGCGAAGCGCTCTATGTCGTCATCGAGGGCGCCGTGCGGATCATGAAGAGCGCTCCCGACGCCGGGGCGGGCGTCATCGCCTTCCTGGAGCAGGGGGGATGCTTTGGCGAGATGGCCCTGGTGGACGACTTTCCCCGTTCCGCCACTGCCATCGCCCAGGAGGAGTGCGTGGTCCTGTTCCTGGAGCGGGACGCCGTTTTGGACCTCTTCCGGGAGGCGCCCGTGGTCGGCCGAAAGATTCTCTGGGCCTTCTGCCGCAGCCTGTCGCTCCGGTTACGGGAAGCGGACGATCGGATCGCGGCCCTGTCCTCTTTTGGCCGTCCCGCCTGACGCGGTTGGCCGGCGGCGACGGGGGCCGACCGACCTCGCGGGTCGGAATGCGGTTTATCCGTGCACGGTGTTGTAATGGGAGACAGATTCTTCACGAATCCTTNGCGGATAATCTGGGCTAGGGTCTCTGCTTGACGGCCTCCGGTGGCGCCCTGTGGTCTGGCAATACCCGGCAGGCACCTTGCCTTGCACGCACGACGTGCCGCAGGCGCGCGGTGCTGCGGAGAGGAGTCCGATATGCAGAATATCCAACGCGGTCCCAAGGCGGTCCAGGCGGGGCAGGGCCGAACGCTCATCGCGCTGGGCGAGCGGGTGACCCTCAAATTGACCGCGGAGGACACCGACGGGGCCTCGGCCATGGTCGAGATCTCCACACCGCCCCAGGTCGGGCCGCCGCTGCACGTCCACCAGCGCGAGGATGAGAGCTTCTACGTGTTGGAGGGGATGTTCGAGATCCGCGTGGGCGGCCGGATGATCCCGGCCCCCCCGGGGACGTTTGCCTTTCTGCCCAGGGATATTCCACACACCTACACAAACGTCGGGTACCGGACCGGACGACTGCTCGCCACGATCACCCCCGCGGGGTTCGAGGCGTTCTTCGAGGAGGTGAGCCTGTTCTCGCCGGGTGCGCTGCCCGCCCGAGACCAACTTGCCGCGCTTGGTAGAAAGTACGGTCTCGAAATCCTGTAGCCTCCGCCCGACCCCTGAGCCACCTTCCGCACGCCGCCTCTAGGTGTTGGCGGCGCAACTCCCCGGGGAGATCTGTCTGATGATCGTGATCGCCAGCGCCAACGGCCGCATCGGCATCGAGGACGCCATGCGGGTGCTCCGAAACGGTGGATCGGCCCTGGATGCCGTAGAGGCAGGGATCCGGCCCGTCGAGAGCAACCCCGACGACCACACCGTCGGCTACTCGGGCCTCCCCAATCTCTTGGGCGAGGTCGAGGTGGATGCCAGCATCATGGATGGGCTGACCCTCCAGGCCGGTGCGGTGGGCGCCGTGCGGAACTGCGAGCACGCTATTTCGCTGGCGCGCAAGGTCATGGAGGAACTGCCGCATGTCTTGCTGGTCGGTGCTGGGGCGGAACGATTCGCCCGGGAGATGGGGTTTCCGGAGCGGGACTTGCTCACGCCGGAGGCGAAACGGATCTGGGGGGAGATCTTCGAGACCAAGGTACCCGCGGTCTATCGGGAGCGCGTCGCGTATCTGGAAAGCATCCGGAAGTATGCCAAGCTGGCGGCGGACCCGGAGCGGCCAAACGAGACCGTCAATGTCATCGCGCGGGACGCGCAGGGGAATCTCGCGACAGGGGTGAGCACCAGCGGCTGGTCCTGGAAGTACCCCGGCCGGGTGGGGGACTCGCCCGTGGTGGGGGCGGGGAACTACGCCGATAATCGGTATGGGGCCGCCGCCTGCACGGGGCGCGGCGAGATGGCCATGCGGCTCTGCACGGCGCACAGCGTGGTGACGTATCTGAAAATGGGGAGGACCCTGGAGGCGGCAGGCCGCGAGGCCGTGGCGGATCTGGCGTATCTGGTGGATCCGTATTTCGGTCGGGTGAGTCTGATCGCCATGGACGCGCAGGGTAACCATGCGGGGTTCTCCAACGCCCCCGATCAGACCTACCTGTACCTGACGGATAAATTGACGGCGTGCGTCGAGGAGCCGCGGATCCACGTCGAGACCGGGGACCGCGGCCGGCGAGTCTGAGGGGGGGCGGGCGTGCGGAAAGAGGAGGCGCCAATGGAGCGACTGGGCGGGCTGTTCGAACGCTTGAAGAGGCTGACGGCGATCCCGGCCACCAGCGGTTTCGAGCAGGGGATCGCGCGACGACTCCTGGAGGAGATGCGCCCCCTGGCGGACCGGGTCGAGGTGGACCCCTTCGGCAACGTGTACGGCACGATCGAAGGCTCCGGTGGTCCGCGGGTCTTGCTGCCCGCCCACAGTGACTCGGTGGGAATGATCGTCTCCCACGTCGAGGAAAACGGGTACCTCCGGTTCGACGTCGTGGGGTCCGTCCCGGCGAATCTTGCCTACGCGCAGCGCGTCCTGATCTGCACGCCGCAAGGGCCGCGCACGGGAGTGGTGGGATCGAAGCCGGGCCACATCGCCTTCCGTTTGGAACCGGACCTGGGAACGGCGATTCCGCCGGTGGATGCGCTCTTCATCGACGTGGGGGCGCCCTCGAGGCGGGAGGTCCAGCGACTGGGGATCGAGCCGGGGCAACAGGTGACCTGGGACCGGGATCTCGCCTGGCTGGGCGACGCCTCGACGGGACTCGTCACCGGTCGTTCGTTGGACGACAAGGTCGGATGCCTGGCCATGCTGGAGGCGATGCGGTGGTTGCGAGAATCCGGGCAGCGGCCCTACGTCACGGCGATCTTCGTCGCCGCGGTGCAAGAAGAGGTGGGNCTGCGCGGGGCAACCCAGGCCGCCGGCCGGATCCGTCCTGATCTCTGCATCGGGGTCGACGCCACCGTCTCCCAGGCAGGTTTCGGTAGCGGACTCGGCGCCCACCCCAGCACGGCATTCTCCGAAGCCGCGAACAGTCTCGGGGCCGGGCCGGGCCTCTCGGTGATGGATCGGGGCGCCTCGGTTCCCTTTGGCCTCTTCGGCCATCCCGCGCTCATCGCCTTGTGTCGCGAGGTCGCGGAACGCGCGCGGATCCCGTACCAGATCGAAGGCAGCATGCCAATCATCACCTCGGACGCGGCCGCGGTCCAGTTCGCCGGGGTGGGCGTGCCGTCCCTCACCATCAAGATTCCCTCGCGCTACACCCACGGGCCCGTCGAGGTATGTTCGCTGGCGGATGTGGCGGCCACGGCGGACCTGGTGGCGGGCGCACTGCGCGCCATTGGACCGGACAGTCGGTTCCAGTTCGTCGAAGCGTAGCAGGCTGCTGAAAAAGGCCCATCTGCGGCGTTGGCCCGCCTCGGCACTCGCTGCGACGTACTTCCAATACGCCTCGCTCGGCCTCCGGCGTGCCGCCTTGCATCTGGACCTTTTTGAGCAGCCTGGGCGAATAATGGTTGGCGAACAGCCTGCGAGCCCGGCGGGCAGTTGGGGCGCCCAGCATTGCACGGGTGCCGATGAGAAACTCACGGTTGTTGCGCGGGACGCCGGAGAGCGAGCGGACGATGGTCGAAGAAGCCATGACACCCAAGGCGCGTTTCCTGGCGGCGATCCGGGGAGCGCCGGTCGATCGGATCCCCGTCGCCAGTCCGACGTCGGTGGCCACGGTCGAGCAGATGGAGCGTACGGGCGCCCGTTTCCCGGCGGTGCACCTGGACGGGGCGGGCATGGCGCAACTGGCGGCCGGCGCGCACACCATTCTGGGGTATGACGCGATCATGCCCGTCTTCAGCGTGGTGCAGGAGGCGGCGGCCCTGGGATGTGAGATCGACTGGGGGACGACCGGCACGATGCCGGCGGCCTGTACGCATCCCTGGACAGACCCGGAGCAGGTTGCCATCCCCAACGACTTCCTCGAGCGGCCGCCGATCCAGGCTGTCTTGGAGGCGTTGGCGCGCCTTCGACGTCTGTACGGCGATCGCGTGGCCATCGTGGGCAAGGTCATGGGCCCATGGACCCTGTCGTATCACCTCCACGGGATTCAGGAGTTCCTGGCGGAAACGCTGCTCGACCCCACGAAGGTCCGCGGGTTCCTCGACCGACTGAAGGTCGTGACTCGGTTGTTCGGCCAGGCGCAGATCGCCGCAGGGGCGGACGTTCTCTGCTTGGCCGACCACGCCACCGGCGATCTGGTGCGGGGCACCATGTATCGCGATTTTCTACAGCCGATTCATGAGGAGCTGACACGGGCGTTCGGCTGTCCGGTCATCCTGCACATCTGCGGCGACACCTTGGACCGGATCGGCTACATCGCCGAGGCGGGGTTTGCCGCCTTTCACTTTGATTCCAAGGTCGACGCGAGGGCGGCGGTGCGGGCCGCCGGCCGGATGCCGCTGATCGGGAACGTGAATAACCCCGAAGTCCTCCTGTGCGGGCGGCCCGAGTCGGTGGAGGCGCAGGCACGTCACGCCGTCGAGGCCGGGGTGGCCGTGATCGGGCCGGAGTGCGCCGTGCCGCTTCAGACGCCCCTGGAGAATCTCCGGGCGATCCATCGCGCTATCAGAACGGCGGCGTAGAACTACAACGTCGGGAATCCGCCTCTGGCGGCCAAGGAGGGGCGCAATGTTGAAGGGGATCTCTCCCCTGATCGGTCCGGACTTGCTGGCAATCCTGTGCGGGATGGGGCACGGTGACGAGATCGTTCTGGCGGACGCGCATTTCCCGGGAGAAAGCGTTGGACGGCGGGTCGTGCGTGCGGATGGATTGCGGATCGCCGATCTTCTGGATGCGATCCTGCCGCTCCTGGAATTGGACGCCAAGGGCGGAAGCCCGACGGTGATGATGGCGGCCGATGGGAAGGACGCCCTGGACCCCGCGGTGGAGCACGCGTATCGCAAGGTGATTCTCGAACACTGTGCCAGCGCTCCCGCCATCGCGCGAGACGAGCGGTTCGCGTTCTACGAGCGAGCCCGGAAGGCCTTTGCGGTGGTGATGACCGGCGAGACCGCGAAGTACGGGAACATCATCCTGCGGAAAGGCGTGACCCCCTGCTAGCGCCGCCGCCGATTCCTCGAACCGGGAAGAATCCCGGTATCCACGGCGTATGCGGTGCGGTCCCGGTGACGTTGGTGGAATGGTGGAGCGCGTCGGCCGCGCCCGTCATCGTCCGAGGACCGCGGTCGGTAGCCAGGTGGATATCGTCGGAAACAGTGTGACGCAGACGAGGCTGATCAGCAACGGCACGTACCAGGGGATCATGGCGTACGACAACCGCTCCAAGGAGAGGCCCGTCACGCGCATGAGGGTGTAGAGCACTGTACCCACCGGGGGTGTGACCAGGCCGATCATCAGGTTGAGGACCATCATGACGCCGAAGTGGATGGGGTCGATGCCGTACTGTTTGACCATCGGTATGAGGACCGGGGTGAGAATGAAGAGAGCCGGTGTCGCGTCGATGAAACAGCCGACGAGGAGCAGGAATAGGTTCACGATGACCAGGAACATGATCGGGCTCGACACCACGCTCGCCATCCAGTGGACGATGACATCCGTCACCTGATATCGGGCGATGACCCAGCTGTAGATCGAACTGGCGCCGACGATGAATAGGATGATCGACGTGTCCAGCATCGACTCTCTAAGCACACTGAGGAAGCCCCGCCACGTCAGCGTCCGGTAGATGATCCCCATGAGCAGGACGTACGCCACCGCAACGGCTGCTGCCTCGGTGGGTGTGAAGATTCCCCCGACGATGCCGCCAATCAGGATGACCGGAGCCAGGAGGGGAAGGAATCCGCGCTTGAACGCCGCCCGGACTTCCCGAAACGGCGCCCGGGGTTTGCTCTTGAATCCCCTCCAGGGCGCCATGATCACCAACATGGTCATCATGGTGAGCCCCATGATGACGCCCGGTACGAACCCCGCGATGAGGAGCTTGGCGACCGATTCCCCCGCCACGGCCCCGTAGATGACCATGGGGATGCTGGGTGGGATGATGGGGCCGATGGTAGCCGAGGCTGCCGTGAGCGCAGTGCTAAACTCCAGCTCGTAACCGTCCTCCACCATGGCCTTGATCTCGATCTGCCCCAACCCACCTGCCTCGGCGACTGCGCTCCCGGACATCCCGGCGAAGATCATGCTCGCCAGGACGTTCACATGCCCGAGCCCGCCCTTGAAGTGCCCCACCAGGGCCTTGGCGAAATCGAAGATCCGATCGGTGACCTGCACCTCGTTGGACAGCCGGCCCGCCAGCAGGAAAAACGGGATGGCGAGCAGCGTGAAATTCGTCACCCCGTAAATGATTCGCTGGGCGACCATGTCCCACGGGATCGCATCGAAACCCCGCAGCACCCCGAGGGTGAAGACGCTGGTCAGCCCCATGCTCACGGCGACGGGAGAGCCGAGGAGCATCAGGACTAAGAGCGCCCCCATCATAGCGAAGAAGATGATCATGTGTCGCGTCCCTCACCCGCGCCGCGGCTGGAAAATCCGTCGGGCGCTGCCCACGATGTCCCGCGCGGCAAGAGCCAGCATCGCGATCAGTCCCACCGGGATGGAGAGGTACAGATAGCTGGTGCTGACGGGAAAGCTCCCCGCCTGCACGGGATAGACGGCGCGGATCATCAGGAGGCTGCCCCAGATGACTCCGGCCAAAAATCCCAGCCCGGTGAGAGCGGTGAGGAAATCCAGCACGGCCCTGGGCTTTCCCGAGAACCGATCCAGGAGGACGGTGATCTGCAGATGGAGTCGGTCCCGCATGGCCAGGGTGCTTCCGAGAAAGATCTGCCAGGCGTAAAACCACCGGGCGGCCTCTTCGGTCCAGGGAACCGAGACCTGAATGACGTAGCGGAACACGACCTGCGACATCACCAGCACGAGCATCACCGCGAATGCGACCAGGGCGGTAACGTCGATGAGTTTCCAGGTGACCCGAGCAACGGCGCGCATGGACGGCGTGTAGCCTCCCGCATGAGAGCATCGCGGAAAGGGGCGGGGGCGAACCGCGCCACCCCCGCCCCTCCGCAATAGTGTTCAGTGCCCGCCGCA
>JGI20214J51650_10001561_pt1 | contig 14549 bp, 13 predicted proteins | sample WetSurMetagenome_FD_51650 | JGI IMG/M metagenome (IMG submission 51650) | reverse complement strand
CGAAGGCAAAATTTACGTCAGAAGTTCACCGGGAGAAGGATCGCTGTTCAGGTTGTCCTTCCCTTTTAAAAAAAAATAAACAGGTATGAAAAAGATTCTGATCGTTGAAGATGAACTAAATATGGTAAACGGGCTGAAAGACAACCTCGAGTTTGAAGGTTATGAAACTGATACAGCCATGGAAGGACAAACCGGACTTCAAAAAATCCTGAATTCCCAATATGATCTTGTTTTGCTCGATGTCATGCTCCCTGAAATTTCAGGTTTTGATATCTGTAAAACCGCCAGAAAAGAGGGTGTGAAAACGCCAATCATTCTTCTGACAGCAAAAGGCGAGGAGATCGATAAAGTGCTCGGACTTGAATTCGGAGCCGACGATTATATTACCAAGCCATTCAGCCTCAGAGAGCTTCTTGCCAGGATCAAGGCAATCCTTCGCAGGGCTCAAACTGATGATGACAAAAATTCCGACAGGGANCTGGTAACTATTGGCAAAATCAAAGTCAATTTTAAAACTTATACGGCNCAGGATGAATCAGGGGAAGTAAAAATGTCGCATAAGGAATATGAAGTTCTGCATTATCTTCACATGAAAGCCGGAAAAACCGTACACCGTGATGACCTTATATGTGATGTGTGGGGAATTGAATTCGATATCAGTACCCGTACTGTCGATAACTTCATACTTAAACTGCGTCAAAAAATAGAAGCAGATCCTAATAATCCGAAGATTATCATCACAGTGCACGGCATGGGGTACAAGATGATAGTCTGATCACCAGAAATTGAAATCGTTCGTCACGACAATAATTATAATATCATAGAAAATTCTTATCCAGGAATTCCTGGAACTTATCCTTATACTGATCGCTTACAGGAATATACTCCTTTCCGAACACAATCCTGCTTCGCTCGATAGTATCGATTTTTTCAAGATTTACTATAAATGAGCGATGAACTCTCATAAATTTGTGCTCAGGCAGCTTGGATTCAAGCAACTTAAGAGAAGTCAGCGACAGAACAGGCTTAAGTGAATTCTGGGTAAACACCTTTACATAGTCCTTGAGCCCTTCTATATAAAGGATATCATTGAAGTTGATCCGTTTGATCTTATAATCGGATTTGAGAAAGAGAAACTCATTGTTGACGTCGACACGGGCAGGCATCCTTTGCTCTAATCTGAGCAGCTTCTGAACCTTTTGAACTGCAGTCAAGAACTCCTCATAGCTGAAGGGTTTCAGGAGATAATCCACAATATCGAGCCGGTAGCCCTCGAGAGCGTACTTTTCAAATGCAGTGGTAAAGATCACTTTCGGTCCTTTTTCCATAAGCCTGGTAAACTCTATCCCCGAAAGATCAGGCATCTGTATATCCACAAAGATAAGATCGACACTTTTCTCAGAAAGATATTCAGCGGCATCAATCGGATTATCGAATTTCCCTGCCAGCTTCAAGCCCGGCGTCTTCTCAATATACCCGGTAACAAGCTGTAATGCAAGCGGTTCGTCATCAATTGCTATTGTAGTAATCATTTAGGCAAAATTAATCTGAAGGACTACTTCGAATTCTGTTTCCGACTTATTGATCTTTAAATCATGCTTATCAGGGAATAAAAGATTCAATCTTTTTGTCACATTTTCCAGCCCTATTCCTGAATGGTCCGAATCATTTTCTTCCCTGCTTTTTACAATGCTGTTGGCACATGTGAAGAGGATCAAATCCTTCCCCGTCTCCATGCTGATTCTGATGAATGATGTTTCCCTGTAACTGATTCCATGCTTGAATGCATTTTCAATAAACGGTATAAAGATCAGTGGGGGAATATTAACATCTTCATATTTCTCGGGAAAGGAAATATCCAGATTTATTTTGCTGCTCATCCTGAGTTTCATGAGATCGATATAGTTATTCATAAAATCGATCTCATTGCTCAGGCGGGTATTTCCATGTTCAGAGTCGTACAAAAGATATCTCATCAGTTTTGAAAGCCTCAGTACCGCTTTCTGAGAATCTTCGGCATTTATACTGATCAGAGAATATATATTATTAAGTGTGTTGAAGAAGAAGTGCGGACTTATCTGATTTTTCAGAAAGGCCAGCTCTGAGTTCAGCTTTTCTTTCTCAAGTTCTTTCTGCAATTTCTCAGTCTGGGAATGACGTTCCAAAACCCTCATCCCAAGGGAGAAAAAAACAAGGAATACTGATGTAAAGGCAAAATTAAACAGATGCATCTCACGAAATGGCAGCGGACCATGATCCTCAGGTTTTGGGGGTCTCATCTGGCCTCCTCCGTCATCTTGTTTGCCAGAAACCTCTGTCATATTTCTTCCCGGAACGTATTTGAACACCAGTGCATTCGATCGGTCGGAAACAAAATAGAGAAATGTCAGCATAAGCAAAAGCGACAAATAGTATTTGTGCTTCCTTTCACCGAAAAAGAACTTCGGTACAAGAATGAGATAATTTGTGTAGAATATTATTCCGTTGATTATGTTCCCAATATAATAAACCACTATGAAATCTTTCCCTACATCCCATCTCTTAAAAAAATAGAGTGGAATACCCAGTATTATTGCCCAGGCCAGGACGTGAAGCAATATCTTTATTTTACCCCCGGTGAAAAAGTTTTTCATGGATTTAAAAGTATAATAATTTAAATATACTTCACACAGGAAATATCATATTTGTCAACAGATAGATCTGTTATTCATACCTCAGGGCATCGATAGGATTAAGATTAGCCGCTTTTCTGGCCGGATACCATCCGAAGAATACACCTATTATGAAACATACTGCGAAAGCAAGCACAACTGATTGAGTTTTAACTATGGCCGGAGTGGACATCAGCGAACCTGCCAGCCTGGCCAGAAGATAACCAAATATGACACCCATGACACCTCCCAGAATACTAAGTATGATTGATTCTGCAAGAAATTGTTTGAGTATATCTTTTCCCCTGCCACCTATTGACATCCTGAGTCCAATCTCGCGTGTTCTTTCTGTAACCGACACAAACATAATGTTCATAATGCCGATACCTCCGACTAAAAGCGAAATGCCTGCAATAGCACCAAGCAAATAGGTCATTACATCAGTAATTGAAGATACAGTGTTCAATAGCTCCGACTGTGACATTACCCTGAAATCATTTTCACCTGATTCCTTGATTTTGTGTGTCCTGCGCAATATTTCCTCTACTTCGGCTAAAGCAGCAGGACTCTTTTCTTCACTTATTGCAGAGGCATAAATACCATTGATATAATCAATTGCTGCTAGTCTGCGCTGAACTGTAGTATATGGAGCAATTATTAGATCATCTTCATCCTGTCCCATACCACTTTCTCCTTTGTCTTTAAGAGTCCCGATCACAGTGAAAGGCAGGTTTTTAATTCGTATTGAAAGGCCTATAGGATCGGCCCCTGCGCCAAACAGGTTTTCTATAACAGTTTGTCCCAGAATACATACTTTTGACATATTCTTCACCTCATTGGCATTGAAAGTCCTTCCGCTGATCACTTCAAGCTTTTTAATCGAAAGATATTCTTCACTTACACCGTATATCGTAGTCTGGGTATTCTGATTACTGTAGATAACCTGGCCGCTTGCCCTTACTTCCGGAGAAACTGCGCTTACATCTGAAGCATCAGCCCTCAGAGCAACGACATCGCTATACTTCAGCGCCATTGAACTTGAAGATCCAAGGCTCACTCCACCGCGTCGCTGGAAATTCGGCATGACCATCACCATGTTTGATCCCATTGAAGATATCTGTTTACGGATTTTCTGCTTTGAACCCTCCCCGATGGCCAACATGGCAATCACAGAGGCAACACCTATGATAATCCCGAGCATAGTCAGAAAAGCTCTAAGCTTGTTTCTTATCAGTGCTCTTAAGGCAATCCTTAATAAATTTGAATAGTTCATTTTACTGATTTTTAATAGATTAATCAAATTCCTCAATAGCTTCAACAGGAAGTGTCTTAAGGATTTCCCTGGCGTTTAACCTTTCAGTTACCATATTTTCACGGCTGATTTTTCCATCTTTAAACATAACATTCCTTGTAGCAAACCGTGCAATATCAAGTTCATGAGTTACATAAACTATAGTCCTTCCCTTTTCATTCAGTTCCTGGAATAACTCCATTATTTCAAAGGAAGTACGGGTATCAAGGTTTCCTGTGGGTTCATCAGCGAGAATCAGGACAGGATCATTCACAAGCGACCGGGCTATTGCAACTCTCTGCTGTTGTCCTCCCGATAACTGATTCGGCATATGATGCATACGATCGGAAAGTCCCACAGCCTCAAGAGCCCTGAGAGCAGCCTCTTTGCGTTCTTTGGATCTTATCTTTGGGTTATAGAACAGAGGAAGTTCAACATTCTCAAGAGCAGTGGTCCTGGCCAGAAGGTTGTAAGCCTGAAAAACGAATCCAAGTTTCTGATTCCGGAGTTTTGCAACGGCGTCCTTATTCATTGACTTTACGTTGATGCCATCAAGCAGGTAATCGCCATGGGTCGGCTGATCCAGACAACCAAGAATATTCAGCATTGTTGATTTGCCCGATCCGCTGGCCCCCATGATGGCAACAAACTCCCCCTTCTGGATTTTCATATCCACTCCTCTCAGGGCATGAACGGTAACCTCCCCAACATGGTAGTCTTTACGCAGGCCCTGTATTTCTATAATTATGTCATTCATAATACTGAGTATTAATAATTAATTACTCCGCTCTTTAGAACGGGAACGGACCACGAGGACTCTGACTGCTGGCCTTGGCCTTTGTTGTAGCATCTCCTACTGAAACAACCACTTCATCACCTTCTTTCAATCCTGATATTATTTCAAGATTTGTTCCATTATCGATACCGATTTTAATCATTGCCGGACGAAGTCCCATCTTTTCATCTTTAAGCCATACGGTTTTGGTCTTGGGATCAGCATTTGCGAAACCTGGCATCATTCCGGCTGCCGGAGCACCCTGAACAGCCTGGCCTGTAGGAGCTGATTGAGGCATTGCACCTGACGGAGGACCACCAGCCGGCATATTTGGCATTGACCCGCTGCTCTTCATTTGTGCAAACATTTTGGCGAGGTAAGCTTTGTCAGGAGTAAACCTTACAGCTTTTCCTGAAAGAGTCAGTGCATTTGTCTTCTCATCTACATATATTGTAGCACTGGCTGTCATACCGGGCATGAGCTTTTTATCAGGATTCGGAGCATCCAGAATTACAACATATGTAACCACATTATTGGTTGTAACCGGTTGTAACCTTACCTGCGAAACGCTTCCTTCGAATTTCATATCTGAATACGCGTCAACAGTAAATTCAACACGCTGCCCTGTAGCGATCTTGCCAATGTCAGCCTCATCAACGCTGGTCTGAACTTCCATTCGAGTGAGGTCATTCACAATTGTAAAAAGTGTAGGTGTGCTGAAGCTGGCAGCTACAGTCTGTCCTTCCTCAACAGCCCTGTTGAGAACCACTCCGTTGATAGGTGAAGTAATTGTAGCATATGCCAGGTTAACTTTTGACCTTTCTACTGCCGACTTGGCATTAGCCAGTGAACCTTTGGAGTTTTCATAGTTGAAAAGAGCCTGATCGTAATCTGACTGTGAAATCAGCTTCTTGTCAAAAAGCACTTTTAACCTCTTGTAGGTAGCTTCCTGATAATTCAGCTGAGCCTGAGCCTGATTCAATGCCGACATACTCTGGTCAAGCTGTGTCTGAAGAGGTGTCTCATCGAGTTTGGCAAGCAGCTGACCCTGCTTTACGTTGTCATTGAAGTCAACATAAAGATGCTGAAGGATTCCGGATACCTGGGTACCCACGTTTACGGTTCTCAAAGCCTGGATTGTACCGGTGGCAGTAACTGTATTGCTGATATTGCCCTTTTCAACTTTAACAGTGTTGAAGCCAAGTACGGTTTCCTTCTTTGAAAAAGGTTTTAGCGCCAGTACAGCAGCAATTGCTACTACTGCAACCGTTACAATAACTATTAATGTTTTCTTTTTCATGATCTGACTTTTTATCTAATTCTTATAATGACAAAGGAATTCCTAAATAATAATCCATAATCTTATAACTTACTATAAGGTTATATTTCGACTGTAAAAGCTCACTTTCAGCAACAATCAGGTTTGTTTTTGACACCAGGTAATCTACCGAGTTAATGACACCCTGCTTGAACTTTTCATCTGAAAGGTTAGCCGCTTCAAGTGTTGCTGCATAATTCTCCTTACTGGCCTCATACTTGATCTGAGCCGAGGTTACATCCACACATGCCTGTTCTATATTTTTCCTGAGGTTGTTTTTTGTGTCGGTCTCACTCAGTTCGGCATTCTGATAATTAATTTTTGCCGATGCAATACCTGTTTTAGCCTGACGCCTCTGATAGATAGGTATTGCAAGTGATAAACCCACTGACGGGTAAATTGCATCATTTACCTGTGTAAAATAACTACTGGTTCCCACACTTGAGTAGCCGGCACTGATCCCTGCATTTGCTGATATAGTCGGATAAAGAGCTGCACGAGCTATCTTTTCATCATAGGAAGCTATCTCCTTATTAATAGAAGCACTCTTTATCTGGGGTTTTATTGCCAACGCCTTTTCATACACAGCCTTAACATCAGGCAACCTGTTCTGATTCAATGTCTCAGACAGATTAGGGTGTTCTATTACAAAACTTCCCGCAAACGGGAGTTCCATTAACTGCTGAAGATTTACCTTATCTATTGCAAGCTGACTCTGAGCATTGGCAAGGTTAAGTTTTTCACTGGCGAGTTGCGATTTTACCTGAGCGAAATCCGACTGTGAAATTGCCTGAAGGGCCAGTCTCTCCTGGGCCAGATTCAACTGGCTCGTTGTGGATTCGATCTGTTTTTCACTGTTATTAACCTGCTCTTCAGCGTACAAAATCTGCAGATAGGCGTTAAGAATACTCAGACTGATTGATTCTTTCGTAGCCTCAAGTGAAAATTTTCCACTCTCTATACTAAGATTAGCCTGTTTGATAAGATCTGTAAGCCTTGATGCATTGAATATGGTAACACCGGAATTTACAGAATAATTTGTTCCATTTGTACCTTTAAAACCAGACCCTCCGCCTGCAGTGTTTTTAGACCAGTTGAAATTCTGTCCGATTGAAGCATTCACCGATGGGAAACGCTGCGCTTTAGCCTGTTCAGCATTTATCACATTCTGCTGAGTTGAAAGCTCACTCTTTCTGACCTGTATATTACGGGTCAATGCATAATTAATGCACTTTTCAAGTGTCCAGGTACTATCCTGTTGTGCATGCAATAATGAAATGCCCTGGCAAGTCAGTAATGTTACACTTAAACTTAATATCAAAATCAATTTTCTCATAAATCGTTTCAATTTTGGGATAAATGTACCGGGATCTGAATCCACCGGAAAACTTAATAGAAGTATTGGAGTATTTTACCGATAGATGGGCTGATTTGCGATTTGGTTTCAAAAGAATCAACCCCTGCCGGTCAGCCATCCTTTGAAAACGGAATGGCAAAGACCTTACAGGGGTCGAATCCATGAAGATCAGAAGCTAGACTGATCAATACACTCTTATCATTTTTTACTGTAAACAAGAGTCGTTTTCATTTCACCCATTGGAGAATTGAAAACTGATTCAATCGTGAGTGTACTTCCGTCGGCAGATAGAGCCCATGCTTCTGTAGCCTTAAACTCCATCTTCTCCCCGTCGCGTTCCATGGAAGTATTTTTTACAAAGCTTAGTGCCTTCTGGTCTTTTGTCCAGGTAACAACTGATTTTGTTGTTGACCCCATCATACCAGGATTTGTTGACTCCTTACCGTCCAGAGTGTACTTTTCACTGGATTTCATTTCGTTGCCATCCATTGAAGGCTGGGTACGATCAATTGATAAGGTATTACCCTGCTGTACAACAGTGAGTGCAGTAGCAGCCATCCTTGGCCCGCCACCGTCGCCCAGATTACTTTTTGATTCATTAAATGCCCAGCTACCTGAAAAATTTGTCTGAGAGTACAATCCGGTTGAAATCAGCAGCAGTAACAAGATCATTGCTGAAGAAAGCAGATACCCGTTTCTTATTCGGGAAACTGAGTTCAGTAAACTTTTACAATTCATAATTCAATCATTTATGGGTTAATAATAAAACTTTTTTCAGGAGAGCCGCTTCCCTTCAATCAAAGTGGAAGTTTTGCATGAGGCAGTAATTATGAATTCAACTTCATGAATCTCCTGATTTTATACAATATATAATTATCACCTGACCATAAATAATTTACTAGAAGTACTGCCAGATTTTATGGACAGAAAGAGATATTTACGATACTGAAAGAAAATGTCAAACAAAAAAGGGTCGTGCCGGAACATGACCCTTTTAATTGCATTAATTCACTAGTGCCGGATCAGGGAATTTAATCCGGTATTGAGGCTTTTATCAGATTAAGATTTGTTTTAACACCATCAAGATATATGAGTAACCATGACAGCGTTTCGTTTTCAAATTTCCTGGGATGCTCGCTCATATAATCTTCCCTGTATTCAAATAGTACTTCAGCTGATTTTGCAAAATTCTCATAACCAGGAGTTCGTTTCAGTTCAGCGACGAGATTTTGAAGTCCGATCTCAAACCGTTCTCCCGGAAAGGGTTCGCCTAAACTCTTTAAACCATTAAAAGCGCTCTGCCTGTCATCAGGCCTCCAAAGTTCCCTGGGATTTGCGGCCCATCTTTCAACTGTAAGATCTTCATGTTTCAATATTGCATCCCTGTACTCATCCACAATTTTTAAAAGCTCATCTATCCTGGCATTAACGACTGTAGGTTTACTGTCTGAAGTAAGCTGCTTTAAAACAGTTTCAAGCCGGATATAATTACCTGATAAATTATAACTGTCATCAATCCTCTCCTTGGAAACATTTAATGCCAGAAAAACGGAAAAGACTGATACAACAGCCATCAGGAAAAATACAAATACTGTGTCAGTTATATTACTGTTTTTGTTTTTATCAGTAACAACCAGGAAAACCGGTAAAAAAACAACATAAGGAAAAGGAAGTGCAATGAGAAGCATGTAACCTGCAAGAGGCCAGTGCAAAATCTTGAACAACATCCCTGTAAATACTATAAAACAGGTCAGCCATGTAACAATGTAAAGTGCTTTGCGCTGATTTGTAGCTTCAGATTTATAGCTGTTTCTCAAAGCCAGTGGTAGAAAAACCAGAACAAGCGTCGCCAATCCGACAGTCAACAAAATACTCGCTCCTGCCAGATGATTTACTTTAAGCATTGCCCCTAAAAAGACCAAAATGGTGGTTGAAAATCCTAATATATATATCTTCTGTTTCATGATATTACATTTTTATTGGATTATTTATGACTGGAAACAGCTAAAAATGCGTTTGATTCCACAGCGAGGATGCTATTTTTCAGCAGACCCAGCGAGTGAAGTCCCGACATCAGTGAAACCTTACCGGTAATAAGATCTTCTGTTTTAAGATAAACCGAAGTATCAAGAAGCTTCTCAAATTTTTTCAGACCAGTTCCACCAGGAAGAGACGATAAATAACTCACATAAGATTGTAATGCGCTATCCAGGTTCTGTCGCGTGCTGCAGTCCGGCTTAAGAAAATTGATAACAGGCCCGGCATTGAATGGTGATTTTAAGAGACTAAACTGGATTTCATTCCCATTTTCATTGATGCTGATCTGCCTCGGACCACCCTGAGTCCTGCTTTTTCCACCTTCCGATTCAGCAATCATACCTGATTCAACAGAGTAGATGATATTCAATAATGAATCGGTCCTTGAATGAATCCCGCTTAGTATCGGATATTCCTCTGAGCCGGCATGAGTTTTAAGAAATGTCGTGTTATTACTGAATTCATCCCTGAACAATTCCTGTGCCTGCTGCTGATGCAAATAGAATCCCTCGTCAAAAGTCCTCTGAAGATTCAGAGTTATAAGTGCAGATGGAAGGACAATCGCAAGTGATGCAATGACCATAAATATAAACCTGATATTAACGCTCTTATCATTCCTCCAAGTAACCCAGGTGAACCATGGGAATACCACAAAAAATATGATTGAAAGTCCAAGCATCATAAGAAATGTCGCTCCAAACCAGTGCTGAACTTTAAAGAGTAGCCCCAATATATAAAATACGAGGGCGATGGAACCCAGGATGTAAATAAACTTTTTGGAACTGTACCGCTCATCACTTAACTTCATGGTAAGCAAAGACGGTACAAAGAATAATACACCGAAAATAGCTGCCAGGGTAAGGAGAGCTCCGGCTAATGGCCAGTGCTGAACTTTGAAAACGATCCCGAAAATAAATAAAAACCCTGCCAGGAAAGCCGAAACAAACAGGAAAATTCTCTTCCTGTTATGAGTCTCTTTCCAGAGAACAACAAGGGCTGAAGGCATGAAAACAAATGCCAGACATAATGCGCCCAGAACCAACAATATCCCGGCCATTGGCCAGTGCTGGATCTTTAAGAAAGCAGCAAAAGCAAGCAGCACAGTGCCTGAAATGCAGGAAATTTTCATAGTGTTTTTCATAATTCTGTATTTGGTGTCAACTGCATAAAGCGTTTCTTTTTGTATATCCCTGATTCGTCGCGGTCCCATTTTCTGCTTCACTCTCTGGTAAGCTTCGCTGAAATTCAAACCATTTTGCATCTCATACTCCACATCACAGCATACATGATCTATCAGATCTTCCAGGAGATGTGAAAATGAGATCTCTTCTCTTGCAATGTCGCGGCTGATCTGGTCAATATGATGGAGGCTGAGTTCAGGCATGGGTTAAACCGGATTTTGTATCAACTATGAGCTGCAGTGATTCGATAAACTCATTTAGTTCTTTTATCTTTTCGGCTACAACTGAATGACCATGAGGTGTAAGCAGATAATAGATCCGGATCCTGTTATTGAAATTTTCTGATTCGGTAACAAGAACACCTTCACTCTCAAGCTTGTGAAGAACAGGGTAAAGTGCTCCGTAGGTAAGTTTAATTTTGCCATTGGTCAGCTCCTCTACTTTCCGGGTTATATCATACCCGTACATTCTGCCATTCTCCTTTAATAGTTTTAAAACTATTGTCTTAAGTGACCCTTTTATCAGATCTGTTGGTATCATAATTTTATATATAAGATGTTTATATATTGCAAATATAAAATATTAATTTTATAAAATGCAAATAAAATATCAGGAATTTCAAAAAAAGTTAGTGCATTATTTTTACAAATCAAGAATCATGACAATCATATGGCTCTGAAAGAGCCATATATGAATAACCCCCGGTGAAACCGGGGGCAGTCGTCCACTCATCTTTAACAGCTCTGAAAGAGCTGAATATAGATGCAATCAACGAAAAACCCTTTGGGCTAAAGCCAATAGCATTTTATTGATTATCAGGTTACCTCAATTGTTATCATTTGTAACGAAGTGAGGGATCTCCCCATCAATTAAGAGAAAGCTATTATGAAAATCAGAATATTATGGAAGAAGCTCTTCTCAGATCTTGCCTTTGAAAGTGTCCCCCTGGTCAATATTGCCGGTTTCCCAGCCTTTCCGGAACCATTCCTTTCGTTGAGCGGAGGTTCCATGTGTGAATGCATCAGGGACAACCTTTCCCTGGTACTTCATTTGCAGTTTATCATCACCTACTGATGCCGCAGCATTCATTGCCTCATCAATGTCGCCTGCCTCCAGTGTATGCAGCATTTCCCCGGCATAATGAGCCCACATCCCTGCAAGGAAATCAGCCTGGAGTTCAACTCTTACCGTTATCTGATTTGCTCTGGCAGTGCTTAGTTTTGATTTCTGCCTGTCTGTTTTAGCCAGAATTCCCAGCTGATTCTGAACGTGATGACCAATTTCGTGTGCAATTACATAAGCCACCGCAAAGTCACCGTATGCACCGAACTGTGTTTTAAGCTGATCGCAAAAACTCAGATCAATATATACCTTTTCATCTGACGGACAATAAAAGGGGCCGCTTGCAGTGCTTGCAAGTCCGCATGCAGATTCGACCTCTCCCCTGAAGAGCACCAGTTTTGGCTGATGGTATGTACTATTTGACTCTTCAAACAGTTTTCCCCAAACGGTTTCAGTATCCTTAAGCACAACCGAAACGAACTGGGCCATCTGATCCTCTTCAGGAGTAGAGGCTGCCTGCTGAGTCTCCTGGCGGCCGGTAAGTCCATTTAAAAACTGTGAGGGGTCTCCTCCCAGAAAGAGTATTATTAACGCTATAGCTATTGTTCCTATTCCTCCGCCAACGGCCATTTTGCCCCTTGACATTCCACGGCGATCCTCGATATTTCCACTACCTTCTCTGTCTCTCCATTTCATAGCAACATAAAATTGGTGAGTAATTGATCCACTTAATGCAAAAATAAAAGTTATAGCTAATATATAACAATAATATTCAGAATTATATAAAAAAACAGGAACATGAAAAATCATGTTCCTGCAGCTTAATACCAAAATGGATGACCGGAGAAAAAATCCTGATTCCCCTAATTCTCCAGGACATTTAAATATAAGGTATCAGCATTGAGCCCGGTAAAAATGCCATAACCATTCACTATACTTGTTGATGGATTTGTAAGATTTTGTGAACTTGTTGAGTTCTCCGAGTAAAGAGAAGCGTAATCAGGCAGCACATGGTACAATATGATCCTGTGTTTGCCGAAATACTGAAATTCCTGTGGTCGGAGCTGGAGCCCTGATGAAGATGTAGGCGCTTTTCGGAAAATATTTGCAGGCGGGGTTTCACTGCCAAAGTCACGGATGGGATCCAGTACTGTCTCCATATTCTCAATAACGACTATATAATATGATGCGTCAGTGTTATCCCATGTAAGCGACAGTGGTTCAGGCATAGAGCCCATACCGCCTGCTACCGGGACCGAGGTACTGTCCATCCTGGTAACTGAGATAGAAACATCAGATTCTTTGAATTTAACAGGCTTGGATGGTATTTCAGTGAATGCCGTAACAGCTTTTAAGTTGTATTTAAATGAAAGATAATAGATCTCCCCTTCCTTAACTACCAGCGAACTGTCGATATATTTTCCATTGCCAAGAGAGGTAAGTGTTGAAACAATATTATTATGGGTGACATTTATGGTAAGATTTTCTATGTCATCAGCTGAATATTGAATACCAGATGAAAATGGAATCTGCCTGGTTATCTGAAGATTAAGAAAATCACCGGGACGAAGGTAAGATTCAACGATCGGAGTATCCGTAAACTCTGATGTTTCCTTTTCAGTACAGGAGGGCAATGCTGAAAACAGTATAAAGAAAAGTATATATATCCTGAATTTCATCCTATCTGAGTTTTAATGAGAGTGTTATGTTAGGTGTAATGCCTAAATAATTTATATTGTTTTCAATAATTTTGCCATCAACAATTGTGAATTGCTTATACCAGATATTCAGGTGATTATAGAGGTTGAAAACAGAGAAGCTCACTGTACCAAGCTCTCTTCGCTTAACATCTTCCCTGTTACCCATAAGAAGTTTATATGTGGCAGAAACATCAAAACGGTGATAAGCCGGCAGACGAACGCCATTCTTGTCGGTTACAGTGAAAAAATCCTTAGTGGTACCATCAAGCAGGGTTATGGTATAAGCTCCTGAAGGTGCAGTATAAGGTCGTCCTGACGCATAGATCCAGTTGGCAGAGAAATCCCATCTGCGGAATTTGTAGAGACCTACTATTTTAAATTCATGCTTTACATCCTGGTTGGCAGGAAAATAAGCATCTGAATATGCATCGAAATGATTTTTCGCTTCACCTAATGTATAACTGACCCAGCCCGTAAAGTTACCGGTATTTTTTTGCGCCAGGAATTCAATGCCTCTTGAAAATCCATATCCGTTAAAGAAGTTCTCATTATAGTTAACTCCCAGTGGACTGGAATTTATCCTGAGAGAATATTCTGTAAGGTCAGTGATCTTCTTATAATAGGCTTCCGTGCTGAAGGTATAATTATCTGACTCATATGAGATCCCGGCAATGAAATGGATGGCGGATGTTACAGGAATTGAGACTCCGTCGGAAATGATCCAGAACTCCTTACTTCCCGAGAGTATATCTTCTCTTGTGACCCTGTTTGCAAACTGAAAGTACCTGCCTGTTGCTCCCCTCACAGTGAGTCTGTCAGTCAGGTTAAATGTGGCAGAGGCCCTTGGTTCGAGATAAAATTTGCCTGTTGCCTGAAAATTATCAACCCTTACTCCGGGTAAGATCTGCAGCCGGTCACTGAAGAACTTCTTCCTGCCCTGGAGATAGACCCCGCCTAAGACAGACTTGCCATCCCTGTTGAGAATATCAACAGTATCACTCTGTGCATAAGAATATTTCACATTATACAATGTCGCAAACGCTCCAAACTGAACCTGTGTTGAAGCCGGCAGCTCGAGCTGATAATCGGATTTTATGGAAAAATCCTTTAAGTCGTTATGCTCAAATATACCGCTCATCGAGGTTGAGGATATATCATCAGTATTTATAAGAGTTCT
>JGI20214J51650_10001560_pt1 | contig 14551 bp, 16 predicted proteins | sample WetSurMetagenome_FD_51650 | JGI IMG/M metagenome (IMG submission 51650) | reverse complement strand
TTCAACTCGATTTTGACATTCTGTTCAGCCGTCAGGCCGGCGTAGTACTTCTGCAGTACTTTGGCGACTTCCGGGCGGCTGAACTCGACCGGGAGATCCTGGCCTTCGGACAGCATCGAGCGCACCTTGGTGCCGGACAACAGGATGCGGTCGTCCTTGGTGTGCGGGCAGGTGCGCTGCGAGGCCATGCCGCCGCACTTGTTGCACCAGAAGGTCCAGTCGATGTTCATGTTCTGGGTTTCGAGCGAGCCCTTGGGGATTTCGTCGAAAATCTTCTGTGCGTCGAATGGGCCGTAGTAGTCGCCGACGCCCGCGTGGTCGCGGCCGACGATCAGGTGCGAACAACCGTAGTTCTGGCGGAACAGCGCGTGCAGCAGCGCTTCACGCGGACCGGCGTAGCGCATGTCCAGCGGATAGCCGGCCTGGATCACGGTGTTGGGGGCGAAGTAATTTTCGACCAGAACCGAGATCGCCTCGGAACGCACCTCGGCGGGGATGTCGCCCGGCTTCAGCGCGCCCAGCAGCGAGTGAACCAATACGCCATCCATGGTTTCGATGGCGATCTTTGCCAGGTATTCATGGCTGCGGTGCATCGGGTTGCGGGTCTGAAAGGCTGCGACCTTGGACCAGCCCAGTTGTTCGAACTTGGCGCGGGTCTCGGCGGGCGTCATGAACTGGTCGCCGTATTCTTCCTTGAAGCTGCCGGTGGACAGCACCTTGACCGGACCGGCCAGGTTGTACTTGCCCTGGGCCATGACCATTTTGACGCCGGGATGCTCGAGATCGGTGGTCTTGTAGACCTGCATGCACTCGTGTGCCTTGTCGATGCTGTACTTTTCGGTCACCTTCATGGTGCCCATGATTTCGCCAGACTCGCTGTCCACCAGTGCGATGGCGTCGCCGGCCTTGATGGCCTCGTCATCGGTCGACAGGGTGACGGGAATCGGCCAGAACAGGCCGTTGGACATTTTGTAGCCGTCGCACACACCTTCCCAGTCGCCGTGGGTCATGAAGCCGTCCAGCGGGGTAAAGCCGCCGATGCCCATCATGATGAGGTCGCCGGTTTCGCGTGAGCTCATCTTGACCTTGGGCAGTGAGGCAGCGCGATTTTTTTCAGCGGCGAGTGCGTCGCCCGTCAGCAGCAGGGGTTTGAGTTCACCGCCACCATGGGGGCGTACCAGTTTGGACATGCTGTCTCCTAAGACTTTGTGGGGGTTTTGCAGGCTGAGGAGCATAGCACCGGGTCCGGTAGCTGAATAATCCTTTATTTTTATAAAAGGATAAGCGGGTTTGATATTAAGCCGAAAAATCAAAAAAGCCCGGAAGGCCCGGGCTTTTCTTTTTAGAACAATAAGTTAAGCGTCAAAGAAAGCGGGCATGTCGGTCTGCTCGGTCTTGATGACGTCGACCCACGCGGGTTGGGTATCGCCGCCGGCTGCAGCCAGCTTCTTGGTCTCTTCGTAGAGCATTTTCCAGCGGTTGTAGAGGCAGTCGCTGATCTTGCGCATGCCTGAATCGAAGTAGGAGTTATGCAGGTCGCCAATGGTGCGGGTGAAGGATTCCATCTGCTCCAGCAGGTTGTGCGGATAGCCGTGGCGGTTGGGATCGGCATATTTGACCCGTTCGCGTTTGACCGCTCGCACGAAGACCTTCTGGCCCTCGGTCAGGTCACTTTCGGTGCGGGGTGCCCCGCCATAATTCATGACTTCATGGATGAAACCATTCAGGCGTTCGCCGAAATCGAAGTTGGCATAGTCGACCTTTTGCATAAATCCTCCATTCCTTGATTAACTGCTTGATTGGTGCACATGAAGCTGGATGTCATCCAGCTTCCAATCCTACGCTGCGCGATGCGACTGTCCAGCCGGCTTTTCCAGGCTGTCGCGCGATTGCCGGCTAAGCCCTTGAATCCAGCGGGAATAAATTTTGTCCGCCAACTGGTGCAACTGAATCGTGCGGGCGGGCAGGTTCGCCTGTATGGCGTCGGGAGATTGCACGCCCGGGCTGTGGCTGGCGGCAATTTCCGCAGCGCCGTTATCGCACCAGCTGGCAATGAGTTCGGGGGTCATTTCGACATGGCATTGCATACCGATATGGCGGTCGTTCAGTACAAAGGCCTGGTTGTCACAGTGGGCGCTTTCCAGGATGCGCGTGGCACCAGGGGGCGGGGTGAAGGTTTCGCCGTGCCAGTGAAACGCCAACATTGGCTCCTTGGTTTCGCCCACCCAGGGGCGCGCTGCATCCGGATCGGTAATGTGGACGTCGCCCCAGCCGATTTCCTTGGCCGGATTGAGGCCCACCGTGCCGCCCAGCGCCTTGGCCATCAACTGCCCGCCCAGGCAGTGGCCGATCACCGGGATACCCGATGCAACAGCCTGGCGAATCAGGGCCAGTACAGACGGGATCCAGGGCAGATCGTCGTTCACGCTCATCGGTCCGCCCATCAAGCAGACGCCGGAAACGCCGTTAAGGTTTTCGGGCACGGCGTCACCGGCGTCGATGCGCACCAGTTGCCAAGGGATGCCGTGGCGGTCCAGGAACGTGGTGAAATACCCTGGCCCTTCGGTCGGGGAATGACGAATAATCAAAACAGGATGCACGATGGCTCACAGGTACCAATCAATGGCGCTCATCATAGCGGCTGGCTGGCTGGCCTGCACCCCCACATGGGCGGTGAGCGTTTCGGTGGTGGGGCTGTTCAAGGACATGGCCATTGTCAGCATCGACGGGGGCAAGCCACGTACGCTCAGGGTGGGGCAGACGATGCAAGGGGTGAAACTGGTCGCAGCGGATTCCGGTGAGGCCAGCTTCGATGTCGACGGCAAACGCCGCACCCTGGCCATGGGGCAATCCTTCGCGGGTGGTGCGGCGGCGGGGGAACGACAGAGTGTTTCACTCACGGCCGATGCACGCGGCCACTTTGCTGCTACCGGTTCGCTCAATGGCTATCCCGTGACCTTCCTGGTCGACACCGGAGCTACCGCAATTGCCATCAGTGCTGCCGAAGCCAAGCGCATCGGACTCGATTACAAGGCAGGGCAAGCCACCGGAGTGGGCACGGCCGCCGGGGTGGTGCCCGCCTGGCGCGTGAAGTTCAATACGGTCAAGGTCGGCAGCATCACGCTGAATCAGGTGGACGGCATGGTGGTGGAATCCGGCCTGAGTGTGCCGTTGCTGGGGATGAGTTTTTTGAACCGGATGGAAATGCGGCGCGACGGAGAGACGATGACGCTGACGCAGCGATACTGAACTGACCTGACTAAATGCGACAAGGCCTGTGTTTGCAGGCCTTGTTTTTTCGGGATGCCGACGGACTTACTTCTTGGATTTGTCGCGCTCGATCAACGCATAGGCGCTATGGTTGTGGATCGACTCGAAGTTTTCCGCCTCCACCACATAGGCGTCGATCAGCGGTTCGGCGTTCATGGCGGCGGCAACATCGCGCACGATGTCCTCGACGAATTTTGGATTGTCGTAGGCGCGTTCAGTGACATATTTCTCGTCGGGACGCTTCAGCAGGCCGAAGAGTTCGCACGAGGCCTGGTCCTCCACCTTGCGCACCAGGTCCTCGATCCACAGGAAACCGTTGGTTCTCGCAGTGACGGTGACATGGGAACGCTGGTTGTGCGCGCCGTAGTCGGAAATTTTCTTCGAACACGGGCACAGGCTGGTCACTGGCACCAGCACCTTGGTGGTGTGGGTGAACTGCCCCTTTTCGATGGCGCCGATGAAAGTCACTTCGTAATCCAGCAGGCTTTGCACCCCGGAGATAGGCGCGGATTTGTTGATGAAGTAGGGGAAGGTCATTTCGATGTAGCCCGATTCGGCTTCCAGGCGTTCAACCATCTGGCGCAGCATGCCTTCGAAGTTCTCGACCGAAATCTCGCGCTCGCGCGTATTGAGAATTTCAATGAAGCGCGACATGTGAGTGCCCTTGAAATTGTGGGGCAGGTACACGTACATGTTGAAGTTGGCGATGGTGTGCTGGACGCCGTCGCTCTTGTCCGCTACGCGAACCGGGTGGCGAATGCTCTTGATGCCGACCTTGTTGATGGCGATTTGCCGTGTATCGACCGAGCTTTGCACGTCCGGCATGCATACGGTGTCGCAAATCTGGTTCATGGCTGGCTCCTGTGATGATGCAATTTAGACTCAGTATAAACTGCAATAATACTTGAGTAAACTACTCGGGCATAGGGGCTTTCTGCGGGCTCTGGCCTGCAGAAAGTCTGATTCCCCTAGTGTGGGTGAGGGATCATCCACTGGCGGACTGCATGCTCGATTCCAGCGGCATCCAGCCCGCAATCAGCAAGCATCCTGCCCGGATCGCCATGCTCGATGAAGGTGTCGGGCAGGCCCAGATGCAGAATGGGGATCGACATGCCGAGCGCGGACAGCGCCTCGGCCACGCCTGCACCGGCACCGCCCGATACCACGTTTTCTTCCAGTGTGACCAGCAGTCGATGACTTTGCGCCAGTTCGCGCAGCAAATTCAGGTCCAGCGGCTTCACAAAGCGCATGTCCGCCACGCTGGCGTCGAGCGCCTCGGCTGCCACCAGCGCTGGCGCAACCAGGCTGCCAAAAGCGATGAGGGCAACCTCCCGGCCGCTGCGCCGCAATACCGCCTTGCCGATCTCAAGGGGCTCAAGGCCGGGCTCGATCACCGCACCCACGCCGCCACCCCGTGGATAGCGCACCGCTGACGGGCCGACATGCATGAATGCCGTGGTCAGCAGGCGGCGACACTCGTTTTCATCCGACGGTGCGACGATCAGCATGTTGGGGACGCATCGCAGATAGGAGAGATCGAAACTGCCGGCATGGGTGGGGCCGTCGGCGCCGACCAGCCCGGCACGGTCGATTGCCAGCATGACCGGCAGGTTCTGCAGCGCGATGTCGTGAATCAACTGGTCGTAGGCACGCTGCAGGAAGGTCGAATAAATCGCCACCACCGGTTTGACCCCTTCGCAGGCGAGGCCGGCAGCGAAGGTCAGGGCGTGCTGTTCGGCGATGCCGACGTCAAAATAGCGTTTCGGGAATTCCTTGGAAAAACGCACCAGTCCGGAGCCTTCGCGCATTGCAGGAGTGATGCCGACCAGCCGGGTGTCGGCCGCCGCCATGTCGCACAGCCAGTCGCCGAAGATCTGGGTGTAGGAGGGTTTGCCCGCCGATTTTTCGCTGATGCCTGACGCCGGGTCGAAACGCGACACGCCGTGATACAGGCAGGGATTGGCTTCGGCAGGTGCGTAGCCTTTGCCTTTGCGAGTGACCACATGCAGGAACTGCGGGCCGCTCAACTGCTTGATATTGCCCAGCGTATCCAGCAGCACGTCGATGTCGTGGCCGTCGACCGGACCGATGTAGTTGAAACCGAATTCCTCGAACAGCGTGCCGGGCGTCACCATGCCCTTCATGTGTTCCTCTGCGCGTTTGGCCAGTTCCTTGATCGGTGGCACTGCGGACAACACCTTCTCGCCCGCGCGCCGGGCGGCCGCGTAAAAGCGTCCAGACATCAGCCGGGCCAGATAATTATTGAGTGCGCCGACGTTGGGCGAAATCGACATGTCATTGTCGTTCAGCACCACCAGCAAGGGCAGGTTGGTGGCACCGGCATTGTTCAGCGCTTCGAACGCCATGCCGGCGGTCATCGCGCCGTCGCCAATGACCGCCACGGCACGCTGGCCGGAGCCCAACTGGTGAAAGGCTTCGGCCATGCCGAGCGCGGCCGAAATCGAGGTGCTGGAATGGCCAACCCCGAAGGCGTCGAATTCGCTTTCCGCGCGACGCGGAAATCCTGCGATGCCGCCTGCCTGACGCAGGTGGGCCATTGCTTCGCGGCGGCCGGTCAGGATCTTGTGGATATAGGTCTGGTGGCCGACATCCCACACGATGCGGTCGTCCGGCGTATCGAACACATAATGCAGGGCGATCGTGAGTTCGACGGCGCCGAGATTGGAAGCCAGATGGCCGCCGGTCTGGGCGACAGAATTGACCAGAAATTCGCGCAACTCGGCCGCGAGTTGCGGCAGGTCGCCGGGAGCCAGGATGCGCAGATCCGTCGGCGAGTGAATAGTTTCAAGCAGGCGGNGGGTCATGTCAGAAGGTCCGCTCGACGACAAAATCAGCCAGCTGGCGCAGCCGCTCGGCGGTCGCACCAAGGCCGGCCAGCGCGGTGTGCGCTTCTCCGCGCAGTTCCCGCGCCAGTTCGCGGGCGCGCGCCGTGCCGAGCAGGCTGACATAGGTCGGTTTGTTGTCGGCAGCATCCTTGCCGGCGGTCTTGCCCAGCGTGGCGGTGGGCGCTTCGGCGTCGAGCACGTCGTCCACGACCTGGAAGGCCAGGCCGATGCACTTGGCGTAATGGTCGAGCGCGGCTTCAGTCGCTTCGTCCAGCGTGCCGCACTGCGCACCCAGCAGCACCGAGGCGCGGATCAGCGCGCCGGTCTTGTGGATGTGCATGAATTCGAGTTCCGTCAGATTGAGCGACTTGCCCACGCTGGCCAGATCGATTGCCTGGCCACCGGCCATGCCGCGCGAGCCGGCAGCCTGCGCCAGCAACCTCACCATCCTGAGCTGGGTGTGTGCATCGTCTGCCAGCGGCTGTGCGGCGAGGATGTCGAACGCCAGCGACTGCAGTGCGTCGCCCACCAGCAACGCGGTGGCTTCGTCGAATTCCACGTGCACNGTTGGCTTGCCGCGCCGCAACGCATCATCGTCCATGGCNGGCATATCGTCGTGCACCAGCGAATAGGCATGGATCAGTTCAGCCGCTGCAGCCGCCAGCTGCACGCGACCGACGTCGGCACCCGTGACCTCACCGGCCGCAAATGACAGCAGNGGCCGAACCCGCTTGCCGCCGCCCAGCACGGCGTAGCGCATCGCCTCATGCAGGCGCTGCGGGGCGATGTCGGCAGGAGGCAGCTTCTCTGCAAGCACGGTTTCCATGCGGGCCTGGCATGTCTGGGTCCATGCGGCAAAATCAGTCATCGGTGTCTTCGGCCTTGAAAGGCTGCAAGGCGCCATTTTCCAGAATCTTCACCTGTTGTTCTGCAGCGGTCAGTTGCTGGCGACAGTATTGCAGCAACTCGGCGCCACGCTTGTAGGCTGTCAGCGAGGCCTCCAGCGGCATCTGGCCTGATTCCATTTCACCCACAATGGCTTCCAGTTCGGCCAGTGCNGACTCGTAATCCTTGGGANGGGTGGCGCGGGATTTGGCCATAAATCGAAGCCGGCAGAAACAAAGCTCGCTACTTTAACAAATTCAGCATAGGGCCGTCTCCCTCATTCGGCGTGCTGTGCTAACATTTCGCCCCTTCCCTGCATGGTTGTCAGGGTTTCATCCGTACCCGAACCCTTGGGGGGCGGGGTAGGCCGTGGTTGTCCCCGCAAGGGGGAGGCCGTGGTTGTAAAGCTGACAAGTCAGCAACAACCACGCTCTAAAGACGCTAAAGCGTCAACAACCACGCTCTAAATCCGGTGGGTCATTTACTTGCCGCTCCAGTGCCATTGCTGGAGGGGGCTTGGTTTTGAGTAGGGTACGCCATGAGCGATCTCGCCGAATCCAGCGCCTTGTCGCTAACTTCGCCTCAGTTGCCAGTTTCCTGGTACTTCGATCCAGCCATCTACGCGCTGGAGCTCAAGCATTTGTTCAAGCACGGACCCGGCTATGCGGGCCATCAGTTGATGGTGCCCGAAGCGGGCGACTATCACGCGCTGGAAATGTTCGACGGCGCGAAAATGCTGGTCAACAGCGGGTCGGGCATCGACCTGCTGTCCAACGTCTGCCGCCACCGCCAGGCGCTGATGCTGCAAGGGCGCGGCAAGCTGCCATCGAGCAATATCGTCTGCCCGATCCATCGCTGGACCTACGACAGCCAGGGCAAGCTGATGGGCGCACCGGAATTTCCCGGCAATCCCTGCCTCAACCTCAAGCGTACCGGCCTGCAGAACTGGCAGGGCCTGCTGTTCGCCGGTGAACGCGACGTCAGGGCCGATCTGGCCGGCATGCGGGCGGCGCGCGAACTGGACTTCACCGGCTTTATGCTCGACCGTGTGCAGGTCACGCATTACGCCTGCAACTGGAAGACCTTCATCGAGGTGTATCTGGAGGACTACCACGTCGCGCCGTATCACCCCGGCCTTGGCCATTTCGTCACCTGCGACGACCTGACATGGGAATACGGCGACTGGTGGTCGGTGCAGACCGTGGGGGTGAACCGTGGCCTGTCCAAGGCCGGTTCGCCGGTTTACCAGAAATGGCACGAGCAGGTACTGGCCTATCAGCAGGGCAGGACACCCGCGCATGGATCGATCTGGCTGACCTATTATCCTGGCCTGATGGTCGAATGGTACCCGCACGTGCTGGTGGTGTCGTCGATCATTCCGACCGGTGTCGAATCGTGCAGCAACGTGGTCGAGTTCTACTACCCCGAGGACATTGCGCTGTTCGAACGTGCTTTCATCGAGGCCGAGCAGGCGGCGTATCACGAGACCGCGCTGGAAGACGAGGACATCTGCGAGCGCATGCACCGTGGACGGCGTGCGCTGTATCAGCAGGGAATCAGCGAGACCGGACCGTATCAGTCGCCACTGGAAGACGGCATGATGCATTTCCATGCTTTTCTGCGGCGCGAACTTGAGCCGCATCTCAAGTGAGCTGTTTGAGAACCTTTAGCGGGTGGTCGACTCCGCCCGTTTTTTCGCCCGTTCGTGATGATTGGTCGCCCATGAAATCGAGCTGGATGCTGGTGGCGGCGGCGCTCTTTGCACTGATGAGCGTGCTGGTGAAGCATGCCTCCAGCACCTTTTCCCCTGCTGAACTGGTGTTTTATCGTTCGGCGTTCGGTCTTGTTGCCATCTGGGGGGTGATCGCCATCCATCATCGCCGTCTGCTGACGCCGCTGGCCACACAGCACTGGCGGTCTCATTTCTGGCGGGGGTTGTCCGGCTTCGCCGCGCTGGTGCTGTTCTTCTATGCGCTGGCCCGGCTGCCGCTGGCGACGGCGGTCACCCTCAATTACACCGCGCCCCTTTTCCTGGCCGCGTTGTCTGCGTGGTGGTTGCACGAGCATCACGGGCGCGGCCTGATCAGCGCGGTGCTGCTGGGGTTCATCGGCATCGTGCTGCTGCTGCGCCCGCAAGTGCAGGGCCAGGCCTGGCTGCCTGCGCTGGCCGGGCTGGTGTCCGGCATGCTGGCGGCGGTCGCCTACGTCAATGTCAAACAACTGGGCAGGCTGGGCGAACCCGAGTGGCGGGTGGTGTTTTATTTCACTTTGCTGGCGACCGTGGGCGGTGGCGCGTGGATGGCGGTGGCCGGATTTCATCGCCCGCAGGCCAGTGACTGGCCGTGGCTGGCCGGCATCGGCGTGACCGCCACGCTGGCGCAACTGGCGCTGACGCGCGCCTATCACCGGGGCCGTACGCTCACCGTGGGCGCGCTGGCCTACACTACGGTGGGATTTTCGGCAGTATATGGTGTAGTGCTATTCGGGGAACGACTGCCGCTTGTGGCCTGGATGGGCATGCTGGTGGTGGCGCTGGCAGGTATTCTGGCGGTGCGGGCATCCGTGCCTTCACGTTCCGATTCACTATAGTGGGAACTTAAATAAAAGGAGAATTCCATGATCAAACTCGACACGAATGGCAACCAGATTGCGGTAACCGTCATGGGTCAATTCACACTCGATGATTACCGCGAGTTCGAACAGGCGGTGGCCTACGGCGTCCAGTTTCAGGGTGCGGTCAGCGTGCTGTTCGATCTGCGGGACATGTTGTCGTATAGCGTCGACGTGGCGTGGGAAGAACTTAAATTTTCACGCGAACACAAAAACGATTTCGACCGCATCGCGATCCTGACCGGCGATCAGTGGGTAGCCTGGAGNATGTGGGTCAACCGCCTGTTCATGTCGGCGGATATTCACCTGTTCGATGATCTCGACATGGCGCAGGCGTGGGTGGCCGGGGGCGAGTTGCCGGCAACTGCAGACTGATGCACGCCCTGTTCGGTCTGATAGCGTGCGTGATGGCTATGCCGGCTTGGGCGAATGGGCCATGGCAGGTAGTCAGGGATACGCCGGCAGAAGTGATCGCAATCGACCTTTCCAGCATTCAGACCAGCCCCAGTCATGTCGGCTTTCGTGAACGGCACACACTGCGCGGTGGGCAGACCGACCCCGGCAGCATGCGTCCGATGCGCGAGGTGCTGGTCAAGCAGATGATCGATTGCCGAGGTCGACGCATTGCCTTGTTGTCGCGCGCAGTATTTTCCGATGACGACGCGATGATCAATTATCAGGCGGTACAGCCTCGTCTGGCCCAGTGGCACCCGATCGCGAAGGACGATCCCGTGTACGGGCTGGTGTGCGGGCATTCATAAAGGCGCGTTGCGCGCCGGGCGGAAAACCTCCTGATTGGCGTAATACGCGGCATCCGCATTGGCCATGTCCCAGCCTGGAATGCCCTGGATGGGCAAGGGTGCGAGTTGACGCGGTGTGTCGATCGCGTCGAGTGCACGGACGGCCAGCCCAACAGCAGCGTCGGGATCCAGCGACTCGGAAACCAGCATCAGGCATTTGCCGGTCATCGTCGGGTAGGGCGCGAGTATCTTTTCCAGCAGCGCATGACCGACCACCACACAATGCATCGCAGCCTCGACTTCATGACGGCGATCCCAGAACAGCTTCTGCCAGGCACGTTCGGCCAGCAATTGAGGCAAAGCCGGGTCGCGACTGATCACCCACACGCCGGACTCGTCCAGCACCGTCAGCGCGTCGCGGCGACGGCCGCGCCTGGCGTCGGTCTCGACGGCGATGGCTTTGCCATGGGCCGCGTTCAGCGCGGCCTTGAAGCGCGGAAAGCGCAGCCATACCAGTGCATTCAGCACGTCGTGCCAAGTGTCGGCGCGGGTGGGGACCTGGCCGGTTCGCAGGATATGGGTCTCGTAATCGCGTGCGGACAGGCGGCCGTCGGGGGCGAAAAAACGCAGCGGCAGCCCACGAGCCTGGACCGTGCCGCGCNTGGCTGCCAGGTCGTTGAGCGCAGCCAGAGACGGCAGCGCACGCATCAATCCCAGCGTGTCGATCAGACCGCGGAAGGGGGCAAAAGCGGGATGATCGAAATTCAATGGAGTGATTCGGATAGCATCGGGCGATATTGCCGGGTCAGCGGATGCGCATTGCCCAGCAGGTCGAACAGCGCCAGCAGGCTGGTGCGGCCGATATCCTGGCGGTAACTGCGATCAGTGCGGGCGATGAACAGCAGATCCTCCATCGCACCGGCGAAATCGTCCGTCGCCAGCAGCAGTGCTGCACGTTGGTAATGGGCATCCAGATCGGCCGGATTTTGGCTGATGCGTGCCTCCAGTTCGGCCGGTGGCGGTGCCATGCGAGCGCTTTCCGCCAGACGGATGTGCGCATGAAGGGAGGCGATTTCGGGCGCGGTTCGTGCCTCGGGTGGCAGGCTGTCGAGCAGCTTCAGTGCCTGTTCGCCGTCGCCTTCGGCCCACAGCAGTTTGGCGAGGTCGCGCGGAATGGCGAGATTGTCGGGTTCGGCCATTGCCGCGTTGGCGAGCAGCATGCGCGCCTGGTCGGGCTTGCCCGACTGCCAGGCGGCCACGCCCAACGCATGGGCGCGGTTGGCGTCGCCCGCGATGAAACGGTCGAGCACTTCGCGGAAACTGCTGTCGGGATCGGCGCCGTGAATGGTGTGGGCGACCTCGCCGCGCCAGAAGAATTTCACCGTCGGCACCGAGTTCACGCCGAAGCGCCGTGACAGTTCGGGCAGCTCGTCGGCATTCAGCATCACCAGCAGGAACTTGCCGCCGTATTCGGCTGCAAGTTTTACCAAACGCGGCATCAGGATGAAACAGGGCCCCGCCTTGGGAGTCCAGAAATGCACCAGCACCGGGCCCTTGTGCGAGTTTTCCAGCACCAGGCGGTTGAAATTATCCGCGCTGGCATCGAAGACGTAGGGCGACAGGGCCGCCATCAATCAAACGCTCCGGTGCGGGCAAAACGGTCGCAGGCAGCGACCAGTTCGCGGGCGATACCCGGCTCGAACGCAGAATGGCCGGCATCCGGCACGATGACATAGCGTGCTTCGGGCCAGGCACGTGCCAGTTCGTCGGCCGAGACGATGGGGCAGACGGCGTCGTAACGCCCCTGCACGATCACAGCCGGAATGGCGCGAATGCGACCGAGGTGGGCGAGCAGGCTGTTGTCGGGCAGGAAGATGTCATTGACGAAGTAATGCGCCTCGATGCGGGAAAGGGATAACGCGGTCTGTTCACTGCCGAAGGCGGAAACCAGGTCAGGGTTGGGCAGCAGGGTCGAGCACGACGCCTCGAACGTCGCCCACTGATACGAGGCGGGCTGATGCACCGCCGGATCGGGATCGACCAGGCGACGATGATAGGCGCTGAGCAGGTCGCCGCGTTCGTCTTCCGGGATGAATTCCGCCAGCTGCCGCTGCGCCTCGGGGAACAAGGCGCGGATGCCGTAGAGAAACCAGTCGATCTCGCTCTTGCGGCACAGGAAGATGCCGCGCAACACCAGACCGCGGCAGCGCTCGGGGTGCGCTTCGGCATAGGCGAGTGCCAGGGTCGAGCCCCACGAGCCGCCGAATACCAGCCAGTGGTCGATGCCAAGCTCGCGCCGCAGGGCTTCCATGTCCGCGATGAGGAGCGGCGTGGTGTTGTCGGCGAGTTCGCCGTGCGGGGTGGAACGGCCGCTGCCGCGCTGATCGAAGAGAATGATCCGATAACGTGCCGGGTCGAAGAAGCACCGCTGGTTGGGTGAGGTGCCGGAGCCGGGACCCCCGTGAACGAACAGCACCGGTATCCCCTCCGGATTGCCGGAGGTTTCCCAGTAGATGCGGTGGATGCTCCCCGTGTCCAGCATGCCGCTGGCGTAGGGGGTGATGGGAGGATACAGCGCAGAATTTTCCGCCATGGTGCAACCCTGAAATCGAGTTTCGCATAATATCGTGGACATCCATGCTCACTCCACAGCCATGACCACGCCGTTCAAATTCGCCCATGCCACGCACGCCGACTGGACCCGGGCGGCGCAGGATTGCATGACGCAGCTGGGCGCGATTCCGATGTCGGCAACGCTGGGGTTTCTGTACGTGGCCGATGCCTTCGCCGGCGAACTCGACGCGATTCTGGCTTTTTTCAAGCGCGCGACCGGCGTTGTGCACTGGACGGGCAGTGTGGGGGTAGGGGTGTGTGCCAGCGGCGTGGAATATCTGGAAGAACCGGCGATGGCCCTGATGCTGGGCGAGTTTGCTCAGACCGATTTCAGCATGCTGCCGGTGCTGCGCACGCCGCAGGACATCGATGCGCTGCCGTCGGATGCCTATTTCGCCATTGTCCATGGCGACCCGGCGAATAACCGCATCCAAGCACTGATCGAGAGCCTCTCCGCGCATGTGACGAGCGGTTTCGTCGTCGGCGGGCTGTCGAGCTCGCGCGGCGAGAATGCGCAAATCAGCGACGGCGTGGTAAACGGCGGCCTGTCCGGCGTGCTGTTCAGCGAGCGGGTCAGGCTGGCGACGCGGCTGACGCAAGGCGTCACGCCGCTGGGTCCGCGCCACCGCATCACGGCCGCCAACAAGAATGTCATCGGCAGCCTGGACCACCGCCCGGCGCTGGAGGTGATGAAGGAAGAAATAGGCGAAGTGCTGGCGCGCGACCTGAGGCGCGCGGCAGGCTTTATTTTTGTCGGTCTGCCGGTGCAGGGGTCGGATACCGGCGACTATATGGTGCGCAATATTCTGGGTGTCGATCCGCAAAATAACCTGGTTGCCGTTGGCGAATACGTCGAGCCAGGGGATGAATTGCTGTTCTGCCGCCGTGACCAGCAAGCCGCTGAAGAAGATCTGCTGCGGATGCTCTCGGCCATCGGAACCCATCTGAACGCACCGATCCGGGGCGGCGTGTATTATTCTTGCCTGGGGCGCGGCCAGCACATGTTCGGCGCGCCGAATCGGGAACTGGAACTGATTCGCGACACCCTGGGAGATTTCCCGCTGGTCGGGTTCTTTGCCAACGGTGAAATTTCCCATAACCGCTTATATGGCTACACGGGCGTTCTAACCCTGTTTGGCTGAGCAGACCAAAAAACACGGAGACAAGCATGAGTCCGCACGCACTGAAGGAAGATGAAATCCGTTTGTTGCGCAATGAAATCGAAATGTTGATGAATGAACGCCGCCAGCTGTTGCAGGTGACGGGTGCGGCGGCGGTGTTTGTCGCCAACCTCGATACCGACAGCCTGCCCGACGAGACCGACACTATCGACGCGGCAGAAATGCTGGCCGAGCAGCTCAACGGCCTGTCCGAAGAAACACTCAAGGATGCACTGGAGTCAGTGCGCGCCGAAATGGACCCTGCTACATAAGCCAGGGTGCCCGCCTTGCCCCGCCTGGCACTGCCTGCCCCATCCGAGGCCGGGCGTTTTGTCCTGATTGCCGGCTTGACCGCGCTGGCCTACGCGCTGGCGGGCTGGGTCAGTATCAAGCTGGCTGCTTACTTGGCCACGGTGGTCGCAGTCGT
>JGI20214J51650_10001559_pt1 | contig 14567 bp, 11 predicted proteins | sample WetSurMetagenome_FD_51650 | JGI IMG/M metagenome (IMG submission 51650) | reverse complement strand
CAGATTACCTTTGATAGTCTTGTTTTTCAGAAAATAAGGGATATAGTTTTCAATTCTGCCATTAAGCAAAAAATCGCTCTTCCCTCCCACATTCAGACTGGTATTGGTCATTGTCGCATATGCAGGTGTGAATTCGAAGCCCGCATTATTAATTTTAACCTCGGGATAACCAGTCATCGCAATTACCATGTTTTTAATTCCCATTTTCCCGGAAGCCTGAAACTTGTCGTACTGAGCTTTTTCAATCATCGACATTTTGCCTGACATCTTAACCGACATATCAATAATTCCTGAAAGTTTTATACTGTCCATCGGAACAGCTTTTGACAGCGCAGTAAGATCAATTTTCCCTGTCATTGATCCTTTGAAATCAGGGTCACTCAAAGGAGTTCTGAGGTTAAGAGTCATATCAAACGGACTGCCTGCGAGTTCCAGGTGGAAAAGATCGACATTAACAATTGTTTTATCCATATTCTTCCCATCAACGAATACATCTGATTTAATATTTATATTTTTTATCTGCTCAGGAAGTGCAGGATAGCTTATTGATCCTCCGGAAACCTTCATGTCAAGTGAAATGTCAGGCATTGTACTGTCTTTATCACTGTAAACTCCTTTTGCTGAACCTGAAAGAGAGAATTCCCCGTCAGCCTTGAGATCTTTGTAATCCTTCATGTATACAGCAGGTATGAGAGACAGAAGTGTTTTAAAAGAGGTTGCAGGGGTGACAAATTTCACATCAGTTTCAATATCACTTCCAGGCATCGAAACCATGCCTGAGAAGTTCACTTTCAGATCATTGATTGTGAGATAATTATCCCGGAAAGTAAATTTCATTTTATCAAGATCTGCAAGCAAATCAATCCTGGAATCCAATACTGCTTTATTGAGGTATTTCATCCCGCCCATAATAAAGGTGAATTCTCCTGCGGAAAATGACATCTGGAGATCAGTCTGGCTCATTGTCATATCACCTGCAAGTGCAAAGTTTACGTTCTTCAGATAAACCTGCATAGGAGAGCTCTCATCGATATAAGAAATTGAACTGTTTATAACAGACACTTTCTTTAACAGAATTTTCATTCCCGATGAAGAAGACTTTGTCTCAACCGGAGCCGGGGTTGTCGTAGTATCCTTCATTACATCCCAGTTTGCTGCGCCTTCTTTCTTAACTATTGCATTTATAACCGCTCTTTCTACTATAATTGATTTTACTTCATACCCGGTTTTCTTAAAAAGACTGGCAAGGTTAAATACAAGATCGAGTGATTTGAAAGCAGCAAGAGTGTCATTCTGGAATTTTGCAACACCAACAACCGATACGTTGTTAAGTGAAAAAGCAAGGTTCGGAAAATCCTTAAAGAAGCCTAATTTATAATCCTCAAATTTCACTGTGGCATTTACAGATGAGTTGATGGTCTGTTCCACTTTCGTCTTAATCTGTTTTTTAAATATTATCGGAACAGTAAAAAGGACAATAAGAATTAAAAGGAAAATTCCAGCTGTTATTTTTAAAATAATGCCTGCAATCTTTTTCATAAGGAATATATTAATAATTCATTAACAGTAAAATACATAAAATATTGTTTTCACATTCAGACAAATAAAAGTAATACTTATCAGCGAGAATAAAAATACCAGCTTCCAGGTGCGGTGATCACTGCAAACTCTAAACTATTTATAACTTTGATGATACATCAGTAGTATTATTTTCACATAAATTGCATACATGAAAAGATCATTTTTTATCTATTGTCTTTTGCTCTTAACAGTAGGGATAAATAATGCAGCCATAAAACCGACCAGACTGACCACGGAATATGTTACCAACCCTCTTGCCATAAATATTTTAAGACCCAGGCTTTCATGGATAAACATATCTGATGTTGATGAACGTGGACAGTCTCAAACGGCCTGGGAAATAAGGGTTTCCGGCACCAGGAAGGGTCTTTTTGCCGGTGACGCAGAATTATGGAAAAGTGGAAAAGTAATTTCCGGTGAATCAGTTAACATTGTTTATAACGGTGAATTGTTGGCTTCAGGACAGAATTGCTGGTGGCAGGTAAGAGTCTGGGACAGATATGGAAATATGTCGGATTGGAGTGAACCGGCATTCTGGGGTATGGGATTGCTTAATACCGGAGATTGGAAAGGATCATGGATCGGATCACCATGGCAGGATGAGTCTCCCCTACCACGACTGAAATATCCGGGAGAAAAAGCTGATTCTTCAAAAGTTTTACCTGATCCGGCACCTCTGTTGCGAAAATCATTTATGATTAGAAAAAAAATTTCATCTGCACGGGCTTATGTGACCGGTCTTGGATATTTCGAAATGTACCTGAACGGTAAGAAAGTCGGAAAGGATGTTCTTTCCCCCAATCTGACTCTATACGGAAAGCGTGCTGATCTTGGTGATATTGGAGTGATGATCAAAAACAATTTTCGCGAGTACCGTGTAATGTATCTCACATATGATATTGCAGATATGCTGAAGCAGGGAGAAAATGTAGCTGGAGCAATACTCGGAAATGGATTTTTCAATCCGAGAAGCTACTGGACTCAGGGATATGGAACTCCAAGGTTTATGGTTCAGATACAAATCAGATTTGCTGATGGAACAGAACAACTTGTGGTCAGCGATCAGAGCTGGAGGGTGTCAAAAAGTCCGGTCACAATGAATCAGGTATATGACGGGGAACATTATGATGCCAGGCTGGAGCAACCAGGATGGTGCTCACAGGGCTTCAATGATTCCGGTTGGGAAAATGCTGTTCTGAGAAAGGCTCCTGAAGGTATTCCTGAGGCTCAGTTGTCGCCTGCTGACAGGGTAATGGAAGAACTTAAGCCAAAAAAAATCGAATCACTCGGCAAAGGCCGCTATAAAGTGGATTTTGGTCAGGAAATTTCAGGATGGCTTCACCTGAACAGCATCAGCGGCACATCAGGGAATAAGATAGAAATAAAATACATTTGTGAGTCTCCGGTGGGATCAAACAGTTATACTATGAAAGGCGGAGGATCTGAATCTTACGCTCCGCGATTTACATGGTTCGTATTCAGCAAGGTGGAGATATCTGGCTGGCCCGGTAAACTTGAAGCAAATCAGATTACTGCCGAAGCGGTTTATTCAAATATTGAAACAACCGGTAAATTTGAATGCTCAGATTCTCTCTTCAACACAATAAACAGAATCTGGTGGCGAAGTCAGACTGACAACATGCATGGAGGTGTTGCAAGCGATTGTCCTCATCGCGAACGGTCTCCGTATACGGGCGATGGACAGGTATCATGTATAACAGTGATGCATAATTTCGATGCCCGTACTTTTTACACCAAGTGGATACGTGATATCTGGGGGGCTCAAAATCCTGAAAACGGATATGTACCAAATGGGGCTCCATGGCAACCAGGTTGCGGTGGAGGAGTCGCATGGGGTGCTGCTATTAATATCATGCCCTGGGAGTTTTATGTGCAGTATGGCGATATTAATATGATCAGTAACAACTTCGATGCCATGAAGGGTTATATAAAATACATGCTTACCTGGACAGATGACCAGGGTATAATGCATTCACAGGCTCCTGATAAAAAGAACCCCAATCAATGGATTAATCTGGGAGACTGGTGTTCTCCAGGTAAATTACCCCCTGACGAAATGGTTCATACGTTCTATTTGTGGCATTGCGCTGATTTGACTGCCAGAGCGGCAAAGGCATTAGGCAATGCAGATGAATATGATAAATTTTCCGGATTAGCTGAAAAAACCAGAAATGCCTTTATGAACAGGTTTTATAATGAGGAGAAAGGGACGTACGGGCCAAACGGAGGAAATATCTTTGCGCTGAAGATGGGTGTACCGGAAAACAAGAAGGACAGGGTTATCTCAGCTCTTAAAGTCGATATTGCTGCAAATGGCGGTCATCTGGACACGGGAATTTTCGGAACACAGTTTTTCTTTGAAGTTCTTGCAGAAAATGGACTTAATGAACTCGCTTATGAAGCTATGAACAAGCGTACTCAACCAGCATATGGCTGGTGGATTGAACAGGGCGCAACTACCACCTGGGAACAGTGGGACGGCAAAGGTTCAAGGAATCATCCGATGTTTGGAGGAGGGATTGTCTGGTTTTATCGTAAACTGGCAGGAATGAATGCTGATCCTGAGCATCCAGGGTACCGGAATATCATTTTCAAACCTCAGCCTGTTGCGGATGTCACTTATGCCTCATATTCAAATCAGACTCCATATGGACCTGCATCGATCAGCTGGGAAAAGAAAAGCGGGAACTTCACGATGAAAATAAACGTGCCTGTTGGAAGCACAGCAACAGTTTATATACCTGCCATTGGTGAGTCAGTGCTGACTGAAAGTGGAAAACCAATTGGGAAAGCAGGTGACATTTCGGTTTCGGGTATCGTAAACGGCTATGCCATGTTAAAAGTCGGTTCAGGTAAATATGTTTTTGAATCTTCATTACACTGAACAACTAGTTTATTGGATTACTTTTAACCAGTGAGGTTGCTCCACTGTACTCGCAATGATCGAACCAATAAACAGCGTTGCGAGGATCCCGTGAAACAGGGGGACGAAGCAATCCATTCAGGTTTAGAAATTAATCTTTCTCAGATGGCATATTTTTCTAATTTTTCTTATATTTGCGTCCGCAATAAGAATCGGACCTGTAGCTTAATTGGATAGAGCATCTGGCTACGGACCAGAAGGTTGGGGGTTCGAGTCCCTCCAGGTTCACATAAAAAACGCATTTATCATACTATCAGATAAATGCGTTTTTATTTCAGTAAATCTATTTTACTGGTACGCTAAAATGCAATACCATTATTTATAAGTGGAATAGCGGATAAATGGTTCCGGTGAAAAGAGAAGGCAATGAGTAATTGGCCTGAGTTATATTTCCCGGACTATTGGAAAGCGGCCATTAATTCTACTTTTTTGGTATACAGATACTCTATCTTCCTGTTAATCTGTTCGGATTTATCCACATCAAATCTGCTTTGAAAGAACAAATTCAATTCGTGCAATTTGTTTATTTTTTCATCAATTGAGCAGATCCTGCACTCCAGTAATTTAGATCGTATTAAATCAAGGCTGACGACTTTCATGATTCAAAAATTTAAAAATTAAGTAGCAATGGTGATCAGACAGAGATGTATACGGACTACGGAAAAAAAAGTTACACTCATATAATTCATCTCAGAAAAATGATATCAGGTTCTTTTAAAATAATGGAAGGATTTAACATTCCTGAATAAAGAATCATTACTCTTATTCCAAATAATAAAATAATAAATCTGATATTTAAGGCACAATAATCCAAATGCCATGAAACTACCATTTCTATCCGTAATTTGCACATTGCTTCTTCATGCTGGCTCTTTTGCACAAGTAACACAAGCTCCAGCCAAGGCGTTACCTTCCCCTCCCCCGATGATGATAACTAACGCGTTTTCAGCTCAAACCGATCCTAATGAACCTGTTACCTATAATAACCCTGTTATCCCGGGTTTTTTTTCTGATCCCAGTATTTGCCGCGTTGGGGAGGATTACTTTCTGGTTAACAGCACATTTGAGTATTTTCCTGGAGTACCTGTTTTTCATAGTCTCGACCTGGTTAATTGGGAAATGATAGGATACTGTATCAACAGGCCCACACAGCTTCCAAAGGGACTGAACATATTCGCAACAACAATACGATATAACAATGGTGTATTCTATATGATTACTACAAATATTGCCGGGTTCAGTAACTTTTTTGTCACTGCCACAAATCCTGCCGGCCCCTGGTCAGATCCGGTTCTTCTGGAAGTACAGGGAATTGATCCGGATCTTTTTTTTGATACCGATGGAAAAGTGTACATAGTTTCTTCAACTTTTGATTTACATGAAATAGATATAAAAACAGGAAAGTTTCTCACAGAAGGAAGAAGGATCTGGAATGGAACCGGAGGACGGTATGCAGAGGGACCACATATATATAAAAAGGATGGCTTTTATTATCTTATGGCAGCTGAAGGAGGCACCGAGGAAGCCCATTCAGAAACCATAGCGCGCAGTAAGAATATATGGGGACCTTATAACTCCAATCCGGCTAATCCCATACTAGCCCATGCAAATGCTGCAGGACAAAATAATCCTATCCAGGGAGTGGGCCATGCTGATATAGTACAAGCTCATGATGGTTCCTATTGGATTGTATTTCACGGATATCGTTCAATCGGAGGCGGCGTGCATCATATCCTTGGAAGAGAAACCTGTCTCGCCCCGGTTTCATGGCCTAAAAACGGCTGGCCTGTTGTGAATGGGAACGGTACTGCTACTGTTAATATGACTTGCCCTACCCTACCATTGAAACCATTTCCTGCAAAACCTGCAAGGGTGACTTTTGACTCAGAAAAAACAGGACTTGAATGGAACTTTATCAGTTATCCTGTTACCTGCAATTATTCATATACCGCTCGCAAAGGGTACCTTAGGCTAACCGGCTCAGCAGGGACAATTGAAGATCATAAATCTCCGACCTTTACAGGACGCAGACTCCAGGACCTGAACTTTACAGCAACAACAAAAGTCGAGTTCGATCCTGCAACTGTCAATGAAGAAGCTGGCCTGACACTTTTAAATAACTCTTCTCACTTTGATATAATTATTAAAAAATCAAATGGCAAGCGGGTAATCATCTCGAGACTCAGATTCGGATCAGTTGTATATGAATCGAAAGAAATCGGTTTAAAATCCGGATCAGTGATGCTAAGAGTTAAAGGTGAAGGAACAACCTTCGTGTTTTCCTATTCGCAGGACGATAATTCTTACAAGGAAATTCAGAAGGTAGATTCAAAATTTCTAAGCTCTGAGACAGTGGGTGGATTCACCGGAACATTTGTCGGATTATATACCACTGGAAACGGGAAATCGTGTGCAACCGGTGCTGATTATGAATGGTTCGAATATACAAGTAAACCTTTTAATTAAGTGAATGGTGAAATAGGCTTAAATCAGTAAAAAGTAAAGGATGATACATAACTATATATCATCCTTTACTGCCGAAATGGGTATTAAAACACTGATTTTTTGATTTTTTTCTCAGTATAACACTGATATAAAAAATGCCTTCATCTCAGCGGCGTAATAAACACCATACTTTGCAAAAGTAGCTTTGGTGTTTTCGTCGGGTTTCCAGTCAAAAAATGCATGATTCGCCCCTCCCACCTGAACATATTCAGTTCTTTGTCCGGCCTTAACAAGAGCGTCAACGTATGCCTTAACAGCATCATCCTTAATAAGAGGGTCATTGGTTCCTCTTATGAGATAATGTGGAACCGGCCGCTCTGAGGCATTTGGAATATTGCTCAACGGTGCAATTCCCTCTTTCCATGTGTCATTTGCAGCAGGGTCGTTAGAATAATGGTTAAGCAATGTACCTCCAAATACTCCATAACTGGGCGCAGCTGCCTTTATTGATGACATCAGTTCCGAACGGACCTGCTCAATAGTCTTGTTTTTAGGCATGTAAGAAGGAATAAATTCGAACACTCCAGTTGTCTTTCCATAACCACCATTTCCGATTTTATTACACATTGTGGCTGCAAGAGCTGATAAATGTCCTCCTGCACTGTCTCCTGTAACACCAACCCTTGATGGATCTCCACCATATTCAGCAGCATGTTCGATTATATGCGCAATCGCCCCAAATACATCTCCTGCAATATCAGCCATTGTATTGCCGGTTGCATCGCCGTCAGCTTTTCCGGCCCAACGGTAATCTATGCTAAAAACCACAAACTTACCTCCCTTTGTCAGCTCACGGGCTAATCCACGCATAATATCCTCTGTGTTTGAAGTCCAGCCACCTCCATGAATGATTACGATACATGGAAGATTCTTTGAACCTACGGGTGAGTATACATCATATTTCAGTGTCTTCACACCTGGTTTGGCATAAATAATATCCTGTGTTACCTTGATGTGATCAACAGCAGATTTCTCAATAAAGGAGGCGCCTATGTGCTTTTCCTGATCAATGGTAACTTTGAATACCGGAGTCATAAATTCATAAAACATCTGGCCCCATCTTCCGGGAGAAGAATAGTATCCTGCATCAAGTATATATCCCACTGCAGGATGTGTGGTAACGGTCACAACTGTACCAGCAGCATATTTTCCATCTGCAGAAGGACCAGGATCCAACTGAAAAGTACCGTTTTTAGGAGTATCAACAATAACTTTGAAAGATTGCCCCGAAACAGCAAATATTCCTGTCAAAAAAAGGAAACAAAATACGACTGTTCGCTTAAAGAGAATTAAATTCATTTTGGATAGTTTAGTTATAATTATTACGCACTCAAATCTATCAATTATAAGGTAAATAAAAAACAGAATTATTATGAACATTTGTTCATTAAAAAATTGTTTCTGAACATTTGTTCATTAAATTTATATAAAAAAAAATATGGCACGTACTAAGAAGGACAGGCTCATACAAATGGCACCTCATTTTTGCGGTTTTAAACCGGTGGGGAATCAGTGTAAGCCCGGGACAGAAGTAATTATTAACTTCGAGGAATACGAGGCGTTGAATTTATGTGATTATGAATTACTTAAGCAGTCTGAAGCTGCCAAACTCATGAATATTTCGAGACCTACATTTACCAGGATATATGAAAGTGTTCGCAGAAAAATAGCCAAAGCCTTCATTGAGGGCAGTTCAATTCAATTTGAAGATGGAAATTCAAGTATATCCGATTGGCTCAAATGCGATAAATGCCAGATCGCTTTTACTATTTCAGAAGCCTCGGAAAGACTTTGTCCAATTTGCAAATCAACTGTCATAACCGAAAATTAAAAAGCAATGATTATAGCAATAGCTGCAAGTGAAAACCATCTCAGGTCAAATGTTGATCCTCATTTTGGCCGGTGCGACTGGTATTGTCTTTTCAATACTGAATCAAAAGATGTAAGCTACATTGAAAACCCTGCAAGATATAATCAGGAGCAGGCAGGATGTGATGCGGCAAAATTTCTTGTTGAAAAAGGCGTCAGGCTTGTGATCGCCGGCAGATTTGGGGCGAAAGTGATTGATATATTTAAGTCTAACGAAGTGCAGATGGTTATTCCACAGACTAATCAGACAATTTCAAAGCTTATTGAATCTTTTAAGTAGTATAACAACGACTGTTAACTTGTAAGAATCTTCTGAATAGATAGTTTTTCGCCAGAGCTTAGTGTATTCATCTCATTTACAGCATGTTGAATTTTTGTCTTAAAGTTCCAGCAGGTCATCTGGCGCAGTGACAGCCGTCTGGCAAACTCATATGTTGAAAGATCTTCCTTTCCTTTACAAACATTATATGCAATATAGAAAGCTTTGCTGACAGGAAATTTACAATTATGGAATATTGTACCAGCAGCAGCCGATTCCTCTGTTTTACATTTGGTGCATCGCCTCGAGTGCGGTGTTTTGCCAGAGCAGAAGTTTGTGTTTCCGCATTTACGGCAAATAAAGCCATTGCTCCATTTCACCGCTGAAAGAAATTCCATACACTTCTCATCACTACTGAAAAGTTCTTCAAGTTCGGCTACTGACAGTTCCTTATTAAAAATCGCACTCATTATCAATGTATTTGAGTGCAAAGGTAAAAATATTTCAGTGATACCAAAAAGATTTAGGTGATAATATTGCGATTTATAAAAATCATGTCTATATTTGCATCGACTTATTTACATATTTACATATATGGAATCAAATTGCAAGACCACACCGAGACCAAAATCAGTTAAAGAATTTTTTAAATCCTGGTATTTCTGGAAACCATTCATTGGAATTGTGACAGGAGGATTAGGCGGATTTCTTCTATTTTATTTTGTAGGTTGCAAATCAGGCTCCTGCGCTATAACCAGCAATCCTCTGAGCAGCATTTTAATGGGCATTTTTCTAGGGTTCATGCTTACAAGTCCTCCTTGTCTAAAATGCCAGTGAAATACTGTAACAATTCAAAAAAAGAATTTTAGAATATGAATACAATAGAAATTAACAGAAGATACAGTGAGCTGGCGGAAACAACATGCTGTTTGTCATGCGGAGGCGCTCTGACTTATGCAAATGTACAAAGGGATGAAGTCTGCATTGATCTTGGCAGCGGCCGAGGTTCAGATGTTATAAGACTGGCTGAATTATCAGGAGAGAAAGGCTTTGCCTATGGAATTGATATTTCTGACGGAATGATTAAGAAATCAATCGAGACTGCGGAACGACTTGGAGTAACAAATGTCGAATTCATCCAGAGCACACTCGAAAATATAAATCTGAAAAGTGAGATCACTGACCTGGTTATCTCTAATTGCACTATCAACCATGCATCTGATAAACAGGCTGTGTGGAATGAAATATTCCGCATTCTGAAAAAAGGAGGTCGCTTTGTAATAAGCGATATCTATTCTGTTGATCAGGTTCCCGATGAATACAGAAACGATCCGGTAGCTATTGCAGAATGCTGGGCAGGTTCGGTTACCCGCAATGAGTACCTTGAACAGTTGTCAAAGGCAGGATTTGCAGTTGTGACCATTCTTGAAGAATCAGATCCCTACCAGAAAGGCCATATTGAAGTGTCAAGCTGGACCATATCGGGCGTAAAATCATAGTAATTATACAGTATCACAAATCAAAATAAGAAACAAATGAAAAAGTACTTAAAAAGACTATTCTCAGTAAGTGTTATACTTAAGCTCTTTATGCTAACGAGCTTAACTGCGGCAAGCCCTGCATCGATAAACAAAGAAGGGGAAAACAAAGTGACTGTCATTCAGCTTTCAGGTGACCAGTTTAAAAAGATGATTTTCGACTACGAAACCAATAAGGAATGGAAATATGAAGGCACCAAACCTGCAATCATAGATTTTTATGCTACATGGTGCGGGCCATGCACAAGATTATCACCAATTGTTGAAGAAATTGCAGGGGAATACGCAGGAAAAATAGTAGTATATAAGGTAGATACTGATCAGGAAAAAAAGCTTGCCCAGACTCTTGGCATATCAGGCTTACCGACTCTCTTGTTTATTCCTGTTAAAGGTAAGCCTCAGGCTTCCATGGGTCTGGTACCCAAGGAGACCATTGTAAAAGCTATCAACAATGTTTTGCTTATTAAATAATTATATATTCATTATTAACCAGAAATTTTAAAATCATGAAAAGTCTGATCAGAAAAAAAGAAACAAAAGTAGCGATGAAAGTAGCACAGTGTTGTGCGAAAACATCCAAAACTGTCGTGGGTTGCCATGACTAAATTCAGGAATGCATAAATCACTAGATTAATGTAAAGTAATCAAATCCAAAGTCAGTTAATCAGGATCAAAGAAATGGAATATTCAAAATACAATATATTTTCAAAAATCAGAGAATCTGAAAATTATTTCATTCTCAATCTTCTGAGTGGAAACGCAGATATTCTTGATCCGGAAGAAGCCGCAAAGGTCGAATCCGTTAGTAAAGGCCTTGAATTAACTGATAATTTGCTGACAAGGGTAATGGAAGAAAAGGGATACCTGATTGATAAGGAACTGGAGAAAAAACTCTTCAGACAAAAGTATCTCGATTTCATTGATTCAAGGGATGAGGAAGAGGTTCAACTCTTCTTCATCCCAAACTACAGCTGTAATTTTGCATGCACTTATTGTTTTCAGGATCAGTACACTAATCCAAACAATGAAATAAGCGAGGATCTTATAGAATCATTTTTCAGCTATATCGATTCAGAATTTGCAGGCAGGAAAAAATATATTACAATATTCGGTGGAGAACCGCTCCTCGGCAGTCCAAAACAGAAAAAACTTATTGCCAGTCTCCTTGAAAAAAGTAAGGTCAGAAATTTGGAGGTATGCATTGTAACCAATGGATACACACTTGAAGAATACATTCCCATTCTTCAGGCGGGNAAAATAAGAGAAATTCAGGTCACACTCGATGGTACCGAAGCTATACATAACAAACGCCGGTTTCTCAAAGGAGGAGGTAGCACATATAATAAAATTATAGCCGGAATAGGCGCCTGTCTCGACAATAAACTGCCTATGAATTTAAGGATGGTGATCGACAAAGATAATGCGGATGATTTGCCACTTATGGCAAAAATGGCAATAGAAAAAGGGTGGACAAAAAGCCCGTACTTTAAGACACAACTTGGAAGAAACTATGAATTACATCACTGTCAGTCTGCCAATGATAAACTGTTCACCAGGATATCACTGTACGACAAAATTTATGATCTGGTAAAAAAACATCCTCATATTCTTGAATTTTACAAGCCTGCACTTTCCATAACCAAATTTCTTCAGGAACGGGGAGAAATGCCTGATCCGCTTTTTGATTCCTGTCCGGCCTGCAAAACTGAATGGGCATTTGATTACACAGGAAAGATATATCCATGTACTGCAACAGTTGGCAAATCTGAAGAAGCAGTAGGCAGTTTCTTCCCCGATATTACTCTTAATAAGGATATCATAAGCGAATGGGAAAAACGAGATGTCACATCAATTGCAGAATGCAGGGATTGCACTGTTCAGCTGGCTTGCGGAGGAGGATGCGGTTCAGTTGCCAAGAACAGAACCGGACAAATATGCTCCTCAGATTGCCGGCCGGTTAAGGAACTTATGGAAATTGGATTTTCCACATACTTTCCTGACAAGAAATAAATAATTATTAGTGATATTATTGCGATTTATTAGTGATACTATTGCGATTTACAATTATAAGTCATATCTTTGTAAAGTAATTGTATATCTGAATATTAATTAAAAATAAAAATAGATATGGAAACAATGGTAAAAGAGGTGGTCCATTTGACTACCCAGGAATTTAAGGAAAAAGTATTCAACTTTGAAAAAGGAAGTGAATGGAAGTACGAAGGAACTCTTCCTGCAATAGTTGATTTTTATGCTGACTGGTGTCAGCCCTGCAAGATGGTGGCTCCGATTCTTGAAGAACTGGCACTTGAATACGCAGGAAAAATAATGGTTTATAAAGTTGATACTGAAAATGAACAGGAACTTGCATCAGTGTTCGGAATCCAGAGCATCCCTACCCTGCTGTTCATACCTAAGGAAGGACAACCTCAGGCAGCAATGGGAGCTTTACCGCGTCAGACTTTTGAAAAAGTCATTAAGGATGTACTTCTTAAAAACTAGTAAATATTAAAGAGTTCTAATTCTAAAAACAGGTTTTATGAAGGAAATAGGCACGGCTGAATTTGAAACTGAAGTCTTGAATGGAGGAAAAGTAATTCTGGATTTTTATTCGACTGAATGTCCGCCCTGCGAAGCGCTGGCATCTAAATTTGAAGATTTATCGAATCATTATGGTGAAGACATAAAGTTCCTGAAGATTTACAGACAGCAAAACCGTGACCTGGCTGAAAAGCTCGGCGTAAAGTCATCTCCTACCCTATTATTCTATAATAATGGCAATGAGATGGCAAACAGGCTCTCCGGCGGCATAAAAAGGAGTGATATTATAAAGAACCTTGATCTCATGCTGCCCCCGGATAAAGTAATATCAATAAAATCAAAAATTAAACCTTCAGTATCTGAATTTGATGTTATAATCCTGGGTGCAGGCCCTGGAGGCCTGACTGCCGGTTTGTATTTATGTCAGTCTAAAATCAATACTGTTTTGGTTGATATAGCATTGCCCGGCGGGAATGTGTCGACAACACATGAAGTATCAAACTATCCAGGTTTTATCGAACCGCAGGCTGGATATATGCTGTCACATAATATGAGCGAACAAACCAAGCTCTGCGGAACTGTTTATAAGGTGGCAGTTGATGTCACAAAAGTTGACCTTGCTAAAAAAGAAGTATTAATAGATGAGTTTGAAACAATAAGGGCTAAAAAAATTGTAATTGCCACAGGTACAACTCCAAATCTCACAGGGGCAGCCGGCGAAAAGGAACTTAAGGGCAAGGGAATATCATATTGTGCAACATGCGATGCCAAATATTTTGACAATAAAGAAGTTGTAGTGATCGGAGGCGGGAATTCAGCTGTTGAAGAATCGGAATTTATAAGCCGTTTTGCAAGCAGGATAACAATGGTACATCAGTTCGATAAGTTTACTGCCAATAAACAGGCGCAGGATAAAGTATTTGCAAATAAAAAAATTAATACTCTGTTCAACAGCGAACCAAGGTCATTTACCAAAGCTGATGACAAAATTATTACCGAGATAGAGAATGTTATAACTAAAGAAAGAAGTAAACTTGTAAGCGACGGTGTATTCATCTTTATAGGAATGAAGCCAAATATAGATTTATTCGGTAACGAGCTCGAAGCAGACAAATGGGGGTACATCAATACAAATGAAGATATGCTTACATCAATCGAAGGAGTATACGCAGTTGGCGATGTAACAAGTAAAAAATACAGGCAAATAACAACAGCAGTAGCAGATGGAACTATAGCTGCTATGGCAATTGCAAAAGATTTAAACTAGTTATCAGATTATACACCAAATACTAAAAATCATGAAGAAAAACATCGGTACAATTGACAAAGT
>JGI20214J51650_10001558_pt1 | contig 14573 bp, 13 predicted proteins | sample WetSurMetagenome_FD_51650 | JGI IMG/M metagenome (IMG submission 51650) | reverse complement strand
ACCATATGAACATCGACAAGTGGGGCACCATCACCGGGCTGTAGGTACCGGCAGCCTCCCGGTCGCGGGCTCCACAGGCACGGGACCCGCCTCTGCCTACCAGCGCTCGAAGTGTATGCGCGCCCGGTCGAAACGTTCTGGGAAGGCCGGCTTCTCCGCAGGGTGACCGCATGCGATCATCGCAAAGGGGAATGCCTCCTCCGGGATGCCGAACAGGCGCCTGCAACCCTCGACCCTGTCCTCGCGAGGATGTACTCCCAGCCATACAGCCCCCAGACCCAGCGATTCGGCCGCGAGCAGGATGTTCTGCGTGGCCGCCGAGCAGTCCTGTACCCACATGGCGGGATGCCTGCCGGCCGAGGGCAGCCCGCAGACGACGATCACCCCCGCCGCTCCCGGGACCATCGCAGCATGCGGATGGATCGAGGGAACCGCCTCGAGGACGGACTTGTCCCTCGAGAGGATGAAGTGCCATGGCCTCTGGTCTCCGGCCGAGGGGGCGTACATCCCCGCCCGGATCATCTCGACCCAGGATGCCTCTTCGACGGGGTCCGCCGTGTATCTGCGGACGCTCCTGCGGGAAAACAGCACATCCATCAACGAATCCCCTCTCTTCTCGACTCACCGGATGCAACGTTCCTTGATATGATAGAACAGCAAACAGGACAGGGGGGATGATGGCGATGGGAAACCTTGCCGGCACGCAGCCGTTCAGGCGTTTCCTCCTCTGCAACGAGGCGATTGCGCGGGGAGCCCTCGAATCCGGTGTCGCAGTCTATGCCGGATACCCCGGGTCCCCCACTGTCGAGCTGCTCGAGGCAATGCTGGACAATGCTGGAGAAGCCGGCATCTACGCCGAGATTTCCACAAACGAGAAGGTCGCGCTGGAGACGGCCGCAGGAGCCGCGATGGCCGGCCTGCGCTCGCTCTCGTCAATGAAGAGCGTGGGCTTGAATGTCGCTTCGGACACGCTGTTCTCGCTGTCCTACACAGGGGTTGCNGGTGGTATGGTGATCGTGGTGGCCGACGACCCGTCCGCCCACTCCTCCCAGTCGGAGCAGGACGGGCGTTTCTACGGCCCCGCGGCCATGGTGCCCATNCTTGAGCCGCGGAATCCGCAGGAAGCCCTTGCCATGACGAAGGAGGCCTTCCTTCTGTCGGAGGAATTCGGCGTGCCCTTCATCATCCGCACCGTGACGAGNGTGAACCATCAGAGCGGAGTGGTGCAGACCGGCGAGTTCGTGAAGCGGCCCGCCGCGAAGGTGGAATGGCCGCATCCCCCNGCCAGGTTCGTCACGGTAGCCGCNTCCGCGAGGAAGTTCCACGCCGCCGCGGTCGAGCGGACGGCAAGGATCGCGGAGGCCTTCGAGAAGAGCGGCTTCAACGCCGTGGAAGGACCTGCCGGACCCATCGGCATCGTCGCGGCCGGCGAAGGATGGAACTGCGCGGTCGAAGCCTGCCGTATGATGGGTCTCGAGCTTCCCGTCCTGCGCCTCGGCACCGTGCATCCGCTGCCCGTGGAGTTGCTGTCGAGCTTTCTGAAGGGGCTGGCGAAGGTGATCGTGGTCGAGGAGCTCGCGCCGTTCCTCGAGGACTCGGTGAGGGCGATCGCCAAGGATGCCTGCCCGTCTCTGGAGATAGCCGGGAAGCGCTCCGGCCACTTCGACGAGACCCTCGAATATACTGCGGACACAGTCGCTCGAGCCCTTTCGAGAATATCCGGCATCGCCGTGCCGAACGGCGCGGACGCTGCGGAGAAGGCAGCCGGAGCGATGCGCGAAGGCCTTCCCTCGAGGCCTCCCACATTCTGCCCCGGATGCCCGCACCGGGCTTCCCTCAGCATCCTCCGGGCAGCTCTGCGGGGCACTCCTTCGGTTATCTCCAGCGACATAGGCTGCTACTCGATGTCCTGCCTCGAGCCGCTCGTATGGGGGGACTCGGTCCTGGCCATGGGCGCCTCCCTCGGGGTCGCCAACGGCCTGTGCAGGAGCGTTTCCGGAAAGGTCATCGCCCTCGTGGGGGATTCCACATTCTTCCATGCGGGCCTGCCCGGGGCTCTGAATGCGGCGTACAGGAACGCGGACTTCAAGCTGGTGATCCTGGACAACGGGGTCACCGCGATGACAGGCCAGCAGCTNCACCCNGGNACACCTGCGGAGGAGCAGCCGGAGGGCAGGAGGCGCGTGTCCCCGGAGGCGTTGCTGGAGGCCATGGGCGTGGAAGTCGCCATCGTCGATCCCTACGATCGCAGGGCCTCGATGCCCGCAGTGAAGACCGCGCTCGAGAGCCCNGGCTTCAGCGCNCTGATATTCCGCAGGGAGTGCGCCCTGCACGCGGACAGGAACCGACGGAGGCGAGGCGAAGCCATTCCTCACAGCGCCGTCTCCCCCGCACAGTGCAGGAACTACCATACATGCGCGAGGGATTTCTACTGCCCGGCGATCTCCCTCGACGACTCCGGAAAGGCAGTGATTGAGGCAGACCTCTGCGATGGCTGCCTGGCCTGCGCCCAGCTCTGCCCCAACTCGGCCATCGCCCGGGCGGAGGACTGACATGGACGGCGGCTTCAGCTTCCCGTTGTGCGGTGTCGGCGGCCAGGGCATCGTCCTGATGTCGAAGGTCATCGGAACGGCATGCGCCGCCACGGGTNCCAACGCCGTCACCGGTGAGCAGCACGGCCTGTCGCAGAGATCGGGCAGCATCTCGATCCACTTCCGCATCGGCCCCGGAGTGACCTCGCCCCTGATACCGCTCGCGACCGCGGAAGCCATAGTCAGCCTGGAGGCGCTGGAATGCCTCCGGGTCATCGAGTACCTGAAGCCCGGCGGCACTGTCTTCACGAGCACGCTGGTGATGAATCCCGTTACTTCCACGGCGCTGAGGGTGCGCGACGCCGCAGCCCGCTGCTGGACCTTCGGGGATGTCCAGGAGCGGCTGGCGGGAGCCGGCATAGGACTGAAGGCCCTGGACGCCAGGGTCATGGCCAGGAAGATGGGCTTCCCGGTGGTCGAGAACATGGTCATGCTCGGAGCCCTCTCCACGGCCGCAGGCTTCCCTCTGGCTCCCGGCGCCATCGAGGAAGCCATCGCCGGACTCGTTCCGGCAGGCACGGCCGCCATCAACACCAGTGCGTTCCAGGCCGGGAGATCGGCTGCGGAGGGAATCAACTGATGAGAATCCGGTCGATCGCACTACTGCTGGCGGCTGTCGCGGCAGTCCATGCGCCTGCGGCCCTTGCCGGCACGACGGGGAGCATTTCGGGAATCGTGACCGACAGCTCAGGGGATCCTCTTCCCGGGGCGAGTGTGATGGTGAACGGCACCGCCCTCGGGACGGTTGCCGACCCTGAAGGCCGATACGAGATAAGAGCGCTTCCTCCCGGCGTCTATTCGGTGACGGCGAGGATGGTCGGCTCTTCGACGGTCACCAAGGAGGGCGTGAGGATCCTCAGCGACCAGACCACGGAGATCGACTTCCAGCTCGGGATCGAGGCCGTCGGGCACACGGTGATCGAGGTCACCGACCAGCGCAGCCTCGTCCTCGAGACCGTGCCTTCGACCATCCATGTCATCGACTCGTCAGAGTTGCGGCTCATGCCGGTGCCCGACGTCCTCGAGGTGCTGAGGCGACAGCCCGGGATCGTCTCGCAGGGCGGCGCCCTCCACGTCAGGGGCGGAAGGGCCGGGGAGGTCGCCTATCTCCTCGACGGCATACCGGTGCGCTCCCCCATGACCAACAGCTTCTCCTCAGTCCTTCCCACGACCGCCCTCGCCGAAGCCTCCATCATCACGGGCGGCATCAGCGCCGAGTATGGGAATGCCATGTCCGGAGTGGTGAACATGGTCTCCCGGGACGGCGGATCCGGCTACGACGGCGAGATCGTGGTGAGAGGCGGCGACCTGGAGGAGATGGGATTCGAGGAGATATCCCGTAACTACTCTTCGCCTTCCGAGAACGACAACTACAGGGGCGGCTGCATCGACGTGGAATGCTCCCTGGGAGGGCCGGAGCCCCTGTTCACGAGCCTGCTGCCCGCCATCGGGATAAACCCGCCGGGAGATGTGACGTTCTTCGGGTCGGCCCGACTGATCAGGAGCGGGAGGGACCTCGAGGACAGCCGGGGCTACTGGGAGAACAACTGGCAGAACGGGTTCACGGGCTCGTTCAAGCTGGCCGCGAGGCCTTCGGCGAGGACGAGGATATCCTTCCTCGGATTCTACAACTACAGGCAGTCGGGATGGGACGANTGGGCCTGGTCACGCTACGAGGATCCCATCTACATAGAAGGCCAGTATTTCCTGGGTAACGACCCCGACTGCGCGATCCCCATCCGCTTCCAGGAGACCGGCGGCGTAACCGCTTCGCTCATGCAGATGCTGAGCGAGGAGACCTTCATCGACTTCCACCTGAACCAGACGAGGTTCTGCCACTGGAGGCGCATCCGCGATCCCCAGGGCGGCTACTTCGGCGAAGGATACTCCCCGGAGGACTGGCTCACGATGTTCTACCCCACCCCCCGCGTCGCCGACAGCCTGGGCTTCTTCCATTCCGGCATCCATCCCGAGGTGTGGCTCGAATCGAGGAGCACCGTCAGCAGCGTCAGGACGGATCTGACGACGCACATCGGCCGGCAGCTCGAGCTCAAGACGGGNGTCGAGGGTTCCTACTACGACATCTACGACTACAGCGTGTTCATGGCCGGCGGGGGCGAAGCCTACGCGAGCCTGTGGAAGGCCTACCCCTTCACAGGGGCGGCATACGCGCAGTCTCTCTGGAGGTTCTCGGGCGGCATGGTCCTGAACGCCGGCCTGAGGTTCGACCTGTTCGATCCCAACTGCAAGCTCTTCGACTTCGAGCAGGGCGGCGAGGTCGAGGTCGATGCGAAGACCCAGATCAGCCCGCGCCTCGGAGTGACGCACCCCGTCTCCGACCGCGACGTCTTCTTCGCAACCTACGGCCACTACTTCCAGATGCCCGCCATGAACGAGATGTTCTACGGCACCGACTACAACATCTCCGGCATGTACTCCATCGTGGGAAATCCCGACCTGGAGGCTGAGAGGACCGAAGCCTACGAGATCGGCGTCCGCCACCGTTTCACCGACACCGCCTCCCTCGCAGTCTCGGCATACAGCAAGGACATCACAGGTCTGGTGCGGACCTCCGAGTACGAAACCGAGTCCATACCCAGCTACTTCCTGTACGAGAACGACGACAGCCACGGCTCGGTCCGCGGAGTGGAGCTGAAGCTCCTCGAGCTGCCGGGCGGATGGTTCTCGGGGAGCGCCAGCTATTCCTACTCCATCGCAAAGGGCCTGTACTCGACCTCGACCGATGCCTGGGGCTACTCGTCGGGCGGCTTCCTGATGCAGCCCACGAGCGACAACTACCTCGACTGGGACCAGCGCCATACAGCCGACGCCAGCCTCCAGTTCACNGTGCCCAGGGCCGAAGGCCCGNTCCTGTTCGGGACTCACGCACTCGAGGGCGCCAATCTCGGACTCGACGTCTACTACGGCAGCGGNTATCCCTTCAGCCCTCCGTCAGGNTCGTCCGAGATCCCGCAGATCAATACCGAGCGCTATCCTGCCACGATCCAGGCCGACCTCAGCCTGGGCAGGACGGTCTGGCTCGGGGCGACGCGGCTGGAGGCCGTCCTGACGGTGTACAACATCTTCGACCGGAAGAACCTCGACAGGATATTCGACGAGGGCCACTACCTCGAGACCGGGGAGCCCGGAGGCGTCTCGGAGAACCCCGGAGCCTGGGCGCCGTCCAGGCACATCTTCGGAAGGGTGGGGTTCTCGTGGTAGCCGCCGGCCGCAGTTCGCTCCGGACCGCGACCGCGCTGTGCGCCGTCCTGGCTGCGGGCTGCCACGATGTGACCGAATTCGAGTCGGAAGGCTCCTCCGGAGTCGTCCTCATGGACGCGGACGACCTCTCCATCCTGGGCACGATGCAGGGCTTCGACGGGGGACGGAGCGTCGCCTCCATAGGCGGCGACGAGTTCTTCGTGGCCACGAACCAGGGTCAGATCTACAGGGTGGACGCCTCCGAGCAGGCCATCGTCTCGGTCTTCACCGTGGGACAGCCCTACTCCAGCGGCTACACGAGCATGATCCCGGTGGGGTCAGGAACGGTCCACCTGATCGGCGGGTACGACCAGGTGGTCCAGGTGAGCAACTACGGCATCGTCCTCGACGAGTTCCCGGCGGGCACGAGCCCTTCGGGCCTGTGCCGGACCGGCGACGCGACGAGGCTGTTCGTCTGCGACGGCAGCGACGGCATGATGCGCGAGATACTCCTGCCGGGCAACGAAGTCGTCACGTATACGGACATCGGGTTCCCCATGACCGCCCTGGCCTCGGCAAGTGATGCGGACAGCTCCTTCGTCGCAGTCGGCGCCGACACGGCCGCTTACATCTCGTCGAACTACGGATTCATCGCCAGGCATGGCCTCACGCTTGCAGGAGTCGCCAGCGACGTGGCGTGTCTGCCCGACACGGCGCTCTTCTGCATCGCCATACCGGAGTTCGGCGAGTCCTCGGGCTATATCGCTCTCACATCCTACCCGACGGGATACATGGTCCCCTCGCTGATGCATGTCCCACTCGAGGGAAACCCTCTATGCATCTGCACTTCCGACCTGATCCCGCTGACCTTCTATGTGGGGGCGAGGATGGGGGACGGAATGTCGCGCATCTACGAATACACGGCGAATACCCATCAGATCCTCGGATGGGTGGACATCGAGGGGAACATCGTGGACCTGACGACGATTTCGAGCGGGCAGTGCCTCGCAGTCCTGCTCGCGGAGTAGGCCTCACCGCAGGGGGCCGGCCGTCGGCCATCCCCCTGATCGCCCTCGCCTTGTCACTGCCACCCCTGCTGGCGGGCTGCCACGATCTGACGGAGTATTCCGCGGAGAGCCCCTCGGGGGTCAGGGTGCTGGATTCAGGTGACCTGACCGTCCTCGGGTCGATGACCGGCTTCGAGGGGGGAAGGACACTCCAGTCCATGGGCAACTTCGAGTTCCTGGTCGTCGCGAACACGGGGCTCCTGTACAGGGCGGACTCGGAGGATCTGACGATCGATCTCGTCTACGAGGTGGGGCAGCCCTATGGACCGGGCTACTCCGGTGCCTGCCTCGCGCCGCCTGCAAGGGTCTATCTGCTCGGAGCCTTCGACCAGCTCGTGGAGTTCAGCTATGCATCGGGGGCGGTTCTGGACGAATTCCCGGCCGGACCGCATCCGGTCGCCATATGCGCATCCCCCAGCCTGCCGAGGCTGTACGTCTGTGACGGGCAGGACGCGCTGCTGCGCGAGGTGCTCACCTCCGACAACACGGTCTTCAGGACCGGGGAGCTGGAGAGTCCGGCCTCGGCGATCGTCCCCTCGACAGTCACGGACGGGCTGTTCTTCGCCGTGAGCGAGGAGGAGCCCATGGCCTGGAGGATCTACACGGACGGATTCCTGGCAGCCTTCCCTGTCGAGCTGCCTGCTCCCGCGTGCGATGTGGCCGCCCTGCAGGACACGGCGGTGTTCCTCGCGGTCCACAGGGGTTCCGGCTCTGATGGCTCGGCGACGTTGGCGGCCGGCGCCCCCCTCATCCAGAGGATGCAGAATTTCCCGCTCTCGGGACAGCCGGTCTGCGCCTGTGTGGACCTCGTCCACGACGAATTCTTCGTAGGGAGCAGGCTGGGGGATGGCAACAGCAGGATCTACAGGATCGGTTTCCCGAGCTGGGACATCGAGGCGACGGGCGATATCGCCGGCGACGTGGTGGATATCACCACACACTCGGCGGGCGACAGGCTTCTGGTGCTGGTTTCTCCGTAGATCTTCGTCAGCGCGTCGGCGAGAGCAGGTCCAGCGCAGATTCCAGGACGGGATCGATGCCCTGGGAGAACTGCTCCTCCGTCGCGTCCACGAAGATGTCCGGCGAGACGCCCGCCTCCTGTATCCAGGTGACGGAGTCGGCCATCATAAGGGTTGTGTCCGGCACGATGTAGCTGCAGGCCGGGAGCGCGTGCAGCGCGTCACCAGAAGAGATGCCTACCTCCCGCATCGTGGTGTCCCCCAGCATCGTGACGGCCGGTATGTTCGACACCGCGGCCGCGAACTTCTCGGAGGTCCACCCGCAGTTGCTGCCGATGAGGACCGCGATCGGGCCGGTGAAATAGTTCGCCCTCGAGTACATCATCCTGGGTCTGGGCTCCGCCAGGTCGAAGTGACCGGGTCCGTCCTTGCCCACCGTGTAGAATCCCACGCGAAGCTCGTCGTTGAAGCGGCGGGCGATCTCCAGGATCTTGAGATCGCTTCCGCTCCCGTCGTTCATGCGTATGTCCACGATCAGCCCGGTCAAGCCTGGATGGGCTTCCAGGAAGTCGTCGAAAAGGATGGGGATGAAGCCGCTGGACCACTCGGGGATCATCAGGTAGGCTGTGGAGTCGAACAGGCAGGCCCCCCAGATGTCCTGCTGGAACCAGGTGAATCCGGCGGGCTCGAGATAGGTCCAGAGCACGTCCATGTCGACATTCTGCTGGATGTCCGGCGAGTAGGTCTGCTCGCCGTTGAAGACGACTCCGGCATCCTGGAACTGCGTGAGCATTTCCTGGAAGATCGCCATCATGTCGGACTGCGTCGCAGCCGATTCGACCAGGGGAAGGTACTGGTCGTACAAAGCCTGCCAGTCGGCATCCGTGAAGATGAAACCCACATAGGTGCGGTCGACCGTGGCCCAGAAGAGGTCGTACTCGGCCTTGAAATCGTCGTGGGAGCCCAGCTCGACGGGATCGAAGATTCCGCAGGAGCAGAAGATGGCCGCCATGGCGGCCAGATGCGAAAATACGGGCGCTTTCGCACCGAAGGCCTTCATGTCCGCTCCGCCCCTTTCCCTTTTCTCGAACCGCTCTTCTAACATATCTAGAGCGGCCGGCGGGGTAATCCCCACGGCAGGTCNAGCCCTGATCAGCCGGGGTTCGCTGCGAACCTGGCGATGGCCCGCTTCATCCCTTCCAGCTCGCCACTCCTCTGCAGATAGGGCACGCCGAAGTCCCCGGGCATGCCGGCGGCGATCTTCGTCTGCCCGGGCCTGTACTCCCATACCGATGCGCCCTCGTAGTTGCTGTCCAGGAATCGCAGGAGGAGCCCTCCCCCCCTTCCAGGGGCAGTCTCCGTGACGATCCATGAATGGGCGTCGATCCCCGGTATCTGCAGCTTCACATAGGCCAGGCCCACCTCGGATACCTGCCGGGAGATCTTTTCGACCTGCTTCCTCATGATGTCGGCGCGCACCTCGGAACGGCCCGCCAGGCCGTTCACCCATTGGAACCGGAGAATCCCGTCCGACAGCTGCATCGCCGCCAGCTTCTTCAGAACCAGGGCCCTGTTCTCGAGCGTGAACTCCCTGAAGCCGGAGAAACCGGGGATGGCCACCACCTCGCGCGCGGCCATCAGCCTGGCGATTATCCTCCGCGCCTCCCTGGGCCCGGGCCGGGGGGCCGTCGGTTCGAAGTAGGCGAGGTACAGAGCGGCGCGCACCAGGCGTGAATGCCACCAGCAGACGCCCTTGTCGAGCAGTCCGCCCTCGTTCGCGAAGGCCGGGAGATTGGGATTCGGACCTGTCGCGGGATTGGACGCAAGGCCTCTCACATAGTCGAGCGAGCCTGCCAGCGAGACATANTCGGCCTTCGACAGGGCAGCGGGGCGCCAGGGCGTCCAGCGATCATCCNGGGGGCTCTCCTTCATCGTGCGGCTCACCTCCGTCCGGCTGCAGCATAAGCACTGCGCCCGGAAACAGACCACGCANGGCCGGGCTCTCCCCGGGTCCTCTGTTGAGNCATGTTAGGATCAAAGCAAACCTGGAGGAGCCATGTCCCTTGTCACAGGCCTCGCGATCCTGCTGGCAGCCTCCCCGGCCCCGGCCGCTCTCGTCGGCGGCAGCCGGGGGGGAAGTCCGTCACAGGCGAACACGGTGTACGACAGCGAAACCTTCTCTGCGGTCATGCCCGGCCCCGGGCTGTGCGCGGAGGCCGATCCGCTCGAAGTCCGCGACCCGGTCGCGGGCGAGGGGACATGGACCGGCTCGGGTCCCTGGGGAGGGAATATCCGAGCCCTGGCCACTGCGGTGGGCGATGCCGGCACAGTGGTTGCGGGATGCGGATATTCCATGGCTCCCGACGCAGGAGGCGCATGGAGGAGTACTGACGGCGGAGCCACCTGGCAGGCCACGAATCTGCAGGGAATCCAGGTGAACAGCGTCTGCAACGGGGGATCGGCCCGCCCGGACTGCTTCTACGCCTCCACCAGGACCGGGCTCTACCTGTCGCAGGACCTGGGTCAGACCTGGTCCGTGCTGGCCGGGGGCATGTCCTCGGCCTATGTGCTGGCTGTCGGCCCGCACTGGACCGATCCCGACATCCTCATCGCCGGGCTCTCCTCCAACCAGGGGATCCGCAGATCCGCCGACGGCGGGGCGACCTGGTCGGAGGTGGGTCTTAGCACAGGCTTCATGAAGGGCTACGGGTTCTGCCCGGGGCATCCCGACACGATGTACGTCGCGATGTCGGGCATCTCCGATGCGGTCTATCGAAGCACCAACGCCGGGCTCACGTGGATCGCCGTGGGTCCTTCGGGCTCCGGATGGGGCCTGCTCGCGGCACCCGGCGGAGTCGAGGGCAGGGTTGTCGCCACGGTCGACGGGGGCTTCTACCTCAGCAACAACTACGGCATCTCCTGGAGCCAGGTGGTGAGCGGCTCGAGCTACGCCCCCGCCGCCGCGGGGGGCGGGGTGATCTATGCGCCCGTCATCGGCACGGGGGTGTACGAGAGCTCCGACGGGGGCTCCAACTGGACTCTGAACACCCAGGGCGTCGTCGAGTCGTACTGGCAGGCCGGCTGCTGCTCGTCTGCGGGATACCTCGCCGGACACCGGGGCGGGATCTACCGCCAGGCGGCGCCTGGAGGCGTCTTCCTGGTCTCGCAGCAGGGCATCTCGAACGGTTTCATCCATGCGGTGTCCTACCTCGCCGGGCAGAACGCCCTCCTGGCGGCCGGTGAGGCCCACGGGATGTGGAAGAGCACGGATGGCGGCGCGACCTGGCAGATGTCGGCGACCGGGCTGACGAACTGGACCATCTTCGACCTGTGGCCGGAATCGAACGACCAGTACATGGGCCCGACGGTCTACGCGGCCACCCAGAGCGGCGTCTTCCGCTCCGATGACTGGGGCGCCTCCTGGAGCGCCGCTGGTCTTTCGGGCGCTCAGATCACGGCGGTCGCCTTCGACCCGGACGACCCGGACCATGCATGGGCGGGCACCGCCACGGCCGGGGTCAGGTACACCGCGGATGGCGGCGCGAACTGGCTCTCCTCGTCGGGGCTGCCCTCCGCACTCTATCCCGTCATCGAGCTCGCCGAGACCGCCGGAGGCGATCTCCGCGTGCTGGTCTCGTTCCAGCAGTCGGGACCCTCGGTCTACCGCTCCGACGACGGGGGCGTGACCTTCACCCAGGGCTCCGGGGTCTCCGGGAGCTACATGCCCTGCCTGTCGTACCGCTGGGGTTCGGATGATGCCTTCTGCGGCACCGACGGTGGCGTCTACAGGTCCGGCGACCGCGGTGCGACCTGGGAGGCATGCCCGGGATCGAGCGGCCTCACATGGTCCGTCCTCGGGAGCAGGAATGCCAATGTCCTGGCAGGGACCGGCAGCGCCGGCGTGAAGTGGAGCCCCGATGGAGGCGACACCTGGCAGCCCCTGAACGACGGGATCGAGACCCGTTGTGTCTGGGACATCGTCTACGGGGCATCGGACAACCAGCTATTCGCAGGCCTGCGGGGATTCGGAGTCGTCGAGCTGACCAGCGACGAGCTGGGCATCTCAGGAGACGGATCCGCGGGGCGGCCCCTCGAGTTGAGTGTCTTCCCCAATCCGTCCGCCGGGGTGGTGAGCGTGATCATGCAGCCCAGCGGACCGGGTCCGGTGGATCTGGAAGTGTTCGATTCCGCCGGCCGGCTGATCTACAGCGCGTCCGGGGAACCCGGGAGCCCGATGTCCTGGGACACGGAGGCCTGTCACGCTCCCGCCGGCGTCTACCTGGTGCGCGCCGCTTCNGGAGACGNTTCGGCNGTGGCGCGCGTCATAGTGCTGGNCGGGCGGGACTGAAGGAGCCGGGTGCGGGGCCGCTCCGGCGCCCGGCGGAGCGGCCCGCGGAATACCTCTAGAGCGGATCNACGGGTTCGTAGATGTCGGTGATGAACTCGCTCTCCGGGCAGCCGTCGCCGTGACCCTTCACGTAGATCTCGAAGCAGTGCGCGTGCCTGGGCCTGTAACCGCTTGCTGGTATCCAGGCCCCCACGAACTCACCCCAGACCTTTCCCAGCATCGAGTAGGAACCGATGTGGCGCGTGGTGGCATAGTCCCCTCCCGGTATGTCCAGGACCGTGACGCCCTCCCCGGAAGGGAGGGGATCATCTCCTTCGATCGAGACGCAGGCGTCCGATCTCAGCGATGCCTGATCGGTGGTGTCCTGGTCGTCGTGGTAGATGGCCAGCCACTGCGAGCGCGATANATCCATCCCCGAGCGGGTCACCAGGTCCCCGAGGCGCTGGAAGGCCTCGCCTATCTGGTTGTACGGTCCCGTGTGCCTGACGCAGAGGACCTTCATCGGCTCGAGGTCCACCAGTCTTCCTTCCACTCCNTTTCCCCCTTCCGTTACGGGTTCGAACGCCCTGATCCCCTTCTCCGGGCAGTAATGGTATCCTGATGGTGCGGGCAGACACGGCAGGCTCCTGCGAAGGGCCCTGAACTGCGAGGGGGTCTCGCCGAAGGCGGCGCTGAAAGCCCTGGTGAACGAGGAGTTCGAGTCATATCCGGCCCGGAGCGCGATCAGCATCATGGGCTCGGGCCCCGTCCGCAGCCTGAAGGCGGCCCTTTCGAGCCTCAGCCTCTTCACGAGCCCCCCCGGAGTCTCACCGGTCGTCGCGCGGAACACCCTGCAGAAATGGAACGGCGAGAAGTGCGCGGCCTCCGCTATGTGCGGGATCGAGGGATCCTCGTCGAGATGGTCCTCGATGTAGTCGAGCGCCTCGAGTATCCTGAGCCTGTAGACCGCCTTCGTCCCGTCCCTCATGCCGACCTCCTGGGTGAACATGGTCATCCTGCGGCGTCAGCGGTGTGCATTTCCTGCTCGATCTGCAGGGGGGGTTCAGGCCGGGGAGGCGGGAACGGACCGCACCGGACGGGATGCCCTGTCTGTTGACGTCGCTTGCCCCCCCTGCGCATCTAAGAGCAGAAGGGAGGAGATGACGCGATGAAAGCCACCTCGTTCCGCTGGCTGTTCAGCATGGCGATGCATGCCGCGGTTCTGCTGCTCATCCTGCCTCCATCCCCGGCGGACGCCGAGTGCGAGTGATCCCGCCCCGGGATCCGTCCGGCCTCGGGCGGTCGGCATCGACTGCCGACCCGTCAGCCATCGGATCCCTCGCAGACCTGACCCCCCTGGCAAATCCAGGATAGGAGGAGAATGGATACAAGGGAAAAGTGGACGCGGATACTCGCCTTGGCCGGGCTCGTCCTCATGGTTATCGGCGCGATCGACCCGCTCGAGGGATCGNTTCTCATCCTGGGTGGAGTCGCGATGGCCGCGNTCGGAGCCTCGATCGGGCGAAGCAGGCACAGGAGCATGCTGCTGTGGGCTCTGGGACTCGTGGCGGCGGGTGTTGCCCTGATGTTCGGCATGAGCGCCATGGGCGGCCTCGGCGGGGATACGGGGCGCTCGCTCTGGTGGGCGCTGATCCTGCTGCCGTATCCTGTCGGATGGGCCATGGGAATCGCGGGATCGATAATGAGGCTGAGGGAGCTGCACCGGATGCGTTCCGAGGCTGCGGCCGAAGGCGCCGCCCGGAATCCCTCTGTTTAAGAGGCGCCCGACTCCCGGACGGCCCCTGTTCCATTTTCGCCTGACTCGGGCAGCCGCTCCCGCCAGAGGCCGTGGACGCTGCAATAGATCCGGGCTTGCGCCTGCCCCGCCTCAGGACAGTGGAAGATCGCTGCAGGTTCCGATCCGGGCGTCAGGAACCTCCTGCTGACCACGCCGTCGGCGAAAAACTCTATCCAGACGATGTAATGATCGTCCTGCATCGGGTGGGGAACTCCTCCGACAGTCACCCGGTACCCGTCATCCATTCTCCGGACCAGCGCGAAATGTTCCGCCGCGGGCGAACCTGACGACTGTTCGACCAGCAGGTCCATCGGCAGCTCACAGCATGACAGCTGACCTGCGCCTGCGAAGAGGACCTTGATAACGTTCCCGCAGGCCTCGCACCTGTAGATCCCCTGAGACTCGGCCATGCCCCCTCCATCCATTACGGCCCTGACGGATATGAAAGGCAGCACGAAGACGGGGAACTGCATCGGAGCCGGCAGTCACATCCCCGGGGCCCGGACCTCCGAATAGTCGCCAGGAGCAGCCAGCTCGAACGAGAAGGACCGCTCCTCCCCCGAGCGCGATCCCGTTGCGGGGATCGTGAGCAGGGTCGACGAGGTCCCGGCCTGGTATTCCAGGACAGGG
>JGI20214J51650_10001557_pt1 | contig 14579 bp, 7 predicted proteins | sample WetSurMetagenome_FD_51650 | JGI IMG/M metagenome (IMG submission 51650) | reverse complement strand
CGGCAAGGTGGTTATTGCTGATGCGGTACGGTGGGTGAAGACGGAATAAAGGAAAAAGGAAAAAGGAAAAAGGAAAAAGTTAAAAGGGGAAATAATGAGATACAATATATATATGATTATGAACAGAATTATCAGTTATGGATGCAGGGCCGGGTTGGTTGCACTGCTTGCGGTCATAAGCCTTAATAGTCTGCAGGCACAGCAGAAAGCACTTACACTTGAGGAAGTGCTCAAGTTTGCCGAAACGAACAGCCCTTCCATGAAAAAGACAAGGCTTAACCTGGTGAAAAGCCAGGAAAACCTGAATGCCCAGAATGCTGCGATGAAATCGAAGTTCTCACTGTCGGTGAACCCGATAACCTTTAACCAGGCAAGGGCATACGTCCAGGCATTTTCAGGGTTTAACACCACCAAGGATGTTACCAGTTCCGGATCCTTTGTTGTTCAGCAGCCGATCGTATTCACCGATGCAACGGTAACACTGAAGAATAACTTCAGCTACAACAACAACATTTATAATGAAAAATTCACGACTTCCGGGGTTACTTTCAACAACGACCTTTTTATAAGTGTCAATCAGCCGTTGTTTACCTATAACAGGACCAAGCTTCAGCTTAAGGAGCTTCAGCTGGCGCTGGAAAATGCACAGCTTAACTATGCTATACAGCTGTTGTCTCTCGAGAAATCGGTAACACAGGCATTCTATTCTGTATACCAGCAGCAGAAAAGTCTCGAGATCACCCTCGAGGCATATCAGAACATGCAAAAGAGCTATTCTGTATCGAGGAATAAGGTTGATGCGGGTATATCGGCAAGAGCAGAGATTTTCCAGGCTGAACTTAACCTTGCTTCATCAAAATCGGATTACGAGAACAGCATAGTATCGTTCGAAAATGCCAAGGATGAATTCAAGTTACTGATAGGCATGGGCATGTATGACGATTTTGGCGTTCTTGCCAACATCGGAGTCGACACTGTTAAAGTTGATATTTCTTATGCCATTGACCAGGGACTTGCAAACAGGATGGAACTGAGGCAGGGACAGATAAGCCTGGAAACTGCGCAATTCGATCTTATTCAAACCAAAGCGCTGAACGAATTCAAGGGAGATCTCAACCTTCAGTTCGGTATTAACGGCAACAATGAAAAATTCAGAAATATTTATGATGACCCGAAAAACAATGAGGTTGTCAACCTGACTCTCGATATACCCATCTTTGACTGGGGAGAAAAGAAATCAAGGATAAAGGCTACCGAAGCCAACATTGAATCGACAAAGATTTCACTCGAAGACGAACAGAACAATATTATCCTGGATATCAGGAAGACCTACAGGAGTCTGCTCAATCTCCAGAACCAGATAGGTATAGCAATGACAAACGTTGAGAATGCCCAGATGACCTACGACCTGAACCTGGAAAAATACAAGAACGGCGACCTGACGGGTATGGACCTGAATATTTACCAGAACCAGCTGTCACAGAAACAGCAGACATATACCAATTCGCTGATCTCATATAAGCTGGAGCTTCTGAACCTTAAAATCCAGACCCTGTATGATTTCGCAAAAAAAGAACCTGTTATTCCAGTTAAAACCCTAGTAAATCAATAAAAATAAATATACCCATGAAAAAGACCTTTTTCCTAATTTCAGTTGCTGTTCTGGCCATAGCCGGCTGCAGGAACCAGGATCAAAACCTAACAGCCGATGTTGAGATACCGGTTTCAGTAGAAGACATTAAGCTCAGGTCGATTGAAGAATATGTGAATACGACCGGAACTGCTTATCCAAAAGGTGAAATAGAGTTAAAGTCAAAAATAGCTGCAACATATTTTCTTGAAAAAAATCCTTCTACAGGCAGGATATGGCAGATGGGAGACAAGATAAGGGCAGGCGAAGTGATTGCCAGGCTCGAGGACAGGGAATATGTAATTTCTGTCAAGCTTCAGACAACGCAGCTCAATCTTGATCTTGCCGAGAGCGAACTCAAGAAACAGGAATCACTGTATGAAAAAGGCGGGGTTACCATGAAGGAGCTCAAAACAGCCAGCATTGAATATGAAAATGCGAAATCGAATCTTGAGAATGCAAAACTTCAGATGGAGAAGATGAGAATCACCGCACCTTTTGACGGTGTGATCGTTGACCTCACCTACCATACCCAGGGTACTCAGATAGAAACATCTGCCTCGATTGCCAAACTCATGGATTATGCCACAATGTACATGGAAGTACAGCTTCCTGAAAAATATATTTCTTCAATCAAGCCGGCACAGATCGTCAAGCTCACCAACTATACAATACCTGAAGATACGATCATCGGAAAAGTCAGCCAGCTATCTCCTGCCATCGATGCTGATACCAGGACATTCAAGGGTGACATCCTGATAGATAATTCAAAATATCTTCTGAGGCCAGGTATGTTTGTAAAGGCTGACATAGTTACCAACCACAGGGATTCAGCTATTGTAATTCCCAAAAACATTATTCTTTCACGTCAGAGGGGGAAAACAGTATTCGTGATCGACCGCGGAGTTGCAATGGAAAGAATCGTTGAAACCGGGCTTGAGAACCTGACCGATGTCCAGGTAACCAGAGGACTTGCCAAAAATGACAGGATAGTCACCAGCGGCTTCGAAACCCTGAGCAATAAGTCAAAAGTTAAAATAGTCAAGTAAACCCATGAACAGGATTGCTCAGTTTGCGGTAAAATACCCTGTGACAGTACTGATGCTGGTACTGGGTATTATTCTGCTTGGCTTCATCTCTTTCGGAAAGCTCGGGACCGATCTTTTTCCCAATCTCAATAACCCGAAGATCTATATTGAGCTTACTGCCGGCGAAAAACCGCCTGAAGAGATAGAAAAGAACTATGTTGACAAAATAGAGGCTCTTGCCATGAGGCAGAGCGACGTAGTGCAGGTATCCTCCGTTTCAAAGGTCGGATCTGCAACCATCACAGTCGAATATGACTGGAAAAAAGACATGGATGAGGCTTTCCTCGATTTGCAGAAGGATCTGAACTCCTTCGCACAGAACTCGAACATGGATAACTTCACCCTTTCACAATACGATCCCAACGCATCGCCCGTAATGATTGTCGGATTGAAAAACGATAAAATTACGAACATGGATGAGCTCAGGAAGATCGCCAACAATTATATAAGGAATGAACTGGTAAGGATCGAGGGAATTGCTGACGTTAAGCTCACCGGAGAAGAAGAAAGTGAAGTGGTGATCCAGACAAACAACTACCTGCTCAGTTCATACGGAATAACTTCTGATGCTATAGCCAGCCAGGTCAGCAATTATAATAAAAACGTGTCGGGAGGATCGATAGTCGACATGGGAACCAAATACACGGTGAAAGGCGTGACGGTGCTTGAGCAGATCAAGGACCTTGAGAATATTATTGTCGGCTTCAAAAAAGCTTCCACCACCTCCGGCGTTTCATCGTCGTCAACAACAGCGTCAAACGGGCTTTCGACAGGCAGCGTTCCGGTTTACCTCAGGGACGTGGCAACAATAAAGTTTGAAAACAAGGAACCCAAGAACATTGTAACAATCAATGGCGAAAGATGTGTCGGGCTTTCAATTTACAAGGAACCCAAGTTCAACACAGTCAATGCTGTTAAAAGCCTCGACAAGGAGTTTGAAGTTCTTGCCAAAGCTCTGCCCGGCTATGAATTTATAAAGGTTCAGGACCAGGGTAATTACATCGACAGCTCAATAAATGAAGTGAAAAATACACTGCTGATAGGAATCTTCCTGGCAGTTCTTATCCTTTATATCTTCCTCAGGAGAATCGGGACAACACTGGTAATCAGTCTTGCAATTCCAATCTCCATTATTGCCACTTTCAACCTTATGTATTTTGGTCACCTGACCCTTAACATAATGACGCTGGGCGGTCTTGCGCTGGGGGCGGGAAGGCTTGTCGACGATGCCATCGTTGTGCTTGAAAACATTACCAGGCTGAGGGACGAGGGAGTCCCGTTCAAGGATGCGGTTATCCAGGGAACAGGCCAGGTCGGAGGCGCCATCACTGCATCAACTATCACTACCATTGTGGTGTTCCTCCCTATTGTTTACCTCCACGGCGCTTCGGGAGAGATGTTCAAGGATCAGGCTTGGACAGTTGCTTTTGCGCTCCTGTCATCACTTTTGGTTGCGATGCTGGTAATACCTATGCTCATATCGACCTTTTTCGGCGACAGGAAGAGAAAAGTAAACACAGTTGCACCACTGCAGTTCAGGGGCTATTCCGGCTTCCTTGAAAAAGCTCTCGAAAAAAGGAAACTTATCATTATTCTTTCCCTGCTCCTCATGGCAGGATCAGCCCTTCTCATTCCTTCCCTTGGAAGTGAATTCATGCCGGGCTCAGAGTCCGCGGAATTTACTGTCAATCTTAAGCTTCCTGAGGGCACAAGCCTTGAAAGAACCTACAGCACGACAAGCAAATGCGAGGGAATTGTAAGGGAGCTTCTCGGCGACAAGATCAAACTTGTTTATTGCCAGGCGGGAGAGTCATCGGCATCATCAATTTCGGAGACTGCCAAGACAGAAGGTGAAAACACAGCTACGATGAAGGTTATCCTGAAGGATGAATTTGCAAAGATGTCGAATCAGGCAGTGTCTTTAATAGATAAGTATCTCGCAAATATACCTGACCTCGAAGTAACTTTCACCCGTGAAGAGACTGCCCTTCAGTCATCACTGGGGACATCTGAAGCGCCATTTTCACTCGAGATATCAGGAGCAGAATACACCGAACTTGAAAAGATACTGAAGGAATCGAAGGATCTGTTATTGCAGGACAAGGACCTTTATAATATAACAACCTCAATGGATGAGGGGACTCCTGAAGTGGAAGTGGCTGTTGACAGGTTCAAGACTAGCTACTACAGCGTTACTGTTGAAAGCATTATAAACCAGCTCAAAAACTATCTGGCAGGATCTTCCGCAGGAAGCTTCGAGAAGGATGGTGAGATGAAGGANATNACAGTGAAACTTGGTGACGTGTCCCTTAACCAGCTGAAGGATATTATGATCACTGCCGGAAGCGTAAAGGTTCCATTGAGTGAACTGGCCTCCATAAANACNGTTGTTACACCNAAGGAGATTACCAGACGGAACCAGTCAAGGACCTGCTATATTTATGCAAATGTCACCCCGGGTATGGCATTTGACAAAGTAATGAAGAATGCTTCATTGCAACTCAAAAATGTCTCACTGCCGGTCGATTATAAGATGACATTCACTGGTGAGGAACAAAAGAGGAAGGAATCGATGTCGAATCTTTCGTTTGCCCTTATTCTGTCGCTCATCCTTGTTTTCATGGTTCTTGCAGCACAATTCGAATCGATAATACAGCCATTCGTAATAATGCTGACTATTCCGCTGGCGGGAGTAGGAACAATTCTTACTTTCTTCCTGCTGGGGAAGTCGCTCAACATGATGGCTTATATAGGTATTATCATGCTGGGAGGAATAGCTGTCAGCAATGCCATCATTCTGATTGACAGGATAAACCAGCTCAGGGAGGCAGGATTAGGAAGGAAAGAGGCTATAATAACTGCCGGAGCGCAAAGAATCAGGCCAATCCTGATGACAAGCCTTACGACGATTTTTGCCCTGATCCCGCTAACCATAGGATTTGGTGAAAGTACTTCGCTAAGGGCTCCAATGGCGCTTGCCGTGATCGGAGGAATGGTCTCTTCGACCCTGCTGACACTGGTGGTAATCCCATGCGTTTACTGGGTATTCGATACATTCAGCAGCTGGATAACGGGCTCCGGAAAGGAGACAGACATTTCGGCATAATTTCTTACAAGACAAGAAATGAACTTTATACTCAAACGGAGGATCCTCATAATAATGTTCTTTGCCGGGCTTACAATGCTCGGCTACGTTTCCTATAAGAAGCTGGCGATAGAACTGATCCCGAATGCCGAATTGCCAACCATGGTTGTTCAGGTTGGGACCACACTTGAGATGGATCCGTCATATATCGAATCGCAGGCAATTGTCCCGGTTGAAGGAGCAATAGGAACCCTTGAAGGAATAGAAAAGATAGAGACAACCATCTCTTCGAGGTATGGTGTAATAACGATTTATTATAACCAGAATGCCGACCTGAAATATGCAAACCTTAAGCTTCAGGAAAAAATCGACCTTGTCAAGAGTTCTCTGCCCACAGGGTTCATGATAAATGTGATGAAGGTGGATCTTTCCCAGCTTACAAATCAGTTTATGGAGTTGCAGGTCAGGGGTGAAGGAGGTGCCGACAGGATAAGGAACATTGCCGATCGCGAAATAACGCCTCAGTTTGAAAATGTTGATGGCGTTGCCGGTGTTCAGGTATATGGAGGGAAGGAGAATTCCATTGAAGTAAGGCTGAATGAAAAGGCCTGCAAGGCATATGGAATCAGCATGGGTCAGGTTACCAGCTTACTTAACAACAATGGCGCCAGCAAGACTTTTGCAGGATCAGTTAAAGATGGCACCGACAAGCTGTTTGTGAACATTACTTCTGATTATACCAATGTCAGGGATATAGGTAATATCATTGTCAAGCAAAAAGGACCGGTTCTTCTGCGCGATGTTGCAACAATAATTTTCGGAGTCAAGGAACAGACATCGTACAGTAGGGTTAACGGAATGGATGCGGTAACGCTCACGCTGGTCAACGATAACCAGGCCAACCTGATCGATCTTTCGCACAAGGCCCTTAAGATGGTAAAGGATCTCAATGAAAAGCTTAAGCCCCTTGGTGTTGAAATAGTCGTCCAGAGCAACAGTGCCCAGACAATGGAGGATAATATCAACCAGATAATTCACCTGGCCATTACCGGGGCTATTCTGGCTATTCTCATTCTCTGGTTCTTCCTGAGAAACTTCAGATTGGTATCGATAATAGCTGTTTCGATACCCATTTCGGTTTACGCTGCCTTTAACTTCTTTTATGCCAACAATATTTCTCTGAACAGTCTTACCCTGGTAGGTATGGCTCTGGCCATTGGGATGCTTGTCGATAATTCCGTGGTAGTTCTGGAAAATATTTACAGGCTTGCCGGCGAGGGTAAGGGAAATGAAACAGCAGTAAAACAGGGAACAACAGAGGTCTGGAGATCAATATTTGCCTCCACCCTGACAACCACTATTATATTCCTTCCATTTATTTTTTCTTCAAATTTCCTTATCAAAATAGTTATAAGGAATATAGGGGTATCAATAATCACGACAGTTCTGGCCTCGTTCCTTGTTGCCCTTCTGCTTATCCCCATGGCAACATATTTCCTGCTTACACGGAAAAATAAGGCTAAATCGGAAGTATACCAGAAACTATCGATCCACAACAGGCTTGTTCAGGCCTACCATCTCATACTAAAAGCCAGCATGAGGAACCCGGCAAGAACCATTATAGGGTCGCTGGTCGTCTTCTTTGCTGCGCTTCTGATAAGCGTTACTTTAAGTGTCAATTCGACACAGGAAATTGAGACGCCTAATTTCCGGCTCTCTGTAACGATGCCTGCAGGTTCAACTCTCGAAAAAACCGATGCTGTGGTAAACGAGATCGAATCGAGGCTTTCAGGAATCACTGAGAAACAGGATATCATAAGCAGGGTTGAGGAGGAAAAAGCAACAGTCACCATAAAGCTTGCGGAGGACTGGAACAAGAAAAGCCAGCGTTCGCTTCCTGAAATAAAAAATGACATACAGGAGAAGACCAGAAACATTTCCTCAGCCGAGGTGAGCATGGACGAAGTTTCGACAGGGGGCGGGTTTACAAGCAGCAGCGGTGGCGGGATGGTTAATAATCCAGGAGCCGGTTTTATGAACCTTCTTGGTATTGGCACGAAAACCGAAAGCGTGATCATCAAGGGTCAGAACTTCGAGCAGATGAAGACCCTTTCAGATGACATTAAAAGTTATATTGACGAACTCTCTACCATTAACAGTGTCAGTGTCAACGTACAGGACAATACCCCCGAGGTACACCTGGTTTTTGACATGGATTATATTAACCGTAACAGCTTTACCCTTCAGAACATCACATCGGCTCTTGCTACTTTCGGCAGGGAATACTCTTCGGGAGCAACCTTTAAGCAGGGAACGGAGAGTTATGATATAATAATCAAGTATGCCGACGAGAATGGCGTTGTGAAGAAAAGCACCGACAAGACCATCGACGATCTTAAAAAGCTTGAGGTAACATCGGCAAGCAACTCGGTGATGGATATGCAGGAGCTTGCCAGTATTCTATTCTCATCGGGAATGGGTTCCATTCATCGTGAAAATCAGGAGAAGAGGATAACTGTATCGTACAGTTTTACCGATGACATCAAGAATTCAAAGGATCTGCTGGCCGGAGCCCAGGCCGATATCGAGTCGCTTGTCTCCGGACTGAATATACCCTCGGGGGTTGCTGTGGAGGTTGTTCATGAAGAGGATCAGCTGAAGGATTTTTATCTGCCTCTTGCCTTTGCCTTCATACTGATCTATATGATACTGGCAGCAGTATTCGAATCGCTCACTATACCATTTGTGCTGCTGCTAAGCATTCCGCTCGCAGGGCTGGGATCGCTGATAGCTCTAATCCTGACCGGAAATTCGCTCATGAACCTGAATACCCTTACCGGGTTTTTAATACTTCTCGGGATTGTGGTTAATAACGGAATAATACTTATCGACTACACCAAGATACTAAGGAAAAGAGGTTACCGGAGATCGAGAGCTTTAATGAGTGCCGGGGTTGCAAGGATAAGGCCGATCCTGATCACCGCCTCAACAACTATTATAGCCATGGTGCCACTGGCAATGGGGACAGCCGAATACGTGTCTGTAATCGGTTCAGCATTTGCCATAACGGTCATCGGTGGCTTAACACTGAGTACACTTCTCACGCTGGTGTTCATACCTACATTCTATTCCGGGCTTGAAAATGCGATGGACTGGTTCAAGTCTCTTTCACTTAAAAACAAGCTGCTCCAGGGTGTCGTTTTTGTGCTGGTGATGCTGCTGATATACTTCAGGATCGACAAGTTCGTCTGGCAACTGATCACAACCCTCATAGCTATCGTTCTTGTCCCGGGAGGTACATGGTTCCTGATGAACAGCCTTCGCAAAGCCAGGGAAAGCATTATATCGCAGGATGAACCTATAATTATAAGGATTCAGAGCCTAGTGAAGATTTATGACAGGGAGAACAGATGGGCCAGGGAATGGAGAGCCGGAGCAAAGATCAGAAAGCGTTTGGGTCTTGAACAAGAATACAAATCACTGAAGGACCTTACACAGCTTGCATGGCAGCTTCCAGTGTTCGGTTTCGTGATCTACTTCACATATTTTTATCTCAAATCAGGATTCTGGATTTTCTTCTTCAGCCTGATTTCATGGTTTGCAATTACCGGCATCTGGGGACCCATAAGGGATCTCTACCTGACCAATGAATCAGAAACAGGGTCCGGGTTTGTACGCCGGCTCGTTTCCTTCTTTGACAAGATAATCATCTGGGGAATACCTTTTTTCAACCTTGTTTATTTCCAGATTAAGTGGCATAATCTCGCAACCGTACTGATCCTTGGAATACTATGGTTTGCAGCCATCTTCATTTTCGTTACCGGTAAAAAACTTTCTGCCGAGAATATCGATATTTACAGGCTCGAAGGTCGCTTTAAAAAACTCAGGAAAGTAATCTACAGGTTTGTGGCATCAGTGCCGGTCATTGGCAAGAAGAAAAAGCCCTTCAAGGCCCTCAGCTGTGTCTCATTTGATATAGGGAACGGCATGTTTGGGCTTCTCGGTCCAAACGGAGCCGGAAAAACCACATTGATGAGAATAATCTGCGGCATCCTGGAGCAGAGCTATGGCAAAGTGTGGATAAACGGGTTTGATACGCAGGAAAAGAGGGAAGAGCTGCAGGGACTGATCGGTTATCTTCCCCAGGAATTTGGAACTTATGAAAATATGACTGCCCACGAATACCTGCATTACCAGGCCATGCTCAAGAATATAATTGATGCAGAGACCAGGGAAGCCAGGGTTACTTACGTTCTTCAGGCAGTGCACATGGAAGAGCGGAGGAATGAGAAGATTTCTTCTTATTCGGGCGGGATGAAACAAAGGATAGGAATTGCACAGATACTTCTTCACCTCCCGAGGATATTGGTAGTTGACGAACCGACTGCCGGTCTCGACCCGAGGGAAAGAATCAGGTTCAGGAATCTTCTTGTGGAACTCAGCCGCGAAAGGGTGGTGATATTTTCGACTCACATTATCGAAGATATTTCAAGTTCATGCAACATGGTTGCAGTACTCAACACCGGCAAGCTCAGATATCTCGGAAAGCCTATTGATATGACCAGGGAGGCTGAAGGACATGTATGGCAGTTCAACATCCCTGCGAAGGATTTCGGAACATTCGTCGGGAGCCACCTTGTGGTTAATCACATGTCGGAAGGAGATCATGTAAGAGTCAGGGTCATTTCAGAAAACTCGCCCTGGGAAGGTGCGACGAATGCTTTGCCCAATCTCGAGGATGCATACCTGTGGCTGCAGAGAAAAAAAGACAAAAACAACCCTAAAGAATAATTGGATGAAGCTGCGGATTAAATATGGAAAGGCAAGAATGTCCATGCTTAGCTGCGCTTAAAATGATTGAATATGAAGAAAAAAACACTTTACAATTATTCCATACTGGTAAAGAATATGATCCTGTATAATCTCAGGATAATCTTTGCCAATAAATTCATCTGGTTCCTGCTCGGATCGGTGCTTTTCTATCTGGGCCTGTCAGTCATTTATGTTCTGTCAAACGATACTCTGCGGGTTGAGGACCTATATGAAGTATTCATGTTCTCAGGGATACTCCTGGTTTTCTACCCTTCTGTTTTCAGCATTCAGAATGACCAGGACGCCAGGACCATCGAAATACTATTTGGAATTCCGAACTACAGGTACAAGGTATGGCTGGTCAGAATCCTTCTGATATTTGTGATATCGTACCTCATAATGCTGTGCTATGTCTGGCTGTCGACAGTAATGATTGTAAAGTTTCAGGTTTTTAAGATGACCACACAGGTAATGATCCCCGTTATTTTCCTTGGGATGATGGCCTTCATGCTTTCGACTGTAATACGCAATGGAAACGGGACTGCGGTAATAATGATAATCTTCGGGATCTTTTTCATCATCCTGGCAGATGCTCTGCGTAAGAGCCAGTGGAATGTTTTCCTGAATCCTTTCAGTCCTGCCTATGATGTCAATGAAACAACCTGGGCAATAATCACAGCCAAAAACAGGATTATTCTCCTTACCGGGACCATTCTCTTTTTTCTGGCGGCTCTTTTCAACCTCCAGAACAGGGAAAAATTCATGTAGCCGGACTCAGTTCCCGGGCTTTATTGTCTTCCCTTATAACAAAGAGCATCAGGATGCTCAGAACGGCTGCAAAGTAACACCAGACTGATGAGACATTCTTTACGTAAAAGATAGCGGCAATTGAAACAGAAACAAACATTGCTGTTCCAAGCCATCTCATCCATTTCACCGTTGAAATGAAGAATGGCGGAATTGTAACAACCAGGTAGAGAAGAAATGCGGGAATTATCAGTGCATGGACAAATTCACCCGAATAGTTAATGTGGCAGTTCAGAACCTCAGGTGTTTGGGGGACTAAAGCAAGGCAGGTTCCATAATAAAGAGAAAGGACAGCACCACCTCCAAGCAATATCTTCAGGATTTTTCTGCGTTCAGGCGACTCCTCGAACATAAGGATTGATGCCGGTATCAGCACCGGCCATACCACATCGGCAACGATCATGAAGAAATAAGTGGCGAACTTCTGCAGAGCCTCATTCCCGGGATTCTGCAGGGTAACCCAAACCCATCCCTCCGCAACCTGCTGGATTCCAAAAATCAGAGGGATAATACTGAAAAGCCTCTGGGCAGGCCTGCGCACGCTTGCAGTAGTTGCCATCCCGGCAACCGTAAGGGCTGCACCTGCTGTAAAACTTGCTCCTGCTGAAAAGCACATTGTAAAAGTTTTAAAAATAATATAAAGTAACCCCCTTAGAAAAATCTTCAGGATTGGATTGTGAAGAAGAATTCCGAGCCCACATTTTCTTTGCTTGTTGCCCGGAGTTTCCCGTTACCCCTTTCTACAAAGTCCCTGCATATAAGAAGTCCGAGGCCAGTGCTCATTTCTCCGTCAGTTCCTTTCCTGTTTGTCTTAGCATCAATATGGAAGATTTTTGAAACCATTTCCTGAGACATTCCAATTCCATTATCCCTGACAGAAATACAGGTAAGATCCAGCCCCTCTTTTTTGGCTGAAATCTCTATCCGGCCACCCGAAGGAGTGAACTTGATGGCATTTGAAACCAGGTTTCTGATTACAGATTTAAAAGCGTTTTTATCGAAGGTGACAGTTGCGTCGGAGGGAATATTATATGAGATTGAGATCCGTTTATGCCTGGCCTGTTCAGATACCGTTTCCATGCTTTCATAAATAACCGGNATCAGCTGTAGTTTTTCAGGATTAAAGGGGATCAGTCCCTGCTCCAGCCTTGACCATTCCAGAAGGTTATTCAGAAGCTTGAACATATTTGACGCTATATTGTGGACAGTCTTTGCATGAGCCCGCATGCCATCCATTGAAGCGACCTGGTCTTCATCAGTCATAACTTCAGTAAGCCCAAGGAAGCCATTGAACGGACTAATTAAATCGTGGGCTATGATCGAAAAGAGTTTGTCTTTCTCAGCATTCGATCTCTTCAGGATTTCATTCATTATGTTTATCTGATCCTCAGCCCTTTTCCTGCTTGTAATGTCATGTATGAGGCCTATTGCATGAGGGACTCCCTTCAGCTGAATTGTTACAGCATTAACAAGGCATGAGCCGGCAGTTCCGTCTGGTCTTTTATATTGGATCTCCTTGTCTTCAAAAAAGCCTTCATTCTTTAATATCACCAGCATTCTGTCTGCATCATCCGGATCAGCAAGCATCCGCCGGATTATATCAGTTGTCCCAGGCAGCAACTCTTTTGTGAAACCGGTAAACTCCAGAAATCTTTCGTTACAGTCGACCAGTTTCCCATCGTCAAGCCTCGAAATTATAACCGAATCAGGAGTAGTATCAAATATTTTTTCGAAATGGGTTTTTGTTTCATTAATCTCGGCATTCAATTTCTGGTTGATCATGATTATCAATCCGAAGGCAAGTAAAATTCCGATTATCAGATCATCAAAATAGAACAGATAATTAAGACTTGATTTTTCGAACATTGATGGAGAATGGATACCTGAAATAATCATTAGTACCCTGAAGCTATAAATCAGGCCATGGACAATGAGTATTATAGTGTTTACATTTGCAGTCAGGGAAATAGAAACGTTTTTATTTTTGAATATGTAAAGCGCTGAAAGGAAAGTATTTATTGCCATGAAGGCATATAAAAGCAAAGTCCTGATATTTGCATCATTGTAACCGACATAGAAAAAGAGATGCAGCAGATAATAGAATGCGTAGGCAAACAGGAAGATCCGGAGCCTGGGTTTAATTTCGAAAAAAGCGAGGAGTCCGATAAAAATGAATGTTGTCTCGACTGCAATCAATGGATTTTGCAGGACTATTGCAAAGGGTAAAACACCAGGCAGATTTCTTATAAGAATTACTATTGAGCCCAGCACAGCGGCTACTGTCCAGAGAAGCCACCAGCCGGGACCTGAGACACTTTTTGCAGCCCTTAACTGGTAAAGGAACACAAGAAGCATTATAAGCCGGAAAACCCCGATGATAAGGACAATGGTCCTGATATCCACATCCATATTTTAAAGATATTTATTAAGGCTGAAACTACAATGTCATTATAAACTTTATTACTTAGTATTAATGTAGAATAATGGCAATTTATTTCTCAAAGGGATGATCGCGGCTGAAGTCAGGCTTATAGTTGTTGCAGCTGTCAAGATCCTGCAGCCACCCGTTTCTGAAACCAAGATCTTCCATAGCCACTGCGACCATCTCATACTCCTGCCTGTATATCAAACGGCCAAGATCAGGATGATCCCTGACAAATGGGGTGGGATGATACTGCGACATCAGTGATATGTGCACCCCGGTTGAAAGTTCTTCAGCGATGCTCCTGATCACCAGCCTGCTTTCGGCTGAATGTCCCGGCAACACAAGATGCCTTATCAGCATGCCGCTGACAGCTGTGGAATCATCATCGAGGTGAAGTGAAGAACCTTTCTGGTAGTACATTCTCCGGAGAGCATCCATGGCTACAGCCGGATAATCTGCAGCGTCTGAAAATCCGGCAGATATTTCCGCCGATGCATACTTATAGTCAGGTAGGTAAACATCTATGAGTCCATCGAGGGAGTCGATTGTTTCTGGCTTGTCGTAACCGTTGGTATTATAGACTGTGACAGGCTTCAGCCCACGCGCTTTCAGTCCCCTTATAATTGCTTTTACCTGTGGCACCATATGTGATGGAGAGACAAAACCCACCGATTTGATACCGGTTCTCAAAATGTTCTCAATGGTGTCGAGGACTTCGGAATAATTCATCGG
>JGI20214J51650_10001556_pt1 | contig 14589 bp, 11 predicted proteins | sample WetSurMetagenome_FD_51650 | JGI IMG/M metagenome (IMG submission 51650) | reverse complement strand
TAAGGAGGTTTCTCCTCTGTATCCGACAACTGAGGCACCGCCACTTCCTGAGCAAAAGCATTTTCTCCCACCACCGGCTTGTGCGGCCGCAGATTGATGCCGGTGAGCAGCCTCACCAGGCGGCTGGTCGGGTAGGTCTGATCGAGCCGAACCCCCAGTTGCAGACCAAATCGATGGGCGTGTACGCTCAGCGCCGAAACCACTTCCTCCAGAGCAGCGTTGCCGGCCCGTTCCCCAATGCCATTGACGGTGCAGTGGACCTGAGCGGCCCCGGCTGCGATCGCTGCCAGAGAATTGGCCGCCGCCAGTCCCAGATCATTGTGACAGTGAACGCTGAAAGCCACCCGGTCAAATTGCTTCAGCTCACGGCGCAGGACGGCGAAAAGCTCGCCGACATCGAAAGGCGTAGCATAACCCACCGTGTCTGCGAGATTGATGGTAGAGGCCCCGGCCTCGGCCGCCGCCGATACCAGGTCGACCACCCTCCGGGGGTTGGCGCGGAAAGCATCCATCAGGGTGAATTCCACATCCGGGGTGAAGTCCTTCGCTCTGCGAATGGAGGAAGCAGCGAGTTCCAGGGTTTCGATGGCCGACTTCTTCAGGAAATGCTCCCGGTAAGCGCGCGACGCCGGGACAAAGGTGTGAATACGCGGAAGAGCCTGGCCCTGGACCGCTTTCCAGGCGATTTCAAAATCTCGGGGATTAGTTGCGCGGGCCAAAACGGCAAGGATCGGCCCTTCCACTTCCCCGGCAATGCGTTCAGCCGCCTCAAACTGCTCCTGAGACGCTGCCGGGAACCCAACCTCCAGAACGTCGACCTGCAGTCGCGCCAACTGCTTGGCGAGGCGGACCTTTTCGTCGATGCTCAGCATTGTTCCGGGGGACTTCAGACCGTCACGGAGGGTTGTGTCAAAGATCAGTATCTTCCGCATGGGCTGCTCCTTCCATGGAAACAAGGACTCCATGGCATGGCGATCAAAACTTCATATCGTCTTGATATTTCGCAAAGGGTTGATAGAAGATAGTTGCAGTAGGTCTGCACCTTGTCAACTTTTTTTTGCCTGCGGGTCAACCATACTAATCTTTTTCTTGTCTTGGAAGCCCTTCTATGCTTATTCAGTCAGCTTGGGTTCTTTGCCGCTTTCGGGCAGCCATAAAGCCCGCCCCTCGATGGGTGGGTTTCCGGATGGACGCTATCGAGACGGTTTCGCCACTGAGGGAAAAACAGTGACAGAGCAAGCATCACAGACTCCCCTGTGGTTCCGAGAGGCTATCGGCACCGGGCTGGAAATCCTGTACCGCTGCGACCACCTTGTCTTCAGCGGGCGCTCACGCTATCAGGAAATCGCTATTGTGGACACCCCGGTGCACGGACGCATGCTCTTCCTCGACGGCATCTGCCAGTCATCCGAGAACGATGAATTCATCTATCATGAGATGCTGGTCCATCCAGCGCTTTTCAGCCATGCGGAACCGAGGTCCGTGCTCATTATCGGGGGAGCCACCGGAGCATCCCTCAGGGAGGTTTTCCGACACCCGGGAATCGCCCGGGTCGTGATGGTGGACATCGACGGCGAACTGGCAAGACTGTGTAAACAGCATCTCCCCCAATGGCATCAGGGAAAGTTCGATGATCCCCGCCTCGAACTGCTCACCAAAGACGGCCGAAAATACCTGGAAACCACCTCTGAGATCTTTGATTGCATCATCCTCGATCTCAGCGATCCCTTTGAAGGCAGTCCCGCTCTGCTGCTTTTCACCCGAGAATTCTACCATTTGGTGAAGGCCCACTTGGGGCCAGAAGGGGCCGTTGCGGTGCAGGCGCAAGGCATCAGCCCCGAAGAAGTGGCACTGCATGCCCGCATTGCCAGCACCATGAGAAGCGTGTTTCCGGTGGTTCATCCCTACCCCTACACGCTGCACAGCTTCCACCGACCGGATGCCCATGTTCTCGCTTCGCTCGACCGCGATTGGTCGCTGGATGCTCTCGTCCGGCGCGTGGATCAAACCCCGTTGCCCCTGCGCTACTTTTCCCCGGACATCGCCCGCGGCATGTTCACCCTGCCGCCCTACATGCACCAGGCTTATGCAGCCCATAAACAGATTCTTACCGACGACCTCTTTTTCCATTAAGCCAACCCCCGCTTGCTACAGGTGTAAACAAGAATGACCCCATTCGATCCGACCACGCTTCCCACCCCCTGCTATGTGCTTGACGAAGCGATTCTCGAGCAGAACCTGGGGGTGCTCGATTCCGTGCAAAAGCGGACCGGCTGTAAAATCATCATGGCACTGAAGGGGTTTGCCATGTTTGCAGCGTTTCCTCTCATTCGGCAACACCTTTGCGGAGTCGCCGCCAGTTCGCTCCATGAAGCACGCCTCGGTTACGAAGAATTCGGAAAGGAAGTGCACGTATTTGCCGCCGCGTTTAGGGAGCAGGAATTTGCCGAACTGCTCTCCTACGCCAGTCACCTGGTTTTTAATTCGTTTTCCCAGTGGAGCCGCTTCCGGCCCCTTTTGGCAGGGCCGCAAACCCGGGTGTCCTGCGGAATCCGCGTCAATCCCGAGCACTCCGAAGTGAAGGTGACCCTCTACGACCCGTGCGCCCCGTTTTCGAGGCTGGGTGTCACCCGGGAGAACTTCCAGGCAAACCAACTCGACGGCATCACGGGACTCCATTTCCATACCCTCTGCGAGCTGAATGCGGATTCCCTGGCACGGACGCTGCCGGTCTTCGAGGAAAAATTCGGCCAGGTCATCGAGCGCATGCATTGGGTAAATTTCGGAGGGGGCCATCACATCACCCGTTCGGATTATGATGTGGACTTGCTTTGCAAGCTCATTACCGATTTCAGAAAACGCCACCCGGTTGAGGTTTATCTCGAACCGGGCGAGGCCGTGGTGCTCAACGCCGGGTTTCTCGTGGCTTCCGTTCTCGACATCACTCACAACCGGATGGATATGGCCATCCTGGATGCCTCCGCGGCCGCCCACACGCCCGACGTCCTGGAAATGCCCTATCGACCGGAAATCGAGGGCGCTGGAAAGAGCGGAGAATATCCCCATACCTATCGGCTTGGCGGCCTGACTTGTCTGGCAGGAGATGTGTTCGGCGATTATTCCTTTCCGGAACCGCTCCGTATTGGTTCGAAGCTCATTTTCACCGATATGGCCCACTACACGATGGTCAAAAACAACACCTTCAACGGCGTTGGACTGCCCTCCATTACCATCCGGGACGCCCGGGGGCAGATCCGTATCGTTCGTCAGTTTGGCTATGAAGACTACCGCAACCGGCTCTCCTAGCGGACGGCCACCTTTTCTGCCGACGGGAAGAGCTGAAAAGGGAGGAACAAGCGATGCCCATATACGAATACCGATGTCGCCAGTGCGGCAAGAAGAGCGAAATCATCACCTTTCGGATTTCTGAAGAAGTGTCTGCAGCTTGTCGCCACTGCAACAGCGATCAAATGGATCGCATCCCCTCGCGGGTGCGCGTGCGCCTCTCCGAGGAAACCCGCATGGATCGCCTCGCCGACCCATCACGCCTGGGGGGCATTGACGAGAACGATCCCAAGAGCATGATCCGGTGGATGAAAAAGATGGGCCATGAAATGGGCGAAGATTTCGAAGGGGAGGATATGGACGCGATGATCGAGGAGGCCATGGAGGAAGAGGCCCAGGGGAAGACCGGGGAAGCTGCCGACCTCCCGGACGACAGCCTGTAGCATCGCGCTCACTGCTTTTTTTAGCATCCACGAAGTCACACGAAGGTGCACGAAGACTGCTGGTTCCCAAGCTGGAGCTTGGGAACCAGCGAGAAGATAAGACCTAAAGATTTTTTCGTGTCTCTTCGTGTGACTTCGTGGATGAAAGTTTTTCCGTCCTATCCGTTTTATTCGAGGGTGTTTCTCAGTTCTTCCAGTTCCTCCAACATCGCCTGGCTGATCTGATGGGCCCAGGTCAGGGTGTCAAGCAGGGATTGGCGCTCCGAGCCTTCCGATTCCCCTCGTTCGAGCAGATCTCCCAACTCTACCCGCACCATGTCCGTCCTGATTTGAAACTCCTGCAACAAACGCTTCGATTCCTCGTCCACGATCCGGTAGAGATAATCCGATTTGAGCCTTTTCTCATATTCCCGAAACGCCTGTATGAGCTCTCTTCCGGCCTCTTTCTTCAGGAGCTTGATCGCCTCCTCGATCAAGGTTTGATAACGTTTTTCCCCAAGCAGCAAATCCTTTGGTTTTCCAAGGCGGACCCGAAAGTCTCCCAGGAGGCGGGTGAAGCTGGATAGACCGAGTTTCATCAAGAGCATGCCGCGGCCGATCGCCCCGTCATCCACAAAAGCACTGAAGTTGGGAGGAGCGATCACGCCCCGGATCTGAAAGCAGGTCTTCGGCCTCGCGACAGAAGAACGCCGGGTCGTGTCAAACAGACCCGTTTCGCGGCGATAATCTTCCAGGGCCGCCTCAAAAAGCACCCAGAAAGCCTCCGCGGCTCGCCTGAGCCGTTCGCACAGAGAGGTTTCCTGCTTTTTGGCAAACGCGATCACCTGCAAGTTGACCTTTTCAACGAGGTAGCGCGCCAGGGACTGTCGAAAGTCCCGATAGAGGTGATGAAACTGATGGAAGAGCCAGCGGTAATCGCCGGGAATAGTTTCGTCCCTGGAATAAAGGGGATGGTCCTCCACCGCTTCCAGAGTTTCTTTGATGACACGGCCCCGCTCAAAATCAAAATAGGCGCCAAGGGTATGGTCCGTTTCTTCCCGCAAGGAGACTCGCAGCCCGGCAATGGCGTTCTTTAAGGTCTCCAGGGAGCCCAGAAGACGCTCTTCCCGATCTTTCAGTCCTGCGGCGGCCTGCCTCGCACCCTCAACGCCTTGAGCCAGCAGCTCCCTTTGCACGGCTGCCGTGTTCATCACGCCGGCGGCAATCATACTGAGGCGGCTGAGACCACTTCCGCAGAGGACCCGATATCTTTTTCCGCAAATCTCATGGCTCAAGCGTTCACGGAATTCGCTGAAACCGGCATCGCTCAGATGCGCCAGCGGCGCTTCTCCTCGCCACAGTCGAAGATGCCGTCGTTCCCGCTCCGAGGCTGATCCTTTCAGTTGTGCGATGAGATGATAGAGCCCCGAAAAGAGGAAAAAACGGGGAGTCCCGACCGCCCAGGAGAGCTCACTCCGGACGCGCTCGGCCAGCTGCTCAAGATCTTCCCGGTTGGGGTGATCGTCCAGATCGGCATTCAGAACAAAAAATGTCTGAGGGAGCATTTTTAGGGTTCGGATGAAGTCCAGGAGCCGAAAATCGGCTTCCCTCAAACCGGACCGGCTGCTGATGACATAAAGGATAAAATGGCTCCTCAGGAGATACTGCTGCAGCAGTGCAAAATGAAGGGGGTTGGGCGAGTCGATCCCCTGACAGTCGGCGAGCTCTATGCCCTCTCCCAACCAGGCAACCGGATAATGGAGCTCCATATCCCGGAGATAAACCGCCTGGCCCTCTGAACCCACATAAAGCTGGTGCCGGCCCAGAGATTGCTCATCGAAAGAAAGCCGATTGGTCTCTTCACCCATAAACTGCTGCACCCGCTCGTAGCCATCGAGATAGCCTCGCAGGAGCATATGACTCGGGTCCAGACGGCCGTCCTTGAGGCGCCATTCATCCTGCACCCCCGCCAGCAGGACCTTGAGCCGGTCCCGGTCTTCGGCATTACGCACATCGAACCGATGATTTTCGTCCACCAGGTCATAATAGTGGGGAATTATCCCCAGGGTGGCATTCAGTTCGTCCAGAATCTGCGGCCAGGGTTTAAACTCGACCCAGCCTTCGGTTTCGGCGCTGGTGATGAGGCGCGTAATGAACGCCGTGATAATGCCGGCTCCCCTCTTGAGAAGATCCTTTCCCAACAGGGCATTGATCAGGGTGCTCTTACCCGATTTAACCGTGCCCACCACGGCGATCCGCAACAGGGGATCTTCCAGAGAAAACGAAACCTGATTCAGGTGATCTTTCCAGCGCTCGCATGCGACGGTTTCCGCCACCTCGCGGGATTCCATTTCCTGGATGACTTCAGAAAGAATCGCAACACGCTGGGCGATCTTTTTTTTAAGCTCCCGGTATCCATTCATGACTCGCTGCCGTCCCGGCGAGGCGGGCGTTGTCCCCGTTTTTTTCCTCGGCACCCTGAAACTCCTGTGGAGGGTTTAACCACCCCTCACTCGTCACTGGTCACTAGCCACTGATTATCCTGGATCCATTCCCGGATTCCCTGCCGGTCTTCGGCGTCAATCCAATGATATTCCGGATCTCCTCGGAACCAGGTCAGCTGCCTCTTGGCATACTGACGGGTCGCCCGCTGCATCTCGGAGACTGCCGAGTCCCATGCGAGCTCTCCCCGAAGGTACGCTGCCATCTGCTTATAGCCAAGCGACTGCATGGGCTTGAGCTCGGGACCATATCCCCTTTCCATCAGTCGCCGAACCTCTTCGAGCAGCCCCTCATCAATCATCTGCCGCACGCGGCGATTGATTCGCTCATACAAGACATTGCGTTCCCGGTATAGAAAAATCTTGATGCTTCGGTAAATCCGTTCGTTGAAACGGTGCTGCGACTGCCGGAGCGAGAGGGGGATGCCGGTCAGCCGAAAGACTTCCAGCGCTCTGACAATGCGCTGACGGTCGTGGGGATGGATGCGCCTTCCCGCATCGGGATCGACCCGGAGCAGTTCCTCATAAAGCTTTGGCAGACCCTGTTCCTCCATTTCTCGGATCAGCTGCTTCTTAACCCCCTGACTGCCGGGAGCACCCGGGCAGATGCCCTTGGTGAGGATCTTCAGGTAAAGACCGGTTCCACCAACTATCAATGGAATCTTGCGCCGCTCCAGGAGGGTCTCGATTACGGGCCGTGCCAGCTCGGCATAGCGCGCCGCATCAAAGGATTCATCCGGGTCGGCGACATCGAGGAGATGATGAGGCACCAGCGCACGCTCTTTCGCACCGGGTTTAGCCGTGCCGATATCCATGTGACGGTACACCTGCATGGAGTCGGCATTGACAATTTCCGTGCCGAGGCGAAGGGCAATTTCAAGGGCAAGCTCGGTCTTTCCCACAGCAGTGGGCCCGGAAAGGAGGATGATGGGAAGAGGGCTTTCCAGTAATGTCAAGACCCACCTCAAGTCCGATGGAAGAGGCGGGCGATTTCATCATGGGTGAGCTTGAACCAAAGCGGGCGCCCATGAGGGCAGGTGGCCGCGATTTGAGTCTGGTCGAGAGTCTCGAGCAGGTAGCGCACCTCATCGCCAAGCAGCCTCTGGTTTGCTCTAATGGCCCGGTGGCATGCCGCTGTTTTCGCCACCTCATAGGGGAGACTCCACTGCGGGGCGCGCTCGTCCTCTGAGGCACCCTCGAGAAGGTCGCGAAGGAGCGCTTCCGGTGAACAACCGTCAAGGATCGCCGGAACCGAGTGCACGACAAAGGCATCTCCGCCAAAGGGTTCGACCTCCAAACCCAGGTTCTGGAGGGTGCCCAGCCAGCGCCGCAATTTTGCCGCCTCCCGGGGCAGCAGTTCGACCACCACCGACTTGACCAGCCTCTGGGAAGGTTCCTTGGATGATACGGAAGAAAGCCGGTCATAGATGATTCTTTCGTGAGCGGCGTGCTGGTCGATAATTATGAGTCCATCCTGAGCCTCGAGCAGCAGGTAACTCTCCGCCAGCTGCCCCAGATAGGGCAGCCGAGAGAAAGCGGGCTGAGCACCCGGAACAAGGCTTGATTCGGTCTGACGTTGAAGACCTTCTTCGGTTTTCGGCACGCCGTCCGGTGATAAACCTTCTGCAGCTGATCCCGGCAAGGTAACCGTTTCAGCGGGCACCACATCCCGGGTGGTGCGGGACAAGGGTCCGAACCCGGCGCCGATGGGAATCTGTGTCTCCCTCGTAAATGGGTGTCCGGGGAAGGTACGTTCGCGCTGGGCTTGGATAAAGCTGCCGAGATCGATCACTTTCCCCGGCATGACGGAACCTTCCAGCGTTCGCCTTAAGGTTTCCCGGACCGCTTCCATGATTTCTCCGGGATTCCGAAAGCGGATCTCCCGCTTGGTCGGATGGACATTCACGTCCACCAGAGCAGGAGGGATCTCCACGAAAAGCACCACAACGGGATACTTCCCTCTGGCGATGACCGTTTCGTAGGAGCTCAGAATGGCTCGGTTGAGCAGTCGATCCCATACGGCCCGTCCGTTCACATAAGAAAAAAGGTGGCCGGCGCCGGGCCGCTGCACATCAGGAGTGCTCATGAGCCCGTGAATCCGGTAGTGCTGCGTTTCTGCGGAAAAGGGTTGCAGTTTCGAACTGATGCCCGGGCCGAGAACCTGTCCGGCCCGCTCCGTCCGGTCTTTGACCTGGGGAAAGTCGTAGAGCTGGCGGTCCTGATGGACGACCCGGAAGTGGACGTCCGGGCAGGCCAGGGCCAGCCGCATGACCTGGTCGCTGATGTGGGACAGTTCGTTGTCCACCGAGCGCAGGAACTTGCGACGGGCCGGAATGTTATAAAACAGGTCCCGCACGGTGACCGCGGTTCCCGCCGAGCATCCGGTTTCCCGAACATTTTTCAGGACCCCGCCTTCAAGGCGGATCGCAACGCCCGACAGCGATTCCGCCTCCCGGGTCACCATCTCGAACCGACTGACCGCGGCGATACTCGGCAAAGCCTCCCCTCTAAACCCCAGGGACCGAATCGACTGGAGATCTTCGATCGCCCTGATCTTACTCGTGGCATGGCGTTCCAGGGCCAGCAGCGCGTCGTCGGGTGACATCCCCGAACCGTCGTCCGCCACGCGAATCTCCTTGCGACCGCCCTGAACCAAGGTGAGGGTGATTTTTCCCCCCCCCGCGTCGATGCTGTTTTCCATCAATTCTTTAACTACCGCCGCGGGCCTCTCCACCACTTCACCCGCAGCAATCTGATTGCAGAGGATGTCCGGAAGAATGGTGATTTTGGTCATTGCTGTATCCCCCAAAGTGATGATTTTGAGTCGATTATAGATTGCTCGACGCTTTTTCTCAAGGTCTCGATTTGCCTCGCACCGAGTTCCTAACCTTTTAAATCTATTGACAGATATACAGCATTCCAGTATGCAGGATAGCTAATTCGGACCTTTCTGGCAGCCTTCGCCATCGAGCGGATCTATTTTGGAGCATATATAACGGGGGGAGATCTTGTATGCAGTCCAACCCCTATCAATCGCTGGTTAGCCTGCTCAGCAACGTGCTGGAGGCATACACGACCGCCTTTTTCATTTTCGATTCCAGGAACCGCCAGCTCAATCTGGCGGCATCCCAATCTCTGAGCAAATTTGTCCGCGACACGGTTTCCCTTCCTCTGGAACAGAGCGGCATCCTCTCCCAGGTGCACAAGATCGGCCAGACGATTCACCTGGACAAGCTTCAGGAGACTTCCCTCACCCTTCCCACAACGGTGCCTTTTTATCGCGACGGCGAATCACACATCAAAGCCATCTTCGCCATGCCGGTGGGCGACGGCGCCGGGGTACTCTATGTGGACACCAAATATGGGTGGGGATTCAATGACAAACAGCAGAAGTGGATTCAGGAAATTGCCGCCGTCCTTCATCAGCTCCTCCAGCGCCAGGAAAGCACGGCTCAACAGCAAAGCTTCGCCGGAATTCTCGAGTTCTGGTACAAGGTGGACGACATCCTTCTCAAAGGGCAATCCGTCATTGAATCCTGCAGACGTTTTGTCGCCGAGTGCGCCCAGCTTCTCGGAAGCGAATACGGCTTCATCGCCTTGAAGGAATTCGCCCAGCCTCATTATCATCTCCTGGCCGGCACTCCCAATGTTCCTCCCACTCTGATTGAGCAGCGGTTCCTGGTAAAACAGGGACTCACCGGCCGGGTTTTTCAAAATGACAAAGTCCTCTTCATTCCCAAGTTGAACTCACATACGCCGGAGCATTTCCTGTTCACTCCGGCCGAAGGCCTGCCTCACCATGGCACCCTCTGGGCACTGCCCGCGCCGATGTCTCTGGGACATAGCCTGGCTCTTGTCTTTCTTGCACGGGCACCCCGAGAGTTGGAGACGGAAGCCCAGCGCGCCGTATCGTCTGCGCTGCATTCCTTTGCTTTCCATCTCGACCAGTTTAGCCTGAAAGAGGAATGCGATCAGCTCCACACTTACGACCTGGCCACCGGAATTTTCAACGGCTTGGCATTTGCGGCCAAGGTGGAAGAAATCCTGGAAACTTCGATGCAGCACAGTAGTCCCTTTGCTCTCGCCCTGATGCAATTCGAACCCTGGCATATGCTGCTCACCACGGCACCTCCGAAACAAATCCTGCAGTCTCAGCGGGAACTCGCTTCGAGCCTGAGCATGCTGGCTCCCTCGGATGCCTATCTGGCGCAAATCGCCGAAAACCGATTGGGTTTTCTATTTCCTCAAATGTCGTCGCAGGAGGCCAATCCCATCCTTATCCATTTAATGGACAGAGGAAAACAGATCCTGGGAACTTCCTTCAAAGGGATGAGGGTGAGGTCCTATTTTGGTCTGGCTGGGTATCCCCAAGACGGCACAAGGATAGAGCAATTATGGCCACTCTTGTATCGGCGCCTCTATTCCGGTCTCCACTCGCTGGAAAAGTGATTGACCGAACCGAGCATCCTCTATAGACTCAACCATCGTCGAGAGAGCACCGGAATGCGGATAAATCTGCGGGGAAGAAGAGCCTCATATGTTTGAGCGTTTATTTGGATTCCTTTCCAAAGACCTGGCCATGGACCTCGGTACGGCCAATACCCTGATCTACCTCAGAGGCAAGGGTGTGGTCCTCAATGAACCCTCGGTCGTAGCCATAAATCAAGATTCCCATCAAGTGATCGCCGTCGGCCAGGAGGCAAGGAATATTATCGGCCGTCACGGGCAACGGATCGCGACGATCCGCCCACTCAAGGACGGCGTAATCGCCGATTTCGAAGTCACCAGTATCATGATCAAGTATTTCCTGGCCAAGATCCTGAAGGGCCGCCAGCTGTTTCGCCCGAGACTGGTGGTGGCGGTTCCGACGGGGATAACTTCTGTAGAAAAGCGAGCGGTGATCGAGGCGGCTGAGCAAGCCGGGGCAAGGCAGATACATCTTGTCGAGGAACCCATGGCGGCTGCCATTGGTGCCGGCCTGGCAATCGACCAGCCCTTTGGAAATATGATTGTGGACATTGGGGGCGGCACCACCGAAGTGGCGATAATTTCCATGTTTGCCGTGGCCTACAGCGAGTCGGTGCGGGTAGCCGGGGACGAGGCCAACGAGGCCATTCTGCGTTACGTGCAGCGGGAGCGCCAGATGATCATCAGTGAGATTCTGGCGGAAAAAGTAAAATGGAAGATTGGTTCGGCAGTACCATTAGCCACACCGGAAAGTATGGACATCACGGGGAAAGAGATTCTCAGCGGGATCCCGAAAACCTTTACAGTGACCGACGAGGAGATCCGGGAAGCGATCAAAGAACCGGTCATGGTGATCGTCGATGCCGTGAAACGAGCGCTTGAAAAAACGCCTCCCGACCTCGCTTCGGACATCCATGACAAAGGGTACTGGCTGGCTGGCGGGGGCGCCTTGATCCGAGGACTCGACCAATTGCTCAATCAGGCCACCGGCCTCAGAGTAAATATTGCCGACGATCCCCTGACTGCGGTCGCGCGCGGAGCAGGCACGGTAATTGACCATCTGGATTTCTTTCGCCAGGTCTTCATCAACTGACGACGAAACAAGGAGACGGCCATGTATGTGGGTTGGAATATGAAGACGAACCTGGTCACGGTGTCGCCTGAAACTTCTATTTTCCGGGCTCGGGAGCTGATGGACGCACGGCGGATTTCGCAGCTGCCCGTGACCGATGGCCGAGCTCATCTTCTGGGGATTGTGACCGACCGTGATTTGAAGGAGGCCTGGGCCTCCCCGGCGACGACGTTGAGTGTCCACGAATTGACCTACGTGCTGCAGAAGCTGACCGTGGCAAATATCATGACCAAAAGCGTCATTACCGCAACCCCGGATATGACTATCGAACGTGCCGCCCGCCTCATACACGACCATAAGATCAGTGCCCTGCCGGTGCTCAAGGATGACAAGCTGGTTGGGATCATCACCATCATCGACCTGCTCGAAGTCCTGCTCATGGCCCTGGGATTGAGCGAAGACAGCAGCCGCATCTCCCTCCTGGTTCGCGACCGGATCGGCGTTCTGGCCGAGGTTGCAGGCTGGATGCAGCGCTCGGAAATCAACATCCGCAGCGTCATGATCATGCCTCTTCCCAACCATCCCGAGATCTGGCAACTGATCCTGCGCGTTCACCTGACGAACGCTTCCCAGGCTGCAGTAGTCCTCAAAGAAGCCGGTTTCAAAGTGGTGACCGAGTATGTTGAAGACATCACTCCGTACCTGCCGGACGCGGGCTAGCGACCTGTTCCTTGCTTCTCACTTTCGCAGCCTGGCATAGGTAATGGCTGAACTAATCGATATCACAAGGAAATTCCAGCACCTGGAAAACCTCATTGCGTCCAAACCGTTGGAATGGCGACGGGGGGATTGGCTCACAGGGCATGCGCTGCTGTGTACCCGGAGAGAATCGGAGCGCTTCGAGGCACACCGCATCGAGGCTTACCAAGTCAAAGGCCACAAACACATTGGCTTTGTGCCCAACCATTTCAAGCTTGATGGCGGCTATTATTATACGGTCATGGGCCTCTTCCGACATCGCGGGGACGAAGCGATGATGCGGCGAGTCTACTATCTTGCGGGCCTGATGGAAAGCGTGACCAACGCACCATCCCCCATCCTCAGGACCGATCTTCTACGCCGGGTCTACCAGTCGATCCTGGAGGAACGCAACTGCCTGAAGGTGGTTTGGCGCGGGCACGTGCGCCACTTTCTGCTGCCCTTACATACTGAATACTACAATCCTAATATCTTTTATCATCATGTCGTCGGCGCCGAATCTCTCAAAGATCTTTATCAAGAAATCAGAGCCGAAACCGACGCTCAGTTCGATATTCTGGCTCAACAATACGTCTTCTACGTTCCCGAAGCTTTTCTAAACCTCGGTTTCACGCGAAATGGTCAATGAGAGCCTGTCCGGAAACGGCACCCTCAAATCCCTGTCGGAAATGAATCTCGGCGAAGAGGCCATTAAAGTGAGGCCCCTCTTCCACTCCCGAGGACAAGGACACCCAAGGCCAGTCAGCGCACCGGAGTAACCATGGGCAATCACATGGTCATCGGCGTGGATCTCGGTGGAACGCACCTGAGGACCGCTCTGGTCGACCTTTCAGGGAACCTACTAGAGCGACGAAAAACCACCACCGATATTGCCCTTGGCGTCACGCAAACCGCCCAAAAACTAGTTGACGAGTGCCGGGCTCAGATGGAAACGGCCAGAGAACTTGGCGGCACGGTCACGGGCATCGGCCTCGGGGTTGCGGGAAAGGTCGATCGCAAGCGGGGTTGGGTGATCTTTTCGCCCCACCTTCCGGCGATGAGAGATTACCCGTTGGGTCCTGAAGTCGAAGCCCGTCTAAGGGTTCCGGTGTGGGTGGAAAATGACGCCAACGTCTTCGGCATCGGTGAAAGCTGGGTCGGGGCTGGACGCGGGATTCCGAACTGGGTTGGGCTGACGTTGGGAACCGGGGTCGGGGGCTGCCTCTTCCTCGAAGGCAGACTCTGGAACGGTGATGAATTGGGATTCGCTGCGGAAATCGGGCACCTGATCGTCCATCCTGAGGGGCCTCCCTGTGCCTGCGGTTTAAGGGGATGCCTGGAAACTCACGCTTCCGCCAGCGCGCTAATGGAATTTGTCAGAAATGCCGCAATCAGGGGGGAATTGACCAGCGGTCCGCTTTATGAACTCTGGAAGGACGGCAAACTGAAAGCCGGAGGGATCTACCAATGCTCGCGCGCAGGCGAGCCTCTGGCGCAAAAGGCTTTCGCACGCATGGGCTGGGCCTTGGGCCTGGCTCTTGCCAACCTCTTCACGGTCCTCGGCATTCGCACCGCAATTATCGGAGGCGGCGTCAGCGCCGGCTGGGACCAGTTCATCGGGCCGCTGCATAGCAGTCTTGCCGAACATTCCAGCATGCTGGTGGTCGCCGATGCGCGGATTCAGCCGAGCGCACTGGGCGACGATGCCGCCCTGCTGGGGGCGGGCCGCCTGGCGTTGCAGCGCCAGGGCGTTGAGACGGCTCGGTAGCTCTTGTTTCTGATCACTGGCGACTATTTTGATAAGCGTTATCATCCCCACTTTCAATCGCAGCGCCCTGGTAAGGGAAGCGGTGGCCTCCGTCCTGGCACAGGAAGACGTTGCTCTCGAAGTAATCGTGGTTAACGATGGATCATCAGACGACACTTTCGCCGCCCTTGCAGCCTTCGGATCCGCCATTCATTCCGTATCCAAGGCCCACGGCGGGGTGAGTTCCGCACGGAACGCAGGCATCCGGGCCGCCAAAGGCGAATGGCTGGCATTTCTTGATTCCGATGATCTGTGGCTACCGCAAAAGCTCCGGAAACAACTGGCTTTCCTCGGGGA
>JGI20214J51650_10001554_pt1 | contig 14600 bp, 8 predicted proteins | sample WetSurMetagenome_FD_51650 | JGI IMG/M metagenome (IMG submission 51650) | reverse complement strand
ATGCGCGAGTTCGTCAGGCTGGCGGAGATGTTGAAATGGGAAATCCGCAAAATGGAACCGGATGAACTGATGCGGGTACGTGACATTATCGTCCATGCTTATGACCACATTGAAGAGATAATAAAAAAAGGTTTACCGGAGAATTTACCGCCCGAAAAACATCCGCCGCCGGACCGGGGTGAACCTCGGGAAGGCAAATTATCACATATACGGGAAGAGAACATATGAAGACATTAATTCGCCTATCTATTTACATGAAAAAACACTGGGTCGGCCTGGCACTCTCTTTTTTGTGTTTGGCAATCAGTGCAGTAGCCGGGCTGATAATACCGAAAATTCTTGGCCAGGGTATTGACACTGCTGTTAAGAGCGGGCTTAAGAGTTCTGTGGTGATAGCCGGAATCCAGATTGTGATTATAAGCGTCATTACCGCTCTGTCCGGGTATGGAAACCGGTTTCTCTCTCAGGTTGTTGCTCAGAAAATATCCTATGACATGCGTAACGATCTATATACACATTTACAGAAAATGAGCTTCGCTTATTATGACAGAGCACAAACGGGAGAGATAATGTCACGGGCGACCGTAGATATTGATGCGGTTCGTATGTTCCTCGCCGAAGGTTTTTTGAACATCATTCAGAACTTATTTATGCTGGTGGGCATTTCCATTATTCTTATCATGCTGGACTGGAGATTGGCCCTGATGACTCTGGCATTTATGCCGCCGATTGCCTGGATAACCATAAGGTTCCATGAACGCATTCGTCCGATGTGGAGGTCGATCCAGAAGACGATTGCTTTCCTGGGGACCACACTGCAGGAAAGCCTGATGGGTATTAAAGTCGTGAAGGCTTTCTCCACACAAAAAGAGGAAAGCAAGAAATTCAAAAAGGATGCCGAAAAACTCTACAATACAATGATTGATACCAGCCGGCAGATGGCGATTAATATGCCAATGATGTTTACTCTATTAAGTATTCCTACTGCCATAGTAATTTGGTTTGGCGGCAGAGAGTTCGCGAACGGGAATATGACTATCGGCGGTATTACGCAATTTGTAATGTATCTTGGTATGCTGGCTATGCCTATACAAATGATCGGTATGGTTGTCGGTATGTTCACTCGTTCCGTAGCTGCAGGCAATCGTATTCTTGAGATTATGGATACGACATCTCCGGTAATAGAAAAACCGGATGCGGTCGCTCTGGATAAAATCAAAGGCAGAGTATGTTTCGAAAATGTCAGCTTTAAATATAACGAAAAGGTTGCTGCTTTGCAGAATGTAAGTTTTACTGTGGAACCGGGACAACTGGTAGCTCTTGTTGGCAGTTCCGGTTCGGGCAAGAGTACCCTGGCCAACCTGATTTCCCGTTTTTATGATGTTAACAGCGGTAGGATAACGGTGGACGGTGTCGATATACGTGATGTGACACTTTCTTCACTGCGCAGACATATCACAATCGCACAGCAGGACGTTTTCCTGTTCTCCGCATCACTAAAAGATAATATCGCTTACGGCGTTCCGGATGCCAGTATGGAGCAGGTAATCGCTGCAGCGAAAACCGCCCAAATACATGATTTTATCATGAATTTGCCAAATGGATACAAAACATGGACTGGAGAACGCGGTCTGACGTTGTCCGGAGGAGAAAAGCAGAGGGTGGCAATCGCTCGTACTCTGCTGACTAATCCCAGCATTCTGATACTGGATGACTCGACGTCCAGTGTAGATGCACGTACCGAACAGTTGATCCGCAAAGCGCTGGACGGACTTATCAAGGGACGGACGACTTTTATCATAACGCACCGCTTACCTATCATTCAGAATGCCGATCTAATTCTCGTTTTGAAGAATGGTGAGCTGGTTGAAAAAGGCAAACACCACGAGTTGATGGTAAACAACGGTGTTTATAAACAGATATATACAGCCCAATTGCAGATTGTAGAACAACCTGAAGGGTCTATTACGGAGGCATAAATATGTTTGGTGGTCCAGGTGGTCCAGGTGGCATGATGGGCCGTATGGGCGGTCCGCCCCCGGGAGCCGGTCATGGCCGTTTCCATGGCGGCATCGATGAAGAAAAGACTGACGGCAAAAGTAAATTAACTTATATGGACGTAGTCCGAAGACTGCCGAAATATTTGGGCGCAGTTAAAAAATGGATGGTACTCGGCGGTACCGGTGTCGTCATTAACACGGTAACTACTATTGTAACGCCATTAATGATAGGTCTTGCAACAAATAATATCATTGCCGGCAAAATGAACTTGGTTACTATTATTGCTCTCGTTTATGTCGGCCTGGCATTGCTGGGATGGCTGGGGCAATATATGCAAAACTTGTATTTGACGTATGCGGGGCAGGGCGTTCTCTATAAAATGCGGACGCAGATGTTTGACCATCTTCAATCCCTCTCGCTGAGTTTCTTTGACACTAATAAAGTGGGCCGGCTAATGTCTCGCATCCAGAATGATGTCGACCAGCTGCAAACGCTGGTGGCTTCGGATATTATCAACATGGCAGCCGGCGTTATTACACTCATTGCCATTGCGATAATTATGTTTTTGATGAACGTACAACTGGCCCTGATGTCCCTTTCTATCGTACCTGTGTTATTCATTATTATCTTTATCTGGCAACAGCATGCCCACAAAGCTTTCGTTAAAGCCCGCGAGACTATTGCTCTGGTAAACGACCAGCTTCAGGAGGACGTTTCCGGAATTCGCGTGACCCAGAGTCTGTCTCGTGAGAATCTGAATTTCCAGCAATTTGATGAAATTAACAAGCAAAATCTGGAAGCATCTGTGGAAGCAGTAAAACTCCAGGCGTTCATGCAGCCTATCATTCAGATACTTACTAATGGAGCTTATGCTCTTGTTTTAATATTTGGCGGCTTTATGGTACTTAATAATACCATGGAAGTAGGTACCTTACTGACCTTTATCATGTATGTACAGCGTTTCACACAGCCGGTAATGCAGATCTCGATGATGTATACGATGGTGCAAAACTCTCTGGCTTCGGGTGTCCGCATTTTTGAACTTTTAGATGTCGCACCCGAGATTAAAGATAAGCCTGATGCTATCGAAATGCCGCCAATAAAAGGAGAAATACAATTTAAGAACGTCCTTTTCTCCTATGACGCAGATGCGGAGATATTACACAATGTCAATCTAACAATTAAAGCGGGAGAGACAGTAGCCATTGCCGGGCAGACCGGTGCCGGAAAGAGCAGCCTGACAAGTTTAATCGCCCGGTTTTACGATGTACAGCAAGGCGAGGTATTGATCGACGGTTACAATGTCAAGAATGTTACCCAGGATTCGCTGCGAAGACAGATAGGTATTGTACCTCAAGACCCCTTCCTTTTTTCAGGTACTGTCGAGGAGAATATCAAGTACGGGCGCTTTGAAGCATCTCATGAAGAGGTTATCGCCTCAGCCCAGGCCGCCGGGGCCCATGATTTTATCTCGCGCCTTGAAAAAGGTTATGATACCTCTGTTGGCGAAAGGGGTTCCAGTTTGAGTGCCGGGCAAAGGCAGCTGGTTTGTATGGCCCGGGCAATACTCGCCAACCCGCGAATTATGATCCTGGATGAAGCAACCTCCAGTATCGACACTCAAACCGAACGGATTATGCAAGCATCTTTGCAGCAGGTAGCGAAAGGACGTACTCTGGTAATAATAGCCCACAGGCTTTCCACGATTACTACAGCGGACCGAATTATTGTACTGGAAAACGGCAATATCAAGGAGATCGGTAATCACCAGCAGCTTATGGCCAAACAGGGTTTGTATTTCCAGATGTACCAGACGCTGAGCGCACCGGTTCTGGAGCCGGGCATGAACAATTAAGATTAATGAATTTAGATTTATGAGGGCGGATCGGTATCAATATCCGCTCTCATTTTTTTGGCAATAATACTGGGGGAATTGGCTCGATTTTATCAAGAATTCAAAGTCTGGATTTATTTGGCGTTTGATATTTGATTATTGGAATTTGGAATTTTCCCGGTTATTATTCTTAAGTCATAAATCTTGTATCTTATATTAATTTCTTCCTACCCTGGCATATGTCATTTCATAAAGCCTTTTATACAGCCCATTCTCATGAATCAAATCGTCATGACGTCCCTGCTCCACGATCTTGCCTTTATCCAGCACTATAATGAGGTCAGCATCACGGACTGTGGACAGGCGGTGTGCTATTACTACGGTAGTCCTGTCTTTCGTCAGTTCCTTCAATCCTTCTTGCAGGACATGTTCGCTGTATGAATCTATATTGGCAGTGGCCTCATCGAGGAGTAAGATAACCGGATTTGCCAGCAATGCACGGGCGAAGCTGATAAGCTGGCGCTGCCCCATACTGAGGTTTTGTCCTCGCTCTTCCAAAACTGTGTCATAGGCGTTTTCCAGTTTGGAAATGAAGTCGTGTGCACCTACCGCGGCGGCGGCTTTTTTTATTTCAGCGTCACCGGCCTCCGGATTACCGTAACGGATATTTTCTTTTATCGTCGTGGAAAAAAGGAAGGGGTCCTGTAATACCAGCCCCAGGTGCCGGCGATATGTCCTTTGTTCGATTTCTCTTAAATCGAGTCCGTCTATCAGGATACGTCCTCCGGTGACATCGTAAAAACGGGCAATCAGACTGACTACGGTGCTTTTACCGGCTCCGGTTGGGCCTACCAGTGCCACGGTCTGTCCCGGACTTATTTGGAGGTCGATGTCGTGCAGGACGTTTATACCGGTCTGGTAAGCAAACGAAACATTTTCAAATTTGATTTCGCCATTTAGTGTCGTAATTTCTATGTGCTTCGTGCTTTCGGTCAGCTCCGGTTTAACATCGATCAGCTCGAATACCCGCGATCCTGACGCCATCGCACGCTGTAGTTGTGCGTATTCCGCAGTCATGGTTCTGATAGGATCAAAAAAAGTCTGAATATAGAGGACAAAGGTTATCAGGGTACCGACCATTAGCGTGCCGGCGAATATCCTACCGCCGCCGAATAGAATAATCAGGGTCGTTGCTGCGGCTACCAGTACCTCCACAGCAGGCATCATGCTGGCGGAAAGCCTGGCCGATTTTATGTTGGCTTCAAAATTGGCCTGGTTAACACTATCGAAATGTTGTGAGTTAAGCTCTTCGCGTGACAGGCTTTGAATCACCCGGATACCGGATATGTTTTCCTGTAAAGCTGCATTCACTGCNGATATAGCCTGCCTGACCTGAATAAAATAATGCCGTGCCCGGGACTGCCAGAAAGCCAGATAGATGAACAGCCCCGGTACTACGGATAGCGTTATCAGTGCCAGTTTCCAATCAAGGGCTGTCATAGTTACGATGATCGAGATAAGACCTGCTACTTCACCGAGAACCCAGAATGCCCCGGAATCAAGAAAATCTCCCAGCTCCCCCACATCGCTGTGAATGCGGGACATAATACGGCCTGCCTCGTTCCTGTCGAAAAAGCGTGCTGAGAGCCGTTGCAGATGATCGAAAAGCTGAGTACGCAATTTCAGAAGGATCGCCTGCCCCAGTCTTGCCTCTGCTCTGATTTGAGCGTAATACGATATACCGTTCAATATACCATTGGCTATAAACAGCAACACGATGAAAGAAAGGCCGCTCACGTTTCCGGTGGTTATGTAGTTATTCTCTGCCTGGCCGATGATATAGGGGCTGGCGACGTTACTTAAGGTATAAAATAATGTTGCGGTGATAGTTAGCGGCAGGGCTACTTTAAATGGTGCGAAGTATTTAGCCATACGGGTCACCACCCCGGAATCATATGGTTTACCGAATACGACATCATCGGAATCAGGCAGTACACCGCTCAAACGTTCACGGCTGACTGGAATTGCCTCCTCTCCAGTTTTTATTGCTGAAAGCGGCGAGGCATCCGGACTCCCGTATTCCGCCGTGGGTATTACCGCTGCCGCGCTTTCCTGGTCCTGGAATTGAATATTGTAAAGCTGCCGGTAAAGGCCTCCTTTCGCCAGCAGTTCATCATGCTTCCCGCGTTCGATAATTTGCCCGTCCTTAAGCACCAGGATAAGGTCGGCTATCTGTACCGAGCGCAGGCGGTGCGCGATAATGAAGGTAGTGCGTCCGGCCGGCAGTTCAGCTAAGGCCTGCTGTATCAGATATTCGGTCTCCATATCTACGCTTGAAGTTGAGTCATCCATGATAAGAATTCGCGGGTTGAGCAGCAGTGTACGAGCAATCGCCAAACGCTGTTTCTGGCCGCCGGAAAGGGTTATACCACGCTCGCCTACCCAGGTATCATAACCCTGCGGCAGTCCCATGATAAAATCATGCAGCCTGGCCGTCCTGGCGGCATTCATGATTTCTTCGAGACTGGCATCAGGCTTGCCGTAGCTGATATTTTCTCGTACGGTTGCTGAAAAGAGAAAGGTGTCCTGATGGACGATGCCCACGTGTTTACGCAGCGAAGCGAGTGTGACGTCGCGGATATCTATACCATCGATTGTTACTCTTCCTTCGGTAACATCATAAAAGCGCGGAATAAGATTGGCTATGGTTGATTTGCCGCTCCCGCTGGCACCGACGAGGGCGATGATCTGTCCCGGAACTGCTTCGAAATCGATCCCTTTCAGGACTGTACCGTGTGTCTCATAACCGAAGGAAACGTTTTCAAATTTGACCAGGCCATTAACCCCGGACAACCCGGTGGCATCCGGTTTTTCCGTTACCGGTGATACCTGGTCTATCACTTCGAAAACACGTTTCCCCGAAGCTATTGCCCGGGAGAAGAGCGTGACCAGCCAGCCCAATGCTCTTACCGGCATACTGAACATAACCAGGTAGAGCAAAAACTGCGCCAGTTCACCGGTAGTAAGCGTTCCGGCGATTACTTCCCGTCCGCCGTACCACAGAATTCCGGCCATTGCCAGCATGACCGCGAAGCTCATTACCGGGCTGTTGACCGCCAGCAGGTTATTTGTCTGGATTTCCATATCGTAGATGGCTTCGGCCTGCTTGCGGAATTTTTTATTTTCGTGTTCTTCGCGGGCGAAGGCTCGTACTACTCTTACGCCTGCCAGGTTTTCCTGGACGATGGTTTCCAGGATACCGAGACCGTTTTGTATCTTTGTCCATAGTTCACGCAGACGGCTATTGACAACAATAGTACGCCAAGAAACGACAGGGACGATACTGAGGCTGATCAAAGCCAGCTTCCAATCGATGGTAAACAGCAGAACACCGATAGCTACCAGTTGAATGATGAAAAAAGCCCCACGCAGCATGGCGAAGCTGACGAACATACGCACGGCTTCGATATCCACTGTCGCCCGGGACATAAGCTGGCCTGTCTGCGAACGGTCGTGAAAAGCATAGCTTAATTTCTGCAGCCGGTTATAAAACCTAGTACGCAGGTCCAAGGCAACTTTTTGCGATAGGTATTCCGAGAGGTAGCTTTGCCAGTAGTCAAGTAAGCTTCGACCTAAACCGGCGGCAGCGATACCGAGTGCGATGTATGTCAGGGTCTGCGTACTACCGGAACCCAGCGCCGTATCGATTGCCTGACCGGTCAGGCGGGGTACGAGCAGCGTGAGTCCTGCTTCAGCGAAAAGGCATATATAAGATACAATTGCCCGTGGCCAGTACCGTGAAAATAATGCGGCAGTCCGCCAAAAAATACGCATATCGAATCAACTAGAATCTTATACTATCGGATTGCCGCAGGCAAATGATTTGCAAGGATTTGCAATGCCTCGCCCTGTAGACGTCGCCTTGCAAAGCTAAATCGAACGATTTCGGATGATGGAGGGAAATTATGCGCTGGTTACCACATTGAAGTTTTCGATTCTGTGGTCTCGTAGAAATGAGCGGTGCTCTTTCCACTCAGGGCAATACCGGTCAACGATTTGCCAGAACTGTTTGGAATGGTTCATTTCCTTAAGGTGAATAAGCTCGTGGATTATGACATAATCAATCACCGGTTCCGGCAACATCATGAGTTTCCAGTTCAGGCTGACAGTCCCCATGCGGGAGCAGCTTCCCCAGCGTGTCTTCTGTCCGCGAATGCTGAGTCTTCCATACCGTACTCCCAGGAGTTTGCTGATTGACTCTAATTTTTGCCGGAATAATATTTCAGCCTGCTGTCGGTACCACATTTCAAGCAACCGGGAGAAACCGTTCTCGTTTATCCGCTTGCTGACAAGCAACTGGTCGCCAAGCATGCTCAGCTGAACGTATTTTTCACACATTGGTCGTACAGTTATCTCAATATCACGTCCCAGATAGGGGACAGTATCACCGGAACCTAATATTTCACATGATTGCGGTGTCCTTTGGCAATGTTTGTCCAGGGTTTTAAGTATCCATTTACTTTTTTGTTCCAGAAACTCTTCAATCTTGACCACCGGGTAGCGGCGGGGAATGATGACTGTCAGTCCGGTATCCGATCTTATCTCCAACCGTGCGTACCTGGCTCGATAACTGCGCTTTACAGTATATGAAATGTCCCGGCCGAGAAGAGAAATGGTACCGTCCTGAAGCGTTACCGGACGGCGCGAGCTTAACTTTTCCATTACCACATTTTAGCTGGTTCTTACTGAATGAGTCCAGTGTGGACTATCTGACCATGGAGTTGAACATTAGCCGCTGTTATCTTATAATGCGGTTTAATATTGGTGTCTATTATGCCGATATTATCATATTTATCTTCCGGTTAACGAACTGGTTTGACCGTGAGGGCTGGGCATGTAGTTTTTTAACAAAATAGTTGTATAATGTTTTAGCTAATCCGGAACCAAAGCATATCGTCTTGCTCTCTTTTTGTCATTAAGCTGAGTCAGGTTCAACTTTAAGGTGCTGTTTTCCGGTTACCTGAGGAGATTGTTTGTGGTTAAAATCCTGAAGTTTCCGAAGATATTTTTCGGCTGGTGGACGGTATTTGCATTAGGTATTGTCGGACTTTTAGGGATCGGTATCGGAAGTCAATCATTCTCCGTGTTTTTCAAACCGCTGTCGACGGACCTGGGATTGAACCGTGCAGTTACATCAGTGGCTAATAGCGTTCAGAGCGGGGTAGGTTCGGTAATGTATCCGTTGGGTGGCTGGATCAGCGACAAGTACGGCCCACGCCGCATTTTACTTATCGGTATTGCTATTCTGGCTTTCGGCTTGATATTGATGTTTTTTGTCAATTCTCTCTGGGCTTTTCTGCTTGTTATCGGTATCATCGGTATGGGCTCTTCGCTGGGTGCCTCAATGTTAACCGACAAAGCTATCGTTAACTGGTTCATTAAGAAAAGCGGCATCGCGGTAAATATCAAGTTTGCTATCCAGGCTCTTGCCGGTCTGTGTATTTTGCCGGTAGTTGCCTGGCTGGTGGAACGCCAGGGCTGGCGTACTACTTATGTTATCGGCGGTATCGTTATCGCTATTATATGTATTCCACTTATCTGGCTATTTGTGAAACCCCATCGTCCGGAGCATTACGGGCTACGTCCTGACGGGGAAACCAATTCGAATGACGTAAAAGTTTCTACCCGAACCGTCGGTATAGTAATCGATGGAACCGAATCCGACCTGACTTTGAAACAGGCGTTGAAAACATCTTCTTTCTGGTTATTAGTACTTGCCGGTTATACGACAGGTATTGCAATGCCGATGATGAATACGCATAGTGTGCCGTTTCTTACCGACAGAGGTATCAACGCAATCGAAGCGGCTACGATTGCAGGCCTGACGTTGACGGTTAGCGTTCCGGCCAGGCTGATTACCGGTTTTATGGTCGACCGTATGAAGCTAAACCATCTCCGCTTTCTCATGGCTGGAGGCACTTTTTTACAGGTTATTGGGACCTGTGTTTTCCTCATTGCCCGTAACAATGCCTCAATTTATGTGTGGTTCTTGCTTTATGGTATCGGAGGCGGTATCCAGCAAAGCGTGAATATTCCGTTGCTAGCACGTTATTTTGGCCGTAAATCAATCGGATTAATAATGGGTTTTTTTCAACCTTTATCATTACCAGTCGGATTGCTGGCTCCGATCCTCATCGGTCATATCTACGATACCACAGGCAGCTATATGCAGGTCATTACTTTTATTCCCGTATTTCTGGCCGCTGGAGGCATAATAAGCTGTTTTATTTTACCTCCTAAAGNTGCAGTAGCGGTATGGGCTGAAAGAAAAAGCGCTTAATATTAATAAAAAATTAATTTGGATGGTATAAAATCTAATAATAGTAACATTTAAATATCAAGGGAAAATCAAGAATTGATGTAGTANGGACTTTGAACAGGAGGCCGCATGGATTTAGAAGATGTCAAACGGATCGCCGGAGTTGCGGCGGATATCAGGTCTAATATTGAAAAGGTTATTGTAGGCAAGGGATCTGTAATAGAACTGATCCTGGTCGCGATTTTGTGTGAAGGCCACGTGTTGATGGAAGATGTCCCTGGCATTGGAAAAACGATGCTTGCCCGTTCTGTAGCTCGCTCGCTCAAATGTCAGTTTCACCGCATTCAATGTACTCCCGATCTGTTGCCTTCGGATATTACCGGAACTTATATTTACAATCAAAAAACCAGCGATTTTGAGTTTCGTCCCGGACCGGTCTTTGCCCAGATAGTCCTGGCGGATGAGATTAACCGTGCTACCCCCAGATCGCAATCCGCATTGTTGGAAGCTATGGAAGAAAGACAGGTTACACTTGAAGGAGAAACCAAACTTTTACCCCGCCCGTTCATTGTTCTGGCAACACAAAATCCAATAGAACTGGAGGGTACCTTCCCGTTGCCGGAGGCCCAGCTTGACCGTTTCTTAATGAAAATAAAGTTGGGTTATACTACGGAATCCGAAGATAGTATCATNCTGGACCGGTTTATTGGCCACAACCCTATAGAAGACCTGTCACCTGTTATTTCTGCAGAAGAAGTATTACAAATTCAGAAGCTCTGCAGGCAGGTTAAAATTACCGATGATGTAAGACAGTATATTATAAGACTGGTACGAGCGACTCGCGGACAACCTTCCATTCAGTTGGGTGCCAGCCCCCGTGCAATGATAGGCCTCAGCCGTACAGCCCAAGCACTGGCGGCCATCCGCGGCAGGGGATTTGTCATTCCGGACGATGTTAAGTATCTGGCCCCTTTTATCATCACTCACCGGATCATTATGGAGTCCTCGGTCTCACTGAAGGGCCACAGTGGAGCAGATATCGTAAAGGAAGTTTTGGACTCCGTTGCCGCTCCAGTTGAGCCGGAGCCCGATTCTACGGTAATCCAGGAGAAATAATTGCTCGGTCGTAAATGGCTATTAATAACCGGTCTACTTTTAGTTATCTCTGTAATAGTGAGACAGCAGCCGGTATTGCTCGTTATCACACTGTTGTTTTTTCTGACCTCCGGCATTGCCCGTCTCTGGTCGCGTTATTCCCTGCAACGCCTGGAATATAAGCGGGAGATAAGTAGCCGGCGAGTTTTTTTCGGCGAAACCATCACCATGGACATCAGCCTGTCCAACAGCAAATTTTTACCATTACCCTGGATCAATGTAGAGGAAGAGGTACCGGAGGAGGTATCCTTTCTCAAAGGTAAAACAGTCAGTGGTAACAGCGATAAGAACCGTCCGATTTTCTCTGGTTTTTTCTCTATGAGCTGGTATCATCGCCTTACCCGTCGTTATCCCATACAATGTCTGAGACGAGGTGTTTTTATTTTCGGACCCGGACGTGTCAATTCGGGAGACCCTTTCGGTTTTTTTCGCAATACCTTTCCTGTCGCACAGGAAGACCAGTTGATCGTCTACCCCCGGATCGTGTCTCTGGAAGCGTTGAATATCCCTTCGCGGCATCCTTTTGGGGATTTGAGAATTAAGCGTCACCTTTTTGAAGATCCCGTACAGGTAATGACTACCCGCGATTATGTGCCGGGCGACCCGATGAAGCGGATTCACTGGAAGGCTTCCGCCAGGTTGCAGCGGCTGCAGAGCCGTGTTTTCGAGTATACTACCACGATGGACATGGCGATATTCCTGGATACAAGGACGATTCCACGGGAATACTACTGGAATGAAGTTGCTACCGATCTGCTGGAGACTGCTATTATTACGGCCACAGCAATTGCCGATCGCAGTATCAGAGATAAAAATAAAGTGGGTCTATATGCCAATGAGCTTTATCAAAATACCACTCATGTGCTTAAGATCCCGCCATCCGAGGTTTCAGGCCAGTTTAAAGAGATACTCGAAGCCTTGGCCCATATCCGGGGTATCCCATTCATAACGGTAGACAGGCTGATATCCCGTGAAGCCCGTCAGTTGTCCTGGGAAACAACGATAGTGCTGATAACCGCGGTACTGACCGATGAAAATATCGCAACTTTGCGCCATTTTCGCAAAGCAGGCAGACGCGTTGCTCTGGTACTGATCGGCAGGGATGCCCGCGCCGTCAGATTAGATGGCATAACGGTCTACAATGTGCCGGAAGATGTGTATCAGAAACAGATGGAATCCGTACGATTGGAGCCGGTAGCGTGATTAAAGGACTTACAGGGCTTTCCAGATCAAAGATATTATCCATGTTTCGATTGATTCCGTTGTTGTCTGTCTTCCAGGAGCTTTCCCTGGTTTATCCCTGGCTCGTTTGGTTCGGGACGTGGCTGAACTTTTCCGTGCTTCCGCCTCACATGAACCTCATCAGTTATATTATTCTGACGGTATTTACCGAAGTGTTCACCCATAAAGCCCAGGAGAGAGGCTGGTCCGCAAAACGCATGCAGTTCATTGTCTTTCCATCTACGATTGTTCTATGGCTTATTCTCTTCAGGTTGAGCGTGAGCGGCGGATACGGCCTCCTTGACGCAGGCTGGTTCGGCTATCTTAATGATAATCCTTTCCCTGCGGTCATAGCCCTACTAAGCGGTCCGTATTTTATATGGCGAGGTATTAGTGTCAGCCGCCAGAGCAACCTGTTTGAAGACCTGTACCATAAATTCATTATCGGTCTCGTCTTTGTTATAGCATTATTAATCTTCTGGGCGGTTTCAATCCACCAGAGTACCGGGATCTGGTCTACCGTGGGTATTTACGGTCTGAGCTATTTCGGTGTGGGGATGGTTATCCTGGCACTGGCTAACCTCGATAGCTTAAGCCGTGTATTCGCCCGGCACCAGGAAACCGTGAGCGCTTTCCGCCGGCGCTGGTCTTCCATGCTTATAGTGATCATCGTGATTATACTGGGAATATCAATAGCCCTTGCCAGTATTTTTTCTACTAATGTCGCTGCCACGCTTACAAACGCTTTAAGCCACCTTGGCGAATGGATACTAATCGGAATAACTTACCTTTTCTGGCCGGCTGCTTTCGTGGCTACTGCTCTTTATTACATAGGTCAGTGGATCATTTTTCTGATAACCGGGGGTAAAGAACCTGACAAGTTGGAAATGAAGCTTCCCGATTTCGCTAAGCAGATAGAGGGTAAAGATGTCCAGGGTTCACATCTTTCGCCGGTTCTAATAAATACGTTAAAGTGGTCGGCTGTGGCACTGGTAATTGTTTTGGCGGTATTCTTTATCGGGCGTTTTCTCTCACATTACTGGCGCAACAAGGCTGAAGAAGGGGTAGAGGAAGAGAACGAGAGTCTGTGGTCGTGGTCCACGTTTAAAGCAGACCTGCTTAATTTCCTGGCCTGGCTGTTTCCATGGCTATGCAGGCGTAAAAAAGCACCGGTGGAAACTTCCGCTTCAAACGCAGCGGAATACGCGGAAATTACTGAGGACAGGGAGCTAAGTATTAGAGAGATGTACCGGGCAATGCTGCGGCGTGGGCGATTGATCGGTTTGCCGCGTAAAAAATCGGAAACTGCCTATGAATATACGGTGAGACTGCGAGAAAAGCGGGCGGCGGCTGCCGAAGAGCTAGATCAACTGACTGAAGCCTATGTTATCGAACGTTACGGGGATACGCCGGCTGGTTCGGAAAAGACAACTTTCTTTAATCGTCTGTGGCAAACTTTAAGTGTCAAACTGTTGGGTGCCGGTCATGATAAGAAATGACGATATAATTGGACTCGTTTGCCAACCGAGCGGGTAAAATAGTAATAGCTTGCTGGTAAACGTAATGGGACTTTATATGTCGGTTTTACAAGTAAGATTAGTTGAAAGAGATAATCCGGGCTGGAGAGATTTATTCTAAGATATTATTTAGGTACCTTGATCCCGACTTTCATCGGGATGGCGAGAAGGAAGACCGGAATGGTGATAGTAATAGGACGTACCAGGATTGAATACCAATTTAAAATGTGAAAGAACCTGAAAGGTTTTGGAATTTCAATATTACAATGATGGGTGATGGTAAGTATATGAAAATTATCGGCATAGTTGGCAGTCCACGGAAAAATGGTAATACCGAGATCTTGACCGCCCATACGCTGGCGGCAATTGCAGAGGAGGGGATTGAGACGGAGTTGATAAGGCTGGCAGGGCTTGACATAAAACCATGTACCGCNTGCGATTACTGCCGCACCGAAGGTAAATGCAACATCAAGGATGATTTAAACCCGGTTTACGAAAAGATGAAGCAGGCCGACGGCATTATCCTGGCCACGCCCGTATATTTCGGGTCGGC
>JGI20214J51650_10001553_pt1 | contig 14600 bp, 16 predicted proteins | sample WetSurMetagenome_FD_51650 | JGI IMG/M metagenome (IMG submission 51650) | reverse complement strand
TATAGCAACTGGATTTGACAGCGCAAGAAAAACTTTCGCACAAAGTAATTTCAAATCGCAAGCTAAAAAGACCGGCGAACAGCTCAGCTTTAGAGGCGGCTTCAATTTTTTAGACACTTCTAATATTGATAAAGAGGATCTGGACATTCCTACAATTCTGAGAGTAAAAAGTCCATCTTCACAAATTGAAGAGCCGGAAAATGATGAACCTGAAACATCTCTTTCAGAAAATGCATCCCGCTACAGTTGGGCAAAAGAAAAAATGGAAGAGAAACATTCAAATAAAAAATCAAATGACGACGATGATGAAAGCTCGTCTTTTTTAAGAATGATTATGGATTAGCAATTATTAAGATAATTTAATATTTTTGGAGTGAGGAGGACGTAGGTATTTATTTACAATTATCAACCTCGGAGGGTTATATGATGCTTTTAATAATAATCCTGCTGCTATTTTCACTGGAGCTGAATATTGCTCTTATATTTGGAAGGGTTCTTCGGAAAAGAGGCGATGAAGATATGATGACCATAGGAATGAAAGAAGGTTTACACACGGATTAATATCCAATGGCACTCTAGAAAGAAGTGTAATTCCTTTCAAATATTAGAATGGAAATTTTAGAGACTATTCATCTGTAATACGTGACTCGACAAAGATATAATCCTCATCCTCTTTGTCGTGTTTGATCAAAATTCTATTTGGTCTGCAGCATACTTCGCAGTCTTCAATGAAATCTTGATTTTCCAAAACTGTGAGATCAACCCAAATTTCATTTTCCTCACCACAGTATTGACAAACCCAGTTTAACACATCATCTGTTTGCATTGTCCTACCCTACAATTTATTAACTCCTTCTTAAACTAAAATATTTTTAAGCTTAAACGCAACACCTGAATCAAAAAAGTAAATCAACAATTGTTAAGCGTGAACTATTTTAAGTTCAAACCAAAAAAAATGGCTGCCCGGGTACTAATCGGACAGCCAATCGTTGTTGTATGATCACAATTCTATTCTCAAAGAAGTTGTGCAATATTATTAGTTCAACTCTCAGACCATATTAAAGCAATTGATTTTCTTTAGTAATTAAATAATTGATTAACTACTGCTGTTTCAAAATAGAATTTAGTGAATCAAAAGAGGGATGAGTAATAAAACTATTTTCAGCATTCTAAATGGTTAGTTAAGCTAATAAGAAATATTTGACAACGAAAATAAGCTATAGCTAAATAGATTTGAAATTGGAATATTAATTAGGTTATTAGTTGATAATAGCATATATTGTTTTAGTATAGTATTATTATAAGCAATGAAAAAAAACAAAGATATAGGATTCTCAGAGAAAATCGATTTAGTAATTTCAATTTTCCTTATACTTTTGGGCGTCCTCTTCATTTTTTCAGCAATAACAAAATTTATTGATGTTGTTGGATTTGAGACATCAATAAAAAGATTCGCAATAATCCCGGATTATTTTGCTGGTTTTATCAGTTACTTCATACCTTCGATAGAAATTATTTTAGGAATTTTATTAATACTTAAAATCAAAATTGAACTCTCACTCCAATTACTCATCTACCTACTAATTTTTTTTACAAGTATAATTATAGTCAAGTTAGCAGAAGGCGGTGATATTTCTTGTGGATGTTTCGGTTCATTATCATCTAGTAATATCGATTATTCAACAATTCTCCGAAATGCATTTCTTATATGTTGGGCTTCATTGATTTTGTTCTTTACTCTAAAAAGGAAACATTACACAACCGCTAAACAAATATTTAAAAGCAAGATTAAGATTTTTTTCTTAGTAAACATTTTATTCTTTCTTATAGTCCAGAACTCAACCTTTGCAATTCGAAATATTGAATTAAAGAAAAGATTAAACTGGTTGATAGAGAAGGACATTCTTACTGAAGGTGATCTTGTCAAATCATTTAAGGTTTTCAATATAAATAGAATCGAGAAAGAAATTAATTTCAGAGATTCAAAATATACAGTGCTTTTCCTTATGCAATATGGTTGTCATCTATGCAAAGAGAACATTACGTTTTGGAACGAATTAACTTATGATTTATTAAATAAAAAAGATGTCAGAATATTAGGAATTTCAATAGATCCAATAGATACTACAGAAAAACTAGTTTTTGAGTATCGTCCCCAATTCGAAGTAGTGTCTAATTCAAATGAAGATTTTAGGAATGATTTGAAATTATTTAAAACACCATTGACCCTTATAATAAATAATGATAGTACAGTCAGAAAAATTTATAAAGGGAGACTAAACAACATTCTTCTTGATAGAATAGTACAAGAAGTAAACAACAATTAACCTTAAACTAAATGAGGAAATAACTATGAACAAAGTATTCAAAATTTTAACCTTGCTCTCTATCCTTGGATTAATTGTGGGATTAAAGACTATTTCATATGACAATACTGTTTTAGATGATTCGGCAGTGGTTTGTTGTGATAACGGTTTGTGCAATTATGTAAATCCAGCACAAACTACTAAATGTACTTCTAGATCATCTATGAGTCCAAAAAGTCTCTGTGAAGAGATAGTTTTAACCTGCAAAGATTGTGTAGACTTGACAATATCAAGTTGTTTATGTTATGGTGGAAGCAATTCTTGTTTAAACACAAATGGAACGGTTTATTATGGTAGTGGTATAGTACCTTGTAATATAAATAAGTAATAAAATAAAAAAGGGAGAATAAATTAAGTTCATATTACTCTAATCCTTTTTTCGGAGAATTATATGTATAAATATATTTTTACATTTCTCTTGGTTTTTTCATTTATTAATTTTTCATCCGCTCAATGGAAAGAAGTGACAAGTAGTTTGCCTCCCTGGGGCTCGTTTGTCGTTGATGCTTGCGACAGTAATATGGCAATTAGCCCAATAACTACGAACACTTTATACGTAACTTATAATAAGGGTGTAAATTGGTATCCAAAATATATTCCATCTTTCGTTGATGGTATATCTATAGTTGACTCACTAAATATCTGGTATATTTCAGCCACTGGAGAAATTTTTGCAACATCTGATGGAGGTGTAAATTGGATTCTCCAATTTTATGATCTTTCTCAAACTAGTTTTATGAATTATATTGAGATGTTAGACAAATATAATGGCTTTGCAATGGGTGATGCACCATCAAACACTGAACCAGCACTCATTTTAAAAACATCGAATGGAGGAATTAATTGGATATCACAGAATGATAGTTTTCTAATTGGTTTATATTCTCCGGATCAGTGGAGAACAGTTGATTTCGTTGATTTTAATACCGGTTACTTCTTTTATTCGAATATAATAGGTGAAAAACAGTTACATAAAACTACTGATGCTGGTAAATCTTGGAGAGTAATTGCTGATACAATTTTTTGTGAAGTACTAAAATTCTATGATGAAAATCTTGGAATAGTTAAAGCAGGAGAATGTGCTGGTGGAACTTGCACACCTGGTCTTTACAGAACTACTGATGGTGGTATTAATTGGGAATTGTTCAGTCTTCCAAATTCAGATTATGGAAATGACATTGAATTTATTCCAAGCGATCCTTCTAAAGTATGGCTAATAGATTGGCATCATGCATATTTTAGTAGCGACACAGGTAAAACCTGGACGACAGAACTATTTTGCCTCGATCTAACATTCAGAGATATTAAATTCACAGATTCAAACCATGGCTGGCTTTTAGCATGGGGACCTGGTACAATGAATTCAAAACTATATTATACATCCAACGGTGGTTTTGGTGGAATTGTAGGTGTAGATGAAGTAAGTGAACAACCAATTAATTATTTTCTTTCACAGAATTATCCAAACCCTTTCAATCCAAATACTGTTATTCAATATCAAATTCCAGAATTAAGTTTAGTAACAATTACAGTTTATGATTTGCTTGGTAGAGAAGTTGCAATTTTAGTTAATGAAGAAAAACCAGCTGGTAATTATAAAATTGAATTTAATGCTTCCAGTCTGACAAGTGGTGTCTATTATTACCAAATAAAATCAGGTAATTTTACTCAAACAAAGAAAATGATTCTGTTGAGATAATTTTCAATAGCCTGCCTCACTATATTGTGCAGGCAGGCAATTCGTAATCCGAAATCCACAATTAATATCTCTTGCATTTAAATTTTAAAAGATTATATTATAGTGTGCAAATGTTCACTATAATATGTTTGAAAACAACTCAAAAACAGAAGATTTATTAATTTACCAAATTCCACCCGAGTGGCGTGGACAGGCAAAGATACACACACTCTATCCGCCGATACCAAAACACACCGGCAATATTGATTTTGACATCTTCGATTTTGATATGCTCTTCAATGATCCGGCAACAAAAGAATTAATTCGTTCGGGAAAAACTATCGGCTGCTTTTATATTGAGTCGCCGGGAATGCGTTCGCTTTTGCGCAGACTTGATGTTGAAACTTTTGAGATGCTTACTGCTGCGAGTTCTGTAATTCGTCCCGGAGTTGCAGAAAGCGGAATGATGCAGGAATTCATCGCACGACACAAAGATCCTTCAAGAAGAAAATATCTTGTTCCTGAAATGGAAATTTATCTTGGCGAAACTTACGGTGTGATGATTTATCAGGAAGATGTAATTAAAGTTGCTCATCATATTGCAGGACTGAGTCTTGAAGATGCTGATCTTCTGCGAAGAGCAATGAGCGGAAAGATGCGTTCACACCACGCAATGCAACACATAGTTGAAAAGTTTTTTGTTTCATGCAAAGAAAAAGGATTAACCGATTTCCAGAGCAAAGAACTCTGGCGACAAATTGAATCGTTTGCAGGTTACTCTTTTTGCAAAGCACACAGCGCATCGTTTGCTTTGCTTTCTTACCAGGTTGCGTTTCTCAAAGCTCACTATCCGGCTGAGTTTATGGCAAGCGTGCTGAACAACGGAGGCGGATTTTATTCGCCAGCAGTTTACATTGAAGAATCAAAACGTTTGGATTTGAAGATTGAACTTCCTTCAATCAATGAAAGTGAAAAAGAATATGTTGGAAAGGGAAAAACAATCCGTGTTGGTTTGAAAGCAATTAAAAATCTTTCTTACAGTGCTATTGAAAAAATTATCGAGGAAAGAAAACGTAACGGTAAATATTTTTCACTGGCAGATTTTCTTGTTCGCACAAAACTTGCTTATGAAGAAACTGCTTCGTTGATTCGATGTGGTGCGATGGGTTGCTTCAAACAAACGCGACCGACATTGCTACGCTTGCTGGATATTTATATTCATCGAAGAAAAATAATTGAAGAAAATTATAACGATCTTTTCCTGAATGAAACTTTTGCTCTTGAAGAAGAAGTTAAAACCGATTTGAACTACACACTCGCCGGAATCTGCAAAGAGGAATACGAAGCTTTCGGGTATATGGTTACACGTCATCCGCTTTATTTTTTCAAAGAATGGATTGAACGGAAAGGAATTATTCCCGCAAAGAATATGGAACGAAACAAAGGTCGAAGAGTAAAGATGATTGGCTGGTATATGACTTCCAAAAGAATAAAAACAAAAAGCGGTGAAATAATGAAGTTTCTTTCGCTCGAAGATCTCACCGGAACTTTTGAGGCAGTCATCTTCCCAAAAGTTTATTACCGCGTTGCAGAACTTACTCTTTCAATGGGGCCTTACATCATTACCGGCAAAGTGGATATGAACGATCACACAAATCTTGTTGTTGAGGATTTGCAAGTTCTTTCTTCAACTGCTCTTCAATCAAGCCTGATGAAAGACAGCGTTGAACACAATTATTATGGTGATGAAGAAAAAATAACTGAAGAAGATTTTGCTCTCGCAAAAGCTCTCGATCATAAAAAGCTTAAAGTTGCTTACGCAGGATAAGCGGAAATTGATTAGCGTTGTCATTCCGGACTTGATCCGGAATCTCCTGCCTTACCTGCTTGTATAAAGATGCTTAAACAAGTTCAGCATGACAATTAACTAATCGCTTCAATTCTATATATTACCGCTAGCTAAAAAAATATTTTAATGATAGAAAAACGCAAAATAAAATTATCCGAAGCATGGAGGAAAATTGACTTCTCCAAAACTTCCACATGGATGATCGTTTTTTCAAATGTGATCGTTATCTTTTTTGCAATTGTAGATAATCTGAGTGCCTTTGAAGTCCTTTGGATATACTGGTTTCAGAGCGTAATCATCGGTGTATTTAACTTTATCNNAATAATTTCACTCAAAGAATTTACGANAACAGGATTCCGAAGAAGTGGAAATGAATTGCCNCCGACAAAAGCTGCTAAGTATTCAACNGCAATATTTTTTTTAATNCATTATGGATTTTTCCATTTTGTGTATGCNATGTTTCTTGGNGGATTCTCGGGGAATANAGGTTCGAGCACATNAAATTCNCAAAGCAATTACCTATTNATTACATCATTTATATTCTTTATAAGTTATCTGATAGAATATATTCAATCCTCCCGAACTCAGCCGGAAGTAATTCCTAATCTTGGTGTACTTATGTTTGCACCTTATTTCAGAATAATCCCGATGCATTTTACAATTATCTTTGGAGGAATTTTAGGTGTACTCGGATCTTTCATTTCAATGAATTTAGATTTATTAATAATAGTGTTGTTCGTTGGGATTAAAACTTTTATTGAGATAATAATCAATGCAGTTGATTTCTTTTCCTTTTCAACTCAAATGGCAAAAGAAGTAGAGAATAATTAATTTTTCAATCATCAAAATTTATATCAATAAGAAATATGGCCTGGATATATTTATTCATCGCAGGATTGTTCGAAATTGGTTGGGCGGTTGGACTTAAATACACAGACGGTTTTACTAAACTCTGGCCAAGTGTAATTACAGTTGTGATAATGATTCTGAGTTTTTACTTTTTGTCTTCAGCAGTAAAAACTATCCCAATAGGAACAGCATATGCAATCTGGACAGGTATCGGTGCGGTTGGAACTGCAATACTTGGTATATTTCTTTTTAGTGAATCAAAAGAGTTTATCAGATTATTTTTTATACTTCTGATTATAATTGGCGTAGTAGGACTAAAGATATTTTCCAAAATTCAAGTTCAATAAAAATGAAGAAAGTTTTCAAATGGAAATCAAATTCAAATTATTCTCTTCACTACTAATCTTTATCTTATTTTCTTGCAGTCCCTCATCACAGTTTACAAACCTGTTTGTGGATGATGCATATAAGGGTATGCAATTTAAAAAAGTTTTAGTAGTAGGGATGGCAAAAGAAGAATGGAAAAGAAAAGTGTACGANAACGAATTTCGTCAGGATTTGATGAAGCATGATGTGGAAGTTTTANCAGCCTGGCAGGAATTACCAAAAGGTGAGACGATAAGTAAAGAAACATTTTACAAGTATTTCAGTGATCAAAATATAGATGCAGTATTTGTAGTTATTGCTGCCGGAACCAAAACTGAGGAGACAATGACTAGTGGTGGTTCAGCAAATGTTTATGTCGGGTTTTACGGATTTTATGTTTCGAGTGCATCATACTATTATTCACCGGTTACAACTTCAGAGGAAACGGTTGTTTATATGAAGACCAACATTTACGAAACGTCAAAAGGTACGCTTATCTGGAGTGCAAAATCACAATCTTACGAACCACAAAACACTGGTGATGTAATTAAAACCGTCAGCGCAAATGTAGTGGGTGAACTGGCTCTTGAAGGTTATATAAAAAAATAAATGTTAAGTAGATGCTGAAAAAATTATTTAAAGGAATTTTAAATCACTCGCAGATAGCTCTGATCATAAGTGTTTTACTTATGATATTATTTTCACCTTATTATTGGGATTTAGAATTTGCAAATTATTTTAATTTCTTGTTGCTGACTTTAATACTGGTTTCTGCAATACTTACTTTAAGGAAAAGCAGTTCTGGATTTAAAGTTGTTAAACAAGGAGGATACTTATTAATCATACTTACATTAATAGCCGCCATTACTAACAACCAGTACATTGAATTTATAACCAGGATCTTATTCGTTCTGTTCGTTGTTTTGGTAGCCATTAATTTGTTGATTGGAATAGTTAAGAGTAAAGAAGTTGATACGAATCTAATATTCAGTGCAGTTGCTGTATATGTGCTTTTTGGTTTTTGCGGAGCTGTTCTTGCTGCAGTGATTATGTTTGTTGAACCATCGGCATTTTCTCTTGACCAAACTTACTCAAGCCAATTCCACCAGTTTTTATATTTTAGTTTTGTTACTATCACTACAACCGGATACGGCGACATACTTCCAATAACACCAATTGCAAGAACACTTGCAATTTTTCTTGCACTTTTTGGACAATTGTATCTTACTGTGATTATTGGAATTCTTATTGGAAAATATTTATCTGGTCGGGAAAAACGTTAATTGATTTTTGTAACTATTTTCTGCTTAATTTTGAAAGAGGGTTTGATTTGAATTTGGAAATAAGTGTAATTGATTCATTAAAACATTTTTTTAGAAAAAAAAGCTAAACCGCCTATTGTGAATTTTTACAAAATTATAATCACCAGTTTATTCTTGCTTCTCTTCGGACAAAATTCATTTGGACAATTTGATGCGTCTATCTGGTGTGGGCTGAACAACGCGAGTTTTGGTGGAAATCCTCCTGAAGATGCAAACTACGAATCGATTTACGGATTAGGTTTTGGAGCAGATCTAAATTATCAACTGACCAAAGATGTTATCATTTCTTTTGAACCCTCTTTCAATCAAACTGGTTCCGATATAGTATTTGGTAACGAAGATCGTATTCTTGATACCGTAAAAACTTTTACTATAAAACAAAATTATTTTGGTCTTGGCTTAATATTTAAAATAGATACCAAAAGATTTTATGTAGGTACTGGACTCAGTTTTCAACTCCTGACCAGCGCAAATCTTGAGTATGAGTCAGCAGAGAATGATATTAAAGATCGTTTCTTAAATTATGATATAGTTAGTTTCTTCAACGTTGGTTATAAAATCCCAATTGGTACGCCCAATTTATTTATAGAGTTAAGATATATACAAGGATTACTCAATATTAACTCGGATGAACCAGATTTGAATTCTGAAATCTATATTGCAAATTTTAAAAGTTCGGGTTTAAAGCTTTTAGTTGGATTGACATTTCCTATATGAAATTATTGAATGAAATGAAGTACCTAAGAAACATTATTTTTATTGCAGTTTTCATAATCGGTTTTATCAAGCAACCGAATATACTTGCACAGGATTCAGACTCTGTACATTTGCCATCATTAGGGAACCATATTTTTACTTCAATAACAGGAGTTGAAGATCCATTTATCAGTACAAAATTTATTCTTGACGTAGGACTTGCTAATCTCTTTAATACTGAAATCCCTGTAACAATTCCNGAAATGAATNAAACTTTCGTTTTCAAGCCACAGCTTTTTTATGCTGTTGGAGGAATTCAATTCCAATATGCTGTTAAAGATTGGGCTGCTATTCATTTGAGAGCAGGAGGTACTGCACGTGTTGGCGATAATTTTATTTCTGTTGTTACCCAGGGAATTTCTGCTGCTTCATTATTTGGAATCGGCTTAATGTTTAAACTTGCAGAAAATGATGATCTATTTCTTTCAGTGGCTGTAGAACTTAATAATTCAACCTTAACATATATCTCTCTGCAAGGTAAGTTTGAGGAGATAGTTTCGGATTCAACTTCCAACCAGCAAGTATTTAATAAATTTCAAATCCTTTCCGGAATTTTGCAGTTTAGACTTGCGTATGAATTCAGCAGGACGCTTGGAGTAATGGCAAATGTCTCAGGAAGTTACGGTGAAGTTTACGCAGCTCATAGCAGTGATGATTTTAATTGGTCTTTTGGAACTCTTCTCAGTATTGATCTTAAAAACTGGATACACGTTCCATTCGGAATCGGGTTTGGTGGAACTATNATATCAAATGACTGGCAATTTTCTGATACTGATGATCCTGTTTATACAGTAAACCTCAATATCTCCTTCATCAACCANGATGACCTTTCAATTGCCTGGGAAAATTATATTCAAATGTTTAAGCAGGATCAGTATAACAAAACTTATAGTTTTCATTATTCAAGGCTTTATCTAAGCTATTACTTTTAGTCCAAAAGGTAATCTCTGCCTTAATTGGATGGAAAACTCTTTGTCGAATTCGCAACTGAAAAAAGAGTCATCGATATTTCCACGGACTTAATATATATCAATTCTTTAAGCTATTTAGGAATAACATTGGTTTATATATTTATTCTGTGATAATTTAGCTCAAAGATTATTTATTAATTACAAGAATTATCTAAAGGAGATAAATATGCGCCCATCAAAAATCAATTTTTCAATTTATAGTATAATAATTACTATTTCGATTTTTCTAATTAGCTGTTCATCAATAACAGTAAACCAGGATTACGATCCAGCATTTGATTTTTCAAAATTAAAAACATTTGGATTTATTCCTATTCCCGCTGATGCTGGAATTGATCAACTCAGTGCTAATAAATTGGATGCTGCAATTAAAAATGAGTTAACTGCTAAAGGATATACAATTGCAGAAAAACCGGACTTTGGTATTGCATTGATGTTTAGTTCAAAAACTAAAACTAATGTTCAGTCGTATGGTTACGGGTACGGTTATGGTGGCTGGGGTGGACACGGAATGTATGGAACAGGCGGGGNTGATGTAACACAATATCAACAAGGAACATTAATTATTGACATCATCGATATGACTGATCAAAAATTAGTCTGGCGCGGTACAGGAACTGGTGCTTTGAGTGACTCACCGTCTGTTGAAACACGTACTGAAAATATTAATAACGCAGTTAATCAAATACTAGCTCAGTTTCCGCCAGAGAAGACCAATAAATAAAAGTGTTACTTGTTCGAAAGAATTAGTCAGGGCAGAGATAGATTACTAAGAATTTTTAGCTACACTAAGTATTGACTGTATTTTGCTAAATCACTTTGACAACAGTTTTAATTTAAGGAGTTAACTAAATGAAAAACATAATTAAGATTTTTTCCATTACGCTTCTATTTTCAGCTTTAACTTTTAGCCAGAGCAGTTACGGAAGTGATCTTTCTGCAACAGTTGCATTTCCAACAGGTGTGAATGCAGATTACTTTAAAACCGGTTATGGAGCCATTGGAGGATTTTATTATGAGATGGAATCCAACTGGCGTATTGGATTGACACTTGGTTTTATTAGCTCTGGAATAAATGGTGATGAAGTTAACAATTATTTTCAAACTTTAAATCAACAACAAGGAAACGTTGATATAAGTGGAAACGTTTCAACTATTCCGATACTCCTAAGTTTTAAATATATGCTGCCCGGCAATTCACCAAGATTTTATGGAATAATTGAAGCCGGACTTTATGTGTACTGGACTAATGCGAACGGGACAATAACATACACCGGTGGTGAGACTGCTCCAATAGACAAATCAGAATTCAGCAGCGAACCAGGATTTGCACTTGGTCTGGGCGCTCTCTTCCCTGTAAGCAAAGAGATTTCAATTGATGTAAATGCCAGATATCATTTTGTACGTAATTCAGGAACTATCAAGGTTGATTACGACTATGATAACCAGGGTAACTATTATCCTTCGGAAGAATCTGTTGGATCAAGTCACTTTATAAACATTGGTGTTGGCGTGAACTGGAATTTTGATATGTAGATATTTATATGGAGAAAAAAAATCATTATAGATCATACTACTGACAATCTAAAACATCAGTTTCCTTCAGAATTTTCACTAGAAAATTCTTATTTTACAAGCGTGTATTGATTATCTGTGTAATTTCTTTCGTATTAAAACGGAATGATCCATAAGTCAAAAATAATTTTAAAAGTAATATTTTTTTTATTCTTTATTCTTTTCCCCGTATTTGCACAACAGAATGGAGAAACTAAAAGCATTCTTATACTTTTTGGACTCTCTCCAGCTCAACCGGCATATCGCCCTATTCTTGATGGAATAAGACAAAAGCTAACCGAACAATTTGATGATGGGTATTTGCTTCACACTGAATACCTTGAAACGGAAAGTTATCCTCCGGGCGATTATCCAAGAGAAAGATTCGATATTTACAATGAAAAGTACAGAGATATTAAAATTGATTTATTAATTTGTGTTGGCAGGAATGCTATCGCTCCCATTAAAAAAAATGCAGAGCGCTATCTGCTCAGCTTACCTACGATATCAATAGATTTTGATTTTTCAAATTTTGGATATGGCACAGATCTCAATCTAAACGAAAATACAGCCGTAATAGGTTTTAAAATTGACATTGATAAATCAATATCTACCGCACTATCTCTGTTCCCAAAAGCTACATCAATTTATTTAGTTGGAGGAACAGCCCCGTTTGACAAGTTTTTGATGTCAGTTTCAAAAGATGCAGCAAAAAAGTTTGAACAAAGTAAAAAATTTATATATATGACCGACCTTTCTATGGATAGAATATTGCAGCAAGTCCGGCATTTACCATCTAACAGCATCATATATGTTCCTTCATTCAATACCGATAGTAAGTTAGTCACTTACCATAATCCTGAATCCATCAGGCTAATTAGCACTAGTGCAAATTCACCGGTCTTTGCATATAGTGATATGGGTTTAGGAGATGGAGCAGTTGGAGGATTTATCCTGAGTTTTAATAAAGTTGGCTTATTATCCGGTGATGCTGCTGTAAAAATCTTAACTGGGGAAGATCCAAATTCAATTAAGATAACAGAAAAAGATTATTCTGAATATCTTTTCGACTGGAGACAACTTAAGCGGTGGAATATTGCCAATTCAGATTTAATTCCTGACGAGAGTACTATTTTATTTAAAGAAGTTAATTTTATTAATGAATATAAATGGGTCTTTGGTGCAGTTCTATTATTCCTGGTTTTACAAAGCATGATGATTGCCAACCTGATTCGCTTAAATAGAAATCAAAAACTTATGACGAAGAAAGTAATTGAGACAGAAAACAAGTATAGAGAATTCCTGCACGAAGACAGAAGTTTAAGACTCGGGCAATTAACCGCTTCACTTTCACACGAGCTGAATCAACCTCTAACTGCTATCCTAAGCACAGCACAAGCAGGTATTAATTTCATCAATTCAAATGAAGCTACTCCGGAATTGTTAAAACAGATATTTCAAAAAATTGTGGAGAATGATAAAAGAGGTGCATCAATTCTAAGCAGCATTCGTGGGATGATGAAACTGGAAAGTAGAGAAAAAGAAAAAGCAAATCTTATTTCTTTAATAACTGAAGTTGTGGAAGTTTTCAGAAGCGAAGCGAACAAACTCAATACTAAGCTAATTATTAATTTAGCAGATGAAAATGTTTACGTTTTAGTCGACCAGATTCAGATACAGCAAGTTATACTTAATTATATTTTGAATGCTTCACAAGCAATGGAAAAAATGAACACTTCGAATAAAGCAATTACGATATCGAATTCAATAAAGAACGATGAGGTGATTATTTCTGTCCAGGATAACGGTACAGGTATAGACGAAGCTATAAAAGGATTACTATTTAAACCATTCATCACTGCTAAAAAAGAGGGAATGGGAATCGGTTTGTCAATTTGCCGATCTATCATCGAGGACCATCACGGAAAAATCTGGGCTGAGAATATGACTGATGGTGGCGCAAAATTTTCATTCAGCCTAAAAATATTAAAAGATGGACAAGATCAATAATAAAATATATCTAATCGACGATGATGATGAAATTTGCCAGAGCATTTCGATGCTGCTTAAATCAGCCGGATATAAAGTCGAAACATTCAACAGCACAGAGAAATTTTTGATAACAGAAAATCATAACGGTGCTGGATGCGTACTCCTCGATGTATTCCTTGGTGGAAAAACAGGGATTGAGTTACAGGAAGAAATTGAAACTAAGTTCGAATGTCTCCCAATCATTTTTATCAGCGGTCAGGGAAATATTCCTATGAGTGTTGAAGTGATGAAAAAAGGAGCAATAAATTTTCTTCAAAAACCAATTGATGACAAAGAGTTGTTCACTGCAATAGAAGAAGCTCTCAAAAGAAGTAATGCACTTGTAACAAAGAATTATGAATTAGAAAAGTTTAAATTCTTGGTTAATTCTCTCACTGCAAGGGAGTATGAAATATTTCGTTTTGTAATTTCTGGTTCGCTTAATAAACAAATTGCTGCAGAATTAGGAATAGCAGAGCACACTGTAAAAAACCATCGATTAAACATAACAGAAAAGCTTGGAATAAAATCTGTTGTGGACATGATTTATATGGCTGAGAAATTAAATATAAAAGGAGCTACTGTTAATTAACAATTTTAATTGTACGAGTTACCCACTTGTTAATTCATTATAATTATGATAAAAAAGACTAAATTATCTGAAATTAATCTCAATGAAATAATAATGGACAGCATGCCCGGACTTGCATACATTTTCTCCAGGGATGGACAATTGGTTGCCTGGAATAAAAGAGCAGAAGAAATTCTCGGTTATTCCACTGAAGAGTTACATGCAAGAAAAAATCCGGAGTTTGCACAGGAAAGCGATAGGGAAAAATTAAGAACGGCATTTATTGA
>JGI20214J51650_10001552_pt1 | contig 14627 bp, 15 predicted proteins | sample WetSurMetagenome_FD_51650 | JGI IMG/M metagenome (IMG submission 51650) | reverse complement strand
TGCTCGATCTTCAGGCCCAGCCAGAGGGGTTTGCCGGGCGTCACGCCGTCCGGCGCCTGCACCAGCAACTCGGCGCGCACCTGGGGCGTCGTCACGCTGGCGCCCGGCAGAGCAGCCAGGGCGAGTAGGGGCGCGGCGAGCGCGGCGCCGGCGAGCAGTCTGGAGATCAGGGGCATGGGCATCGATGGACAGGCCGATCGGGCGGCGCGACCGGGAATTCTCGCCGCAAGCGCCAGACGGTGCTTGAGCGGCGATAACCGAGACGGCGGCGCCGCGAAGGCCTGTCCGACCCGAAAGCGCGTCGGGAGTTTCAGGCGACTCCGGGATTCTTCGTATAATTCCGAGGCTTTGCCGACCGCACCTCAGGACCCTTGGCCATGGCGACCGACCGACAAGTCCGCTGGGCCGATGAAGAAGATGCGGCGGCGGCTCCGACATTCAAGGCGCTGACCCGGGAGGAGGCGCAGGCCCTGCGGGCTCGGAACCCACCGCTGTCGCCGTGGCGGGTGGTGGGCGTGCAGGCCGGTGTCGGGGTGGTGGCGGCGCTGCTCGCAGCGCTGATCACCGGCAGACAGGAGATGGCGTGGTCGGTGCTGTATGGCGCCGCCGCGGTGGTGGTGCCGGGGGCCCTGATGGCGCGCGGCATGACCAGTCGACTCAGCAGCGTGTCGCTCGGCGCCAGTGCCGTCAGCTTCATGTTGTGGGAGTCGGTGAAGATCGCGGTCGCGGTCGCCATGCTGATGCTGGCACCGAAGATCGTGCAGCCCCTGAGCTGGCCCGCCCTGCTGGTCGGACTGGTGCTGGGGCTGAAGGTGTATTGGTTCGCGCTGTTGTGGCGCGGCCGTAGAGCAACGACGACACGGGACTAGAGCAGACATGGCAGCCGAAGGACACGAAGCCCCCAGCGCCGGCGAGTACATCGTCCACCACCTGCATCACCTGCAGTCCAGCCCCCAGCACGGGGTGATGGACCTCTCGGTGGTGAACCTGGACTCGGTCTTTTTCTCGGTCCTGCTCGGCGTCCTCGGCTGCTGGCTGCTCTGGCTGGCCGCGCGCCGCGCCACCGCAGGGGTGCCGGGGCGACTGCAGGCGGCCGTCGAGATGCTGGTCGAGATGGTCGATTCGCAGGCCAAGGGCATCGTGCACAGCGCGACGAGCCGCAAGTTCGTCGCGCCGCTGGCGCTGACGGTGTTCATATGGATCGTGCTGCTGAACGCGATGGACCTGCTGCCGGTCGACCTGCTGCCCTACGTCGGCGAGCATGTCGGCGGCTTGCCCTACCTGCGCGTCGTGCCGACCGCCGACCTTTCGGTCTCGATGGGCCTGTCGGTGTCGGTGCTGTTGATCTGCCTGTACTACAACATGAAGATCAAGGGTATCGGCGGCTGGATCCACGAGCTGTTCACGGCCCCGTTCGGCGCGAAGTGGTACCTGTACCCGGTGAACTTCGCGATGCAGATGATCGAGTTCGTCGCCAAGACGATCTCGCATGGAATGCGGCTGTTCGGCAACATGTACGCGGGCGAACTGATCTTCCTGCTCATCGCGTTGATGGGCGGTGCGTTCACNCTCAGCGCCACCGGCATCGCGCTGGCGATCGGCCAGATCGTCGCCGGCACCGCCTGGGCCATCTTCCACATCCTGATCATCGTGCTGCAGGCCTTCGTGTTCATGATGCTGACGCTGGTCTACGTCGGCCAGGCGCACGACGCGCACTGAGCGCCTTTCCCCCGAGTTCTCTTTCCCCCCAAAACCTTCCTATCTGGAGCAAATCATGGAAGTCATCAGCTTTGTCGCCCTCGCAGCCGGTCTGATCATCGGTCTCGGTGCCATCGGTGCTTGTATCGGCATCGGCGTGATGGGCAGCAAGTACCTCGAATCGGCCGCACGCCAGCCCGAACTCATGGGTGAGCTGCAGACCAAGATGTTCCTGCTCGTCGGCCTGATCGACGCGTCGTTCATCATCGGCGTCGGTATCGCGCTGTGGTTCGCCACCGCCAATCCGTTCCTCGCCCAGATCGCCAACCTGCCGAAGTAAGCCGGCGCGCAAGCGCGGGCCGGCGGCCCGCTTCCTGACAGCGAATGCGAGGACATCCCAAGTGAGCATCAACGCGACACTGATCATCCAGATGATCGTGCTCCTGATCCTGGTCGGCTTCACGATGAAGTTCATCTGGCCGCCGGTGGTGAAGGCGCTCGACGAGCGCGCCGCCAAGATTGCCGACGGCCTGTCGGCCGCCGACAAGGCCAAGGCCGACCTGGCGGTTGCCGAGCGGCGCGTCGAGCAGCAACTCTCGGCCGCGCGTGACGACGCCGCCAAGCGTCTGGCCGACGCCGAGCGGCTGGGCCAGCAGCTCGTCGAAGAGGCGAAGGCGCGGGCGATCGAGGAAGGCGCGAAGCTCATCGCCGCCGCCAAGGCCGAGGCCGAGCAGGAATCGGTGAAAGCGCGCGAGGCGCTGCGCGAGCAGGTCGCCGGGCTGGCCGTGAAGGGCGCCGAGGCGATCCTGCGGCGAGAGGTCGACGCCGGTGTGCACGCCGAGCTGCTCGGCCGGCTGAAGGCGGAACTCTGAGATGGCCGAGCTCGCGACGATCGCACGCCCCTACGCGGAAGCGCTCTACGAGGCGGCCGGCGCCGGCGCTGCGGCGCTGACGGCGCAGGCGGACGCGCTGGCCGCAGTGGCCGGCAACGTGCAGCTGCGCCAGTTCGCCGACAACCCCAAGGCGGTGGTGAGCCAGGTCTACGAGGTCATCGCCGGCGTCGTCGGCGGCACGCTCGACGCGAAGATCGGCAACCTGCTGACCGCGGTGATCGAGAACGGCCGGCTCGCCGCGCTGCCTGAGATCGCGAGCCAGTTCCGTGCGCTCGTCAACGCGCGCGCCGGCGTGTCCGACGCGACCGTCTACAGCGCCTACCCGATCGAGGCCGGCCAGCTCGCCGAGGTCGTCGCTGCGCTCGAGAAGCGCTTCGCCCGCAAGCTCAACGCCCGCGTCGAGATCGACCCCGCGTTGATCGGCGGCATTCGCGTTGTCGTCGGCGACGAGGTGCTGGACACCTCGGTCAAGGCCAGACTCGAACAGATGAAGGTCGCGTTAACCGCGTGAGCTCGCTGACGCTCCCGTGTGCGTGATGCAAAAGGAATCCACATGAACCTGAATCCGGCAGAAATTTCCGAACTGATCAAGAGCCGCATCGAAGGCCTTGGCGCCTCGGCCGACATCAAGAACCAGGGCACGGTCGTCTCGGTGACCGACGGCATCGTGCGCGTGCACGGCCTGTCCGACGTGATGGCCGGTGAGATGCTCGAGTTCCCGCCCACCGCCAGCGGCCAGGCCACCTACGGCCTGGCGCTGAATCTCGAGCGCGACTCGGTCGGCGCCGTGATCCTGGGCGAGTACGAGCACATCTCCGAAGGCGACACCGTCAAGTGCACGGGCCGCATTCTCGAGGTGCCGGTCGGCCCCGAGCTGATCGGCCGCGTCGTCAACGCGCTCGGCCAGCCGATCGACGGCAAGGGCCCGATCAACGCCAAGATGACCGACGTCATCGAGAAGGTCGCGCCGGGCGTGATCGCGCGCAAATCGGTGGACCAGCCGGTGCAGACCGGATTGAAGTCGATCGACTCGATGGTGCCGGTGGGCCGCGGCCAGCGCGAGCTGATCATCGGTGACCGCCAGACCGGCAAGACCGCGGTGGCGATCGACACGATCATCAACCAGAAGGGTCAGAGCATGACCTGCGTCTACGTCGCGATCGGCCAGAAGGCTTCGTCGATCAAGAACGTGGTGCGCGCGCTCGAAGCCAACGGCGCGATGGACTACACCATCGTCGTCGCCGCGTCGGCGTCCGAGTCGGCCGCGATGCAGTACGTGTCGGCCTACTCCGGCTGCACGATGGGCGAGTACTTCCGCGACCGCGGCCAGGACGCGCTCATCATCTACGACGACCTCTCCAAGCAGGCCGTCGCGTATCGCCAGGTCTCGCTGCTGCTGCGCCGCCCCCCGGGTCGCGAAGCCTACCCCGGCGACGTGTTCTATCTCCACTCGCGCCTGCTCGAGCGCGCCGCTCGCGTGAACGCCGACTACGTCGAGGCCTTCACCAAGGGCGAGGTCAAGGGTCGCACCGGTTCGCTGACTGCGCTGCCGATCATCGAGACGCAGGCCGGCGACGTGTCCGCGTTCGTGCCGACGAACGTGATCTCGATCACCGACGGCCAGATCTTTCTGGAAACCTCGCTGTTCAACGCCGGCATCCGCCCCGCGATCAACGCCGGCATCTCGGTCTCGCGGGTCGGCGGTGCGGCGCAGACCAAGCTCATCAAGAGCCTTTCAGGCGGCATCCGGACTGACCTCGCGCAGTACCGCGAGCTGGCCGCGTTCGCGCAGTTCGCCTCCGACCTCGACGCCGCGACGCGCAAGCAACTCGACCGTGGTGCGCGCGTCACCGAATTGCTCAAGCAGCCGCAGTACAGCCCGCTGCCGATCAGCCTGATGGCCTCGACGCTGTTCGCGGTGAACAAGGGTTTCCTCGACGACATCGACGTCAAGAAGGTCCTGGGCTTCGAGCACGGCCTGCACCAGCACCTGAAGTCCAGCCACGCGGCGCTGCTCGCCAAGCTGGAGAACGACAAGGCGATGGACAAGGCAGCCGAGGAAGAGCTCACCAACGCCATCACGGCGTTCAAGAAGTCGTTTACATGATCACCCGCGTAGCGGCTTCGCCGCTCCCCCTCGAGGGGGCGACGCCAGCGGCCCGGCAAGGTCGGTTCCGCGGTGTCCGCTTGATGCGCCAAGGAGCAGCTGATGGCCGTCGGTAAAGAGATTCGCGGCAAGATCAAATCGGTGGAGAACACCAAGAAGATCACCAAGGCCATGGAAATGGTCGCCGCCAGCAAGATGCGCAAGGCGCAGGAGCGCATGCGCGCGGCGCGGCCGTATGCCGACAAGATTCGCAACATCACCGCGCATCTGTCGCAGGCCAATCCCGAGTACAAGTCGCCTTACATGCGCAGCTCGGGCTCCGCCAAGGCGGTGGGCTTCATCGTCGTGACCACAGACAAGGGTTTGTGCGGCGGGTTGAACACCAACCTGCTGCGTGTGCTCACGAACAAGATGCGCGAGGTGCAGACCGCCGGCGGCACGATCCAGACCGTGGCGATCGGCAACAAGGGCCTGGGCTTCTTGAATCGCGTCGGCGCCAACGTCGTCAGCCACGTGGTCCAGCTCGGCGACGCACCGCAGCTCGAGCGGCTCATCGGCCCGGTGAAGGTGATGCTCGACGCCTTCGTTGAAGGCAGGCTCGATGCGGTGCACCTGTGCTACACGAAGTTCATCAACACGATGAAGCAAGAGCCGATGGTCGAGCCGCTGCTGCCGCTGGCCGGGCACCGGCTCGAGCACAGCGTGGGCGAGAAGACGCAGTACGGCTGGGACTACATCTACGAGCCCGACGCGCCGACCGTCATTGACGAGTTGCTCACGCGCTACCTCGAGGCCCTGGTCTACCAGGGCGTGGCCGAGAACATGGCCAGCGAGCAGAGCGCGCGCATGGTGGCGATGAAGTCCGCCACCGACAACGCCGGCAACCTGATTGCGGAGCTCAAGCTCATCTACAACAAGACCCGCCAGGCGGCGATCACCAAGGAATTGAGTGAGATCGTCAGCGGCGCGGCCGCGGTTTAAGAATCGAATCCGAAGGAAGCTCAAGACATGGCCACTACTCACGCCCAGGGCAAGATCGTTCAGTGCATCGGCGCCGTCGTCGACGTCGAGTTCCCGCGCGACAAGATGCCGCACATCTACGACGCCCTCAAGCTCGAAGGCACGGCACTGACGCTGGAAGTCCAGCAGCAACTCGGTGACGGCGTCGTGCGCACGATCGCGCTCGGCTCGTCCGACGGCCTGCGCCGCGGGCTGATGGTGTCGAACACCGGCAACCCGATCCAGGTGCCGGTGGGCAAGGCGACGCTGGGCCGCATCATGGACGTGCTTGGCAACCCGATCGACGAGCGCGGCCCGGTCGACCAGGCGCTCACCGCGTCGATCCACCGCAAGGCGCCGAGCTACGACGAGCTGAGCCCGTCACAGGAACTGCTCGAGACCGGCATCAAGGTCATCGACCTGATCTGCCCGTTCGCCAAGGGCGGCAAGGTCGGCCTGTTCGGCGGCGCCGGCGTCGGCAAGACCGTCAACATGATGGAGCTGATCAACAACATCGCCAAGGCGCATTCCGGGCTGTCTGTTTTCGCGGGCGTCGGCGAGCGCACGCGCGAGGGCAACGACTTCTATCACGAGATGGCCGATTCGGGCGTCGTCAACCTCGAGAACCTGGGCGAGTCCAAGGTGTCGATGGTCTACGGCCAGATGAACGAGCCGCCGGGCAACCGCCTGCGCGTCGCGCTCACCGGACTGACGATCGCCGAGAGCTTCCGCGACGAAGGTCGCGACGTGCTGTTCTTCGTCGACAACATCTACCGCTACACGCTTGCCGGCACCGAGGTCTCGGCGCTGCTCGGCCGGATGCCTTCCGCGGTGGGATACCAGCCGACGCTGGCCGAAGAAATGGGCCGGCTGCAAGAGCGCATCACCTCGACCAAGGTCGGCTCGATCACATCGATCCAGGCCGTCTATGTGCCCGCGGACGACCTGACCGACCCGTCGCCGGCGACCACATTCGCCCACCTGGACGCCACCGTCGTGCTGTCGCGCGACATTGCGTCGCTCGGCATCTACCCCGCGGTCGACCCGCTGGACTCGAACAGCCGCCAGGTCGACCCGAACGTCGTCGGCGAAGAGCACTACGGCACGACGCGCGCGGTCCAGGCGACGCTGCAGCGGTACAAGGAGCTGCGCGACATCATCGCGATCCTGGGCATGGACGAACTGAGCCCCGAGGACAAGCTGGCCGTGGCGCGCGCGCGCAAGATCCAGCGCTTCCTGAGCCAGCCCTTCCACGTCGCCGAGGTGTTCACAGGAAGCCCGGGCAAGTACGTGCCGCTGAAGGAGACGATCCGCGGCTTCAAGATGATCGTCGCCGGCGAGTGCGACCACCTGCCCGAGCAGGCGTTCTACATGGTCGGCACCATCGACGAGGCTTTCGAGAAGGCGAAAAAGATTCAATGAGCGGCGCGTACGGGCGCCGGGTGGCGTTGCCCTCCTCGCCGTACGCCTGTACGGCCGCGGCGGGCGCCTTGCCCGACACCCGCTTGCTTGCTCCTTGAACCTTCTTCACGACTGAGGTACTGCGCATGGCCACCATTCACGTCGACGTCGTCTCTGCCGAAGAGAACATCTTCTCCGGCGAGGCCAAGTTCGTCGCCTTGCCGGGCGAGAACGGTGAGCTCGGCATCCTGCCGCGCCACACGCCGCTGATCACGCGCATCAAGCCCGGCGCGGTGCGCATCGAGCGTGCGGACAACGGCGAGGAGGAGTTCGTCTTCGTTGCCGGCGGCATTCTCGAAGTGCAGCCGGGCACGGTGACCGTGCTCGCCGACACCGCGATCCGCGGCCACGATCTCGACGAGGCCAAGGCGATCGAGGCCAAGAAGCAGGCCGAGGAAGCGATGCGCAACGCCAAGAGCGACATCGACCTGGCGAAGGCGCAGGGCGAGTTCGCGGCGATGGCCGCGCAGATCGCGGCGATCCAGAAGCTGCGCCGCAAGTAACCGGCGCGCGCCGCTGGCCGCCTTCGGGTCGGCCCTGACACTGCGGCCGCCGCCGGCGGGCTACGCTGGCGGCATGCACCCCGCCATCCACCGCCAGACCCTGGGCGACCTGCTTCATCGCAGCGCCTGCCGCACCCCGCACAAGCTCGCCATCGCCTGCGGCGAAGTGCGCTGGACCTACGCCGAGTTCGACCACCTGTGCGACCGCATCGCCGCCGGCCTGGGCGAGCGCGGCGTCGGCAAGGGCGACCGATTCGCGATCCTCGCGCGCAACTCGCATGCGTTCGCCGCACTGCGTTTCGCGCTCGCGCGCCTCGGCGCGGTGCTGGTTCCGGTCAATTTCATGCTCAAGGCCGACGAAGCGGCCTACATCCTGCGCCATGCCGGCGCGCGCTGGCTCGCCACGGACAGCGGCCTGTGCGCGCTCGCGCAGGCCGCGGCGGCGCTGCAGACGAAGGTCGAGCAGCTCGTCTGGCTGCCGTCGGAGGAGCCGTCCGAGCCGGCTCCGGGCCTGCTGCGCTTCGATGAACTGAGCGCGAGCACGGCGCCGCTGCCGACGCCGGATCTCGGCGGCAGCGACCTGGCGCAAATCGTCTATACCAGCGGCACCGAGTCGGCCCCGAAGGGCGCGATGCTCACCCACGACGCGGTGATGTGGCAGTACGTGAGCTGCCTTGTCGACGCCGAGATCGCGGCCGGCGACTTGATGCTGCACGCGCTGCCGCTCTACCACTGCGCGCAGCTCGACGTCTTCCTCGGTCCGGCGATCTACGTCGGCGCGAGCAACGTCATCACCGCCAGGCCCACGCCCGAGAACCTGCTGCCGCTGATCGAGCGCCACCGCATCAGCTCGTTCTTCGCGCCGCCCACGGTCTGGATCGGCCTGTTGCGCTCGCCGCTGTTCGAACGCAGCGACCTGTCCAGCCTGGCCAAGGGNTACTACGGTGCGTCGATCATGCCGGTCGAGGTCTTGCGCGAGCTCGCGGCCCGGCTNCCGGGCGTGCGGCTGTGGAACCTGTACGGACAGACCGAGATCGCGCCGCTGGCGACGATGCTCGGCCCCGACGACCAACTGCGCAAGGCCGGCTCGTGCGGCCGTGCCGCGCTCAACGTCGAGACGCGCGTCGTCGACGACGCGATGCAGGACGTGGCTCCCGGCCAGATCGGCGAGATCGTGCATCGCAGCCCGCAGCTGCTGGCCGGCTACTTCCACGACGACGCGCGCAGCGCGGCCGCGTTCGAGGGCGGCTGGTTCCACTCGGGCGACCTCGCGACGATCGACGACGAGGGCTACATCACGGTCGTCGACCGCAAGAAGGACATGATCAAGACCGGCGGCGAGAACGTCGCCAGCCGCGAGGTCGAGGAGGCGATCTACCGCCTGCCCGGCGTGAGCGAGGTCGCCGTCGTCGGGTTGCCGCACCCGCACTGGGTGGAGGCGGTGGTCGCGGTCGTTGTCGCCAAGCCCGGCGCCGGGCTCGACGAGGTCGCCGTGCTCGAGCATTGCCGCGCCCACCTCGCGCCGTTCAAGGCGCCCAAGCGCGTGGTCTTCGTCGACGCGCTGCCGAAGAACCCCAGCGGCAAGCTGCTCAAGCGCGAGCTGCGCCAGGCGCACCATTCGCTCTTCGAGACTGCGTGAGGCCTGGCGATGGCCAAGAAGAACGGCAAGGCGGACGAAGCGAAGGGCGGCCCGAAGAATGGCCGCCTGGGCAAGGCCGAATACTACGAACAGCTCGTCGCGCTCGAATTCGAGCTCAACGACCTCGCGCGCTGGCTGCAGCACACCGGCCAGCGCCTCGTCGTGTTGTTCGAGGGGCGCGACACCGCGGGCAAGGGCGGCTCGATCAACGCGATCCTTTCGACGCTGAACCCGCGCCAGTGCCGCACCGTGGCACTGCCCAAGCCGACCGAGCGCGAGAGCACGCAGTGGTACTTCCAGCGCTACGTGCCGCACCTGCCGGCGGCCGGCGAGATGGTGCTGTTCGACCGCAGCTGGTACAACCGCGCCGGCGTCGAGCGTGTGATGGGCTATTGCACCGAACACCAGAGCGCGCTGTTCCTGAAGCAGGCGCCGGTGTTCGAGAGGCTGCTCGTCGATGACGGCGTCCTGCTCTTCAAGTACTGGCTCACGGTCGACCAGGCCGAGCAGGAGCAGCGCTTCGCCGAGCGGCTCGAAGACCCGCTCAAGCGCTGGAAGCTGTCGCCGATCGACATGCAAGCGCGCTCGAAGTACGCCGACTACGGTCGCGCCCGTGACGCGATGCTGGCCGCAACCCACACCCGTCACGCGCCGTGGACGCTGGTCGACTTCAACGACCAGCGTCGCGGCCGGCTCGCGCTGATCCGCCACCTGCTCGCGCACATCCCCGACCGCAAGGTGCCCGACGTGCCGATCGAATTCCCGCCTCTCGGTCACAAGCCGCTGACCGAGAAGTTCGGCGGCCCGCTGAAGCCCATCTGAGTCGCGCCAGGTCGGCTCAGATCTTTCCCAATGCGCGCAGGATCTTTTCCGGCGTGATGGGCTGAGAAGACACACGGACCCCGAACGGCGCCAACGCGTCATTGATCGCGTTCATCACCGCTGCGGGCGCGCCCGCCGTGCCGGCCTCGCCCGCGCCCTTGGCGCCGAGCAGCGACGTCTTCGTCGGCGACTGCACGTGCGAGACGACGATGTCGGGCATCTCGGCGGCCATCGGCACCAGGTAGTCGGCCATGTTGCCGTTGCGCAGCGTGCCGTCGGTGTCGTAGAGGCACTCCTCGAACAGCGCGCCGCCGATGCCCTGCACGATGGCGCCACGCATCTGCTCGTCGACCAGCATCGGGTTCACCACGCGTCCGCAGTCCTCGACCGCCCAGTGCTTGAGCAGCCTGACGAAACCAGTGTCGACGTCGACCTCGACGTGGCTGACCTGCACGCCGTTGGTGAAGATGAACGGGTAGTCGCGCTGCGCGTAGTGACGCGTGACCATCAGCTCCGGCGTGAAGCCGGCCGGCAAGGTGTCCGAGCGGAAATAGGCGACGCGGCCGAGCTCGGCCAGATCGAGCAGCCGCTCGGCCGAGACCGCGTCGACGATGGCCCCGCGCAGCGCGCGCAAGCCTGCCCGGTCGCGCTTCAGGATCGCTGCGGCCGTGGTCAGGATGNTCTCGCGCAGCGCCTGCCCGGCCTGGAGTACCGCCTCGCCGCCGATGCCCACGCCGCGGCTGGCCCAGGTGCCGCCGCCGTAAGGCGTGGCGTCCGTGTCGCCGGTGACGACGCGCACGCGGTCGATGTTCACTCCCACAGCGTCGGCTGCGATCTGCGCGAAGACGGCCTCCGCGCCCTGGCCCTGCTCACCGACNCTGCACAAGACGGTGACCGCGCCGCTGGGCTCGAGGCGGACGGTCGCGCCGTCCTGCGATGCAATGCGCGCCCCGCCGACGCCGTAGAAGGCGGCGCTCGGGTTCGTCAGTTCGATCAGCGCGGCAACGCCTATGCCGCGGTAGACGTTGGTCTTGCGCAGCGTCGCCTGCTCGGCGCGCAGCGCGTCGTAGTCACAGATCCTTCGGGCTTCGCGCAAGCAGGCCTCATGCGACAGCAGTTCGAGCCTGATGCCCGACGCGCCGGTCGCCGGATAGGCGTCGTCGGGAATCACGTTGCGCTGGCGAAAGGCGACCGGATCCATCGCGAGCTTGGCTGCCATGCCATCGACCAGCGCCTCGGTCACCGCGCAGGCGATCGGATGACCCACGCCGCGGTACTGGCAGGTCGGCACCTTGTTCTGGAACACGACCTTCAGGTGCGCTCGGTAGGCCTTGTGCCGGTACGGCCCGCCGGTCAGGTTGACGACCTGGTTGCCTTCGATGCCGCTGGTGCGCGGGAACACGCTGTAGGGGCCGATGCCGGTCAGGTCGTCGATCTCGAAGGCCAGGATCTCGCCCGCGCGCGTGGCGGCGATGCGGCCCTTGATGCGGTGCTCGCGCGCGTGGATGTCGCTGACGAAGCTCTCGATGCGGTCGGCGACGAACTTCACCGGGCGGTTCAGCAGCATCGACAAGGCCACCGTCGCGAAATCGTCCGGGTAGGCGTGGACCTTGATGCCGAACGACCCGCCGACATCGCGGCATATCACCCGCACCTGCGATTCCTGCAGATCGAACTGGCGACAGTACAGATCCTGCATCATGTGCGGGGCCTGGCACGAATGATGGACGGTGAGCCGACCCTCGGCCAGCGTCCGGCCCGGGGTCCAGTCGGCGATCTGGCTGCGCGGTTCGAGCGTCACGCCGGTGTGGCGGCCGAAGACGAAGGTCTCCTCGAANACGACCGCATCGGGCAGGGCGCAGGCCTCGTCGACGCCGCCGGTGTCCAGGCTGCGCGTGAAGCANAGGTTGTCGCCGAGCTCGGGGTGGATCAGTGGCGTGGCCGGGTCGAGCGCCGTCTCGGTGTCCAGCACCGCGGGCAGATCCTCCCATTCGACCTCAAGCAGCGCGAGGGCCTCCTCGGCGCGGGCTCGCGTCTCGGCGACCACGGCCACCACCGGCTCGCCCTGCCAGGTGGCGCGCTCTATCGCGAGCGGAAACTGGGGCGCGCTCTTGATGCCGGCCAGGTGCGCCAGCGTCGCCACCCAGGGCTTGCACAGCGAGGCGATCTCGGGCCCGGTGACGACCGCGATCACGCCCGGCAGTGCGCGCGCCGCGTCGCGCCCGATGCCCGTGATGCGCATGTGTGCCACCGGGCTGCGCCAGTACACCACGTGCGCCAGACGGGGCAGCTCGATGTCGTCGATGTACTGACCCCGTCCCTGCGTGAGCCGGCGCACGCCCTCGCGCGGGATCGCCACGCCGATGTGGCGCTGGTCCTCGGTCACCGCGGGCAGCTCGGCGCCCAGGTCGCGCCGGGTCGGGATCTCGGTCGGGTGATTCATGCCTGTGCCTCCGCGCCGAAGCGCCCGGCGCGCTGCTGTTCCAGAACGGCGCAGACGGCGTCGACGATCGCGTGGTAGCCGGTGCAGCGGCAGTAGTTGCCGCTCATCCACGCGCGCACCTGCTCGCGGTCCGCATCGGGCCGGCGCTCGACGAGGTCCAGCGCCGCCATCAGCATGCCCGGGGTGCAGTAGCCGCACTGCAGTGCGTTGTGCTCGACGAAGGCGTCCTGCAGCGCGCGCAGCTGCGGCGACGGCGTCGGCGTCTCGACGGTCTCGACGCGATGGCCGTCGGCCTGCACCGCCAGCACCAGGCAGCCGCGCACGACCATGCCGTCCATGCGCACCGTGCAGGCGCCGCAGACGCCGTGCTCGCAGCCCAGATGCGAGCCCTTGAGCCCGCAGTCTTCGCGCAGGAAGTCGACCAGGTGCTTGCGGCATTCGACGTCGCGCACAAGCGTCGTGCCGTTCACGTCCACGTGCACGCGNGCGCTCGGGTAGTCGGTCGGAGTGCTCATCAACGCTCCTGGGTCAGTGCCCGCACCGCGCGGCGCATCAGCGTCGCGGCCATCTGCGTCTTTGCGGCTGCCGAATGGGTGAGATCTGCGAACGGCTCGAGCTCGGCGCGCAGCACCGCATCGGCTTCGGCGATGCGCGCGTCGTCGAGGGCTCCGCCTTGCAGTACACGCTCGGCGCCACCGGCACGGATCGGCCGGTCGCCCAGGCTCAGGAAGGCGAGGCGGAACTCGGTCGAGCCGTCACCCACGCGGCGCGCCCGGGCCGCCAGGCCCGCCACCGCGTAATCGCCGTGACGGCGCGCGAGCTCATCGAAGTGCTGGCGCTCGGTCGCGCCGAGCACGGGCAACTCGACCGCGACGAGCAGCTCGTCGTCCTGCCGCGCCGTTGTGTAGATGCCCCGGAAGAAGTCCTGCGCGGGAACTCGACGCTCGCCGCGCGCACTGTGCAGCACGATCACGCCGTCCAGCGCCAGCACGCACGCCGGCCATTCGGCGGCCGGATCGGCGTACGCCAGCGCACCGCCCCAGGTGCCCAGGTTGCGGATGGCTCTGTGCGCGATGTGCGGCGCGGCCTGCGCGAGCAGCGGCGCATGCGTAGCGACGAGCTCGGATTCCTCGATCTCGACATGCCGGACGAGCGCGCCGATGCGCAGCACGCCGTCGCGTACCGCCATGCCGCGCAGCGCCTCGAGTGCGCCGATGTCCACCAGCAGTGCCGGGTGCGACATGCGCATGTTCAGCGTCGCCAGCAGCGTTTGCCCACCGGCGAGCACGCGCGCGTCGTCGCCGTGCTGCGCCANGAGGTCGTACACGTGCTGCGACGACTCGGCGCGCACGTAGTCGAAGGCGGGCGATTTCATGGCGGCGGCTCTCGCGCCGGGCCCGCCGGGGCGGCGAGACAGGCTCTAGGGTTTCTCGGGATGGGGCTTGTTGACCGGGCGTTCAACAATTTCAGCAGAGTTGAGCAGATGGTCAATACGGAAGAAACCCGCACCAAGGCTTCGCCGCCCGCACGCCGCCGCATGGATGCGCGCGAACGCGAGCAGCAGATCGTTGACGGCGCCGCGGACTTCTTCGCGCGGCGCGGGCTGGACGCACAGATGCGCGAACTGGCGGCGGAGCTCGGCATCGCGCACACGCTGCTGTACCACTACTTCCCGACCAAGCGCTCGCTGATCGAGCGCGTGTACGAGCAGGTCATCGCGGGCCGCTGGGAGTCGCGCTGGGAGGTGCTGCTCGACGATCCGACGCCGTCCGTCGAGGACAAGCTGCATGCCTTCTACGTCGAGTACCTGGCGGCGATCCTGACGCCCGAATGGCTGCGTATCCTGGTGCACTCCGGGCTCAGCGACGGCCTGATCCCGACGCGCTACTTTGCGCTCGTGCGCGAGAGGCTCCTCCCCCGGCTGTTGCGTGAGGCCCGGCGCTCGGCGGGCAGCCGCTCGCGTGCCAAGGCCACACCGCGCGAGGAAGCGCTGCTGATGGGGTTTCACGGCGGGCTGATCTACCACCTGGGCATCTGGCCGCTGGTCTACCAGCAGCAATTC
>JGI20214J51650_10001551_pt1 | contig 14630 bp, 13 predicted proteins | sample WetSurMetagenome_FD_51650 | JGI IMG/M metagenome (IMG submission 51650) | reverse complement strand
TCGTCCCGTACTCCATCATCTGTTTTGTGTGAAATGTCCCTTCGCCCCCTGTGATGCCTTGCACGACAAGGCGCGTCTTTGTGTTGACAAGAATGCTCATGAGTTCAAGTGCTGGTAAGGTTGAGGTTGGAGGAGATTCTCCGCGGCGTCCGCGGCACGGAGGACCGTTGATTCGTCGAACTGCCCGCCGATAAATTGGACCCCGATAGGTAACCCGCTGCGGTCCACGCCGCACGGAATGCTGATCGCCGGAACACCCGCCAGATTCGCAGAGACCGTGTACACGTCCGACAGATACATCGCAAGTGGATCATCAATCTTCTCGCCGATCGCGAATGCCGTTGTGGGAGTCGTGGGCATCATAATGCAATCCACGTTCCGGAACGCCGCAAAGAAATCATTCTGAATGAGACGCCGGACCTTCTGCGCTTTCCTGTAGTATGCATCATAGTAGCCGGCAGAGAGCACATAGGTCCCCAGCATGATCCTCCGCTTTACTTCGACACCAAACCCCTCGCTCCGCGAACGTACGTACATCTCGGTCAGGTCACGCGACACAGGGGAACGGTACCCGTACCGTGCGCCGTCGTACCGCGCAAGATTGGAAGACGCTTCGGCAGTCATCAAGATATAGTAGGTCGAGATCGTGTAGCGCGAGTGCGGCAACGAGACTTCATGGATGACCGCCCCGTCCCGGCGTAGCGCATCAACCGTCTTTTCGATCGCCGCGCGCACTTCCTCGTTCAACCCTTCGGTGAACGCTTCACGCGGCAACCCAATACGAAGTCCCCGCACATCCCGGGTCAATGCCGCCTCATAGTCGGGAACCGGCACCAGGGCAGACGTGGAATCACGGGGGTCGTGTCCCGCAATCACCTGCAGAACGCGGGCTGCGTCAGCAACGGAATTGGCAAACGGGCCGATTTGATCGAACGATGAAGAAAGAGCAACGAGTCCGTATCGAGACACCCTCCCGTACGTGGGCTTCAACCCGACGACGCCGCAAAATGCCGCGGGCTGTCTAATGGAGCCACCGGTATCGGTACCAAGTGCGGTATGAGCCATGCCAGCGGCAACAGCAACGCAGGAACCGCCGCTGGAACCCCCGGGAACGCGTGATTGGTCGACGGGATTATGCACCGGACCGAATGCGGAATTCTCGGTCGACGAACCCATGGCAAACTCGTCAAGATTCGTCTTGCCGATGATGATGGCATCCTCGTGTTCCAATCGCGCAACAGCAGTTGCGTCATANAATGACACGAAATGCTCGAGCATACGGGAAGCACAGGTGACACGCTCCTGCGTCATGCACAGGGCGTCTTTGATGCCCACCACCATGCCCGCGAGCGTGCCCGCTCGTCCTTCCCGGTGCTTGCGGTCGATCTCGCGCGCACGCGCGAGGGCCCGCTCCTCGAACACCGACAGGAAGGCATTCAATCCGCTCTTGTGAAGGATCGTCGCAAGGTACTCCCGCGTCGTCGCCTCACATGTCGTGGTGCCTGAGTCCAGTGCGCGACGCGTGCGATCGTATGTGGCGGGTCCAGGAATCAGCGTGGTCTCGTGCGGCGTGACACTAGGGTTCAATGCGTGTCGATTTCTCCAGGTCCTCTTTTACGCCGCGCATCGCGCTCTTGAATTCGCGCATGGCCTTGCCAATGCTCTTCCCCATCTCGGGAAACTTCTTCGGTCCGAAAAAGATGAAGATGACGAGCATGACCACAAACAGCTCCGAACCGCCGATGTTGTCGAACAACACGGGAGGTTATCCTTTCTGCTCTGGCGTCTTCGTGTCAATCTTCTTTGTTTCCGTGTCGATGTCCTCTTGGATTTCGCGCGAAGCCTTTCGGAACTCGCGAATGCCCTTGCCGAGACCCTGCGCAAGTTCGGGAATCTTCTTTGCGCCGAAGAACAGAAAGAGNACGGCGAGGATCAGGATGATTTCTGTTGTGCCGATGTTACCCATTGACTGTTGCTCCTCATTTACCGCTGTTGAACATACGTGCCTTCCGCGATACCATTCGGCACGACGCGGGACATCACATGATTCAGGATCGAGTCGAAGAGGCGACGCCCGTCCGTGTACCCCAGGAGAGGGTCGGATGCACGTTCGGGATGCGGCATCATCCCCAGCACGTTGCCCGTCGGATTGACGATGCCGGCGATATTGGCCAGCGATCCATTGGGATTCGCCTCAGGGGTGACTGCACCCGCGGCGTCACAATACCGGAACACTACCTGCCCATTCTCCTCCAGATCCCGTACTACCCTCTCATCCGCAAAGAAATTTCCATCGCCGTGAGCTATGGGAATGGTCAGCACCTCACCCGGTGTATACTCCCCGGTGAACGGCGTAAAGGCATTCTCGACACGCAGATGCACATGCCGGCAAACAAAACGCAGTGAATCATTTCGCAACAAAACCCCGGGAAGCAGTCCTGCCTCGACAAGAATCTGGAATCCATTGCAGATCCCGACGACCAGCCCGCCATCCGCGGCAAATGCAGCCACCTCCTGCATGATTGGCGAGAACCGCGCTATTGCCCCGCAACGTAAATAGTCGCCATAAGAAAACCCTCCAGGCAATATCACAACATCCGCTCCCTGCAAGGAGTGGTCCTTGTGCCACAGAAAGACCGCATCCTGCCCGAGAATCTTCTTGCACACCTGATAGGCATCGTGGTCACAATTCGACCCCGGAAACACCACCACGCCGAACCGGACCGTCCCGTTGTTCACCCTTCCTCCTCCACGTCAAATCGGTAGTCTTCCATCACCGGATTTGCCAACAGCTTCCTGCAGATTTCTTCGGTTGCGGCACGCGCCGCAGCACCATCGGTTCCCTCAAATGTCACTTCAATATACTTCCCCATACGCACGGCGCTCACACCGTCAATACCCAGCGTGCCAATCGCGTGCGCCACGGCTTTGCCCTGGGGATCAAGGATTGACGGACGCAACGTGACATGAATACGGGAACGAATCATGGCGCCTCTCTTAGGAGTCCACCCGTGGATGACCAATGCGCTCTTCATCATACCGCGATCCGATGTGCCCCAGCCGTTTCACCAGCCCACCCACGTAGCGGACCAGCCCAATGACTATGAACAACAGAAACAGCGGAAAAATTGCATTCCCTGCAGTAACAAATCCGACAATGACAGCAAGCGTCAGGAAGATGAATTTCCACGGCTCTCGCCGTATCGAGCGCGCGGACACTTTCGGGAGCGTGTCGTACCGGACCTTGCTGACCATCAGCAACGCCAGTACAATACTCAGCCACGGAAGGACATCCGCCGCGTAGCTCCGGAATGGCTCGGTGCCATTTACCGCGTTGAAAATGAAGGATGCCACGGTGATTGCACTCACGGGGACCGGAAGACCGACGAAGTGGTCTTTGTCAAATCCCACGAGCTGCACGTTGAACCGGGCGAGCCGCAGGCCCGCAAAAATCATCAAAAGCGAACTGAGGAAGATCCCCAGCCCATCAAGCGTATGAAGGGAAAACTGATACACAAGGAATGCCGGCGCTGCACCAAAGGAGACGACATCCGAAAGCGAATCGATCTCAACGCCGAACTGGGATGTGGATTTCGTGATGCGTGCCATGATGCCGTCCAGCGCATCAAATCCCGCCGCGAGAATTATGAACCAGCAGGCTGGGATGAACTCATTGCGGCTCGAATGAATAACGGACATAAAGCCGGAGAACATGTTCAGCACGGTGAAGAGACTGGGAACAACTGCACGCGTGATTCTCATTGGCTTATCCGGGTATAGAAAAATGTGCGAGCACCGTCTCTCCGGCCACGGTATTCTCCCCTGCCTTGACGTGGACGGTCACTGACCGGGGAAGAACAACGTCAACACGTGAACCGAACCTGATCATGCCAAACCTGGTTCCCGCAACCGCACTGTCGCCTTCACGTACCTCGGCGACAATGCGCCGAGCAACGAATCCGGCTATTTGCTTGAAAAGCACACGCCCTCGCGGATGCGCGATGCCTATATGCGTACGCTCGTTCCTCAATGAAGCCTTGTCATCAAACGCCACCAGGTATTCCCCTGGAAAGTGCCTGAAGTACTCCACGGTGCCACTCACCGGGTACCTGTTGACGTGGACATTGAGTGGGGACATGAAAATGCTGATCTGCACCGCCGCTCCACGGACGAACTCGGAATCCGTAATGTCCCGGACAAACAGCACCTTCCCGTCAGCCGGCGCAATTACCAGGTCGACACCGGCAGGCGTATTCCGTTCCGGATCGCGGAAAAAATAGAGCGTGAACGCAAGAAACAACAGGAGTAGTACTGTAATGGAAGCCCTGACCAGGCGGTCGTCCAAGAACAGCCACGACACGAGCGTCCCGGCGAGAAAAAGAACCACCACCACGCCGACCACATCGTAGCCGTAGCGCGTAATCACCGGGGAGGTTCCTGTTGGAAAACGTCGTTTGGGGAGTGCTTCATCAAACCAAAGTACCAAAAGGTAGGCAGAAAGTCAAAAAAAACGCTCCCCCACCCAGGTNGCTGGGCGGGGGAGCACGTACTGAGGTCACTATTTGACGTGGAACTCGATCCGCCGGTTTTGNGCGCGGCCTTCGGGCGTGCTATTNGAGGAAACTGGATCACGGAGGCCGTATCCCTTTGCCGTGAGCCGACTTCCAGGAATGCCCTTGGCAATGAGCCACGAACGGACCGCGTCAGCACGCCGTTGCGAGAGCTGCTCATTGCTTATCCGGGAACCCATGTTGTCAGTGTACCCGGCGACTTCGACCTTCAATTCGCTGTTGGTGAGCAGTGCCGCATACGCCCGCTCAAGCATGTTCTCAGAATCCCCGGTCAATGTCGCGCTGCCACTCAAGAACTTTATGCCAGGGAGAACCACCGCCTTGCCACGTTCCAGAATGATGGCATCCTTCATCACATCATCCTTGGGATCCAACGGGTTCGTCCCGCGAATGATCTCCGCCCCATCGATCAAACCGCCGCCATCCGTATCGGCCTTGAGCGGGTCGGTGTGGTATTTCATCACCTCTTCACCGTCCACAATGCCGTCACCATCGCTGTCCGGATTCAAAGGATCCGTCCGGTACACCTTGACTTCATCGCGATCGGAAAGCCCATCCCCATCCGTGTCAACTTTAAGCGGATCAGTATGGAACCTGAGCACTTCATCACCGTCAGTCAAACCATCGCCGTCAGTATCTGGTTTGAGCGGATCCGTGTGGTATTTCTGGACTTCGTCGCCGTCAGCGAGCCCGTCTCCGTCAGTGTCGTATTTTGTCGGGTCGGTATGATTCTTCAGAATCTCATCGCCATCGGTCAGACCGTCTCCATCGGTGTCGGCCCGAAGGGGATTTGTCCGGTACTTTCTCACCTCGTCCCCGTCGAACAACCCGTCGCCGTCAGTATCAGGGTTAAGCGGATTGGTTCCCACCCTGCGTTCTTGACCGTTGGTCAACCCATCATTGTCGTCGTCGTCCGAATCGCTTCTGCCCGGGAACCAGGTGAACCCGACTTTTACAGACGCCATGCCGTCAGGAGAGCTGTTTTCCCGGAGATCCAACGCGTCTGAGAAGTTCGCAGCACCGAGGTCGATATCAAGTGCAAAATTGCTCGACGTAAACGCCTCGATCCCCAGTCCCACAGGAATCATGTACGTCGCATGTTGCTGATCATCAGGCGCAGGAGCTCCCCCCGATGTCTTCCGGCTGTAGAGGAACATCCCGCCGCCGAAACGGAGGTACGGAGAAACGGCAGAATTCGGAGCTAATCGGAAATACCCTTGTAACGCAATGGGGAATCCATCCAGATGTAGGTACGAGTATGCCAATCCGGGAATGGGAGTGTCCTGATTCGATTTCAGCACCTCGTATCCGCCGCTGAGACCAACGGAGAAGACCGCACTTACTCCGTAACGCACGTTGAGAAGGCCGCCCAAACCGAATTTCATTTGACTGAGATCGTTGACCCAGACATTTCCTCCACCCAGCACGCCGATTGCCCAGCGACCCTCGACATTCTGTGCGCAAGCTCCCCCCACAAGCAGGAGGGCGCAAAGGGAGACTCCGAGCACTAGTGTGAACAGCCTATGCATGGCCAACCTCGTTCGCTATGAATTGACAGAATCAGACTAAAGTATGGTAAAGTCGGGGGAAAGTCAAGGTACAGACAAGGGTGACATTTCGGACCGGCCCATCACGGAGAGGTTGACAATTTCGAGCGGAAAACATATATTTGAATGCTTTAGCCGATTGCCCCGTCGTCTAATGGCAAGACAGCAGACTCTGGATCTGCTTATCGAGGTTCGAATCCTTGCGGGGCAGCACACAATTGTGGATCGTGAATCCACAATCCACGATTGTGATGGCCTTATCGTCTAACGGTTTAGGACGCGGCCCTCTCAAGGCCGAAATACGGGTTCGATCCCCGTTAAGGCTACTTCATCGTACCAGTAGCATCGGCTTCACATCGCTGGTTTGCCCCACCGTCAAGCGAGAGTAGTACACCCCGCTCGGCAAGCCCTTGCTCCCTGCCGTGAAATCAACAGTATACGTTCCCGGTTCCATTTGTGCACTTACCAGCACTGCTACCTCGCGCCCGAGCAGGTCGTATACTGCAAGCCTCACCACACTCGACCCCAAACCCGAGACCCCAGACCCCGTCTTTGCAGCTGAGACACCGGAGCCCGTCTCCTCACCCCCAACCCGAAACCTGAGGGTGGTGGAAGGATTGAAGGGGTTCGGGTAGTTCTGCATCAACATAGTCTGCTCCGGTTGCTCTGCCGGTCCCCCCACGGCTGACGCGGACCCACTTCCGGTTCCTCTGAGGGGCACTTCCACGTTTGAGAAGAACGTGCTATTGAAAATATGGAGGGTGTCGCGGTAGACCATCTGTCGCATCGGCGAGAATCCCACTCTGAGGACTACGCTGTCCGCCTGCATCAGCGTCACCGGATTGCGTGCGCCATCAATGGCAAACCCTGCCCCATTCACGCGCACCGAATCGATATGCACGCCGAGTGTATCCCCGTGCTGGTTCAGACGCAATACCACGGAACGCCAGAGTGTCGAGCCCGTCATTGCTGTCCCAAACTCCAGCAGGGATGTTGAAGTCCAGAGACGCGGCTCTGGCGAGGTGCCAGCAACCGCAACTTCTTTGGATCCTCCGTTCGTCACAACGGCAATCGTGTCCCGGATTTCCCCGGTTGTGTCTGGTTTGAACTGAATTTCAAAGACCAGGCTGTCGCCGGCTCCGACCTCTGCAGGAGCCGCCGTGGGAACCGAATAATGACGCGTCCTGGTCGAGAATGAAAGTACTGTTAGAGGGTTTGCCCCCCTGTTCTGCAGCTGAACACGTTGGCGAACTGCCATCCCTCTCGTTGTTTGGGGAAATGCGATCAGGGCAGGTGACAGGGCAAACGTGGGCGCGGGCGAACTGCCCATGACAGGAATCAACACTTCGCCGTTCGTGAATCCCCCCCGGATGCGGAGCGTGTCCGAGTACGATCCGAACCATTCCGGAGCAAATGTGACTCTCAATGTAAGTGGCGACGAAGCCGAGATCACACCGGACCCCGGGGTGACCGAAAAGCCTGCACGACTGAACGATAGCTGTTCAACCGAGGCATCGTTTACGGAGCTGGTCCCGAGCGCGAGTGTGCGTATGTTTGACGCATGGGTCGCCACCGTATCGAAATTGAGATACAACGGCGATGCCTGAACAGTCGGAACGGGAGACACACCCTTGAGAGGGACCCGCAATCCCGATCCTCCTGACGCGCTGTGCATCAACAGTGTGTCACGGCTGTACCAGAAAGAGCTCGGTGTGAAGGTCACATGAAGATCCACCGTCCCGTACGAAGGAACTACGGCATCGCTGCGGTCTACCGAGAACAAACCTTGCGCCGCTCTGATCCCATCGAGTGCGATCGCGGAGGCTGTGGCATTCATGAGAGTAACCGGTAGGGTCTTGGCCACACCAAAGCGCACGGGGCCAAAATCAACCTCGGCGGGCTGAGCAGCAAGGGATGGCGCGAATCGAATGGCGTCCACCACCCGTCCGAAGAGCACCCGATGACCGGCATTATTCAAATGTGTCCCGTCAGCATTGAATTGCGGAAGGATGGACCCACCGCCGTCGGCAATTCCGCTCCAGAAATCAATGGCATGGCTGGAGTAACGCCCCAGGATCGCGCTGCGCATTTGCTGCAGCAACGTCCGGCCTGCCTGGTCCAGGTTGCGGGGTTGGCTCGTGGTAACCCAGATCGGAACGCCGGCAGCATCCGCCTCCTGAAGTATCCTGTCGTAGTTGGCCGTCTGCCGTTCGACCGGGATGTGGTCCGCGCAATCATTCGACGGTAGATTGACGATGATGAGATTGGGGTAGAGCTGCAACGCTCTGGTGATATTCCCCGTCGTTCTCGGGAAGTACGTCGTTGTGTTCCAGGGGCTGGGCGGCGTGAACCCGGTGGGCATGACATTGAAGGTCGTATTACCGCCGATCGCAAGGTTGACTACTTCGGGGGAGGTAAATACTGTTGCCAGATAGCGCGCATACCTGTTNACCCAGGAACTATCAATTGGNTTGGCTGCCGCGCCCACCGCAGTGGAGGAACCGAGGATGACGACGCGGAACGATTGAGTGCCGGCAGTCGCGGTACTGNGAGCGACGCAGGGTGTCACGGAGAGAAGAGAAATGACAACTCTACCGAGGATGCNAAACAGATGCAAACGGCCTGCCATCTGTAGACCCAATCACTTGTTGTTGTGAGCGTGNGCGTGTCGACGGGATTGACGACACCGGCAGGACACCATCATTCCAGACAATTGNTNATCGTTTCGACGATGCGCCGCCGAAACGTCCGATCGTTTTCAAGATACCACAAACGTGCATNCTCGCCCATTTGTTCCCGCTCCGCCACGCTCAGCCGCACAACGCGCTCCATCGCCCCCTCGATCGCCGCTCCATCGACACGATAGCCGGTGCCAAATCGCATGGCCCACTCCCCCGCATATGGAACGAGAATTCCCCGATCCGGCCGCACGATCTCATTCATGGGAGGGGCATCCGTGGCAACAACAAGCGCCCTGCAACTCATGGCTTCCACGATGTAGTGGCCAAATCCTTCCGCCACCGACGGACAGAAATGCACTCCATGACTGTTCTGAAGAGTGCGAAGCTTCACATCGTCAACAGCATGTGTCTCCCACTCGATGTTCGGCGCATGCGTTGGGGTGATCCCTTGGGCGTGCCAGAGCATCTTCAGAGGGGGCCATTCGGGATGATCCACCCAACTCCGGATCAGCGTCTCTGTTCCTTTGAGCATGCTGGTACCGGCGATGTGGATGAAGCGGTCGTATGCATGTGCTACGCCCGCATCGAACCGGTCGAAACTGGTGAACCCAACGTAGCGCGTGCGGTATCCAAGGCTGGCGAAGATCCCCTCGGCGTGGTGCGTCTTGCACAGTATCCAGTCGAACTCAGAAAGAAACGGAATGGTGTCTTCGCCTATCCATTCCTGGTTCGGAAGAAGGCAGTTGACGCGCGCGTGAGGAAACCAGCTGGGTTCAGCCGATTCGACGAATATGTTCACATCATAAAACGGTCGGTGCAAAACGGANCCACCCAGTTTTCGTACCCCCCGACGTATNCGTGCCGTGAGGTTGCCCCGAAATGTTGTTACGGTCACCCTGAAGACAGAATCGCGCAGGATTGAAGCAAGGATAGCCGTTGATCGGCGCAGACCTCCCCCATGTATCGGGGCGAGAATATGAATGCGCGGTGGTGCTACGGTGGTTCCTCGGAAGTACGTATGAATAATATGCAAAGAGGCGATAAAAGACAATCCCACAAATATGGTATACTTCTCAATGCAACCCCGGCTTGCGTTTAGTACTGCTTTTGTTTTTCTTTGCTGTATAATAGAAGATTGCCTTTCAGACTCCCGATCGGGCAGAAATCGATGGTCTGGTGCCTTTTTTCGCTTTTACTCACTTCTCGGCTTGGGCACTAGTCCGGTGAACTACGCGCACGCACTGCTTTTTTTGCTTCTCCTGTTCGTTCCGCCATTGACCCTCAGATCACAGTCTGCCCCTCCCCACCCCGACACACCCGGAGCCTCCACAGAAATCCGCGGAATAGTAGCTGACAGTGCGACCGGCGAGCGCATTCTCGGTGTCAATCTCGTTCTCAAGGGAACACGGCGGGGCGCCACGACNAACCTCAGCGGTTTCTACATCATCGCGGGAGTCCCGGCCGGATCCTACGAGTTGGTCGNGAGCGCTGTCGGCTACGAACGACGGGTAATCAGCGTGCGTGTNTCCGGNACCGAACCGCTGTCTGTCAACGTGAAGCTCGCTCCACGCATTATCCAAACCGGGGAGGTCGTCGTGAATTCCGAAGGCATATCAGCCCTCGCCGAGCGAAGCGCCAGCGTCCACGTCATGACACCCAAAGAAATCCAGGCACTCCCCGCTGTAGCCCAGAGCGATCTCCTGCGATCACTGCAGATGCTCCCGGGCGTCACTTCAACCTCGGACGTCAGCGCGAAATTCTTTGTTCGCGGGGGAGCGGGAGATCAGAATCTCATCCTGCTTGACGGCATGAAGATCTACAATCCCTTCCATGCGTTCGGATTGTTCAGCATCCTCGACCCTGATATCGTACGGTCGGCGGAAGTGCATACGGGCGCTTTTCCCGCGGGCTATGGCGGCCGACTCTCATCCATCGTCAACGTAACCACGAAGGAAGGAAATCTTTCAAAGATATCGGGAAACGCCAACGTGAATTTCCTGTCGGGAAAACTCGAACTGGATGGACCGTTCTCCGAAGAGAATTCGTGGCTCGTCAGCGGACGGTCGTCCCTGTTCAGCCACGCTATCGACCGCATCATCCCGAATCCGGCACCACTGTCCTTCTACGACGTCTTCTTCAAAGGAACAGTTGGCACTTCCACAGGCAGGATAGGCATTCGCGGCTATACCAGCGGCGACGATGTGGAGCCCGAAGCCGCCGACCAACCAAGCCACTCCTGGCGGAACGCAGCGCTGTCTGCCGTCCTCTCCGGCGTAGCCGACGACAAAACATACTTTGATGCCACGGTGTCCTACTCCTACTCCAAGAACGCCCGGGCCCCCAGACAGGCAGCCTCAGTCACACCCGCTTCGTCAACGCTGCAGGAACTGGCACTCAAGGTGGAGCTCTCGTCGTTCATGGAGAACCAGGACACGTTCTTTGAGGGNTTCGAAATCAATTTCCCCAGTATTGANGATTCACTCTATACGAACAACATCTTTCCCAATGAATTCAAAGACAGCCAGATCAATTGGTCGGCGTGGTTCCGGTACCTGGGTAAGTGGGGAGATTTCGGCTATGATATCGGTGTGCATTCCGACCTCCTGCTGCTCGTCGGCGGCAATCCCATCTACCAGGGATTGCAGCCACGCCTGACGTTATCCTATGACCTCGGCAGAACCTGGGTCGCTAAAGCCTCGTATGGAGTGTTCACACAGGACATGATTACGGTGAGCAATGAAGACGACTTGATCTCGCTGTTCGACGCCTGGATCTTCCTCCCTGACGATCTCCGGCCGGAAACAGCCCATCACTATGTCCTGGGAGTGGAAGGGAATATCTTCCCTTCACTCGCCCTCAGCCTCCAGGCATATGCGAAGAACTACAGTTCCCTCACGTTGTACAACGCCCTCAAAGTCTACCCCGAAGATCCGGATTACATCAACGGAACCGGCATTGCCCGGGGAGCGGAAGCCCTCGTGCGATTTGCATCACCATTTGTCGACGTGTTTGCCTCGTATGCACTCTCCGAAGTCACCGTAAGCGTCAACAATACAACTTATGCACCCCGGTACGACCGACGACACACTGTCAAAGCTGTCTCCACCTTTCATCTGTTCGAAGGACTCGACTTCACTCTGCGGTGGGACTACGGCAGCGGGTACCCGTTCACCCAGAATGCAGGCTTCTACAACAGGCTTACGCTTTCAGGGATTGGCACGGATCCTTTCCCCGGTGGCACCGGCTCGCCATCACGCGCCCTTGGACAGAAAAATGCAGCACGACTTCCGGCGTATCATCGGTTGGACGCAGGCCTAACCTACAGGATCTCCTTCGGGGGGTTCCGCGGCACTATTGGAGCGAGCATCATCAATCTCTCGGATCAGAAGAACATTCTGTACTACGACCGCAATACCGGAAAAACAGACTACATGATTCCGTTCTACCCTACTGCCTCCCTGGCCCTGGAATTCTAAGCCGTGAGGAATTGCTCTCACATAGCACCCATTGCGCTTCTGTGCTGCACGCTCGCAGCGTGCAATCAACCGTTTGAGCCCGACGGACCAGTGAACAGCAAGCTCGTCGTCTACAGCATCCTGAACGCCGCCTCCAGCACTCAGTATGTGCGTGTGTCAACAACGTACCAGACTCCTCCCGGACAGGGAATACACGATGCTGCGGTACATATGACGTACAACGGCAAGACCATTCTCTTCAGAGACACAACGATCATCTCCACCGACGCAGAAGGACGTACCACTCCCCTTCCGGTCTATGTCGCATACAATCAACCGGTAAGCCCCGGAAGCACATACCAACTCCACGTGTCGACCCCTTCCGGACTGTCGGCCTCCGCGGCTGCAACNGCTCTCAATCCTCCAACGTTCTACCTGAAGAACCCGAGAATCCTTGATCACCTGGCGAATGAGCAGATCTCACTAAGCACTTCGTTCAACAGCTTCACGGGCGCGTACGTCATCCACTTCTATCTTGATTTCTACGCGTATGTCGACGGAGGATGGGAACTCCACAGGTCTGAGGTCCCCCAGAGCAGCCACGTTGATGAGAATAAAAACCTGGCATGCGTGTACCCTTCCCTGGCGCTTGTCCAGACTCTCGCGTCGTCCCAGAAAGAGGTAACGATCAAGCTGGATACTCTTCAGTATGCCCTGACGCGTGCAGAAGCCATAGCTGCTTTTCCTGCTGCTCCAGTGGTGTGGTTGCGGGGAGTCTTCGTACTCACGCAGATCGACAATACGCTGTTCAACTACTACTACGTCAACAACGGGCCGGTCGACAAATCAAGCATCAGGCTTGATCAACCGGATTACACGAACATTCCCAATGGTTTGGGAGTATTCGGCAGCTCGGCAACGGTGACCATGTCCTATCCCATTTCACGCTAGGTTCTCTTCCCGCATCACCGAATCAGAACCATCCGTTTCACATCAGTGAATGTCGCCCCGTTGGTCCCCCCTGTGTGCGCCTGCATCCGATAGAAGTACACCCCACCCGCCCTTAGACCCGCTTCAAATATCACCGTGTAATTCCCCGGCTCCTTTCGTTCATTCACCAGCACCGCCACCTCGCGTCCGAGTATGTCATACACGCTGAGCCTCACCCAACTAGACCCTGGACCCGAGCCCCCGGACCCCGACCGATTGTCAATTGACGTCGATCCCGACCCGGTATTCGCACCAGCAACCGTGAAGGCTATCGTTGTTGTAGGGTTAAACGGATTCGGATAATTCTGTTCAAGACGAAATTGTTGCGGAATTGAGGGGGGCTCATCAACCCCGAGAGTGCGCATCAACTCAGCGATAGGGCGCCGACAGACTCCTCCACCATTCGTTCCGGCGTACACAAACGTCCCGTCAAGAGCCAGCGTCTGCACTGTGCCCACCACAAGTCCGTCGTTTGCAGACTTCCAGGTCAATCCATTGTTGTTGGACAGTAGCACTCCCCCGCGGCCCGTCCCTGCAATCAGTGCGTGACCAACGACGGCAAGAGAGAGCGCCGCCTCACCTCCGAACCCCGCATTGCTCGATTGCCACTGTTCTGAGGTGTCAGCTATGACATACAGCCCGTCATTGGTACCCGCAAAGAGAAGAGACTCACGCCGTGCAAAGGAATACACATCGGTGGGGATCAGACCGTAGTTGAACTGCGCCCACGACTTGCCGTTATTGGATGATGTCAACACGCCCTTTCCGCCCGTTCCGGCAAGAACTGATCCGCGTCCCTCGCCAAACGCGTGAACGATCGTTCCTGCAAGATCCCACGTGGACCCGCTCCCGTAGGTCCAAACAGCTCCATTGTTCGTCGATATGAAGACCCCGGATCCCCCTGGGCCGGCATAGAGCGTCGATCCAAACAATTGAACGGTATTGACCGCGCTGCCCGGTAATCCTGAACTCCGCCTGATCCAACTCGAGTCCCCATCGTCCCTGGCATAGACCCCGCTGCCGGTTCCCGCAAAAACTGCCGTGCCGTTACGAACGAGCGAGGTGATGACGGCTGATGTCATTCCTGCATTCTGATGCGACCATGAAGAACCCCCATCTGATGAGAGAAATACCCCTCCGACTTTCGATCCCACGGCCAGCCGGCCATCCCCCGGCAAGATAGTGACAATGTTGGAGTTTGTGAGCCCGGCGCCAATGTCTGTCCAATGATATCCTCCATCGATGGACGTCATCACACCATCACCAACGCCGGCGTAGACCACCGGCCCAGCGACGGTCAACGATCCGACCATCTTGTTGACGAGCCCGAGATCAACTCCGCTCCATGCGGTGCCGTTGTCCGTTGAAACGAACATCCCTCCTCCG
>JGI20214J51650_10001550_pt1 | contig 14630 bp, 14 predicted proteins | sample WetSurMetagenome_FD_51650 | JGI IMG/M metagenome (IMG submission 51650) | reverse complement strand
CCGTTCAGGATGAGATTCAGGAGCTTCCCCCTGTCCGCCTTCTCAATGTCTTCAGGCACGTTCTGCCCCGTGGTCACATAGGAAACGGGGAGAGGAAGCCTGAGGAGTTGATTGAGCATCGAGCCGCGCTTCTGACATTCGTCCAGTTTTGTGAAAATGTAGCTCTTGAAGCCAAAAGCCTTGAAACTCCGGGCCGCCTGATCCATCTCCCCGTCCGAGGTTCCCACCGGAAGAAGGAGATGACAGTCCACAGGCGCCTCCGCAGGGATCAACCCCCTCAGGGCGTTGATTCGCTCTCTGTCGTAGTGGCTCTGACCGGCCGTGTCGATGAGTACCACATCCCTGCCGGACAGTTTCCGGAGCGCATAGAGCAGGTCTTTTCGACAGAAGGCCGGAAAACAGGGAATGCCGAGAATGTTGGCATAGATTCTCAGCTGTTCCATGGCCCCGATTCGATACCCGTCAATGGACACGAGTCCCACCTTTTTCTTGCCCCTGAGCATGAGTTGCGCGGCCAGTTTGGCCACGGTCGTGGTTTTGCCCACCCCGGTCGTCCCCAAGAAGGCCGCGAGGACCGGGCCGCCCTGCGCGGCCTCAAAAGGGTCCTTCACCTCCATCGCGCCTGCGATCTCCCGAAGGACCCTCTTTTTCACAGTGGAAGCGCTGCCGCCGGAGCCGTTGCCGAGGGCGCCCCCTTTCTCCAGCAACGCCCTGGCCGAATCCGCGTTCACNCCGTTCCGGATCAGTGCNGCGTACAGGGAAAGGAGGCCTGGGTTCGTCAACAGGCGTTCCACCATGCCTCCGGAATGATTCAGGAGCAGGATCATTTCCCTGAGGCTCATCAGCTCCGACTTCAGCTCACCGAGCACCTCCGGGCCGGCCACGGGCTTGTCATGGCCGGCGGGCAGAGCCGTGATTTCAAAAAGGCCGTCCCGCCCCTGGCGTTTTCGGGTGGACAGGATCATCGCCTCAGGTCCGAGATCTCCCCGGACCCTTTCCATGACTTCTGCAATGGTTCTCCCCCTGAAGCTTCTAGGCTCCGCCATTCAATTTCACCTCGCCCATAGACTTGAATTTCATGTCGCTCAACAGTTCTGTCTGTGACAACACCATGAGGGACGGCACAAAATGCTCCACCATTTTCTTGAGATGCCTTCGCAGCTGAGGAGAGGTGACCAGGATGGGCTGAAGGTTCTTCACCATAGCCGTCTCGGCCGTTTTCTTGATGGACCTTACCAGAGCATCCGCGACGCCGGGGTCAACGGACAGATAGGTGCCGTGCTCTGTTTTGTGGATTCCCCTCACGAGAGTGTCNTCCAGCTCCTGGTTCAAGGTGAACAGGTTCAGGACCCCACCCTCGTCGACATGGGGGCTGATGAAGGATCTTGAAAGCTTGTGTCTGACGTATTCCGTGAGCAGATCCGGATCTTTCGTCAGGGAGGCGAAGTCGGCAAGGGTCTCCACGACCGTCAGCAGGTCCCGTATGGACACCTGCTCTCGAAGCAGGCCCTGCAGGACCTTTTGGACGGTCCCGAGGGGCAGAAGGTTGGGAACCAGTTCTTCCACCGCCTTGGGATAGGATTTGCTCAGGTGATCGAGAAGACCCTGCACCTCCTGCCTGCCCAGGAGCTCCGCNCCATGGTTTTTCAGCACCTCGCTCAGGTGAGTGGACATGACGGTCACGTTGTCGACAACCGTGTACCCTGCCAGGCGGGCTTCGTCCCTTTTTCTTTCCGGAATCCAGAGAGCCGGAAGATGGAAAGCGGGCTCTTCCGTCTCGATGCCGTCGATTCTGGTCTTCACGTCCCCGGGGTCCATGGCCAGGAAGTGGTTCACCATGAGATCCCCTTCCGCGATTTTGACCCCCTTGAGCAGGATCTGATACTTGGAAGGCTTCAACTGCAGATTGTCCCTNATGTGGATGGGAGGAACGATCATGCCCATGTTGAGGGCAAAATGACGCCGGATGGATCGGACCCGTTCGAGGAACTCCCCGCCCTGTTCCTTGTCGACCAGGGAGAGAAGTCCGTAACCCACCTCCACCTCGAGGGGGTCCACGACCAGGAGGTGCTCCACGGGTTCCGGCCCCAACCCCGCTTCCTGTTTTTTCCCCTTGTCTTCTTCTTTGCCCCTCTCAGGTGCATGCTCACGGGTCGCGAGGTAAGCACTCCCGGCGAGAAGCACGGCCAGGGCCATAAAGGGAATGTGGGGCAGCCCAGGGATGAGACCGAAAATGAAAATGGTGAGGCCCGCGAGATACACGGCCTTGGGGTATCTCGAGAACTGCCGGCCCAGTTCCTTCCCCATCGTGTCCTCCGAAGCGGTCCGGCTCACCACCATGCCCGCTGCCGTGGAAATGGTGAGAGCGGGGATCTGAGTGACCAGGCCGTCGCCGACGGTGAGCAGGGTGTAATTCTGGGCGGCTTCCAGGAGAGCCATGTTTTTCTGCAAAACGCCGATGATGAAGCCTCCAAAGATGTTGACCAGGACGATGATGATGCCCGCAATGGCATCCCCTCTGACAAACTTGGCCGCACCGTCCATGGCCCCATAGAAATCGGCCTCTCTGGAGATCCTTGTCCTTCGGAGCTTGGCTTCCGCCTCGTCGATGAGGCCGGCGTTGAGGTCCGCGTCAATGCTCATCTGCTTGCCGGGCATGGCATCCAGGGTGAAGCGGGCCGCCACCTCGGCGATCCGTGTGGCACCCTTGGTGATGACCACGAAATTGACGATGATCAGGATGATGAACACAATGGTGCCCACCACATAGTTGCCGCCCACGACAAAACTCCCGAAAGACTGGATCACTTTACCGGCGGCGGAGATTCCCTCGTTGCCGTGCAGAAGGATCAGCCGCGTTGAAGCCACGTTGAGAGAAAGCCTGAACAGGGTGGTGATCAAGAGGAGCGAGGGAAAGATGGAAAAATCAAGAGGCTTCAGGGTGTACATGGCGATCAGGAGAATGATCACGGCCACGGTGATGTTGAGGGCCAGGAAGAAATCAAGGAGCATGGCCGGGAGGGGAACGATCATGACCGCAAGGACCGTCATCATACCGACGGCGGCGATCACCTCGCTGATCGAAAAGGGCCCGGTCCTCACGCCCATGGTTTCCTGTCTCACCGTTGATGCCACTCGGATATTCTCCTTCTACCCTTTCTTCTACTCAATGAACCTTGACACCCAAAGCCCTCAGAAGGCAGTAAGCAGTAGGGAGTATGCACCTAAGAATACTGCCTACTCCTTACTGTGATAAAGGCGGCCCTTCAACCGATAGACGTAGGCCAGGATCTCCGCCACGGCCTGATAAAGGGTTCCCGGGATTTCATGGCCCAGGTCCACCATGGTGTAGAGGCTTTGAGCGAGCTTCTTGTTCTCCACGATGGGGACGCCGTGCTTTTTGGCCACTTCCCTGATCTTCTCCGCGATCTTCTCCGCGCCCTTGGCCACCAGCTGCGGGGCGTCCATATTCGGGCTCTGATAGGAGAGGGCCACGGCAAGGTGGGTCGGGTTCGTGATCACCACATCCGCCTTGGCCACGGACTGCATCATCCTTCTGCGTGCCATTTCCCTCTGAATGCTTTTCACCCGGGCTTTGATCAAAGGGTCCCCTTCGCTCTTCTTCAGTTCCTCTTTGATCTCCTGCCGGGTCATCCGGATTCGCTTCTCAAACTCCCATCTCTGGAAGGCGTAGTCCAGGGCCACCAGGACCATCATGGCCAGGCCGCACTTGAGAAAGATCGTGAAGATGCTCGAAAGACTGTGCAGGGCCACGGAGGACAGATCCATGTCCCCCAGGTCGGCAAGGCCTCCGATTTCTTCCCTGACGCTCACGGTGGCCACGATCCCGATGATGAGCAGTTTCAGGAGAGACTTGAGAAGTTCCATGAGAGACTGTTTTGAAAAAAGCCGCGCCAGCCCCTTGACCGGATTCACTTTCGAGAGTTTCGGTTTGAGCTCTTCCAGCGAAAGGACAAACCCCACCTGCACCACATTGGAGAGGACGGCGGTCACAAAGACCACAGCGAGGAGGGGGCTCAGGGCCAGCAGGAAGGCTCTCACGCAGTCCTCCAAGAGGAGCAGCAGATCTCCCACTCCGTCTCCCCGGATGATGGAGAAGGACAGGATCTGCGTCGTGATCCTCGACACCTCCCGGTAGGTGAAAGAACCCATGGCGCTCAGGGCAACGGCCCCGGACAGCAGGACGGCGGTGGCGGGCAATTCCCGGGTCTTTGCCACCTCGCCCTTCTGCCGCACCTCTTCCCGCTTCTTTGGGGTCGGCTTTTCGGTTTTTTCTTCGAAACTCTCGTCCGCCACGCTCTACCCTTTCATCCACGCCATGGTGTTCATGAGGAGAGGGCCCAGAGCCGCGAGATACTTTTCCGTGAGCATCTGGACCACCTTGAGGCTGATGCCGAAAAAGAAAAGCCCCAAAACGATTTGCAGGGGAAATGCCACAATCATCACATTCATCTGGGGAATGGCTTTTGAGAGCAGGCCCAAAGCGGCCTGCAGGAACAGGAGGCCGACAATGACCGGCGCACCCATCTTGATGGAGAGGACGAACATCTCCCCGGCCTGCCTCATGAGTTCCATCAGGGGCGCTTCCTTCAAGGCAAGGCTTCCCACAGGGACGATCTCGTAACTCTCCTTGAGGGCCCGCAGAAAGAGGTGGTGACCGTCGAGGGCCAGAAAAAGCGCAAGGGCCACCATGGAGGCCATGTTGGAAAGAACGGAGACCTGAACCCCGTTTTGGGGATCAATAATGTTGGTAATGGAAAAGCCGGTCTGGAAGCCCGCCACTTGCCCCATCATGCTCACTGCTTCGAAGAAGATCTGAACCAGAAACCCAAGGACCAGGCCCACCGTGAGTTCCGAGAGGATCAACCGGAAGATGCCTGCCGCTGAAGAGGGCATGCGCGTATCCCCCAGATGCACGACCGGGAAAAACAGGGCGGTGAGAAGCAGGCAGAGTCCCACTTTGCACTGGACGGGAATCAGGCGGGAGTTGAAAAAGGGGAAGAGAAACAAAACCATCCCCACTCTCACCAGAATGAGCAGAAAGACTTCCACGTCACGCCAGGGCCACGCTATGAACTCCACCCTTTCCTCCTCAGCGAATGTATGCGGGAATCTGTTCAAGGGTGGTCCCTGTGAAGTGAATCAGATGGTCCAGCATCCACCCTGCGAAAAACAGAAGCGCCACCAGCACGACCAGAACCTTAGGGACAAAGGAGAGCGTCATTTCGTGTATCTGGGTCACGGCCTGAAAGATGCTCACCGCAAGGCCCACCACGAGGCCAAGCCCGAGAAGGGGCATGGACACGAGGATGGTTGTTTTGATCGCCTCTTGGGCAAAGCTGATCACGAACTCCGGCGTCATGGTCATTCCCCTCCAAAACTCCTCACCATAGACCCCACCACAAGGTACCACCCGTCTACCAGGACGAAGAGCATGAGTTTGAAAGGCAACGATATCAAAATCGGGGGCAGCATCATCATGCCCATGCTCAGAAGAACACTCGACACCACCATATCGATGATCAGGAAGGGGACAAAAAGGATAAAACCGATGAAGAAAGCGGTTTTCAGTTCGCTGATCACAAAGGACGGGATGAGGACCGACAGGGGCACATCCTGCGGGGTTTTCGGCCTTTCCATTTTCGACATGCCCACAAACAGGGCCAGGTCTTTTTCCCTCGTCTGCTTCATCATGAAGCGGTGCACCGGAACCACGGCTCTCTTCAGGGCCGTTTGTTGGGAAATCTCGTCGCGCAGGTAGGGCTGCAGGGCCTGGTCGTTGATATCCATCCACACGGGCGTCATGATGAAAAACGTGAGAAACAGGGCCATGCCGGCGATCACCTGGTTGGAGGGTGTCTGCTGGGTCCCGAGGGCGTGGCGCAGAAAGGAAAGGACCACGGCCACTCTTGTGAAGGAGGTCATGAGGATCAGAATGGCAGGAGAGACGGTGAGGACGGTGAGGAGAAAAATAATCTGGAGCAGCAGGGAGACGTCCCCCGGGCTCTCGGCCTTGTCGATTCCGATCTTCAGGGAGGGGAGGGCAAGATCCTCCCCCTGCACCCCCGCCGCGCTCGCCATGAGCACGCCCAGGCAGAGGAGGAGCATGAAGAGGGACTTCGCCTGAAGCCTTCTGTTAGAGTGCGGTCTGATCTTTTGGTCCATCGGGTTCGCCTTTTTCCCCGGCTTCCTCGTGGAGTCTCAAGAGGAGGCTGATCCCACCCTGGGCCACACCCAGAACCAGCTTCTGCCCGGAGACCTCCACCACGTCTATCCTCTCTTTGGCAGACAAAGGGATCGAGGAGATGCGCCTGATCATCGCCTCTTTTTTCCCTGCCTGCCGGTGAAAAACCATCTTCTTCATCGCTACGAGAACGAGCACCATTACAGCGAGGACAAAGCAAAGGGTGGCCAACGCCTTTGCCCCTGAGCCGATGAAGTCGAAACCTGTGATTCCGTCCATGGAAGCGCTCCCTAAGTCCATCGAGTCATAAATTCGCTGACGAATTTTTTCCCTCAGGACTTAGTGCTGAGGGAGTAGATTTTAGGTGTTCTCGTCTGAGCATACGTCACCGTATTTGCGAATCGAAGCACTACGCCAGAGAACGAACCCGTTCAGCAGGGCTCACGATATCGGTCACCCTGATCCCGAGTTTCTCATCCGCCACCACCACTTCTCCTCTGGCGATGAGCTTGTCCCCGATGTAGATGTCCAGCTGTTCTCCGACCGGTTTTTTGAGATCGATGACCGATCCCTGCCCCAGCTGAAGAAGATCGCTGACCAGCATTTTCACCTGACCCAGTTCCACCCTCACATCCAGGGGGATATCCATGATGAGGTCGAGATCGTATCGGCTCTGAGAGTTTGCGGTCTTTGCCTTTTCTTCCTCAGGCGGGTTCTGGCTTTTCACGCTTGCACTTTCAACCATGGTCTACTCCCTGTTCAGTCTGCCTTCGACCCGTATGGCCTTGTTCTGACGAAAGGCCCCCAGATGGCCGGTGAACTTGGGGACCCCTTCCACGCAGACGACCACGGGGTCGTCCGGCCGTTGCTCCATGGAGATCACGTCGTGCACTTTCATCTCGAGCAGGTCCCGTCCCGTGAGACGAGAATGTCCAAGGGTGCAGCTCACACTCACCTTCAGTTCACCGATTTTCTGCTCAATGTATTTTTTCCACGTCTCGTCCACTCCCAGAGTTTCCCTCCGAAAGCCGCCTCGAAGTTTTCCTCGAAGCGGTTCCAGCGGCGCAAAGGGAGTGCAGATCATGATCTGGCCGGAGAGCTTGCCGATCTCCATCCCGAACCGGCTGACCACCATGAGTTCGTCCGGCCTTGCAATCTCAGCGAATTGAGGATCAATTTCAGAGCGGACAAACACCATGTGCAGCTTGTGAGTCTCCGACCATGCCTGCTCCAGCCCCTCCAGCAGCACCTTGACGATTTTTTCAATGATTCTGAGCTCAATGGGGGTAAAGCTCTTCCCCTCCAGCTTGACGTGGCGCTGTCCGGTTCCGCCCAGAAAAAGGTCGACAAAGGCAAACACCAGAGCGCCTTCCACCACCAGCAGGGAGACCCCTCGCAAGGGTTCCATTCTGAAAAGATTCAAACTGGCCGGAAGGGGAATGGAACGGACAAACTCCCCAAAAGCCACAGAGGCCATCTCCGCAGGGGTCACATCGACTTGCGTGCCTGAGACGGCGGACAGGCTTGTGGCCAGCAGGCTGGTAAAGCGCTCCTGGATCACACTGAGTCCGGGCATCCGCTGATGCACCGGACCGTGCTCCTTGCGGAAATCATAACGGGGAAGGTCCCGGCTTTCTTCCGCAATGTCCCCGGGCGCACCGATCTTCCCCTCGTCGATTCCTTTGAGGAGGGAGTCCACTTCTTCCTGTGAGAGTATCTTCGGCATCACCGATCCTACTGAACCACGAATTCCGTGAAATAGATTCTGCTCACCATGCCCGCTCCAAGGACCAGATTGGCCCTGTTCATGACCTCTTGCTTCAATCCGAGTTTGCCCTCCACTGAGCTGATGTCCTGGAAGGCCTGGGAGGTCAGGAGCAGGATGATACTGTCCCGTAGCTGCGTCTTGTGTTTTTCCACTTTGGCCTTGGCCTCTTCATCTCCCACCTCCAGAGCCATGGTCACTTTCAAGTACCTTTTGGCAATGTTGGTTTTGTCCTGGAGGTTGACCACGAAGGAGTCCAGGGGGCAAATGATCTTGGAGACTTCAGCCTTTTTGACCGCCTTGGGCGGGCTCCCGCTCTGCACCAAGGCAGCATCCTTTGAAGACCCCGGTCCAAAGAAGCTCCAACCGAGAAACCCGCCTACCCCCAGAACCACCGCTGCTCCCACCAAGAGGATCCAGCGAAGGGGCGATTTCTTCGGCCGCTGATCCTCTGTCCCCTCTTCTTTTTGTTTCTCCTCATCAGCCATCTCACTGCCCTCGAGCTCTTTCAAGACGTTTTCAACCGGACCCTTCATGGCGCAGGTCGACTCATTCCTGCCCGTGCCTCACGGCATTGATCCCCGCGTCCGCGAGCGCCATGAACAGGGCCCTACCCTAAACAGAGATTCAACATGCAGCCTCACGGGAGGCGATCCTTGTCGGAGAAGCACTTCCTTATGGAGCAACCTTCATGCCAGAGTCCGCCGGGGGAAAGGGAAGAAGAGAGAAGGGCAATAAAAGCGAGGGATTATAGAAACATGCGTGACTGCGCTGCTGCGGATCCTGAGGTCAAGCGCCTTCAGCGTCAAGGGACGTGGGGGCGGACGTCAAGATCTTGACATCCGCCCCTGACCGCTACCGTTTCAAGTTGATGAGCTCCGTGAGCATCTGGTCGGTCACGGTGATGACTTTGGTNTTGGCCTGGTAACCACGCTGAGTGGTGATCATTTTCACGAACTCTGTGGCCAGATCCACATTGGACTGCTCCAGGGAGTTGGTTGAAATGGAGCCCAGGCCGTTGCTGCCCGGCCGGCTGGTAATGGGATCCCCGCTCAACCTCGTCTCTCTGAAGAGGTTCCCTCCCTCTTTATAGAGACCCTGAACGTTCTGGAACTTGGCCTCGGCCACCCGGTACAGAGGAATGACCTGCCCGTTGGAGTAAACGCCCGTGATGGCGCCGTCAGCCGCTACGGTGACCGACTGCAGGTCGCCGGCGCCGTACCCGTTGGCGGACTGAAAGACCGTGGTGGACGAAGAGGCATACTGAGTCGTGGACAGGGAGTCGTTGGCCCACACGCTTCCGTTGTAACGGGAACCCAAGTTGAGCCTCACGTTCATGGGGCTGCCGCTGATGAACTGCGGCGCAAAGGAGAAATATCCGTTATTGGCCAGAGCGTCTGCATTGGCCAAGGCCGTCCAGGTTCCGTCTCCGTTGTTCTGAGAACAGGTGAGGCTGTTGGCGCCCCCTGAAATCATCCCGGACGTGGCATTAAACTCGACGGTTCCCCGAGCCAGCAACCCCCGCTGGGTGGGGTCGGTCACCGTGCGATTGTCTTCAGCCGGGTTGCACGTCACGATGTATTCCCATACCGGGTCCGCAGCGGTTTCTCCCTGATCGAAGTAGACCGTGATGTCGTGGGTGCTCCCCAGGGAATCGTAGACTTTCAGGGTGGTCTGATAGATGTAATCATTGCCGACAATGTATTCCCCGTTGGGGTCACTGCCGTCCCACCGCGCTGAGAGAGAGGTGTTGGACCCCGCCGACTTGTTAGTTCCGTCGGCGTCCAGGTTGACGATGGTGGTCAATTCGTCCGTCTCCGAAGGCGATGACGTGAACGAGGACAGCCGAATGTCCCCGATGGTTCCCTGATCTTCCCCTGTGTCCGGATCAAGGGCCCAGCCCCTGACAATGTACCCTGCGGGATTGACGAAGTTCCCGTCCTTGTCGAAGCGGAACTCGCCGGACCGGGTGTAGAATTCGTTGTTTTCATCATTGGGGTCCCTCACCACAAAGAAGCCCTGCCCTCCGATAGCCAGGTCCGTGGTGGAATCCGTGGACTCGAAAGAGCCCTGGGCAAAGCTGCTGGAAATGTCCGACAGGGAAGTTCCCCGCCCCACCTGTGACGTGCCCGAGGAGGTGGCAACGGTCTGGCTCAGGATGTCCTGAAACGTGACTCGACTTGCCTTAAAGCCGACGGTGCTGATATTGGCGATGTTGTCGCCGATAACCGTCATGGCATTCCCCAGTGTGCTTAATCCGCTGATCCCTGAAAACAGTGCGCTTGTCAATGACATGGTCCTACCTCCTGTTAAAGTTGACGTAACATGTTAGCCTTTCCAACTTGAATGTCGGTGGCTGAGGTCATGGGGGTCTCTCTCAAAACAGGAAACGAAGAGTGGCCGGGTCAAAACCATGCAGATAAGGGGCAGCGAGGGCGGGCGGCGCGGTTTCACCGGCACCTCCATGCATGGCCTTCGATGGCAATACCCCGGTAGCCCTCCGCCCGCCTCACCCATTGCCTGAGGCGGGCCACTGGGCAGCGGCTTCTTCGTTTTTCTGTTTTGAGAGAGACCCCCATGACCTTTGCCTGTGAGCCTTTCAAAAAGCTAAAGCGTTGCAGGTTGACTGATCTCGATAATGCTGTCCGGCAGAATCTGCCTTTTTCCGATCAGAAGAAGCGATTTCCCGTTTTCATGCCTCACCCCGGTCACTTCCCCTGTTACATAAGTCTGCGAGGAAACCGAAGCTCCCTTCGCACTCTGGGCTTGGACCTGGAAGGAATAGTCTCCATCGGTCACCGCTTTCCCCGACTCGTCTCTGCCATCCCAAGGCACCTGGCAATCTCCTTTTTTCTGCCACCCCATGGAGAGTTTCCTGACAGGCATGCCGTCGGCGGCATAGATGGAGACCCACACCTCCGCGTCATCGTCAAGACTGAAGGTCGCAGGCCCTGCTGCGCCGCCTTGAACCGTCATGGTGTCGCCCTTGCTGACGACTTTCTTGCCGATATATTGAACCATCTGATCCCCTTCCTGAAGCTGGAGGCTGGTCTTTATGGCNTCGAGATTGTCGCCCACTGAAAAAAGCTGTTCAAGACTGCTGAACTGTGCCAGCTGCGACGTGAACTCCACGCTCTCCATGGGATTGAGCGGGTCCTGATTCTTGAGCTGGGTGATAAGCAGTTTCAGAAACTGGTCTCGCCCGAGCTCTCCTTTGCTCGCGGTCTTCTGCGACGAAGTCGCGCTGGAAGAGAGGCCGNCGAGTTGGTCCAAGGATGCGGTTTGCACTGTCATTGTCGTGATCTCCTTTCATGGGACTAGGCCACCAGATCGAGCAGGTGACCTTCTTTGGGTATCAAGGGTTGCTCCGGCCTTCCTTCCCCCTTCTCCTCACTGAGGGAAAAGCCGGTTACCTCCTGCGGCCGCATGCCGGGGCCCGAGGGGTCCCTGTGCTCCCTGCCGGAGTAGGACAGAGGCTGACCGGAAGGATCGTTGACTATCACATCCATCTTCTCCACTCGGATGCCTTGGTCCCCAAGAGCTTCTTTCAGTTCCGACACCGAAGCGAGAAGCAGGTCTCTGGACTGATACCGATCGGCGACCATCTCGATCTTCAAGGCGTCCTGACTCCACTCGAGCTGAACTTTCAGCATGCCCAGCTCCGGGGGATTCAAATGCAACCGGATCGTTGGATCCCCGCTGAGCACGGCACGGGAAATCTGTTTGCTCACCTGAGCCGCCACGTGAGCGGGGACCGAGTCCTCGGAAAGAGGCAAAGGCTGCGCCTGGACCCCCACCGGCTTGGCCGGGTTTTGCTGAGTTCCCGGGCCTGCCATGGTGTAGGATCTGGTCTCCGGTGACAACCGCCCGTCTTCCGCGGCGGGCTCCTTTGCGGCGCGGCGAGGGGCATCCCCCTCATTCGACCCTTTACTCCGGTCCGGTCCTGCCACTCCCTGCTCTCCGCTCTCCGATCTTCGATGCGCGGAAGGGGGGGTTGAATTCTGGGGCTTTTCGGATTGAACCGTCACACCGTCGGATGCTTGGGTTGTGGTTTTCGTGTCACCGGCGCGGACCGGTGAACTCTCCCCTGCAACCCCTCTCCGCCCATCGCTGCGGCCGGTCGCTCCCGCAACCGGTGCGGCCTTCCGCTCTTCCGCTTTGAAAGACAGAATCGTTCCTTCACGCCCCGTGCCTTCCGGTCCGGCCGAGAGATTGCTTGAAGGATCCCTGACGGCCGAAGCGAGAGAGGCTTTCGTTGCAGGAACCTGCAGAGCTTCGGGCTCTTTGGATCGGGTCTTTGGGATGTCCGCCGGTGAGGGGTTTCCCGTCGAATCGGCCCGCCTTGCAGGATCGGCCTTCCCAGATTCTGATTCGACTTTGGCGGTCCCGTCCGGGTTCTCCGCGGCCGGTTTGCGGTGGAGCGCCAAGATCTTGAGAAGCCTCTGCACATCGACTTCCCCGTTCCCGGTTGAAGAGAGAGAGAGGGCGCGGTCCGCTTCTTTCGGTGAGAAGCCCCACTGGGTCAGGCCGGATTCAACGGCGAGTCGGGTTTTGGGTTCGAGCTGGACTTGTCCGTTTCCGCCCGTTTCCGAAAAGATCAAGGCGCGAACCCGACCCAGGAGCTCTCCCATCGGCACCTTTCCGTCAGGGTGGTCCGCGTTCAAGGAATTGAGAAAAACCGTGATGCGCTCTGGCGGGACGCCGGACGCATTGAGGAGAACGGCGAGGGGCTCGAAATCACGAATCGCCACAGCAGTTCCCTCCGAACTCTTTTTCTTCTCCACTTTCTCTCTCCCTTGAGCCGTTGCAGACTGATCCGTGCCGATCCCGGAAGGAGATTTCTCCAAACGGTTCAGGCCGAACCGCGCCCGTGCCTCCCGGATGGCGGCAGGAAAGTCTTCTCGCGAAGACTTGGAGAGACCTTTCGTCGAAACCGGGGCACTCCCTTGAGCGGGAATAAGGTTCAATAGGAACGGGTGCATCAGAGGCTCCTGCGGCAGAAGAGTGGCTGCCGCGTTTCCCCTGTCCATAGCAATAGGCGTACCAGCCGGGGCCTTTGACCAAAATCTCATATTATTCCGGAAAGTTGCGCATCGAGGACCTGGACGAGACGTTCCGGAGAGGCGGGAAAAGCGGAAGATTGTTCTCTCTTGCAGGGGAGGAAGAGGAAGAATTTGCCTACACTGTACGACTTCTTGGCAATCTGCGAAGGAATGGATTTTGGGGGTTTTGCGTGCCGGAGCGCTAGCGGGCTTTGACAAGCCCCTGACAGATCCTGGCCGCCTTGTCTTTGTCCACGAAAGATAGAATGCTTCCCACCGTGTCGCCCTGCATCCTCGACAAAACGTCCACGGCAAAAGGAAGTTCCAGTCTCTCGATCAGACCGGCGGCGGCCTGGGGCTTCATGGCCGTATAGGCCTTGACCAGATGTTTCATCCTCTGCTCTTCCAGGGACTTTTTCACCTCCATCTGGGCTTTGATTTCATTTCTGATTTGAGAAAGGTCCGCGAGCTTTTGGTTGATTTCTTCCCGGATGGTCAGGAGATCTTCTCGCTCTCGCCGGAGTCTTTCTTTTCCTTTTTCCACATCGACCTTCAAACGGAGTATCGCCTTCATGTCGGTGGATTCCGTGCCGGTTGCACCGGCCTCCTTGTGTTCGGGCTCCTCTTTCCCGTTGCGGGTCTCAGAGGCCAGGGCTTCCCTTTGGAAGAACAGGAGTTGCCCTCCCTGCGCCCAAAAGAGCAGGGCGGCAAGACCGATTTTCGCCAAAATAAGACAACCCAGGAGGAGATGCTTTGACCGTTTCATGTTTTTTGCCTTTCTCTTCGGATCACGACGAGGTCGTCCAGGAGCTTCTGCTCCATTTTCTCCGCGGCTTCGGTAAACCGCCTGAATTGCCCCTCTCTGAGGAATTCCAGGCTCTTCCTTTTCGTGGTGGCGAGCGTCAAAAGGCTCTTCAGGAGTTCGAGTCTCTCTCTGCTCTTTTCAAGCTCCCTGAGCGCTTCCGTCATCCGCTCCGTCAACCGGCGGAGGAAAGAGGTGTGGATCTGATCCCGGTAAACGGGAATCCCTCTGGAACGTTCATCAGCCAGCCCTTTGGCGGCTTCAACCCTTTGATCGCCGAGCTGCCTGACCAGGGCCTCCTGCGCCTTCATTCGGTTCACCGCTTCACAGAATTGGAGGCGCACCTTTTTCTCCAGGTGTGCCCTGTAGCGCAACACTTTTTCCAGCCTGAAGGAAAAACCGCCCACAGTCTCTACCCTTCGAAGAGGTCTCTGAGGCCGGAGACGCTCTCCTGAAAGCTCGTTTTCTCATCCGTTCCCTGCTGCAGGAACGCCTTCATCTTTCCGATCCTTTTCTTTGCAAAGTCAATTTCCGGATCACTCCCGTCCGTGTACGCTCCGATATTGATCAAGTCCTCGGCTTCACGGTAGACGGAAAGCGTCTTGATCATGGTTCTTGCCCAGCGCAGGTGCTCCGGTGTGACGATTTCTGTCATCACTCGGCTGATGCTGGCCATGGCATCGATGGCGGGGAAGTGGCCCTTGTGCGCAAGGGCTCTCGACAGGACGATATGACCGTCCGCCACAGAGCGCGTGCTGTCGGCGATCGGCTCGTTCATGTCGTCNCCTTCCACAAGGACGTTGTATATGGCGGTGA
>JGI20214J51650_10001548_pt1 | contig 14641 bp, 18 predicted proteins | sample WetSurMetagenome_FD_51650 | JGI IMG/M metagenome (IMG submission 51650) | reverse complement strand
AGTATCTTCCGCGGAACCGGCTACGGTGGCAAGAGCTCCTGCCAATGCAGTAATTCCAATGCCAAATACAATATGTTCCATTTAGCCTCCTCCCTACGTGCGAATGCACGAGAGTATTCAAAATGCAATGCCACGCACAACGAGTACATACTCTTTGTGGTTAGTGTAAAGTTGGTAAGATCTTAATTAAAAGGTTTCGAATTTATTTCACCGAAATCGGACTATTTAAAGCCCGAATTATAAAATTAGCACCAAAACGGGATTCTTTAATCATGTAGATTTGCGTTAAGGAAAGTCCGGTTGCGTTGCTGTCGGGCCGGGTTGCTTTTACGATGAAGGGTTTGAAACCGGAACCGGTAAATCCGGGGGCTCACGGCCGATTCGGCGGCTGACAATCAAGCTGCCGCTCGATCCGATCCAGCTGTTTTAAGATCTGCTCGTTCTGCAGTTTCTGCTCGATAAGGACACCCGGATCCTGTTAGTATCAGGATCCTCCGGTTCATGGAGTGCAAGGAGCTTGTTGGCGATGAAACCGGGTTTTTTTTATTCACTGTTCTCTTCGTCTTTATCGTCAGATGTTTCAGGTTTCCGTTTTACCAGGTACCATACACCTGCTGCCCCTGTAATGATAACGACAACCAGAATCGCAAGGGAGACCGGGTCGGCAGTAACCCCGATTGTACGCGGACCCGCAGCCATCTCACCCTTCGGTCCGGGCAGGGAGGTATCGGATATCTGGACCTTCAGCTCGATTGGGGTAGGTGATATCCCATATCGGGAAGGAATGGAATGGTTAGCTATATCGGTACCGGTCATGTTGAGATCCGGGCTGGTACCGATCGGTCCTGCCTGTCTGGTGTCATCAGGAACAACCGCGCTGGCAAATGGTGCCACCAGCGACATGAGAATGAAAACTACTGCTGCGAACCTTCTCATAATCCACATCCAATTATGATAACTGCCATTTGGCAGGTCAAGGAGTTTGTGGTTGAAAAAAGAGGGCTGGACTTATTTTCCCATTTCGGGTGTCAGGCCAGGCTCTTTTTTATACAGCAGCAGGATCTATGCAAATGATGGATGGGCGTGAACTGTTTTTAGTGACAGGGACGGTCCTCCTCACTTCAGCGGCGGACCTCATGATACATCGTTCCTTCGTCCGGGATCGCCGCGATCTCCGCGAACCGCCCCGGCCGGGGGATATGCTTGCATCCTCCCCGGGATTGTCAGGGATAAAGGGTAATTTTCTTATCAAAAAATTTTCATTGCGATCCTCATCACGATAGAAAAACCGGCTCATATCAATCGGGTCATATTTTCCCCCCCCATACTCTCATCCCGATGCCTCCGTGAGGGTTCTGGTTCTCCGGCGCCTGCAACTCCAGAGACGTTCACATTTCCCAACCTTTATTGCAGCCGGCTCCCGAACAGTACCGCATGGAACGGATCACCGCCGTTGCAAAGGGGCGGGTGCAGGGTGTTGGCTACCGGTATTTCGTTGCAGGATGTGCGCATGCAACCGGGGTGCATGGCTGTGTGAAAAACCAGTCGGACGGCACGGTCAGGATCGTTGCCGAGAGCTCGCCCGCAGCCCTTGATGATTTTATCCGCCTTGCCCATGCAAAAAACGATCCCGTCATCCAGGTTGAAGAGATAGCGGTGAAAAAAGAGCCGGCAACGGGAGAGTACCACGGGTTCCGTGTAGACTGGTGAATGAGGGAAAACACCACCGGTTAACCGGCAACACTCCCTTTACTGCCTCACAACCTCCTGCATCAGCCCCATTAACCCCCGATTATCTCGATGTCATCGAAGGTCCGCCCGGGCTTCCAGTCCTGTTCCTTATCCGGTCGTTCACATTCACCCCGCGACCACCTTCCGTATAAAAGAGGAGCACCAAATATTCATCCGGAGCCTGGGAAATGATCGTTATCGGTATAGACCCCGGACTGGCACGCATGGGCTACGGGGTCATTGCGGTCAACAGCCGGAAACCCGAAGCGGTCTGTTATGGCTGCATCGAGTCCGGTAAGGAGCAGCTCACGCCGGAGCGATTGCTGCATATCTACACCGAACTTTCCTCTCTTATGGAGCGATTCCCGCCGGCCCATGTTGCGGTAGAAAAACTGTTCTTTACAAAAAACATTACCTCTGCCATGAGCGTCAGCGAAGCCCGCGGGGTCATCCTGCTCGCAGCAGAACAACATCGGGTCCCGGTCACGGAATACACCCCGAACCAGATCAAGCAGACGATCACTGGCTCCGGGCGGGCTGACAAACGCCAGATGCAGGAGATGATCATGCGGCTGCTTAACCTGTCCGAACTTCCAAAGCCCGATGATGCGGCCGATGCCCTTTCGATTGCCTTATGTCATATCCATATGATGAGATAGTACAATGATCGCGCTGCTTTCCGGTGAACCGGTCCTTACTGGGGACCGGTGGGTGGTGATCGATATCCATGGCGTCGGGTACCAGGTCCAGGTCACCCAGCCGGCTCTCCAGCAGCTGGCAACCATGCATGAAACGGTGACACTCTATACCCACATGGCTGTCCGCGAGGATGCGATCACCCTCTATGGCTTCCTGCACCAGCGCGAACTGGAGATGTTCCGGATCCTGATCGGTGTGACCGGTATCGGCCCGCAGATAGCGATGAACCTCCTCTCCCAGATTGGGATAGAGGAGTTTGCCATCGCGATCCTGAATGAGGATGAGAAGACCTTAACCCGGATCTCCGGTATCGGCATGAAGAGTGCAAAAAGGCTGATCCTTGAACTCAGGGACAAGATGAAGAAGATCAGTGATACTATACCCCATGGAGAGACCGGAACCGGCAGTATGGCGGTCCACGACTCCATCAGTGCCCTGGTGTCGCTTGGGTTTGCCGAGAACGAATCCCGGGACGCGGTCAATGCAGCGGCCCGTGCACCCCATGGTACACATACTGTTCAGGGGCTTATCAGGGCGGCACTGGTTATATTGAAGGAGCGGTAAGGCCATGTCAGAGCGGATCATCTCACCAGACCCTCTGACCGAAGAGAGCGACGATCTCACCATACGGCCGGACCGGCTGGAAGAGTTTGTCGGGCAGGTGCAGGTCAAGGAGAGCCTGAAGATCGCAATTGAAGCCGCACAGAAACGGGGAGAACCCATTGACCACATTCTCTTCTCCGGGCCGCCGGGACTGGGCAAGACCACGCTTGCCCATATCATCGCCCGGGAGATGGGAGTGGAGATCCGGTCCACAACCGGCCCGGTGCTCGAGAAACCCGGGGATATTGCCGCACTCCTCACCCCCCTCAAGCGGGGGGATATCCTGTTCATCGATGAGATCCACCGGATCAATCCGGTCGTTGAGGAGGTGTTATATCCTGCAATGGAGGACTTTTTCATCGATGTAATGATCGGAGAGGGGCCAAGTGCACGCTCGATCAAACTGAACCTCGAACATTTTACCCTTATCGGGGCAACGACCAAGCAGGGGCTTCTCGGTGCGCCGTTCCGGGACCGTTTCGGCATCGTTTCCCGTCTCGACCTCTATACTCCTGCTGAACTGGTACGGATAGCAAAACGGAGCGCTTCAATCCTGAAGATTCCGGTGACCCCGGATGGTGCGGAGGAGATCGCAAAACGAAGCCGGGGTACTCCCCGGATTGTCAACCGGCTGTTGCGGAGAGTGAGGGATTATGCCATTGTCCGGGGGGATGGCACGATAACACGGGAGATCGCGGAACAGGCTCTTGCCATGCTGCAGATAGACAAGCTGGGTCTTGATGAACTGGACCGGCGCATCCTCTCGGTGATAGCCAACGACTTCGACGGAGGGCCGGTCGGAGTGAAGACCATTGCCATCTCGGTTGGCGAAGAAGTGCGGACGATTGAGGACGTATATGAACCGTACCTGATCCAGATCGGGTTCATCAAGCGCACACCTCAGGGACGGGAAGTCACATCTGCTGCAAAAAAGCATCTCAATACCCCACAGAAGACACTTGAGTAATGGTGCCGTTTGAAAACGAAGGTGAGGGAACGTATGGATTCCTGCGGAAGTGCCGGAATCTCTATTGCGATACTGGGAGTAATCTTCTTTTGTCGCGTTTACTTCGACACTACCGACCGCATCAGCGTCATCACACCCCGCTTCTTCGGCTTCTTCAACGACGGCCCGCCAAAACCCGGCATCGGTTCTTCGAACATCTCCCTGTTCAAACGCTCATTGAGCTCGTCGAAGATCCGCTTATAGGCAACACAATGGGGGTCCACGCCATCAAGTGACCCCCCCGAGGGAGCGATTGCATTATAGGGACAACCGCCCCGGCAGTATTTGATGTGCGAACAGCTTTTGCAGGCAACATCCACGTATTCCGAGAACGCTGTCATACGTCGGCCGGGCTCCGACTGCATCAGCTGTTCCATGGTCGGGCGGTCCCGGACGTTTGCCATCACCCATTCCGGCATGCCGACAAAACGGTAGCAGGGATAGATACTCCCGTCAGGTCCGATGGCAAAGGTATTGCCCATGCAGTTGACGAAGGTGCAGACGCTCCCCCGGCGCGTAAAGACACACCGGCAGAGATCGTTGATGTTCATCACTTCCATCTTTCCGATGTTCTCCAGTGACTTATCGAGAAGGTAGACGAGCAGATCTCCGTACTCTTCGGGCTCCAGCGCCCACTCCTTCGGGTTCCCGGACCGGAGCGAGGGCAGGGCCGGGTGGAGTTTTAAGACAAACCCCTTCTCCTTAAAGAAGTTGAAGATCTCCTCTTTGTGCTTCACCGACTTGTTCGTGAAGGTGCAGATGAACCGTACCGAGAGGCCGGCGGCATGTGCAATCTCGTATCCCTTCATGCACTTTGCAAAGTACCCGTCGCCCCGCTGGGAATCGGTGATCTCTTCCGGGCCGTCGATGCTCGACCCGAGGGGGACATGGTACTCCTTAAGCACAGCAGCAAGCTCCGGTGTCATGCGCCAGAGGTTCGTCTGCATCGCAAAATCAGGAGTGAGTTCCGCAAGTTCACCAGAAAGCAGCGGGAGGGCCTGCCGGTAGAAGTCTGCGCCGGCAAGGAGTGGTTCCCCGCCGTGGAACGTGAACGTCACCCGGTCGGAACGGAAATTCCTGAGCCATGCAACAATCTCTTTTACCGTATCGATGGTCATCACTGGAGACCCCTCCTCCGAACTCCAGCAGTACTTGCACCTGCCGGGGCATCCCAGCGTCGGGATAATCATGATATGGAAGGGGTTTTTCATGGTACTTTTTGTTTCACCTGCAAAGGTAAGAGGATTGCGAAAAAAAAGAATCAAGGCGGGGAACCTGCTACATCAGACAGCAGTAGCTGCGATGTCGGTCGGATCAGCTCAGAAACCCGGGGATTGTCAGCAGGTTCCCGGTCAGGACATAGAGGAAGACCGCAAGCACCATCGGTGAACTGAGAAAGATTATCGTGAGTCCAGCCGTCATCAGCGCGAAGGTCTTTGAGACCCCGTTCCGCATGTGGTAGGCGCCCAAGCCGATCAGCCCGAACCCGATACCCCCGATAATTGCGGGGATGATAATCGCCGGATCAAAGAACAGGTTGAGGTGGTAGATGAGTGAGTTGAACAGGGGAAACATCAGCGAGTATAACAGCAGTGGGATGAAGAACCCTGCCATGATCGAGCTGTACCGGAACCCCTCGATCAGGATAAAGACCGGGACAAGGATTGCAAAGAGTACCGCCGCACCCATCATGATGCGGAAGAGCGGCATAGCCTCGTTTTGCGCCCCGGCGATAAGGAAGAGGAACCATGCGATCAGGAGCGACTGAAGGAAGATAACGGTGATTACCACGACTTCCAGTTTTCCCCATGAGAGGGTCGAAGATCCTGACTGCGGTTCTTTGAGTTCATAGTTCGTGACCATAGGGATATCAGCCCGATACCATTCATATCAGCATCCTGGTGCGTGTATGTCCAGTAAGATTGGTATTCTTATGGTACCCCTATTTAATCCTCACCCTGTAAACACTCAAAAAACAATTATAGGGGTATTCAGACATTTGTGCATCGGACAAATATTTATATGCTTCAATAATTTATGCCGAAACGACCTTTTCCGGCTGGATAAATCTCATCTCCATGAACAGATGATATCTCAGTATGACGTCCCGGCTCACCGTCACCGTACTTGTCGATAACACCACCTTCATGGACCACGATTATTGTGGTGAGGCCGGGCTCTCGCTCTTTTTGGAAACTGCGGGAAAGAAGATCCTCTTTGATACCGGCTTGTCGGGGCTCTTCCTTGCTAATGCAAAGAAAATGACGATCGATCTTGATGACCTGGACTTCATCGTCCTCTCGCACGGGCATATCGATCACACGGGGGGACTTTCCTCGCTCGCCCGGCACCTGGCTCATGCAGCACCGGAAGGGAGACCACGGGTGCCGGAACTCATCGCCCACTCCCGGTGCTTCTGGCCCAAAGAAAAGGAAGGTCAGAAAAATGGCTCTGTTATGCGCGAAGAGGAGGCCCGGCGGCAGTTTGCGCTCAACCTGTCTGACCGGCCTGTCTGGATCACTGACAATCTGGTATTCCTCGGGGAGATCCCCCGGAAGTTCGCGTTCGAGCGGACGGATCCGGGGAATCGGGTGATTCACCATCCTGACGGGAAAACTGAACCGGATCATCTGCTGGATGATTCCGCCCTTGCGTACCGCTCACCGGAAGGGCTCGTCATCATTACAGGCTGCTCGCACACGGGGATCTGTAATATCACGGAGTATGCCCGGGAAGTCTGCGGGGAGAGCCGGGTCGCCGGTATCATCGGCGGCCTGCATCTCATCAGTCCGTGGCCCCGGCGGTTGAAGATGACCGGCGAATATCTGCGCAGGCTGCAGTTACCTGCCCTCCATGCCTGCCACTGCACTTCACTGGCATCAAAAATTACTCTTGCAGGTTATTCCCCGCTGCAGGAAGTCGGCGTCGGGATGAAGATAGTGTGGCAGGGTGTCAGGTCACCGGAAGTGTCAGCACATCCATCATTGTTGTGAAGTAACCGGTATCACATGTACCGCCGATGCTTTGAACGTTGCATAAACCCTGCTTCCCGGTTCAAGATACAGCTCACGACAACTCTCACGGGTGAGAAGTGCCGTGAGCAGGAACCCCACGTCAAGGATAACCCGGACCGTGCTACCCGAGGGGATTACTTCAGTCACCGTTCCTAAAACAGAGTTACGGGCACTGGAAGAAAACGGTGCCGTTGACAGGATCACATCCTCAGCATGAAGGGTGGCGACAACATCCCCGATAACATCGGACGCAGCAAAGAACGCCGTACCATTACGGGTAGTGATTTGGATAATATTTCCGGCGNTCGAGGATGTCCCACGGATAATGTTGCCGATACCAAGAAATTCTGCAATAAAGGTATCGGATGGGTGCAGAAATACTTCCGACGTCTCTCCGGTCTGGATAATCCGTCCCTCGCGCATGATTGCAATCCTGTCGGCAAGGGCAAAAACATCGTCGAAATGATGCGTAATCTGAATGATTGTCGTCCCCGTAAGTTTCCGGATGCGGGAGAGTTCCACGCGCATCCGCTCCCGGGTTCGGCCATCAAGTGCGCTCATCGGTTCATCGAGCAACAGGATTTCCGGCTTGATTACGAGGGCACGGGCAAGAGCGACACGCTGCTGCTCGCCACCACTCAATGTTCCCGGATATCGTTTCATGAGATGGGAGATTTCCAGAAGTGAACACATCTCTTCAACCAGTGCATAGTGGTTATCCGGAGAATTTTTCCTCTGGCGTAAACCGAATGCGATATTGTCCTCGACCGTGAGATGGGGGAAGAGCATATAGTCCTGGTATACCATGCCGATATTACGCAGGCGCGGTTCTGTCGATGTGATTTCGTTGTCGCCAAGAAGTATTCTTCCTGACTCCGGCATATGGATACCGGCAATTGTTTCCAGGAGAACGGTTTTNCCCGCCCCGGTGGGACCAAGAATGATGAAATATTCCCCGGGTTGTATCNCAAGCNACACGTNNCATACTGAGAATTCACCCAGGGTGATGGAAAGGGATTCTATGCGCAACACGGGTTGTCACCTCCTAAAAAACATGGACCCCCCGGTCGAAGTATTCCACCGCACACAAGGTGATAAGTGAGATGAGGATCAGGATAGTAGCGGCTGCGACTGCGAGGTTCAGGTCGCCCGTCGAGATGTTGAGATAGAGCGCAATCGGTAGTGTCTCGGTCCTCATGGTCGTAGCACCGGCAACCATCAGCACCGCCCCGAACTCCCCCATCGCTTTCGACCACGTGATGACCGCCCCGGCAAGGAGGCCGTGGCGGGCCATCGGCAGGGTGACCTGGAGGAAGGCCCCGGTGTCCGTGCACCCGAGGGTCTTTGCAACATATTCATACCGTGGATTAATCGAGGAGAATGCAGATCGCAGAATCCGGATCATATAAGGAATATTCACAAAAACCTCGGCAACAATAATGCCGAGCGGTGTAAAAATTACTGCAAAGCCGGCCTGATCCAAGGCCCTGCCCCACGCGGTCGTGCCAAAAAAAAGGAGGAGAGCGATACCGGCAACCAGCGGGGGAAGCGTGAGGGGAAGAGTCAGGGCAAGGGTTGCGATTCGTTTTCCNAAAAACTGGTACCTCGCAAGCGCGTATGCGACCGGAATGGCTATGGCAATACAGATAATTGTCGATATCACGCTCGTGACAAGGCTGAGCAGAATCGCGAACTGGATTTCAGGATTCGTGAGACTCTGGCCAAGAACAGGAAGAGGGGAATAGAGGATAAGACCAAGAANGGTTGCACTGATGATGAAAAACAGGATGAGGGTGANGGCAAGAGAGATTTTTCGCATCAGTGATTGTCCTTGAGGTTATCCATACCGGTGTTTTTCTTTAAGATCGTGGTGGGCACGGATGCTGGTCTCGCGTATCCGTCCGATATGTTCTTCGGACACCCAGCCGGATCGGGCATCGGGAATGCTGTCAAACGCCGGGACATAAGGTTTGATGTCGAGGATGGGCGTTCCGTCAAGGAGATCCATGCCCTTGACNGAGAGTATGCAACCGTTCACTTTTGTCAGGGTCATATAGGAAATCCCGATTGGGTTGGGACGGTTAAAGTGGCGACAAGCAAAGATCCCATGCGTGGCTTCGATATCAAGCAACGGCTGCTCGGTGAGGGCCTGCCGTGTGGCCCGGTCGAAACAGGAGAGGATGATGAGGTGAGAAAATCCCCCGATACTTTTCAGCCCCTCCCGGAATTCCGGGAAAACCTCGATCTCGCCTTCTTCCAAAGAGAACGCGCTCTGGAATGGTGGAGCACCGGCTGTTGAAAGTCGTGAATGGGCGATCCCGATTTGTTTGAAATCCATAACTGGTAACTCCATACGGGACATTCCATTACGGGGTGACTCCCGCATAGACCGGGTCCGGGTAAACGGGGAAATTGTGTTTTGCAAAGAATGATTTTCCTTCTTCCGATGCAACATATGCGACGAATTTGTTTGCCGCATCGGGGTTCTGTGAGAAGGTGGTCGTACCAATGGGAGTGATCAGGACAGCGTTGTCACTGAGCGGGATGGTAATGGCATCGACCTTGGTGGAGTCAATCTGGTCAAGGGTCAGGATCGCNGCATCTGCCTGCCCGAGGTTCATGATAACGGTAAGTTCGTTGATGGTCGGTGTGCGGGTGACCACATTCTTCTCGACTGCTGCGGTGATGTTGAGTTTTTTGAACATCTTCGTCCCGGCTTTACCGATTGCTGTTGCATTTGCATCGCCAAGGGCTACTTTCAGGCCGGGATTTGCAAAGTCCTTGAGCGATGTGATGTTTTTGGGATTGCCTTTCTGGACGGCAATGACAGGAACGTGATATGCGACCAGCTGGTTCGTGGTCACCAGTCCCTGGTCTTTTGCAGTCTGGAACTCAACGGTTGAGCCCGGGATGAAGACATCACCTTTTTTTGTCAGGTTCATCTGGGAGACGAGCGTTCCCGCCCCCCCGTAATTATACTGGACGGCGATACCGTATTTATGAGTGAATGCCGGCCCGATCTCGTCCAGCGGTGCCTTGAGTCCTGCACCGGCAAACACGAGAATACTTTCCTGCGGGGTTGCCGGAGTGCCTGTGGTTGACGTGATGGCTGATCCTTGCGTTCCTGCCGGAGAGGAAGTTGTACAGCCGGCGGCGAGCAGTGCACAGATAACCAGTACAGTGAATACAAGTAAATGTCGGATATATTTCATACCGCTCTTATGAGTCATATGTCATAATATAGTTGATGAATTGTATTTCACATTTCAGAAAAGTTAACTAAAAGTATTAAATATACGCCCAGTTATAGCGAACGGTTCCCGCAATCACAAAAAATCTGCCACCATGGGACCGGACAATCCTTATTATCTCCCGGCAAGACTGTTGATCTATCATGGCCACAAAGGAAGTCTTCCACGGTGTCCCGGGTATCCTGCGCCCGTTCAAGGAATATATTGAGAAAAAAGGACTGAAAAAGGGCGACCAGATCGTCTATTATGGGGTGCCGGGGACGTGCACGCCGTTTGTCGAGCTCCTTGCGTTCGCGGTAAGGTCGCTCGAACTGCAGCAGGCCTTTGTTCCCTTCGTGGATGAGAGCCGGGCAAAAAAGATCGGTCATGTCGAGGATGTTGGCATGCAGGCACGCGCCGGGCCGGTAACCCTGAATCCCAAAGCCCTCGTTATCATGGGGGGGCTCTCGATGCCGAACGTTCCGGTGAAGGCGGCGCAGGTGACGTCAGTTATTGATAAACATCCGGGAGCCGTGGTAATTGGGGTCTGCTTTATGCATATGTTCGAGAAGGCCGGGTGGCATACTACGATCACCTTCGACTGCCTGATTGATGCAAATATCGACCCGGTTGAGGTAACAACGAATAAATAATATTTTCAGGTAAAGATCCCGGAACTGTATACGGTGAGAGAATCTCCATGCACCATATGACCAGCCCCAGAAATATCCGATAAGATCATGAACAAGGGAACCATGACTCTTTCAAACCGGTGATATGGTGCGGAACTGTATCCGGGGCTTGTCGATCATCCCCGGAACTATACGATCGCCGATATCCTTCCGCTTCACAAGATACCTGCATTTAGGGGGGTCCGAACGAAGGTTCCCTTCCGTCTGTTCGATCCTTGTAACAATGAATGGATAAACCCCAAAGGGGCCGAACTCCAGCCGGCGTAAAAATCCGGATATCGTATTGCACTGGTACCGCGTCAGCCCGAAGCGATCCCGGAGTTCCTGCACGGTAACCCACCGTTCATCAGCACCCTGTTCCTGCATGAACTGTTCCAGGAGTTCAGGAATACCCGGGTATTTTCTCATACCTGTGTTCCTTTTTTCCCAATATCCTTTCAGGACTCTACCCGTTTCACCAGGTTTTCCATCACGGAGTCCACGGCTTTCCACGTAGGAGTATCGGCATGCCGGAGGACATACGGGCGCCCCTCGTCCCCGGCTTTCACCATGGCCGGATCGAGCGGGATAGCGCCAAGGTAGGGAACACCCAGTTCCCGCGCCGCCTTCTCGCCTCCTCCCCTGCCAAAGATGTCGATCGTGTCGCCGCAGTGGGGGCAGACCAGCCCGCTCATGTTTTCGATAATCCCGATGACGGGCAGCTCCAGTTTCTCGATAAACTTTATTGCCTTCACTGCATCGAGCACTGCCACATCCTGCGGCGTGGTGACGATTACTGCTCCCTGGACATTCGGGGCCAGCTGGACAATGGAGAGCGCTTCGTCCCCGGTCCCGGGCGGGAGGTCAACGATGAGGTAATCGAGTGCCCCCCAGGTTACATCAGCAAGGAACTGCTGGATAACCGCCATCTTCATCGGCCCGCGCCAGATAACCGGTGAACTTGTGTCGGGAAGCAGGAATGCCATCGACATGACGGAGAGATTCCCGGTCACATGGACCGGTTCCATGTGGTTTTCCAGGACAGCGGGCCGCTGGTCCTCGATACCCAGCATCTTGGGGATGTTAGGACCGTGGATGTCAAGGTCGAGAAGGCCGACCTGCCTGCCGTGCGCCGCGAGTGCGGAAGCGAGGTTGGTGGAGACGGTTGATTTGCCGACCCCGCCCTTCCCGCTCAGTACGAGGATGACGTGTTTCACATCTATCTTTGCTTTTGGTGGCAGTCCTTTTGGGGCACTGTGCGGCTGCTGTGCCGTACCACAGGTGCTGCTGTTCCCGCTGCAGCCGGTTGCGTTGTTCTGCTGGTGTTCTGTCATGGTAATCCTTTGAAAAATATTTCAGTCTTTTTTATCATCGTCGGTGACCTGTGCAAGGATCGCCCTGGTCGGTCCGATATCGATGATCTTTCCGCCCCGCATGAGTGCAACCCTGTCGCAGATGTCCCGGACAAAGTCCATGTCGTGCGAGACGACAATGAAGGTCTCGTCCATCTCGTCACGGGCATTCAGGATCGAGTGCTTCACGTCCTGTTTTGTTATCGGGTCCATAGTGCCGGTCGGCTCGTCAAGGACCACGAGGCGCGGCTCGCGGATGAGTACCTGCGCAAGGGCAACCCGGTGCCGCTCCCCGTCCGAGAGTTCGCCCGGGAACCGGTTCAGGATTCCCTTTGCTTTCTCTTCTGTGAACCCGGCCATACGGAGGGTGACAACCGCTTTTCTTATTGCCAGTTCTTTGGGGAAATCCAGCCCGATTGAATCGGTCAGGTTGTCGATGACCGTGCGGTGCGGGAAGAGGTCGTACTCCTGGTGCAGCAGCCCGATGTATTCCTTCGCCCTGCCTCGCTGGTCGATACCGGGCTTTGTCATGTCCACCCAGTCATCGCCGATCAGGATATTCATCTCCCCGCTGGTGGGCTCGATGATGCCGGAGATGATTTGCGAGAGCGTGGTCTTACCAGCCCCGCTTTTCCCGATGATGCCGAAGATCTCCTTCTTTGAAACATCGAACGTGACCATGTTTACTGCTTTAATCACACCCCGATCGACCGAGACGTACTTCTTGTTCACGTCCCGCGCCTGGAGGATCTGCCTGCCAGGTTCCACGGGTTCCTGTGATTCGATCTCATGGTAGTCTTTGGCAAACGAGCGGATCACCGTTTTCGGTGAGCCAATGGATGCGATTTCACCGTCCACGAGNAGCATCGCACGGTTCGCCATGTCCTCGATCACCTGCGAAAAGTGCGATGTGACGACCATGCCCATCGAGTTCTTCTTTGCCGCTTCGATCAGCATCCCGTGTACCAGCCGGGCGGTTTCGGGATCAAGGGTGCCTGTGGGCTCGTCGGCAAAGAGCATAGACGGGTTCTTGGCCAGCTGCCGGGCCAGCACTACCCGCTGCTTCTCGCCACCCGAAAGGTCACGGGCAATGTGCATCATCCGGTGGGAGAGTCTTACCTGGTCGATGAGATCCGCGGCCCGGTTGATTGCCTGCTCCTGCGGGTACCGGATATCATCCAGTGCGTGGAGCACGTTCTCGATAACCCGGTCATCGCCATAGAGCGCGAACGTACGCTGGAACATGATCGCGGTCCGGTTCATGACCCGGGACTTCATGCCGTCGGTCTTTGCACCCCAGAGATCGACATCCACCGCAACGAGCTCGCCCCCGCACTCGGGACATTTCCCGCCGGCCCTGCTCTGCACATCCATGAAGGAGCAGCGGTCGCAGGCAGCCATGTGGTAAACGATGGAGCCTTTGGTCGGCGGCTGTTCAACGCCACGGAGGAGGTGCATGAGCACGCTCTTCCCGGCACCGCTCCTCCCGATGACACCCATGATCTCTCCTTCCGGGATTTCGAATGACACCTTGTTCAGGACCCGGGTGTCGTCAAAGTCCATGCAGAGGTCGTGTACGCTGATAAACGGTTTTGGCATGTTCTCCTCTCACATTTTATGGTTTTTGTGCGGAGGTTCGTCATCGTNCCGGGTTTCCGGATTGGTNTCTTCCCGCGGGCATTCGGGGGGATTCTCTTTACAGGGTCCACGCCCCCGTCCGATTATCCGCCCACGTTTCAGCGGGCCGTTTCCATCAAAATCAGGCATAATTCCTCCACACGCATTTCACCGGGAATTATTACGCATATGAGCATAAAGATTTAAGGATTGGGATCAGAAGAACGTATGCGGAGCGGGCGCCGGCGTGCATCTCCCGATTACCATCATGGTACCGGCATGCCGGGCACCCGGCCCGCTTAAAAAAAGTTGATATTTGCTTTAGTTATGGTCAGCAGCATCCTTCGGGCACTTCGGGCATCGGCCTTCAGCAGCTTTTGTGCAGCCGGCCATCTCGATCCCTTTCCCGTTCACAAGCGCATCGGCAATTTTCCGGCGGGCCTCGTGCAGGTCGCGCCATGCGGTCTTTCGGGAGACCCCGAGTTTTTCTGCCGCTTCTTCCTGTTCGAGCCCTTCCAGATCGATGAGCCGGATCAACTCGATCTCATCGGGCTGCAACGAGATGCCCTGCCCCTCTTTCTCGGGAAAGCAGCAGGGTTTGTAACAGCGGGATTCCGGGCTGCCGGCTATGGTGCGCCTGAGACGCGGTCTTCCCCGTCGGGGGCACTCAGTTACCTCATTAATTTCATCCGCTGTCATTTCCCCCTCCTGAATAGTA
>JGI20214J51650_10001547_pt1 | contig 14645 bp, 10 predicted proteins | sample WetSurMetagenome_FD_51650 | JGI IMG/M metagenome (IMG submission 51650) | reverse complement strand
CACTTCCTTCAGCGAAGCGCACCCGCCGCAGGAAGTGGTGTCGCGCCTCAATGAATACCTCGGGGCGATGGTGCAGGTGATCGAACAGCATGACGGCACCATAGACAAATTCATCGGCGACGGCATCATGGCCTATTGGGGCGCACCCTTGGCGCAACCCGACCACGCGAAGCTGGCTATCGATTGCATCAGGGCCATCAATGAACGGATGAATGCGCTACGCGCCAAATGGATGGAAAACGGGGTGGAACCGTTCACTATCCGCGGCGGAATCCAGTCCGGAGAGGTGGTGGCGGGTAATGTCGGCCTTGCGGGCAAGAAAATGGAATACACCGTCATCGGCGATACAGTGAACCAGGCTGCACGTCTTGAAGGAACGGCAAAGTACTACGGCGTTACCTACCTGGTCGGCGAAGAGACCTATAAAAAGACGCGCGAAATGTGCCGATACAGGGAACTGGACAAGATACGCGTCGTGGGCAAGCAGTTCCCCGTGACCATCTATGAGCCGCTGGAGGGTATGTCTGTCCTGGATTTTCCGGCAGCGGCCCGTTTCGAAGCGGCGCTGGCGCTGTACCGCGCGAGGGAATGGGAAAAGGCGCAAGCTGCATTTACCGCCGTATTGGACGCAGCACCGGAAGATAAACCCAGTAGAATATATCTTGAGCGGTGTGGGTACTTCACCCAGAATCCACCGCCCGCAGATTGGGATGGCGTATTCAATCGCGCAGAGAAATAGATGTATTTAGAACAATAGCCCGGGCATCCTCTGGGCAAGATAATACGATTACCACTTCGAATAGGTCAGGGACATGAGAAACATATTCATCATAATTTCAATGTTGTTTTTCTCTTCCGGTGTCTGGGCGGCGGATAACGGAGCCGGCGCCACCAATGGCTTTTCCAAAGCCGACTTCCGGCGCGAAGTGCCTGCGCCAAAATTGCGCAAATTGCTTGGAGCCTATGACGGCAATCTCTACAGCACCGGCCAGGACGGTTCGGTGGATGTCGTTGACCAGGAAGGCAAGACCGTGATGACCCTGGCTGCAAAGAGCGGCGATACGGAACTGCTCAGGAAACCCGAAGCCGTCTCGGTGGTCAACGCAACCGTCTATGTGGCTGACAGCAAGACAAACCAGATCGTCATGTACGACTTGTCCTCGGGCAAATATACGGGCCGTTTCGGCAGTAAATCGGGCGGCAGTCTCGCGAGCGACGCTGCCCTCGATGGGCCGCAAGGGGTCGCGGCCTATGAGGGCGTGGTATATGTCGCAGACAGCGGCAACGGGCGTATACAGATGTACGGTATCAACGGCGTCTTCCTGTCCACGCTGGCACTGAGCGCAACTCCGGGCAGCGCAGCGGAAAAGGAAAAGGCTTACAAACTGGGTGAGCCGACGGACATCGCACTGGATACGCAGGGTCGGGTATATGTGCGCGATGCGGATGACAAATCGATCAAGATATACGATTCGAAAGGACTATATCTGCGCTCGCTGCCCAAGAGCGGCAAACCCGTCGCAATGTGCGTGGCGGAAGACGGAATCTATGTGGCCGACGAGGCCGGTTCCAGCATCCTGAAATATGACTTTGACGGCAATGAAGCATTTAACTTCGGCTCCAAAGGAGAAGGCAAGGCGCAGTTCAAGAGCCTGTCCGGCTTGGCGGTAGACAAGGCGCAGCAAGTGTATGTCGGCGATTCAAAGAAATCGTTGATCGAGGCCTTCGTTGTGGAGGCTGGAAAAGTACAGGAACAGTTGCCCAAGGTCGCGGGAAGAGCCTCGGTAAAGTGGCTCGAAAACATTTCGGCAGAAGTGGGTCAACTGGCCTGGGATGGCAAGGAGACCTTTTATGCCATAGGCAAGGACAGGAAGAGCCTGGTGACTATCCGCAAGAGTACGGTTGCCGGTGTGATCAAGCTTGACGATATGCAGTTGGCCGCCGTGACGGTGGACAAGTCGGGTGCGATCTGGCTTGTGGACAAGAAAGGCTATCGTGCCGTGAAGCTGGACGAGAGCGGCAAGGTACTCGTCAGCCTGGGCAAGGAAGGGAACGGCGCCGGGCAATTCGATAATCCGTCGGCGATCGCAATCTCGAATGCCGGTATGGTGTTTGTGGCCGACCGGTCCAATCACAACGTGCAGATATTCCGGGAAGACGGGGTGTTCCTGAATGCCCTGAACGGCGACAATTCGACCAAATTGAGTTCGCCTGTCGCGATGGCGTTCGACCGGAACGACAATCTGTACATTCTCGATTCTTCGCGTAAAAGTGTACTGGCTTACTCTTCTGCTGGGAAATCGCTCGGAGAATTTGGCAGGACGAAAGACGGGAGTCTGTTGTCATCCCCGGTTTCCCTGATTGCCGCAAACGACGAGGTGCTGGTGCTGGACGGCAACCAGGTCAAGGTGTTCTCGCCCAAGGGACAGTTGCTGCGCAGTTTCGGCGCCAAGGGGACTGGCATGGGTGCGTTCGACGACCCGGTTGCCATCGCATATGGCGGCGGCACTGATTTCGCGATTTCGGATATCGGGAACAAGCGCGTAGAGGTGTTCAGCACCCTGCTGAAACCGGAAGCGCCGGAACAGTTGGCAGCACAGGGCAAGGTGCATTCCGTCGAACTGCGCTGGGCACAGGCATCCTCGTCTTATATCAAACAGTATCGCATCTACCGCTCCGGGAGCGAAAACGGCAGTTTCATGCAGATCGGCACAAGTCCGAACAACCAGTTTGTGGATCAGGATCTGGATGCCGATGTTCACTATTTCTATCGTGTCGGCGGAGAAACCTATTTCGGTTTTGAAGGCGCGACCAGCACAGTGGTGAGCGGAGTGCCGACCAAATTCGTTCCGCCGGTTCTCGCATCCGTGCAAGTTCAGACCACTCCGTGGCAGGTGAAATTAAACTGGGCTGCGGTCGATTCCAAGTATTTCGGGGCTTACCGGATTTACCAAAAGAACGGTGAGACATTCACCAGGATCGGCGAAGTCACGCAGCCTGAATTTATCAAGGATGCGCTGACACCGGAGACCAAATACACCTATTACGTTTCCACATTGAGCAGCGACGGCACCGAGTCGGAGAAAGTCCCGGTAGAGGCGACCACGCAGATTTTCAACCGCCCGCCGCTGGAGATCGAAGTCGTTCAATTGCGCGACGTGTTTTCCAACTCCTACAAGATCTACGAACGCGACGGTATCGGCAGGATCAAGCTGACCAACAATACCAACAAGAGCATGGAACGGCTCAAGGTGACGTTCCAGTTGCGCGATTTCATGGACTTCCCGACCGAAACCAAACTGGACAAGCTGTTGCCGGGTGAAAGCGCGGAAGTCGCCCTCAAGGCCGTTTTCAACAACAGCATCCTGACGATTACCGAGGACAGTTCCGTGCAGGCAATGATAGAAGCGAGCTATTTCGATGACGGCAAGCGTGTGGCATTCAACAAGACGCCGACGGTGAACGTCTACGACAAGCATCGCCTGACTTGGGACGATCGTGATCGCTATGCCGCCTTCGTTACCCCCAAGGACCCGCCGGTGCTGAATTTCGTACGCTCGGTGGTGACCCAATACAAGGAAACCAAGGATCAGGCACAGCTCGCTGCCGCCGTGTTCGATATGCTGGGTGTTTACGGCATGACGTACATCCCGGACCCGACCAACCCCTACCAGATCACTTCGGGCAAGGTGGATACCGTCGATTATGTCCAGTTTCCGCGCGAAACCCTGGAACGCAAGTCCGGCGATTGCGACGACCTGGTGGCGTTCTATTCGGCAGCGCTGGAGAGCATGGGGATCGATACGCGCGTGCTGGAGGTGCCCGGACACATGTTCATGATGTTCTCTGCCGGCATCGCGGCAGACGAGGACGGCTATACCATGGACAACATGTACGCGATCTACGACGGTCGTTTGTGGATCCCGGTGGAAACCACGCTGCTGGGGGGCGCCTTCGTGCCAGCCTGGGAAAAAGGCGCTGCCACCTATTACAAGTGGAAGGACAAGGGCCTGACCGTACTCGATGTACATACTTCCTGGGATAAATATAAACCGGCGAGCCTGCCGGACTCGAGCTTGAAGCAAAGCGACATACCCCGTGCCGAGATCGAAAAGAAATTTCCGTCCGACTACATGTCTGTCCTGAAGATCAGCTCCCAGACCAAGACGCGGCGTTATCTCAATGCGATCAAAGCGAACCCGTCCGATGTGGATGCGCACTTGCAGATGGGGATCATCCTGGCCAAGGCCGGAGATCGCGACGAGGCGATGAAGTATTTTGACAAGGTACTCACCCTGGAACCCAGGAGTTCTGCGGCGATGAACAATCGCGGCAATATCTTCATGATCGAGGATAAATATCAGGATGCGCAAAAGGCCTATCTGGCTGCGACTCAGATGGCTCCCGGCGATGCCAATATCTGGGTAAACCTGGCGCGCGCCTATAAGGCGACCAAAGATGTCAAGAAAGCCAAAGCTGCCTTCGTCAAGGCGCAGTCGCTGGATCCTGCAGTCAAGGAAGGGCATCGTGCGCTGGAATTGGAGCTATTGAATACACTCTGATTCGGATGTACCGTAGCAAGCAGTGGCAAGCTAAACCTAAGGAGATTTACATGAAAAAATTGATCGCGTTGCTGGTGTTGCTGTGCGCTGTATGCGCCGCTCCGGCATACAGCGCAGACGATAATCAGGGCCTTTCGTTCTGGGAGCGGCTGCGCAGAAAGATCGAGATGCTTACCCCCAAAAAGAAGATCAGCACGACGACGGCAGTGGGGGGAGTACGAGGCGCACAGGCCGATGCGGAAGAGGTCTACTGGAAGGGCGAGACTAACCCCCAGATCGATGCCGACGAATTGGCAGATTTCAAGAAAGCCGTCTCCTTGGCTGATACGGGCGATATGCCGGGAGCCAAGTCTGGATTTGCCGACTTCCTGAAGAAACATCCCGACAGCCGTTTGCGCCCGGATGCCGAAATGGCTCTGGCCCAGCTGCAGCCCAAGAAGTAGCCGGCGATCCGCTGGAGCCGGGTTGGCTGGTATTCGGCCCGCCCAGCTACTATAATCCGCATCCTCGCGAACCCGGATAGTCGTTCATTCCCATGCAGTTATTCACTTTCGGCATAAACCATCAGACCGCGCCGCTCGCCGTGCGCGAGCAGATCGCGTTCAATGTCGAGACGCTGGATAGCGCTTTGCGAGACCTGGTGGACAACGGCGCTGCCAAAGAGGCGACCATCCTTTCCACCTGCAACCGTACCGAGATCTATTGCAGTACCAGCGCGCCGACCCAGGCGGTCGACTGGCTGGCGGCCTACCACCATTTGCCCGCCAACGAGATCGAACCGTATATCTACCGCCTGCCGCAAGAAGAAGCGATCAAGCACGCTTTTCGTGTGGCGAGCGGGCTGGACTCCATGGTGCTGGGCGAGCCGCAGATACTGGGGCAGATGAAACAGGCGGTGCGCCAGGCCGAGCAGGCCGGCACGTTGGGATTCTTGCTGCACAAGCTGTTCCAGCGCACTTTCTCGGTCGCCAAGGACGTGCGGACCCAGACCGAGATCGGGGCCAACCTGGTTTCCATGGCGGCTGCTGCAGTCAAGCTCGCGGAACGCATTTACCCCAGCATTTCCGAGCAGAGCATCCTGTTCATCGGGGCGGGCGAGATGATCGAGCTCAACGCGGTGCATTTCGCCGCACGCAGCCCGAAAAACATCACCGTTGCCAACCGGACGCTGGAGCGCGCGCAAGTCCTGGCGCGGCGCATCAATGGCCATGCCATCACGCTGAACGAATTGCCGGAACAGCTGGCACATCACGACATCATCGTTACCTGCACCGCGAGTCCCTTGCCGATCCTGGGCAAAGGCATGGTCGAGCGCGCACTCAAGGCGCGCAAGCATCGCCCGTTGTTCATTGTGGACCTGGCGGTACCGCGCGACGTGGAAAAGGAAGTCGCGGAATTGAGCGATGTCTTTCTCTACACGGTGGACGACTTGTCCGACGTGGTGCGCGACGGCCTGGATGCGCGTCAGGGTGCGGTGAAAGAAGCCGAGGTCATCATCGATTCCGGCGTCAATGAATTCATGCACTGGATGCAATCGCGCGAAATGGTGCCCACCATCCGCGCCTTGCGCGATCATGCGGAACGCCAGCGCCGCGCCGAAATGGAAAAGGCCCTGCGCCTGCTGGCCAAAGGCGAGAGTCCGGAGAGGGTGCTGGATTTGCTGAGCGCATCCCTGACCAATAAATTCCTCCACGCGCCCACCCAGGCATTGAACCAGGCACAGGCGAGCGAACGCGAAGCGATCCTGGAAGCGGTACACCGCATCTACCACCTGCACTCCCCCGAATGAAACCAAGCATCGCATCCAAACTCGCCCAACTGAGTGAGCGGTTGGACGAGGTCACCCGCCTGCTGAGCAGCGAAGAGGCCACGCGCGACATGGATGCCTTCCGCAAGCTCAATCGCGAACGCGCCGAAATCGAGCCGGTGGTGGAGCTTTACCACGCCTACCAGGCCTGCGAGGCGGACATCGCCACCGCGCAGGAAATGTCCGGCGATCCGGACATGCGCGAATTCGCGGATGCCGAGATCAAGACCGGACGCGAGCGCCTGGAACAACTTGCAGTCGAACTGCAAAAGATGCTGTTGCCGAAAGATCCGAACGACGAGCGCAACGTGTTCCTCGAAGTCCGCGCCGGGACCGGCGGCGACGAGGCGGCGATCTTTGCCGGCGACATTTTTCGCATGTATGTGCGTTTTGCCGAGCGGCGCCGTTGGCAGGTCGAGATCATCTCGGAAAGCCCCGGCGAAATGGGCGGATACAAGGAAGTCATCGCCCGCATCATCGGCCAGGGCGCTTATTCCGTGCTGAAGTTCGAGTCAGGCGCCCACCGCGTGCAGCGCGTGCCGGCAACCGAGACGCAAGGGCGTATCCACACCTCCGCGTGTACCGTTGCCATCCTGCCGGAAGCCGACGAGGTGGGTGAAGTGGAACTCAATCCCGCCGAGCTGCGTATCGACACCTTCCGTGCCTCCGGCGCGGGCGGACAGCATATCAACAAGACCGACTCCGCCGTGCGCATCACGCACCTTCCCACCGGTACCGTGGTCGAGTGCCAGGACGGGCGCTCGCAACACCAGAACAAGGCGCAGGCGCTGCGTGTACTGGCGGCGCGCATCAAGGACAAGCAGGAACAGGCCGCGCACAGCAAGATCGCGGCCGAGCGCAAATCTCTGGTGGGCAGCGGCGACCGGTCCGAGCGCATCCGCACCTACAACTTCCCGCAGGGGCGCGTCACCGACCACCGCATCAACCTCACGCTGTACAAGATGGACCAGATCATGGACGGCGAGATCAGCGAACTGACCAACGCCCTGATGGCCGAGCACCAGGCCGAATTGTTGTCGGCATTGGCAGAAGAAAGCTGATGTCTTGCGAACCATTCGGGACATCTTGCGGGCCGATGCGGCGCGGCTGAACACAGTGCTCGATCTCGGCGCGGCAACCGCCCGCATCGAAGTGCAATGTCTGCTGCAGCATGTCCTGCAAGCTCCGCGCTCCTATTTGCTGGCGCATCCCGAACAGGCACTGGACGAAGTCCGGCTGGGAGACTACGACTCCTTGTTGCAACGCCGCTTACGGGGTGAGCCTGTCGCATACATTCTGGGCGAACGGGAATTCTTCGGATTGAGTTTCAAGGTGACTCCGGACACACTCATTCCTCGTCCGGAAACCGAATTGCTGGTCGAACTCTCGTTACAGTGCATGCCCCCTCCCCAGCCCTCTGATGGAACTACTAGCCATTCGACTAGGCTGCCAAACTACGCCAGCCAAGTCGCTGGTTACCCCGATGGGAGAGGGAGGATTCGCGTACTGGATCTGGGCACGGGCAGCGGTGCGATCGCGATCTCCATAGCGCATGGCAGACCCGATGCCGACGTGGTGGCAGTGGATACTTCGGAAGCGGCATTGCTGGTGGCGCGAGAGAACGCCCGGCGACTGGGCATTGCAAATACAAGATTCCTGCGCAGCGACTGGTTTTCCGGCTTGGCCGGGCAGCGCTACAACCTCATCGTTTCCAATCCGCCCTATGTTGCGGCAGGCGATGAGCATCTTTCCCGGGGCGATGCGCGTTTCGAGCCGGTATCCGCGCTGGCGTCAGGTGCGGACGGACTGGACGACATACGCCGCATCGTCGCACTGGCGGGGAACTTCCTTGAACAAGATGCATGGCTTTTGCTGGAGCATGGTTATGACCAGGCCGGCAAGGTGCGATCAATATTGCAGCAACATGGGTTTGCCGGAGTGATGTCTGCAAAGGACATCGCCGGGATAGAACGGGTCAGCGGCGGAAAACTGGGAAAATAGCGCAGTGATTCAATCAGCTTGAAGGGTTGCGGTCTCGGTTGAGCGAAAGGTATAGGCCGATATATAGGCCGTTTGGCATATATGCAACAGGGGAACAGACTCCTAGAATCCAGCTTGAGTTGTTAGAGCCTTGAGTTGCAACCAACTCAATCTTTCATACTCTCCTCCTATTCTGGGCCATCGCAAGGTGGCCCGTTTTTTTTTGCCCGGAGTTAGGCGGATAGCAGTTTGCGAGCGCGTCCGATGGCGGCTTCCACTTGCCCGGGAGCGGTGCCTCCGGTGTGGTTGCGCGCGGCAAGCGAACCTTCCAGTGTCAGCACACCAAAGACGTCGTCAGTGATCCGGTTGGAGAATTCCTGCAATTCTTCCAGCTTGAGTTCTGCCAGATCCGCACCGCGTTGCTCTGCAAAGCGTACTGCCAGGGCCACCGCTTCATGCGCATCGCGGAACGGCAAACCTTTCTTCACCAGATAATCGGCCAGGTCGGTTGCCGTGGCATAACCTTGCAACGCCGCACGACGCATGGCTTCCGGCTTGACGGTGATGCCGCCCATCATGTCGGCGTAGATGCGCAAGGTCTGGGTGAGCGTATCCACCGTGTCGAACAGCGGTTCCTTGTCTTCCTGGTTGTCCTTGTTGTAGGCCAGCGGCTGGCCTTTCATCAAGGTGAGCAGCGCGACCAGATTTCCGTTCACGCGCCCGGTCTTGCCGCGCACCAGTTCCGGCACGTCCGGGTTCTTTTTCTGCGGCATGATGGAAGAGCCGGTACAGAAGCGGTCGGCGATGTCGATGAAGCCGAAACGCGGGTTCATCCACAGGATCAATTCTTCCGACAGGCGCGACAGGTGCGTCATGGTCAGCGCGGCGGCGGCCGTGAATTCGATGGCGAAATCGCGGTCGGACACGGCATCCAGCGAGTTCTGGCACACTGCCTCGAAGCCCAGCAGTTCGGCCACCAGCTCGCGCTTGATCGGATAACTGGTTCCGGCCAGCGCAGCCGCACCGAGCGGCAGGCGGTTGACGCGGCGACGGGCATCGCTGAAACGTTCCACATCGCGCTGGCACATCTCGAAATACGCCATCAGGTGATGCGCAAAGCTCACCGGTTGTGCGACCTGCAGATGGGTGAACCCGGGCATGATGGTGTGCGTGTGGTGTTGCGCCAGATCCAGCAAAGCGGTCTGCAAACCTTTAAGCAACAGCGTGATGTCGTCGATCGCGCTGCGCAGATACAAACGGATGTCGGTCGCCACCTGGTCATTGCGCGAACGTCCGGTGTGCAGGCGTTTGCCCGCGTCGCCGACCAGCGTGGTCAGGCGCTTTTCGATATTCAGGTGCACGTCTTCCAGGTCGAGTTGCCAGTCGAAATCGCCGCTGACGACCTCGCTCTCGATCTGCCCCAGACCGCGTTGGATATCTTTCAGATCCTGCGCGGAGATGATGCCGCAGCCGGCGAGCATCTGCGCATGCGCCAGGGAACCCTGGATGTCGAACAATGCCAGCCGCTTGTCGAAATCCACCGAAGCGGTATAGCGTTTCACCAACTCCGCCACGGGTTCATTGAAGCGCCCCGACCATGTCTGATTGTCTTGCATCGTTGCCATGTCTTGTCCAGAATAAGCGGCACTTGAAAGGTCAAAATGCCGGAGACGCGCAGTATAAATCAAAACATTCCACACAAGCTGTTGCCCAGCTTCGTAAACCTGGGCACGGTTTTGCGCATCGTGCTGCTGGCCAACGGCATTGCGCTGCTCGGCATGGCGTTGCAAACCACTTCACCTGGCAGCCTGCTGAACAGCCTGCTCCAGGGTTCTGCGCTGCTGCAGCCCGTGTTGCTGACCAGTCTGCTGCTGTTGTATGCGTTCAACCCTGTGCTGGCCAGGATGCCCTATTGGCAGGGCATCCTGGCCGTGTCGGCTATCGTGGCGGCGGTTACCTTGTCGATCGATTTGCTGGGCGGTGACCTGTTTTCCGGGGCTGAACTCGGGGTATTTCGCTACATACGACATGCATTGATCGGCATCGCCTTTGCATTGATATTGCTCTATTACTTCAGATTGCGGGCAGAGGCGCTCTCCCCGGCGCGGCATGAAGCGCGGCTGCAGGCCTTGCAGGCGCGCATTCGGCCGCACTTCCTGTTCAACACCATCAACGCCGTGCTGAGCATCATGCGCGCCGACCCCAAGCGCGCCGAGATCGCGCTGGAAGACATGGCGGACCTGTTCCGCATGGCGATGACAGATCAGAATGAACTGGTCGTGTTGGGCAAGGAAGTGGAACTTGCGCGACAATACTTGGCTATCGAAGAATTGCGTCTGGGCGAACGCCTTCAGGTGCGATGGGATACGCAGAACATGCCGCCCGATGCACTCATTCCGCCGCTGATCCTGCAGCCGCTGCTCGAAAACGCCGTCTACCACGGCATCGAACCGCTGGCGGAAGGAGGGCTCATCGACGTCAGGCTGTATCTGAACGACGACGGCCTGCACGTGGAGGTGAGCAACCCCGCCAGGAATCAGGCTGAGACGCGCGGGTCGGGCAACAAGATGGCGCTCTCGAACATCCGTGAACGTNTGGACCTGCTGTTTGATGTCGAAGCGAAATACCAGGTCGAGTCCGGCCCGGACCGCTATATTGTCCACATACTTATCCCTTACGTGACAATCAAGGCGCAATCTGAAATATGATTAATCGTATGCGCCATGATCGTTCCCTCCCTTGCAGGGCGCGTTTCGGCAGAGCCGAAACCGTTCACAAGGCGCGGAGCATGCTCCGCGAAACCCCTTGCTCACCCCCCGTGCCCCCTCTCCCGAGGGGAGAGGGTTACTGGGAGACGCTACGCGAAATATCCATTTCTCTGGGGCAGACAGCATGACCGACACGATCACCTTGCCGCTTACCGTCTTCATCGTGGATGACGAGGCGCCCGCGCGCAACCGGCTCAAGGAGAAACTTGCCGACTGCGCCGCCCAGTTTCCGCTGCAACTCGTGGGCGAAGCGGCAAACGGACAAGAAGCGCTGGACAAGCTCGCCGAGACGCCCGCCGAAGTCGTGCTGATGGACATACGCATGCCGCAAATGGACGGGATCGAGCTGGCAGGCCATCTGAACAAGCTCGAACCACCCCCCCTGATCATCTTCACGACGGCTTACGACGCTTATGCCATCCAGGCATTCGAACAGCGCGCAATCGACTACCTGCTCAAGCCGATCCGCCTGGGGCGCTTGTTCGATGCGCTTTCCAGGGCACGGGATCTGGTCCCGATACGCACCGAAGTGCTGCGTGAGCTCACTCCGGAAGCGCGCAGCAACCTGTCCGCCCACGAGCGCGGCAAAGTGCTGCTGATCCCGATCGACCAGGTGCTCTACCTGCGTGCAGAACTGAAATACGTTACAGTGCGAACTGTCGAGCGCGAATATCTCATCGAAGAATCGCTCACGGCACTGGAAAAAGAATACGCCGCACGCTTCGTGCGCATCCATCGCAACTGTCTCGTGGCAAGAGACGCGATCATGGGGTTTGAAAAAGGCGGCGACGAGGGCGAAAGCGGCTGGCTGATGAACATCAAGGGGCTGGAAGAGAAATTGCCGATCAGCCGCCGACAAATGGGAATTGTGAAGGAATATGGAAAATAAACTATGCGCGTACTGATTATCGAAGACAACCGGGACCTGGCTTCCAACATGTTCGACTTTCTGGAAACGAAAGGCCATGTCGTGGATGCGGCAGGCGACGGCATCACCGGCATGCATCTGGCGCTGGTCAACGAATACGATGCGATCGTGCTCGACCTGATGTTGCCGGGCATGGATGGCATCACACTCTGCCGCAAACTGCGTGAAGAAGGCGGCAAAGGCACGCCGGTCCTGATGATCACGGCGCGCGATTCGCTGGAAGACAAGATCGCCGGCCTGGAAGCCGGTGCGGACGATTATCTGGTCAAGCCTGCCGAGCTGCGCGAAGTGGAATTGAGATTGCGCGTCCTGTTCAGGCGCGGCGGAGATCACACCCAAAAGCAAAAGAAACTGACGGTGGAGGACCTCACCCTTGATCCCTTCACTTGCTCCGTGAAGCGCGGCGCCAAATCGATCGATTTGCCGCCGATCCCTTACCGCATACTCGAGATATTGATGTCGCGTTCTCCCCAGGTGGTCAATCGCGAAGACATCGAGCACATCGTATGGGGAGAAGGTCGACCCGACAGCGATTCGCTGCGGGCGCACGTGCATTTACTCAGGGAGCTGATAGACAAGCCTTTCGAGCGGAAGCTGTTGCGCACGATGCGCGGCTTCGGTTACCAGCTGGTCAGCCCGGATGTTCCAGACCAATAGTCTGCGCTTCCGGGTCGCATTCTTTTATGCGATCTTCGGGGCGGGCCTCAGCATCCTGCTTGCCGCCGGCGCCTACCTGACCGTCGAGCACATCGGGCATCAGCTCATGGACGAGGCATTGCTGGAAGAACTGAACAAGCACGCCAGCGAATCGATATTCATCGAGCCGAATACCGTCTCCATCAAGGGTTACATTCTTTCGGATACCCGGCGCAGCCCGAACCTGCCCTACGAGGTTGAATCGCTGACGCCGGGCAAATACAACATGACCGTCGGCAATATCGACTACCGCGTTCTCGTCGTCGACAAATACGGCGCGCGCTATTTCATGATGTTCGACACCCAGCTCCAGCATTTCCACGAGGCGGTGTATTTCCGCTATGTGGAGACCTTTGCCCTGTTCATGATCTTCAGTTCGGCCGCCGGGGGCTACTGGCTGGCGAGCCGCGTTACCTCATCGGTCACCCGGTTGGCCAGACAGGTCGGGCAGGCCGAGCCGGGCGATACCGATCTGTCCCTGACCTGGATCAAATCGACCAGCAACGACGAAGTGGGTGAATTGGCCCGGGCATTTGACCGCTATCTCCGCCGTCTGCGGGCATTCATCGAGCGGGAAAACTTCTTTACCGCGGACGTGAGCCATGAGTTGCGCACACCGCTCGCCATCATGCTGGGCGCNGTCGAGGTGCTGGAGCAGGATGAGTCGCTTTCGCCCAAACAGAAAGAGCGCATCACCCGCATCCACCGCGCCACCCAGGACATGATAGACCTGACATCCGCCTTGCTGCTGATGGCGCGCGAGCATCTCGATGCTGCAGACGAACAGCCTTGCGATGTGTCCGACGTGGCGCTTGCCTGTGTCGAGAAACACCGGCATTTGATCGGCGACCGGCCGATACGCCTGGAGGTGGAATCGATTGCCAGGGCCGTGTTGATGGCCGAGCGCCCGCTGCTGGAGATCGTGATCGGCAACCTCATTCGCAATGCCCTGTTCCACACCAAATCGGGCTCCGTCCTGGTCAAGGTCGAAGCGGATAAACTCACCGTACAGGACACCGGGATCGGAATGCGCCCGGATGAACTGGAACGAGCCCTGGAGCGTTATTACAAGGGACCGTCAAGTGCCGGAGCCGGCGTCGGCCTATCGCTGGTGAAACGCATATGCGACCGTTACGGTTGGCAAATTTCCCTCGACAGCAAGCAAGGCGAGGGCACTTCAGCGGTGATCGACTACTCCGCCGGCTAACATTGATGAGCTTCTTCAGCGTGTGGCGCCCAAGCAAAGTTATGTTGCAAAAAACGCAATTTAACGCAAATTTTACGTTCGATTGACTTCATATTGACAAACCCATTGCTAGTATTCCTCGCAACTTGTGCATGAAGTTAAGGGAGTAACGTTGCACAAGATGTTTCCGTTTCACCAATTGGGTTCGGGAAGCTCGTTTCCGAATGGCTTAATTTTCTGGAGGAGAATCGCAATGAAGAAAATCGTACTGTCTCTGGCAGGCGTGTTGGCAGCAGCCGCATTTGCACCCGAAGCATCCGCTTTGCCCGTGTTTGCGCGTCAAACCGGCATGGCTTGTTCCGCTTGTCACTTCCAGCACTTTCCGTTGCTGAACAGCTTCGGTCGCGCATTCAAGTCAGCCGGCTTCACCATGGTGGGCGCACAGGGCAAGATCGAAGGCGACCGCCTGTCGATTCCCGACACACTGAACATGGCTTTCCTGGGCAGCATGGGTTACGTCAAGAGTAATCAACTTGCTGACACGACCGGCGTTACAAAGAACCCCGGTAACGGCGGTGCTTACCTGCCCGGTATCGCCGGTGAGGCATCCCTGTTCGTCGGTGGCCGCGTGAGCGATTTCGCCGGCTTCCTGTCCGAGATCACCCTGTCGGGCGCAGCAGCAATCGATTCCGGCAAGCTGGCCATCCTGCCTGAAATC
>JGI20214J51650_10001546_pt1 | contig 14650 bp, 11 predicted proteins | sample WetSurMetagenome_FD_51650 | JGI IMG/M metagenome (IMG submission 51650) | reverse complement strand
ACTGTTTGATACTTTGCTGATTCATTCCATCTTTCTTTGGGGAAGAGTTCACGATAATTATCCAGTTCAACCCCATAGTTTATATATTGTGATCTGATGAGACGGCAAAGATCCAGTAACGAATCAGGAAGATTTTCATATAAATATGCATATTTACCAGGATCGGTAAAGGAGCTATACTTTTTATAGAATTCCAAAACAGATTTATCATCTGTAAATTTAAATACTTGCTGCGATTTACTACCTGTAATTGTCAGGACGAAAATCAGAAGAATTAAGGTTGTTGTTTTCATAATTTGATTATTATTCCGTGACAAAGTTTCCCAATATCAAGGTGTAATCATAAATGATTACAACGAGTTGTTGAATTTTGCAGATGAGCTGTAAAAATGAAACGATGAAGAAGGCGAGCGAAGAACAAGACGTCTAAGCCTCAGCCGTCAGAGCCCGGTAAAGTCAACCGCNTANCTCAATATTGCGAAGATGGTCATCTGCAATTTTAGAGTGGTATAAACAATCAAATTCATTGCTAATCACAATTTCAGGCAAATAAATTACTCGTAGTACTTAATTTGCAGTCCCCTGATAATAAATTGCGTTTACTGATCAATAATAGAACTTAAATATTCAGCGAATCTGATTATCTCCTGGTTGGTATTAATTCTCCCCGTTATACCTTCCTTCAAGAACTTCCTGATCAGGTCTTTTCTCTCCGGAGCAAATGAATAAATGGTTTTTCTATTGAATCTTTTAAACCCTACCATTTTCCCATTCAAAAATTTTAAATAATAAAATGGGGCTTCCTTATAAATATTTTTCTGAATTAGCTTATTATTAATCCGATCCTCTTTTATACCATCCAGATAAAAATTATGAAGAACATAAAGTGATACATTTCTGTTAAACAAAACCTGAACATAGATTTCAGTAGTATCCGAAGAAAAACTTCGTTTTACTTTTAATTTTTTAAAATAAACTGATGTGTCACCCTGAAGATTATAAAAACGAAATTGGATAATTGCCTCTTTATCAAGTTTGAGAATATGATTAGAAAGAGGATTAAGACAGAAGAGTTCGTCTAATAGTCCGTTATATCTGATCTTTTTATTTTTTAAAATCCCTCCGCTTACCAGATAGATATCTCCCGGGAGCCATTCATTATTGAAAAATGTCACTGTATCAAGAGAAACTTCAGAAGTAAATAACTCACCCGACAAGTATGGTTCTGTTGTAGTTTTCACTTCACTAAGACAAATGCAATTACTTTGACAAAAAATTGTCGTTGAGGTTGTCAGCAGAAGAATAATATAGAGTAGAATATATCTGGTTTTCATATATTTAATCATATTTCTACTTAATTGTAATTATTGCAGACGCCTTTACCGGACTACCGTCAGATGAAATGCCCTGTATATTTATTTTATATACACCCTTAAGATCAGATGCATAACATTCAAATTGCTTGCTTTCATTCTTCGCCGGTACACAGGCAGGTTCCCATAACAATACCTGCCTTAAATCGGGGTGGTGATTAACAATATTTTCTGGTTTGAATGCTTCAGGTTGTGTATAAGATTGGCTTAATATTGCTTGATATTTTATCAGAGGGCCTTTAAAGTGAATATTATTAATTGCCTGATTATTACTAATAACCGAAAGTATCCCGTGAAATGACATTTCTCCGTAATATCTGATAAGCGGTATTGTTTCAATATACTTAATGTTTTTTGAACCAAGATGTATGATCTGGTTTACATCATCAATAGGAACTCCATCAAGAAAAATTGTTGGCTCGATATCAGAATTTGATTTGTATTGAAGACTCGGATAAGAGGAAACGAAATTTTCATGTTTCTTTGAGATTTTCAGCGCCGGAACAATTTCTCTTGATACTTCAACAAAATCGGGAAGGTCCATATATTCTTCAGGATGTATCCTTGAATAAACTTTTTGATATACCGCCGGAATTATTGGTGATGAAAGAAATACTTTTTGAGTATCTATAATTTCCTTGTAATTATAATACCTCCTGACCTGGGCAATTTTATCGCTTCGGATAAGGTACTCTCTCATCCCTGGAATATCGTATGGACTTACTGAATTGAATGATTGAGTTAAACTGCATTTATCATCAATTTCAATACTTGCTTTCCCTTGTTCTTTAGTCCTGATGATCAATTCTTTCCCATCATAATAAGGGTCAAGAAAAATAGTAAATGATCCGAGTGAATCAGTAGAAGTAAACTGCAAATTTGCTAAAGTATCAGGAGTGGAAAGCAATAGTAAGTATTTATTTGAAGAATCTGGTTTTGTCACGGAAGATGTGACAGCAATTACTCTTCCCTGCAAAACAGCTCTGCTGAATTCAGGCACAAATTTACATGATTTCGCAGACGAATTATGGATGCGGGAGAGTTCCTTATTGTCTTTGAAATAGTCTGAGATTGAAGGTTCATCAGAATATCCGGGAAGAATCTCGCTTACTGAAATGGAGAGATTTGTTATTGAATCGTCAAGCATATTTGTCTGCTCAACTGTGAATACTATTTTCTCCCGTGGATTAAATTCTTCTTTATCAAGATGAATATACAGGTTTCCATGTGTAGTCCGATTTTCAGAAAGCTTCTTCCGGGATACAGTCGGTTCTGCTTTTCTGTACTGACCGCTAAGAAAACTCAGCTTTTCATCAAAACGATTTGCAATTACTATATCCTTTTTGAAATATGTATCCTCTGCATTTCTCATAAGGTTAGTATAACATAAAATCTGATAAGGACCAGATTTTAAGGTGTCTGACAGAAAAATGCTACCATATGAAATTTGATTATTTATTTCCAGCCTTACATTCGTTGCTATTGAATTATCCTGATCACGTATAATCAGATATGCATACCTGCTCATCTTTCCCGGATTTCCCTGATAGTACATTGTATAGAAAAGATTCTCGCCAGCAATGTATATAGCTCTGTCGGTATGAAGATAAATCCTTTCGAAAGACAAGGAATCATAATCCTTCTGCGCATATGCTATACGTGGAAGAATGAATAGAATGAAAAGAATAAGAATATTGAATTGAAAGGTTTTCATGCAAAATAATTAATGTCCCCAAAAGGACGGAACTTTATCGATCCAACAACCATCGGGTTCAGATGGCAGAATATATGGCATTTTTTTTACTGAATATTGATCATTACTCTCCCTGAATCCAATTTCATATAATATGCGACTAACTGATGATGCTTCAAAAAAGCCAAAAGTTTTTTTTGCAGGATTTGTTGTACATTTAATATTACCAGTGAGCTGAACTGCAATCGGATCGAATAACTTTCCGTCTGATCTAAGTTGTTCATCCATGCTCTTATAATATAAATACGCCTCATTATTGAGTGAGTATTGATTTAAATAAAGGATACGATGCAATATTAAATAAGACTGGCGATTAATTGTCGGCAGCGCTATATATGTTAAGTCTGCTTGCAGGGGTCCGAGCTTATATATCAGCCCTTGAAAATAAAAATTGTCATCAACAAAATAAACTGCATGATTAATTATATCTGAGGAACTCAGAGAATACTCATTGCCGGTAAGATTTATATCCATCAGGGTCTTGTCCGTTTCCCATGCATAAAACTGATAATTTATCATGCCTTTTAATACAAAATATACATATTGTTTAACCAAATTGGAAGTAAACCTGAAACGAGGAAGCGTATCTGAACCACTTTTAATATCCAGTACAATATTTGCACCATGGACATTAGAGACGAGTCCACTGTAACTACTGAGTGTTTGCTGATTTACAGCCTCCGCATAAACGGAGGAAGGATAGAAAACCGGACACAAATGTTGGGGATCTGAAACGTAAATTTCGTTATCAGCAGTTTCTATATGAAGAGTATAAGTTCTGCCCGGATGACCTGAAAAATGCAAAGAGTCAGATAAATAATATCCATTATCTGAATTCAGGAATGGATATTTATTGCCAAGATCATCAACAACATAGACACTGGCAGAATTCATATATTGCCTTGAATCCTCATTATTAAATGGCGTTGCATAGCTTAGATGGATCTTATAGGATGCAATTTCATTTGTAATCATTCCTTCAACAACCAGTACTTTATCATTCGCATCTATATCGGAAGTATATGGTTTGTAACACGAAACCATTAATCCACAACATATTATAATCGTAATAGTTATAGCTCTCATATCAAAAAGAAAAATTATACGTCAATGTAGGAAATGGCATTCCAATAATATATAACATATATGTATCATACAACCTATAGTCATATGATACAAAGTGAGTTTCCTTTTTATAGAAGACAGAATATGGGTTTTTCCGTCCGTACAGGTTTACAATGCAAAAAGTCCAGCTACTTTTCCATGATTTCTTGAGTTTTAATGATTTGTCGTATGTAATAGAAACATCAAGCCTATGATAGTCAGGCAGCCTGTATTTGTTCCTATCCGAGTAATAAAGAATCTGGTAATCCTGGTAAATGAATTTGTATTCCGGTAAGGTAACAGGCCTGCCGGTAGAATATGTGAATGTACTTCCCAATCGCCAACGTTTCGAAATATGATAGTTTAAATTGATAACAAGATTGTTTGGTCTGTCAAAGCTGGAAGGGAATACTTGATTGCTATTAATTTTTTCCTCTTCAGAGACTCCGTTTGTTTTTAGCAATGAACGTGAATACGTGTAACTTGCCCAACCTGTCAGTTTTCCAGAATTTTTCTTAAAATAAACTTCAACACCATAATTTTTCCCATTTACATTAATCAGGTCTGTTTCCAGATATTGATTAAGCAGAATTTTTGTACCATTCTTGTAATCAATGGAATTATTTAACCGCTTATAATATAATTCAATTGATGTTTCAATTGCATTACTTTTAAAATTCTTAAAGAATCCTATGGCCAGGTGATCACATGTGATGGGTTTGATATAAGGGGAGCTTAGTTTCCAAACATCCGTCGGCGACATCACGGCCGTGTTCGAAATCAGGTTAATATACTGATGAATACGGTTAAAGCTGAACTTCACTGAACTTTTATCAGATATGCTGTAGCGTAAAGATAACCGGGGTTCTAAGCCTGAATATGTTTTAATTGATTTATTATTATCATATGATATTGAATCGATTATAGATTCACGGTTTCGTGGGGAACCAGGTTGAAACACATATACTTTATTAGGACCGAGATAAGAATAAAGGGAGAATCGTAAACCTATATCCAACGATAGTTTCTTTGAGAGCTCAACATTGTCGGTTAAATAAAGCGCGTATTCAACAGCCTTTTCCTGCAACATTTTAGCTGTTTCAATAACTGTTTCTTTTTGCAACGGATTTATCTCTCCTGGGCTTATTGTATAATAGGCGCTGTTTATACCAAAGTCAATTGTATGGTTTTCGACAGGGAACCACGAGAAATTAAGTTTAACATTTTGATAAAGTAATGAAGAATTGATTTTATATGCTTCGAGCGGTTTTGTTTCATCGGATTCAGCAATAGAGAACTTGTAATTGCTTAAACCAGCGACCAAATTAAAATAAAGGTTATCATTGATCGTATGTTTCCACTTTACTGAAGCAAGCAAATTATTATAATTATAATTAGTGTTTTTACTGAATCCGAATCTATCATTACTCAGATAAGTGAAAAAATTAATTTTATTTGCAGAATTTATGTTATACGACAGAAAAGTATTTACATCATAAAAGTGAGCTGAACTGTTCATTAAATCAATATCGGGCATTTTATGCAATAACCAGTTTGAATAGGAACTCCTTGCACTTACAAGAAGTGTAATTTTTTTATTGAGCAAGGGAGTTTCAACATATAACCTACTGTCAATCAATCCTATTCCACCTTTAACTAAGGTTGTATTCACATCCTCTGCTCCAAATTTAATTTCTAAAACAGAAGAGGCTCGTTCACCATATTTAGCAGAAATACCTGCTTTCATCAAGGTGCTGCTCGAAATTCCGTCGGAATTTACAACTGACGTCAGACCAAAAAGGTGAGATGAATTGAATAAAGGTACATCTTCAAGAAGAATCAGATTCTGGTCCGCGCTGCCTCCGCGAACATTGAAGCCGGTTCCGAACTCGCCTATTGTCTGAACTCCAGGCATAAGGGTGATACTTTTAATAATATCAGTTACTCCCAAGGAAACCGGAAGCTCTCTTATCGTTTTTAAATCGAGACTGACATAACTCATTTGCGTACCACTGACATTTATTTCAGCTTTTTTCGCTGAAATTACTACCTCTGCGAGTTTTATGGATTTCTCAAACAGTTCAAGATTAAGAGTACCATTGCTAACCAATTTTATTTTCTGCAAATTTTCCTCATAACCCATAAAAGCCAGTCTTACTGTATAGTCTCCAACAGGCGCCTGAATTTTAAAATTACCATTGTTATCAGTCATGAAACCAATTTTCAATTTGTCAATGAAGAGAGTAGCCCCTGGTAAAGGATTTCCATTAATTCCGTCAGTTATTTTCCCTTGAATTGTTGCCTTAGTATATTTCCCATAATCATCCGGATTGCCAACAGTAATTTCATTTGAATATTTGACTTCGGGCGTAGTTTTCGCTACTGGTTTAAGAGGAACGAATACATAAAGACCTGAGTCAATGGCAAATATTGAATAACCTGTCTCTTCTATTATTCTGTCCAATGTTTCATTAAGCGATAACTTCAGAATAGATGGATTGAAGGATCTCATTTCAAACCATTCGGATTTGTAGAAGAATTTTACATGAAAATTGATCTCCAACTGGGCGGTTAATTTGTCGAATGTAAGATCAGTGTTCCTGGTGGCTGTTTGGGAAAACAATAATTGATTAATGGAGAGAAGAAATAATCCAATTATAAATGATTTTAAATCCAGATGTTTAAACATTACCAATTATAATAATCGATATAAACGTAATGATTTAAATCGTCAAATAATAATAGTTATGAGGGAATCGTCCATACTGGCGGACAATAAGAACATGCTAAGTAAGTTAAACTCTTGCTTTCAAGTGTTGGATGTCGATGTTTTTTGTTCTTTTAAGCTCGATTTAAACTACAATCGTTAGATGCTTATAAACAGCAACCATCTTAATCTTAATCTTAATCTTAATCTTAATCTTAATCTTAATCTTAACCTTAACCTTAACCTTAACCTTTCCCGAGGGGTATACTAAAACTAAACACCGACCCTTCGCCAGGCTTTGAATTGAACCAGATCTCTCCGCCAAGCAGTTCTACATAAGCCTTCGCGATGGATAATCCCAGACCAGTTCCCTCATATCGTTTTGTNCTGCTGCTCTCACACTGATAAAACGGTTTGAAGACATTCAGATGATGCTCCACCCCTATTCCAATTCCGGTATCGGAAACATAAAACTCAATATGTTTTTCCTTTGTCGTATACCCAAAATCTACTTTTCCCTCAACCGTGAATTTGACAGCATTGCCAACCAGGTTCGAAAGTGTCTGGAAAAGTTTGTAACCGTCGGTAGTAATAATGAGTTCCTGCTGACCAACAGGAGCATCGTATCTTAGTATTATCTTTTTTTCTTCTGCATCGGGTCTGAACCTGTTATATACTCTCTGCAGCATCTCATTTATATTTACCTCCTTTTTAATTAACCGTACAATCTTCGCCTCAATCTTGGAGATCTCAACAACATCATCAACGATCTCGAGCAGATGATCGGAACTGTGGGTAATAATATCCTGGAATTCAAGCCTGTTATCCATCATCTGTCCGGGTTCATTCAGAAGTGTTGAAAATCCCACAATTGCATTTAAAGGCGTTCTGATCTCATGAGGCAGGTTATTAAGAAATGCTGTCTTAAGCCTGTCGCTCTCAGTTGCCTTCTCCCTGGCTGCCTCAAGTTGAGTAAGTAGCTGTTTTTGTCCGGTGATATCGAAGAATATCCCCTNCAAGCCGGTTGCCCTGCCAGTCTTATCATCAATAATAGCGACACAACAGTCTTTTATCCATCTTTTCTCCCCATCAGTTGTAGCAATCATGATTTCACTCTTGCTTTTCCTTATATCCCCGCTGATANTTTTTTCACGCAATTCNGCAGGGCTATACNGGGTATCAGGAAAAAAAGGATGAATCTCAAGGATAGCTCTCTGAAATAGTTCCTCTGTAAACTCACCGGTGGCAATACCAAATAGCTCTCTTATACCATCGCCTACATTCAGGAAATATCCTTCCCCTATCCGTTTACCGAAAACCAGCTGATACGGAATACCATCAGCATTTTCAATTGCCTGATACAGGTCGCCTGAATTGTTGAATTTATCTTCCACTTCTCTGGTTAAGTTTTCATTTTGAAATCCGGGAGTAGTTGCAGGTCGCATAACTTTCTTTTTATTTTTTTCATTTCTCACTTTCACAGTATTAATAAAATAGAGAACGCCTCTGTCATTCCCCTTCCGCTGGATTAACAAAGTGCAAAATATCAATGCCTTACATTAACGTCTCGGTATTGTAAGGATTGTATTTGATGTTTAATGGGAATAGGGTGGAAATTGTTACCCGATGTCTGAGGTGTAAGGTGTAAGGTGTAAGGCGTAAGGTGTAAGGCGTAAGGTGTAAGGCGTCAGGGGTGAATAGAAAGGAAAATCAATTTGTGCCATGTAGTTGCAAATAAAAAAATGAGTATATTTGAAATACAATAGAAGAAATCTTCTTCAACAATACTGAGGTGAAAGAGTACTCTGATAATGAGATAATCGAATGCCTGAGAAACCGGCAGAGCTATGTAGTTCGTTGGTTATCCGACAGGTATTTGCCCATGGTCAGGCTCATGGTTTACCAGAAGGGTGGCAGCGCCGATGATGCGCATGATATATTTCAGGATGGCCTTATTATTATGCTCGAAAAACTCGATAACAAAGAGTTTGTTCTGACATGTAAATTCAAGACCTTCCTGTATTGCGTATGCGAGCACCTCTGGAAATCGGTCCTCGATAAACGTCAGGCTGCTACCAATTATATTAACAGACGTACGGAGACTGATGAGAATAACGATTTCGAGGACCAGATTGATCACCAGCTATATGAAAAGATCTTCCGTGAGGTCTTTGAAACGCTTGATGCGATAAGTAAAAAAATACTGACACTGTACTGGCAGGAGGTTTCTCCACAGGAGATTGCTGGCAGATTAGGTTATACCTATGGCTATGTGAGAAAGAAAAAAAGTGAAGCTCAGAGCGAACTGACAGAAAAAGTTAAAAAACATCCTTCCTTTCTGAGGATCAAAAAGACTGAAATAGCTGCGAGGGAGGTAGTACATTAAGGTGTGAGGCTTTGCCCTCCGAAGCCTATGGCGAAGGAGGGTGTGAGGTAGCAACAAGAAACTAGTAACTAGCAACTTTTAGCCTTCGAAGCTTCAGCGAAGGAGGCCAGCAACCAGAGTAGAAAAACAGAAAATGAAAAACCAGGTCAGATATATTAACAACAAGTCACGTATGAATGGATCAATTAATGATTCTGTTTCGCGCATTAATGATCTGGCACTTTTTGAGACCATTGGTGAATATATGAAGGGCTGGCTCGACCAGGAGGATGTAAAGAATGATCCCGGGTTGTCACTCGCAAATAAGGCAGTTGATGAGATGATGAGCGACTATAACAGACATATAGAGGGAAATAAGGAAAATGAGAAGTTCATACGCGAAATACTTTCTTCAGGGGTTAATACAAATAATATTGAGGATGAATTAGCCGGTATAAGGAAAGAGATTAACGATAATAAACTGAATGAGATAACCTCGGAGTGGGTACAGGAGTGGCATAAAAAGAAACAAAGAATCGGTACAGTTGATCCGAAAAGTGAAGAGATTAAAAACTTTATAACAAATTCTATAAATTCTCCTGCCATAGTAGAAGAAAATACAGGAATGAAGGGGAGGCTAAAACCATTTGGAAGAAGGCTCTTCGCACGTTATGCTTCACTCTCGGCTGCAGCATTAATTGCGACTTTTATTGTGATAAGAACATTACTTCCGTCTTCTGATCCGGGAAAAATCTTTAATAGTTATTATAAGCCATTCGATGCCATTTCACCTGTTACACGAAGCATCGGTAATAATGAATCGGAAAAGTATTCCTCAGCAATCGAAAGTTATAAAACCGGCAATTTCCAGCAAGCGGCAATCGGGTTTGCAGAGTTGTTGGAGAAAGAAAAGTATGTCGTTTCATCACAATTCTTCCTTGGTTTATCTCAACTTGCTCTGAATAACAACGAACAGGCTATTAATCTGCTCGCCGGAGTTGCTAATGAACGGGGTGAATATGGTAAGGAGGCAAGATGGTATCTTGGCATGGCATATCTGAAAAATGCTGAGAAACAGAAAGCTGCTGAATGCTTCAGGTCCTTATCGGGCATGAATGGTTATTACAAATCACGAGCGGAAAAGATCCTGCGCCGGTTAAAGTAGAATAGTATTCCGCCGGCTCCAATTATCACAACCACAATTAAGATAATCCATTTTCCTTTTAGCTTATGGGAGACCGGGGCATTGTCACCGAGAACTTCATAAGCTGCCCAGTAATATGGATGCATTGCAGAAGGCGAAGAAAGCTTCAGATATTCAAGTTTTGCAAGATGCATTGCCTCATTTTTTTCCATGCCTTTTGCCAGAAATTGATAAAAACGAGTCATAATTGAAGAACTTGCTTCATCATTTATCTCCCAGGCAGTTTTAATGACAGATGATGCTCCTGCAAGAGAGAATCCGCGTGCAAGGCTCATCAGTCCCTCTCCATAATATAAAGTTCCCGTACCGGAGTTACAGGCGCTGAGGACAACCATCGGCGAATTTATTCTTGAAACGCTTATCTCATAATTATACAGTCTGGTTTCATCTCCCGAGTGATTACGAGAATCAAACATAAGATAGGAATACTTCGAGTTTGTGCTATCCTCCAGAGCATGCATGGCAAGGTGAAAAATAGCAGGACTACTTAATAAAGCAATAAAATTAGCTTTAGTGGCATTCTCCCCATTGAAACTTTTCCCTTTAAACCATTTAAAGACTGATCCTATTTCGGTGTCTGCGCCTTTTAACAACGATATCTTATTACTCTTTTCAAGCGAACCGGAATAGTCGGGAGAAAATGCAAATACCTTTGATACAGTTATGTTCCTGCTCCGCTTTCTAAAAATCAGTGAAGATGAGTAACCATAGGAAAAAGTATAATCCTGAATCAGAAAGTGTAATCCCTCATAATCTGTCTGGTGCGAATCGGGTATATTTTTCAGAAAGGCATCGAATGATAGCCAGCCTATCTCTTCGTCGGGAATGATGATCAGTTTCTTACCTGTAATCAGACTTTCTACAGGCTTTATAAGGCAGAGATACATATTATTCAGAGCTTGTGTATAACTTCTGAAATTCGCAGCTTGTGAACCATTGTTCAAAGAAGGATCTGCAGTGTTGCACATGATCCCGGCATCTTTTACAAAAAGTGAATCAAGTGTAAGCTCCCGGAAACTAAGGTTTGTATTTGAAATTAAAAATATATAAAGTCTCCTTTTACCGTCAGTTAACTTATTAGACACAAGGTAATCGACTATAGTCTCGTTTTTTTTCAACTGCTGCTGGATGCTTGCTATTGAATCAGGCTCAGTTTTTCCAATCAGATTGTGATACATTGGAAATGCATTATTTATTTCAGCTGCAACTTTATCCTTTTCACGGTTCATATCAAAAATAGCATCTTTCCATAGAGCGATTTTATTGCTATCGGGGTTCAGTTTACGTGATTCTTCCAGAACAAGATTATTATATGCAGAGATATTTCCCAGGAGGGTTTTCTGCTTTTCGCGAAGCGAATCGGGAATGACGTTCGAATAGAGAAGTTCATTCTCTGTAATCTCATTACGCAGTATTGCCGCTTTCGCTTTCTGGGCAATGCTGTACATTTTATATCCCATCGACCTGTCATTTGTTATTGAGTACAGGCTGTAAGCCAGATGGACAGCAAACAGATAAGTCTCTTTTTCATTTTCGGCAAGGTAGGTCCTGCTCTCCTCCGACGGGTAATTATTTCTTATCCTATCGATAAGTTCGAGTGCGAGATCCATTGTTTCGAGACTTTTATTCATGATCCTGAGTTTTTTTGATGGATCACTTTGTGTGCCGGCAAAAAGTTCCAGCGCCTGCCCTTTGCTTTTCAGGTTATCGAGCAGACGAATATCGAAAAGAGATGAATCAATTGATGGGTTTGAAAAGATATCGGGATTATTGAATTTATTTGAAACGGCTATCAATGCTTTCTGATAATAATTCAGGGCAGATGGATAATCAGATTTACCCAAATAGTGATCTCCGATCAGTTTATAAGATAAAGAAACTATAGTATGGTGATTTCCATAGTTTTTAATGCTGATGATCGATGCCTCCTCAAGAGCTTTTAGTGATTCATCTTTCTTTCCGACTGAACTCAAAAATAATCCATAATCAAAATAGACATCTGTTAACCTATAATAATCTTCATTGAATTCTTTTTTAAAACTGGCAATGCTCTTAACGTAAAATTCTTGAGCTTTCTTGGAGCTACCCAATTTTACATAAGTTTTTGCAATATTAAGATTTGTCAGAGATAGTCCGGAGAGTTTATGGGCTGAACTTAATTCAACGTTTTTCTCAAGATATTGAAGAGCTAATGAGTATTTCTTAGTTTCAAGATAAGCTATACTAAGGTTAATATATGCGATTGATAAATTTTCAAGAATATGTTTGTTCTGAGTATCAAGATTAGCATATATCCTTATGCTTTTTTCAAGATATTCTATCGCCACATCGAAAGATTTTTTTATGTTAAAAAGATGTCCCCTGTTAACATAAATATCAGCCAGATCCTGAGAAATTTGTTCCTGTTTGGTGACATAAGATTCGGCTTTGAAACTATATTCCAGGGCTTTGTCAAAATTTCCCATTGTGGAATTAACCACATCCAGATTATTATAAACAGCTAATTTCTGATTGTCTTTTAGTACAATTTTTGATGCAATAATAAAAGATAGTACCTTCTCAGCATTCAACATATCACCTGAATTGTAATAAATCAGAAATTTATTAAAAAGAGTATTGAAATCTGATTTCTGAGCGCTTAATGCGTTTGGAAAAATCAGCAATAAAACAATAGGTATTATCAGGGCAATCTTCTTCAAATATTCAATAATATTTTAATTTTATTAAGTAAGATTTAGGTTAAGCAAATTAATGAATTAATCGGTTTAGTGAAAAAAAAAGCACCCCAATTTGTGGAGGTGCTTGTAATCCATAAAAAACTCTTGATTGAGTAACTCTATTTTGGGATTATAATTATCTGACCGCCACCGTTAGCTTCTCCTTCATTGCCACCACCTTTAACACAACTCATTTCGTGTGTGTTTAATATCTCATTCTCTGACAATCTGGAAATTAAAAGTTCAAAATTTCTTGTTGATTCTGCTGATTTCTTTGCTGTTTTCATGGTTATATGGTTTTAAATTTAAATTTGATGTTTTATAGGGATGAGTATTTAAATGTTACCTGAATTATTTTTATTATTAATGTTAATCAAAAATCTCAGGGCTTTTAAAGCATTGAAGGATAAAGAAATACGAAAGTTATTAACAGGTGGGTTTTTACTCTGAGTACAGCAGATCAGGTTATTGTTATTACAGTATGGCCACATGAGGGTGTGATGGTATGACTGTACGTCATTTTTCGGTTCTTATTTCGACAGATTTCAGGAAGGTATGGTAACAATTTTGCACTAAACCCGATAAAACTCTACAATTTGCCCAAACTGAAACTGCGAAATATCAATTATGAATGAATATTTCGAAGAGTGAAAATTATTTTAAACTTAAACAGATTATGAAAAGAATTAAATATTATGTAGCTGTCCGGACACAGATTAATGAATACCATGCCGTACATAAGGAGGGCTGTCCGTTTTTACCAGAAGATGGAAAAAGGATTTACCTGGGCGAATTCAGTTCAGGTATGGAAGCAGTCAAAGAAAGTCAATCTCATTTCAGTAAGTCAAAAGGTTGTATTTTCTGTTCCAAAGAAAAGCAGGCAGTAAATTGGAGTCAGCCACTTTCTGATATTTTAAAAAAAGACACAGTGTCGCAAGAATTATGCATACCAGGGTCTTATCATCAAAGTCTTATCTGCTGTGTGAATTGAGTGGTGTTAAGTCAGAAAAGTTCAAGGGGTTGTGAATGATCTCCCTGTTAATCATTATTATTAATTACTAATTGTAAAATCGTCCATATCCTTCATAACCGGAAATTTTTTCCTGAAAGTGTTTAATCCAGTCACAGATATTTCAGCTGACACTGAACAGTTGCTGTCAGTTCCGGCACTTGATATTATATCTCCCTTAGGATCAATTATCATCGACTCTCCGCAATAGCTGATGTCTTCACCATCGGTCCCCGTTCTGTTTGATCCTGCAACGTAACATTGATTTTCAATAGCCCTGGCTTTAAGAAGCGTGCTCCAGACATTCTGCCTGGCTTCGGGCCAGTTGGCTGCATAAATGATCAGGTCAGATCCTTCCTGGTTCCTGCTCCAGACCGGAAAGCGAAGGTCGTAACATATGTACGGAGAAATTTTAATT